>Ga0172364_10002049_pt1 | contig 15885 bp, 16 predicted proteins | sample LakKivSesite10cm_FD_114545 | JGI IMG/M metagenome (GOLD analysis project Ga0172364, IMG submission 114545) | Sediment microbial communities from Lake Kivu, Rwanda - Sediment site 10cm | ecosystem: Environmental > Aquatic > Freshwater > Lake > Sediment | place: Rwanda: Western Province, Lake... | reverse complement strand
TGGCGAACCCGTACGGATTTATTTATTAAACAAGGATGGCATGAGTTTAGGAGGGGCAACAGCTTCAGTATTATGTGAACGACTTATTGATGCAGTATTTATCCTTATATGTATCCCATTTGCACTATTTGTTTTCAAGGATCGTATAGACAATAAGATTCTGAACTTTGGGTTATTAATAGGTATAATTGTGTTTGTAATATTTGTAGTATTATTCCTATATGCAATTAAATATCCAGATAAGGTCAAATCTTTTTTGACTTTTTTAGACCTTAAAATTGCTCGATTGTTTAAGAAAAAAGAGCATGCGAAGATTACGGATAAAATAAGTAGGGAAGTAGATAACTTTCACAATAGTATGGTTTTTTTTTCAAGAGAGGGAAAAAAAGCGTTTTTTCTTGGTGGCGTTTTAACGATTGCATATTGGTTAACGGGATTTATGATTCCATCGATGATTCTTTTAGGATTGGGATTGCCTCCTTATATAATTGAATCCTATGCTGCACAGATGTTACTACTTATAATTGTCATGATGCCTACTACTCCAGGTAGCAGTGGTGTTACTGAGGGAGGAATGGCCGGTCTTTACAGTGTTATAATTGGTTCGTCATTCCTTGGTGTTTTTGTTCTTCTATTTAGACTTATAACCTATCACTTAAATCTTATAGCAGGTGCAATCTTCCAATATAGAATCTTCAAATCAATAACATCTTTTTCTTTAGAAACCATAAAAAAACAAAAATAAAACAATTCTTTTTTGCTGTTTATCAAACTGTTTTGTCCAGTATCCGCAGCTCGTTTTCATTTATGACCATAGAGACAAAAAAGTGTGTTGACCGTGGAAAAGAACATTAAGTATTAATGGATTCTTGGATTGGAGATTTATTATGGAGAACGCTGTGTGTCCGCTTGATTTTAGGTATGGCAGAGAGGAAGTAAAAGAAATTTTTGGCGAGAAATGTCGTCTTCAGTTTTTACTTGATGTTGAGGCGGCGCTGGCTCGTGCTCACGCCAAAGTTGGCAATATTCCTCAGAGTGCTGCTGACGAGATTTCTAAAAAAGCCTCTATAAAATATATAGATATTGAACGTGTGAAAGAAATTGAAATAGAAACAAAACACGACGTTATGGCGGTTACAAGAGCGCTCAGTGAAGTATGCCGGAAGGATGCCGGTAAATATGTTCATCTTGGAGCGACAAGTTATGATATTGTCGATACTGCTAATGCGCTCCAGTTTGCTGCTGCAACAAGTTATATCCAGAGAGGGTTGAAGGATCTGCGGAGGGCATTAGTGGATCTTGCAAAGAGACATAAGAATACAATCATGCTAGGTAGAACACATGGCCAGCAGACTATTCCTATTACATTTGGTTTGAAGATGGCTGGTTTTGCGATGGAAGTTGATCGGCATATGGAGCGGATGCATGAATGTAAAAGTCGTCTATTGGTTGGGAAACTTTCTGGAGCTGTTGGTACCGGTGCTGCCCTTGGGAAGCATGCATTGAAGCTTCAGGAGATCATGCTTAGGGATTTGAAACTGGGTGTGGAAGATGTTTCCACGCAGATTGTCGCGCGTGATCGGTATAATGAGTTGCTTGGTGTTCTCTGTAATATTGCTACTAGTATGGAGAAGTTTGCGACTGAGATTCGTAATCTCCAGCGGGACGAGATAGGAGAAGTTGCCGAGGCGTTCGAAGCGAAGAGACAAGTCGGATCGTCGACAATGCCACATAAACGGAATCCTATCACATGTGAGCAGATATGTGGTTTAGCTCGTGTGACACGTGGTTTTATAACTCCAACTTTTGAAAATTCGATACAATGGCATGAACGTGATCTTTGTAATTCTGCTGGTGAGCGTTTTATCTTACCTCATTCATTGATATTGACAGATTGGATTGTTTTCCAGATGAATAATGTATTCATGAATCTAAGAGTGTTTCCTGAGCGTATGAAGAAAAACATCGAGGTGTCAAAAGGGCTTCCTATGGCTGAATCACTTATGACGAAACTCATTGAAAACGAGTTAGGACGCGGAGAGGCACATGAATTGATGCGAAAGCTATCGTTAAAAGCAATTGAAAAAAACAAGTCGTTGAAAGAAGTTTTTCTAGAAGAGAATAAGAGGTTGAAATTGTTGACGTCGGGAGAAATAGATGAAGCGTTAGATTCGGAAAATTATCTAGGTGCTTCTAAACAGATAGTTGAACGAGTGGTCAAAAAGCTTGAGAGATAAAACACATTTTGGATGTTGATTGGTATGGATAAGGTTGAGCGGATAACGAGTAACATAGAGGAGATTGTCACTGTTGATGAGTTAAAAACTGTTCTTGGTAAATCTAAGCCGAAGGGATATATTGGTTTTGAACCGTCTGGTACTGTTCATATTGGTTGGAAGATTTGTACTAACAAAATTAAAGATTTTATTGACTGTGGATTTGATTTTACTATCTTGCTTGCAGATTGGCATGCATATATTAACGATAAACTCAGCGGGGATCTTAAGAAGATTAAACTCTGTGGAAAATACATGGAGGATTGTTTCGCTGCCATGGGTATCGCTAAGGGCAAAGTACGATTTGTTTATGCGAGTGATTATGTAAATGATCCGAAATATTGGGAGCTTGTCTTGAAAACTGCGAAAGCTACATCTGTTGCTCGAATGAAACGAGCGATGGATATTATGGGGAGAGAAGAGGAAGAAGCAGAGAAGGATGTATCTAAATTGTTTTATCCGGCGATGCAGGTATCTGATATTTTTTATCTTGATTTGGATGTTGCATATGGTGGGATGGATCAACGGCATGCACATATGCTTGCTAGAGATGTTTCCAAGAAGATTGGTAAGAAAGCACCGGTTGCATTGCATACGCCTCTTTTAACTGGCTTGCAGGCAGGCGGTCGTATGGATCCAATCGAAGCTAAAATGAGTAAGAGTAAACCTGATTCGATGATTTCTATTCATGATGCGCCTGATGCGGTGAAGAAAAAAATCAATAAGGCTTTCTGTCCTGAGAAGCAGGTTGAAGGAAATCCAATACTTGAGATGTGTAAGTATGTTATTTTTCCTGAGTTGAAAGGTGGGTCGTTCTTAATTGAACGCCCTGAAAAGTTTGGTGGAAATCTTGAATTTGCAAATTACAAAGAATTAGAACAAGCATTTGCCAGTGGTCTTCATCCACTCGATTTAAAGAATGCTACGACAAGTTACATAAATAAGATTCTTGAACCGGTTCATACGTATTTTGAAAAACATTCTAAAAATTATAGCAAAATGAAAAAGTTGGGGATTACACAGTAATTCACCCCAGATGAGTGAACTTATTTTCAATATGACGGGCAGTAGGGTCATACTACTGTTGAAATGAAGTCAGTGTAAAAATCAAAATTTCCTTATATTAGATTAAAAAGAATAATATGCCAAAGATATTTTAAGCTATTATAGAATACCCTATTTTCATATTTCTTTGGAGCATAAAAAAATGACTTCAAAAACAGTTATGTGTCCTCAGTGCAAGCATCAAATTACGATTGAAGGCAACCCTGGAGAAACGGTCATATTAACTTGTCCTAACTGTAATTTGAAAGGAAAATTTACGTTTCCAGGCGAGAAATCAACAGGATCTTTTAGCATCCAAGTTAATGGTCTCACCAAGATATTTAAAGATTTGAAGGCGGTCGATAACGTTTCTTTTAATGTTAGACGTGGTGAAATCTATGGTTTTCTTGGCCCCAATGGCGCTGGTAAAACAACGACTATAAAGGCTATGCTTGGTTTAATTCATACCAACTCCGGCGAGGTAAAAATCAACGGGTTTAGTATTAATGGAGAGAGTATAAACGCAAGAAAAAATGTTGGTTTTTTACCTGAACGAGTCGCATTTTATGAAAATCTTACTCCTTTGCAAACATTACATTTCTTTTGTGAACTCAGAGGTGTAGACAAATCCGTTGCTAGACCACTTTTAAAGGAGGTTGGTCTTGAGGAAGCAATTGATAGAAAAGTCGGCACATTTTCTAAAGGCATGATTCAGCTTCTAGGAGTTGCTCAGGCACTGATTGGCAATCCTTCTGTTTATGTTCTCGATGAACCGACATCGGGTTTAGACGCACGGTGGGCTAAAATTATTAGGGATAAAATAAAGATGTTGAATGAGCGGGGAGCAACGGTCCTTTTTTCATCCCACAATCTAAACGAGGTGGAAAACCTTGCTGATAGAGTTGCTATAATAAATAAAGGGAAACTTATAGCAGAAGATACAGTTACAAATCTGAGCAAATACTTGCATATGAAACCTCGCCTTGAGATTACTATCAAAGGTTTGAATGGAAAGATACCAGATGTAATCAGTAATTTTCAAGGTGTAGAGGCTGTAGAGGTAAAAGGTAATATTTTATGTATTACCTGTGAATCTCCAATTCGTGCAAAGGTTATATCTTCCTTGGAGAAGGCAGGGCTTATTATTGATAATATCAAAACGATTGAGCCCTCTCTCGAAGATACTTTTATTAAATTGATAGAAGGTGGTGGTGCCTAATGGCAACGATTAATCCAAGGGCCATATACACGATTGCGAAGAAAGAGTTTTTAGATAATATCAGAAATAAATGGATAATTCTATTAACAATAATTTTTATTATTTTAATTGTTGTTTTTTCATATGTTGCAGGTGGACAAACAGGTGAAGATACTTTTGGGAACATGCAGAATACGGTTTTTGGGTTACTTGGAATTTCTTCATTATTAATTCCTTTAATTGCTATTATTCTTGGTTTTTCTACAATTTCTGGTGAAGCAGAGAGCGGAGCATTGTATGTTGTTTTATCCTATCCTATCAGACGAATAGAAGTACTGCTCGGTAAACTTCTTGGACTCGGGTTTGTAATTACTGCGTCGATTTTTCTTGGGTTTGGTCTTGGTGGGATTGTCATTGCATCAACAGTAGGAACACAATCTTTTGGAGGGTATATTGCATTTATCTTACTAAGCATATTTCTAGGGTTCATATATCTAAGCTTGGCCATCTGTATTTCTTCATATTGTAAGAGACGTATAACATCCATAGGTGGAGGAATACTAGTATTTTTTTGGGGAATGATTTATGGAACTGTTCTCATGGGTATTTATTTTGGTATGGGTCACTCCATGGAAGATCTTATGTCTGGAAATATTCCTGATTGGTTTTTTAATTCCGTAGTTTTTAGTCCAGGGGACTTATATCAAACAGCAGTTCAAAGAGCATTTGGAGTTACAACAATAGATGCTGCTGGATTTAAGTTTTCAATACCTGAATTTTTAAGTACGCCTGTTTTACTATTATCTCAAATAATATGGTTTACAATTCCTCTTATCTTGGCATACTACTTCTTCAAAAGAAGAGATATTTAAGATAGGGAAAGATTACTCGGCATACAAATCATTTAGATAAAGCAAGTTCACTTGGATGGTTTTGGTGGCATTTTATTTAAATCATCAACAATTTTTCTTGATTGTCGTCGAATCTCGGCAACATCTTTTGGAACAAAACGATAATTCTTGATCATCAATTCAGATGCGAAAATCAGTGAGTGAAGGAAGACCGCTGGATCTAATTTTTCTTCCTTAAAAAAATTCAATAAATTATTAACATTTTTAAAAACGTCTTCCATTGAATATTTGTGAGGTTCTTTATCTACCATAGAATCACAGGACCCGTGAACAACTAAATCCCATAAATTACTTTCTATGTTTTTTTATGATGAAGAGATGCCGTTATCCTTTTTGTTTGAATTTATGTTGTGCCATTGTTGTTGATGCATCATTCATTGATTACTATAGAGATTTTGCGAAAAAACGATATGATGTAAATAACCTATTTAGTGTCCATATACTGTTTTTTCGTGTTTTTAACAAATGCAAACAACGGCAAAGAACACAGATAGATTCTTCTTTGTACATTATTTTTTATCGCTAAACTTTCTTTGAACTCTATCGCTCGCTAATTCGCGAAGTGCATCAGACGCAATCCATTTTGCAGATTTTGAATTGATTTTTTGCATCTCTTTTGCAGTCTCAATAGCTCTTCTGTTCAAATACAGGTTTCTTTTTCCAATGTTTCGTAACGCCCAATTCACAGCTTTTTTTACATAGTTGCGATCATCCACAGAATGCTTTATGATAAGGGGTAAAAACTGTTCAAAATCTTGGTCAGTAGCTGTTTTATCATGCACTGCTAACCCCGCGATAAGAGAAAATGCTGCTCGCTTCACAAATTCCTTTTCATGTTCTGCCCATTGATACACTTTTTCATATGCAAGCGGAGAAAGATCAAAAAGACTTGTGCATGCTTGGTCACAGATATCCCATGAATTAAAATCCTCTGCCCATTGATCCATTTGATCTGCAGTTATTTCTTTTGGGTCGTCGATGAAACAGGCGAGTAATCGTGCGTCATGAATACCGGAATTCCATAACCTCCGCGCGAGATGATGGTGCATCCCTATTTCTTTCGCGAGCGGTCTAAGTTGATATATTGATATCCCTAGATTGTTTGTTGGGTTGATTCCATATCGTGCCATGCCCTCGACGTTCTTTGGATTTGACAATGATTTTAGTTTCTGAATAACTTCTTCGTATTCCATTATTCACTCTCACACCTAGAAATATACGCGATAGATATCAATTTGTTCGTCATTAAATCGACGGCTCAACAATATTTCAGATTTTAACTTGGCTTTTGATAGATATATGTCAAGTTTTTTTCTATCTGAGAGGGAACTAAAAATAAAATATGCTCGACCATTCTTATTGAGATATTTTGGTAAGTCCTCGAGGAATCTTTTGGTAACAGTAAGACCTGTAACACCTCCACCTGTGGCAACGTCAAACCATCCGCTACCACCGATTCTCTCTTTCGCACGTGTTGGAAGATATGGAGGGTTGAAGATTACAACATCAAATCGTTCACTTGGTTTAATCACAGAAAAAAGGTCTCCACATCTAACCTCAACATTTCCTTTCAGTAAAGATAGATTTCTTGAAAGATTACTTTGAGTAAGTTCAACGGCATATGGATTAATGTCCGTGCAAACGACTTTTGCTCCCTGACGTGCACACTCCAGAGCTATAATTCCACATCCAGTGCCAATTTCAAGTACTCTATCACATTCAGCAACTTCTAAAACTTCTAGGAGTTGGAACGTATCCTCTGCAGGCTCATAGATTTCAGGATTTAATTCAATGATAAGTCCATTGTAATGAAAAGTTTTGGTAGACGGCTTTTTGTTCAACTGATAGATCACCTAATTTTTTATCAGATAGGGTATTATCATCTTTTCTTTAATTTTGTTATGCATTTACACATGAATAATGAGGCTTTCTCATTAAAAAGTAAAAAATTGTAAGGATAAGCACTCTTTTATCCTTACTTAATTGTTTATTTAGTGCATCTGAACAAAATCGCCTATACTATTTGATAACCGCCATACTTGTTCTTCATTATGAGATACCTCATCCCATATATAAACAGGATAAGCTCTTATGGTTAATGTTCCTTTGATAACAAGTTTTCCACTTTCAAAGATTAGTATATCAACTTTATAGCTGTTATTCGATAGAACAATTGGCATCTCGATTTCAGCAGTTGAATTCGCCGCAATTTTTCCAATTTCAACCGTGTTCTTATAAACAGCAAGGTTGTCTTTCGTCTCAATGACATATGCAATCACCTTTATTTCTCCGGATTCTTTACTCCATATATTTGTAAGATAAGGAGTACATGTTACGTTGACCGTATCATTTGTTTCACCGGTTTTTAGAAGATAAGTGGCATCAACAAAAAGATGTTCATTTGGAAAATATGGTTGCGCCACACTCGGTTTAAACACCCCAGTTGCAAATATACCGATGAGTACGATTATTATGACTGATATTGTCGCTATGACTGCACCTGCTTTTTTGGTTTTTGTTTTTGTTTCCATATCCATATTTATCACAATATTTATGTTTATACTTAAAAATATATAAAAGATCGGAAAACGTTCGTAAATTTACAAACAAAAACCAATAATATTTAAATGAAGATAAACTGATTATAATATAGATATGACGAAAATTTCACTCGAGTTGGAGGATATCAAAGCATTAGCATCGGATTCAAGACTTGAAATTCTTAAAGCGCTTGATGGGAAGAAGTTGGGTCTAAATGACATATCTGGTATCACAAAGCTAAACAAAGCAACTCTTCATGTACATTTATCGAAGCTTCTTGAGGCGGGGTTCATAAAGAAGAATGAACGAGAAGGTCACAAATGGATCTATTACAAACTTACATGGAAAGGTGAATGCCTCCTACATCCAGAAAATACTCGAATAGTTGTATTATTTAGTATTGCATTTATTTCGTTCTTTATAGGTGTGATACAATTACTCAATTTTGCAAAGGGAACAATCGTAGGATTTGCGCAGACGCTACCAAATGCTGAAACTACACAAATCTTTGCTGTCCCAAAGGGAGTTCATACGACTCTATTTTCTCAACAGGCATTTCAAAATGTTGCAGAAGTTTCTACTCATAACCAAACACTCATTCAACTTTCGAATGCTATCAACAGTAACGCAAATATAGAAGGGTTGATGGGCAATGCATTTTCTGATAGTGAGATACAATGGTCTGCCGCCTCGCATAGCTCCAATCTTGTGGCCTCAGTTCAAGATCCTACATTATTGTATATTGGCCTTGTTTGTCTTGCTGTCTTCATAATTTTTTTATGTGTGGCCATCTGGAGACTGTGGGAAAACAAAACACCAGAACTATAAACTGTATATATTAAAACTTCCTGTAGCCGGCACCCCAGTAATTCAGAGTTGGTGAAACGTCACAATCTCATATAACGAAACAGGGGCAGCAATCATGCCACAGGCCATAGCTGGTGTAACCATTTCTTCAAGCCAGTTTTTACTGGAGCGTTTACTGAGACTCCAATGAGGTCTTACAAAGTTCCGGAAGAAAAAGTACCCAGCTAACGTCTGGATAACCCAATCCAGACTCAATGCAAGTCTTTTCGTTCTTCGTACCAGATACTGGACATTGTCACGGATGAACGAGTTTAGATTCTCAATGAGCGCAGTTGTGATCTCATTTCCAATACCCAATTCTTGGATGACCTCATCAATGGTTTTACCGCTGACACCAAACAATCCGTAGGTGTAGAACTTCCCGGTTTTCTTGTTAAATCTGCTTTTGTTAATGACACCAGTCAGAGGTTTCATGCGTTTGATCCCCAGGTAACTGCTGATGAATTTCTCATACCCTTGATACCCATCAATCAGCACCAGCTCGATTCTCCCTCTAAATCGCTTCAACTTCTTGAATAATTCCTCAAGGGTTTCATCATCTCGATTGCCGATGACGAAATCAATCACATACTTCTTTTGTGGGTCATAGGCAAGCCATCCGAAAAACTTCCTCTTCCCCTGAAGCTTGATATAAATTTCATCAATCTCAATAACCCGTGGGATATAATCCGCAGGCAACGCTATGAACTGTTTGAACTTCTGAAACTGGAGCAGAACCTGTTTCAGAAGATCCCGGATCGTATTTTCTGTGATATCAAACATCGGGGGCATATTACTTATCGGATACCCTGTGAGAAACAGGTAAACAACCCTGAGGATCTCATCGTCTGAGAGACGTTTCTTGTACAGTAACGTCCCATACCGATGATTGAAAATCTTCTGACAAGTGTTGCATTGAAATCGTTGTACCTTATTCTTTTGCTTCCCAAATTTTATGACATCCGCAGAGTGACAGTAGGGGCAATTTGGAATCTGCGTTTTTGTTTTATCTTTGAAAAGAATCCCATCTCTTTGCATCCCAATCCACAAGAGGGAATCTATTTGTTCTTTATAAACCAACTCTCAGCTGCTGGGGTGCCCCTGTAGCCCGCTATGATACGAATAGCGGAGAGACTTCCTAATAAATTGGGGAAAGTGAAAAACTTATATTTAATGGTAAAACATACGGGGTTCGAAATGTTGCTTTGAATATGAACGGTGACAAGTTATGAAATTCTGTCCGAGATGTGGATCAACAGATGTCGGCTGGGTTTTGCCTTATGACCGGCAAAAATATGAATGCAAAGACTGTGGATATATAGGAGCGTTAATTGTTGAAGATGGAAAAATGGCGGATGTCATACGAAAAGAATACATTAAAAAACATAAAACTGAAAAATGAATGATGATACATAGTGCGTGGTGAGTAGTAGGTTATCGTTTAAAAATTATCATAAATAAATGTTGCAGGAGGAAAATTATTATGATTGCTGTTGATGTGAAAAACCTCGTAAAAAATTATGGATCGATCGAGGCTGTAAAGGGAATATCGTTTAGCGTGAATGAAGGAGAGATATTTGGTCTTATAGGACCAAACGGGGCTGGTAAGACCACGGTGTTAAGGATTGTTTCAACTTTACTTAAAATAACTTCTGGATCAATCAAAATTATGAATCTTGATTTGGAAAAAGATGCGGATAAAATCCGTAAAATCATCAGCTATCTCCCTGAAGATGCGGGAGCGTACAAAAATCTAACGGGTAGAGCATATCTTCAATTTATTGCAAATTTCTTTGACATGAGTCAAAACCAGCAAATGGTTCAAAAGGGAGTAGAAATAGCAGAGCTAGAAGAAAGAATCGACGATAGGGTTGATACATACAGTAAGGGCATGATGCGACGTTTACTGGTAGGGCGAGCGTTGATGATAAACCCAAAACTTGCGATACTAGATGAGCCAACCTCAGGATTAGATGTGATTAACGCTCAGGAAATCAGAAAACTTATAAAAAACACTGCAAAAAAAGGAACAACAATGTTACTCTCTTCTCACAACATGCTTGAAGTGGAATATCTATGTGAACGTATCGCGTTGATATCAGATGGAAGAATCGTCGAAGAAGGCGAACCAAAAGCTTTGATGCATAAATACGAAGCAAATAACATAGAAGAAGTATTCACAAGGGCGGTGCAACAATGAGCGCGTTAGGAAACATCATTAAAAAAGAATTAAAAGAGTTACTTACGCCGGCAACATTCTTACCCATTATTATTGTGGCACTTATTTTTGGTACCATGGGAAGCAGCATACAGGGCATACAAGAACAAGCAAAAGAAAAACCTATCATCGGTATAATCGATGCGGATAACGGCACCTTATCTACGATTGCAGTTGATGTTCTCAATAGCAGTGCTAAAGTTGTTTTCAACTCATCATCTATGCTTGATAATCAAGTGCAGGTAGGTTTAGAAACATTAAAACAAAAAAATGGAGTTGCACTCATAATCATTCCTCATAATTTTACAGAGAAAATCCTAAGCAAACAACAAGGGCAAATCGAAGTCTATTGGATTATGAAAGGTGCGGGACTCATGGACGCTATACCTTCAGTCGTTGTTAATCAATTGCTCACCACCGTTAATACGAACATATCAAAGTATCTTATCCAAGGAAATACCTCCATCAACGCCACTGTTGTCCTATCGCCAACAAAACGGATTGAAACCACTTCCTTCAAAGACAGAGAATTCAAAGGACTTTCGCCAGACAAAATCATGAATATGTTATCCTCCCAGTCGATGCTCATCCCGATTGTAATGATGATGATCATTATAATGGCAGGTGGAATTGTTATAACATCCATGGCCCTCGAAAAAGAAAATAAAACCCTTGAAACTCTACTAACACTCCCTGTGAAACGAACCAGTATTGTCACTGGAAAAATTGTCGCTGCTGCTATCATCGGACTTCTCCTTTCCGTAATCTATATGATTGGCATGAGTTACTATTTCCAAGGATTCCAAATGTCAGAGGGGGTAAACCTTGCCGATTATGGTCTCACTCTCACATCCGCACAAGATTTCCTGCTCATAGGTATCTCTCTCTTCGTCACTCTCATCGCAGGATTAGCGTTGTGCATGCTGCTAGGAACCTTTGCAAAGAATTATAAGAGCGCACAAACCCTAACTTTTCCCATAACCATGCTTGCTATTGTTCCCATGTTTCTTGTCATGTTCGCCGATTTTGATACCCTTCCATTTGCACTCAAAGCACTAGTATTTGCAATACCATTCTCCCATCCCATGATGGCACCAAGAGCACTCTTATTCCAAGACTATCTGTTGGTCATCGGAGGTATCATCTATGTCTTGATCTTTGCAATCATAACCATTAGTATTGTTGTCTGGGTTTTCAAAACCGACCGATTGTTAACAGGAAGCACCAAGATAAAAAAGATTTCAAAAATTAGTGGACAAATCTTCAGAATGAAAAAACTGCGATAGAACGCATCGTCCTTGCTTTGTCATATCCTCTAATTTATCATCATTTAAGATGCAAAGGTTAAATTTATAAAAAAATACATGTTATCAAATTGTGTATATGATGAAAAAAACAGCAAAAAAATGTAAGCTGTGTGGCAAATCAGGGAAATCTTTGAAAGGAGAATATTATAAAACACCAGATGGAAAACAAGTGTTTTTATGCAATAAATGCTTGACGAAAAAAAAGAAGAAATAGAACTGAAAAAAGTTTTTACGCAATGATTATTTGGTTATTTTTATCTGTTGAGTAACATAACCTTTAGATAATGAAATGTAGCCACGGGTTTCTGGTTCAACAGAAAGTTTGTATCATCATCATTTTTTCTCTAGATCAAAGCTCACTCTCACATGGGGTCTATCTGACGTTAAGGTTACAGTTATAGTCTCGCTATTAAATCCTGGGTAACTGGCTGTCACTGTATAGGTATGATCCACAGGAAGTCCTCGTATTTTATAATAGCAGAAAATGTTGCTTCTATCGCGCTTAACTAGTGTACCGCTGCGGGCCTCTACAATCACACCCGGGAGAGGATACATCATCCAGCCTTGGTGACCATAAGTTTGACCATAAATACTTCCGAAATAAGCGGGTTCGTAGTCCTTGTTTTCAGTTCTTTTAGTCAGAACATCCTCTTTTAGTATTATGCTTTCAACTGTTGTCGTCTTTATTTCCAGCATCATTGCATTGATGCAAGGCATTAGCATTATGCCTAGAAGGATGGCTATTGCCCCAATTGTTATTATGTTTTTTTTCATATTATCACAAAATTACTATCAACGGCCCACTTTTTAAATTATGCTAATAAATGTACATTATTGTGCAATATATTATCATCAATGTTTATATAATCTCATGATGTTACAAAAGTTATATGTGGAGACAAATCGCCAAATACTTTAACAGATATCCTAAAAGAAGGAAACTTGCACAAAAACTGCTTGAATACGGATTAAAAGTAAGAGATAATAAAATATATTGTGGAGAGATAGAACTTTCCGATTCTAAAATAGCACGGGCCTTTGATGTAGACAGGAGAATTATAATCAGTACTATAAAAACGATAACAGAAAAAAACGATCTAAGAAAGGTTTTTTCCAGATTGAAACCGACTTGTCATCTAAAGGACGTAGCTCCGGAAATGAACTGGGGCGTTATAGAGATTATTCCTGAGGATCCGAGCATGCCTGGAATTTTAGCAGACGTTGCAAAGATCGTTGCAGATGCTAAAGTAAGTATAAGACAGGCGACAGTGGATGATTTTGAATTATCCGAAGAACCGAGACTCTTTATTATAACAGAAAAACAGATACCCGGCATAATTATACCAAAAATAAGAGAGGCAAAAGGGGTTAAAGCTGTAATCATTTATTGATTCTTTATGTTCTTAATCTTAGCTACTTAGTAAGCCTCCTCTTTTATAAATCTCAAACTGCACCTGAGAAAAAGGCTTAGCATGATAGGTTTTACCCTGTGCATTATTTCTGATCTCTCCGGTAACGAAATCAACAGAAAGCATATCCTTGTTGTTAACCTTGTTTATTATATCCTCTGCCACTAATATAGGCATAGCACTGTTAATTGCATTTCGTTCATAGATAGCACCAAATGATTCTGCTATTATGACACCGATACCAAGAGATTTGAAACAATCTACAGCTTGCTGTCGAGAACTACCGCATCCAAAATTCTTACCAACGACGACAATGTCTCCTTTCCTTGCTTCTTTTGCAAAATTCTCATAACCCTTTAGATTATCAAAAGTGTACTGCCCCATCTCATCGATGTTTGTGATTGAGAGATACCGGTTATGGAATATCATATCAGTATCAATATTGTCCTTCTTGATAACCCATGCATGTCCATCAGCTTTCAAAGGAGGTATAACAGCTTTTCTTTTTGCTGTGACTGTAAATGGCTTAGATGCAGGTACACTGACTGATTCCGGTTTCTTCGGTATCTCATCAGCTGTGGTGATAAAACCAGCAACAAGAGATGATGCTACTGTAGATGGGGAGGCTAGATAGATATCACCCTTACCTTGTTTACCAGCAAAGTTTCTATTACCAGAGGATATAGCCACCTCGCCGGTTCCTGTCTGTCCAATCTGCCCAGCAGCACAACCAGCACACCCTGCAGAACCAACAAGTGCGCCAGCGTCCTTAAAAATTTTAATCAAACCTTCTTTAAGACATTGGTTCCAGATTTTATCTGTTGCCGGGACAATCTTAAGAACCCGCCCAGGTGCAATTTTTTTACCCTTTAGGATCTTTGCTACAGCTCTCATATCATCCATACGCCCATTGGTACAAGACCCGATAAAACCAGAATCGATCTTAGCACCCCTTACATCATCAACATGGACTACATCCTCAGGATGACCTGGACGTGAAATCTGTGGACCAACATCATTGATATCTATCTCAATGGTGCGCTCATATATTGCATCTTTATCCGCAGTTACACCAGACGGAAATAATATGATTATACCACCCATCTCAGTGGCCATTGATGCAATAGTGATCTTTCCATCAAGAGACAGAGAATCGATATATTCTCCATATATCTCAGCCGCATAGCCTAACAAACCGTTTGCACCAAGATGCTGCATCATCTTCAATACAACATCCTTAGAAGAAGCAGATTTTGAAGGCATGCCTTTAAGGACCATTTTAACCGTCGGCGGCACCTTAAACCATATCCTACCATAGGCAAACGCATGAGCAATATCGTTATCACCCATACCCTGACCAAAAGCACCTATAGCACCCAAAATATTCGCATGCGAATCAGTTGAAACAATAGTATCACCAGGTTTTACAATCCCTTCGTCAATAACAAGATGAGTACCTATCCCCCTTTCAATATCAGATACTTTAATTCCATTTCTCCTAGCAAAAAGCCGACAAATATGCTGATTGACCGCATATTTCTGATCACACCCACCAGGGTTACAATCAAACGTGAAAAATGTCTTTTTTGGGTCATCGATGGATAAATTATTTTCCTCTAAATTTTTTACAACATTTGCTCCACCAAAATCTCGAGCGACACGAACATCGATATCAACATCAATTATGTCATCCACGTTAGCCTTACTTTTAGAATGTTTCTCAAAAATCTTCTGAATTATCGTTTTACCCATTTTCAAACACCTTTATCAAAGATTAAGGAATCTTTCTCAATTCTTTTCCTTTATAAATTCCTTCTGCGAAGTTTATCTGCCTCATTCTAGGCTGTGATGCAACTTCCTCAAAGTAATGAGCAGATAGCCCAGCTATCCTCCCATAGATAAAGAACGCCTTGGCCATCGCAGGGTCAAGATCCATATCTGCCACAATCGCTCCAATCACGCCATCGACATTTATGGGTAGACTCATTCCTCTTACCTGTTCGAATATCGTACTGACTGACTTAGAGAGTTCTACGTGTTCACCAGCGATACCAGTCTGCGAAGCAAAATTCCAAAGAACATCACGTCTTGGATCCTTGGTGTGAAGTCTATGCCCATGGCCTTCGATTCGTTTT
>Ga0172364_10002048_pt1 | contig 15885 bp, 15 predicted proteins | sample LakKivSesite10cm_FD_114545 | JGI IMG/M metagenome (GOLD analysis project Ga0172364, IMG submission 114545) | Sediment microbial communities from Lake Kivu, Rwanda - Sediment site 10cm | ecosystem: Environmental > Aquatic > Freshwater > Lake > Sediment | place: Rwanda: Western Province, Lake... | reverse complement strand
GAAACTGTTCCTTCTTCAGCTTCCTCATATCCTCCAAATAGATGTACACATCTTCCGGTCCTCTGATGGTGGGCATCTTTCCTGGCTCTTCCTGGAAGAATCTCCTTCCCAGCTCAAAACAGGCAACTATCTGGCAAGCCTTAACCAAGGGAAGTTCTAAAGTTTCCATCAATCTTCCCACGTTCTTTTCTGAAGCAATTGCCCTGGAGCCGTATTCTTTAATTATTCTGTGGGATAACTCCAAAACATTTTCATCCCGGTATCCTGTATTCAGGATAATGGAGACCAATTCCGGAATTCTCAAAACGTCGGGACCGTATTTTATCAATTTTTCACGAGGCTTCTTTTCCTCAGGCATTTCCTTGAGGCTTACGCGGTAACTGCTTCCCATTCTACTACTCGCCATAACAACACTATCTCCTTCTTATCTCTTTTTCAATCTCCTTTATGAGAACATTTATCATTTCTTTTTCTTTAACTTTTTTAATTACTTTGCCTCGCCTGAAAAGAAGCCCTACGCCTTTGCCACCGGCTATCCCCACATCTGCTTCTCTAGCCTCTCCTGGACCGTTGACCACGCAGCCCATTATGGCTACTTTAAGTGGATAGAATCGGGAAGGTTGAACTCCGGCAATAACGCTTTTTTGTGGAAAAATAGATTCCAATTTTTTCTCTACTTTATTAGTAATTTTAATCAGGTCAATTTTACAGCGACTGCAGGTAGGACAGGAGATAACTTCCGGGCCAAAACTTCTCAGATTCAACGCTTTCAAAATTTCATAGCCAACTCTCACCTCTTCTTCCGGGGAGGCGGTGAGCGACACTCTTATTGTATCGCCAATGCCCTCACAAAGGAGCACTCCCATACCCAGAGCCGACTTTATGGTACCTGAGAATTCGCTTCCCGCTTCAGTAATTCCCAAATGGAGAGGATAATCTGTTTTCTCGGATATCAACCTGTAAGCCTGAATAGTAGTGGGAACATCCGAGGCTTTAAGAGAAATAACAATTTGATGAAAATCTTGCTTCTCCAGAATCTTTACATATTGGAGTGCTGAGGAAACCATCTTCTTAGCTTTGCTCATTCCTTCGCTATGAGAAATATCTCCCTGGTCAAGGTTAGTCCTCGCTTTTCTTTCGGGCAAAGGGAGTTTCAAGGAACCTGCATTAACCCCTATCCTTATGGGGATTCTGGCGCTTCTTGCAGCCTTTGCTATGGCTTCCACTCTTTCTCGGCTCCCGATGTTTCCTGGATTTATCCTTATCTTATCTACCCCCTGAGCAATGGCTTCTATTGCCAGGCGGTAATCGAAGTGTATGTCAGCAACCAAAGGGATATCGGTTTTTTTCTTTATCCTTCCTAAAGTTTTAGCTGCATCCATATCGGGAACAGCTAATCGGACTATTTCGCATCCTGCCCTCTCCAATCGTTTAATCTGGTTGACAGTAGCCTTGACGTCATGCGTATCTGTCTTGGTCATAGATTGTACGGAAATGGGAGAGTTGCCGCCAATAAAAAGATTTCCCACTCTTATTTTGCGTGTCTTTATCCTTGTCATCATAGAAAAAAGTAGCCTGTCCCCTTTTTTTACTTTCCCAGCCTCAATATATCCTGATAAGTAACCAGAACTAAAAGAAAGACGATTATCGCTGCTCCAATGGCCTGGGCAATTCTCATCTTATTTTCATCCAGGGGCTTGCCGGTAATTCCTTCAACAAGATAGAATGCAGCATGGCCGCCATCCAGAAGGGGGACAGGGAAAAGATTAAACAGACCAATTTCGGTGCTGATTACTGCAATCAATGAGAGCAATTGATATACTCCCGTCCTTGCCACTTGAGCCACCATCTGGGCAATTCCTATAGGACCAGTAACAGCGGGCTTCACCGCTCCCACAAGCATCAGCCATATATATTTAAGTGTAAGAACTATGAGGAATGCTGTCTGTTCAACTCCTGCAAAAAGAGAAGATATAAAATTATACTTTCTTATATGCCAGGCTGGGCTGATCCCTATCAGGCCCACTCCTCTCACCTCGTCATATTGAGGGATGATTTTAAGGAGTATTTCCTCCCTTCCACGCAAGATTTTTATGCTTATTTCCTTACCAGGCTTAGAATGGATTATTTCTGCCATTTCGTTCCAGTTATTGACTTCCTTTCCATCTATGGAGATAATCTTATCCTTCTCTAACACACCTGCTTTCTCCGCCGGCATCTCTGGCATCACGCCACCAACTTCTGTCGATTCATAGAGAGGAATCATAATCCCTACAAAAAATGCCATCAAGGAGAAAATAACAATTCCTAAAATAAAATTCATTGCCGGTCCCGAGGCAACAATAAGTATTCTCCGCCACCATTTCTGAGAGAGGAACTCATCGGGTGTTCCTTTTCTCTTCTCCCCGGGATGCTCCCCGGCCATCTTAACGTAACCACCCACAGGAATTAAAGAGACTACGTATCGCGTCTCTCCCTTAGTAAAACCTAACCATTCGGGCCCAAATCCTAAAGAAAACTTCTCTACTCTAACTCCCATTCTCTTGGCAGCAAAAAGGTGCCCTAACTCGTGAAAAAAGATGACCAGGCCAAAAGTGATTACTATGGAAAATACGGTCAAGAGCATTTTATCTTCTCTTTCGTCCTATCCCTTGTCCACTCGTCTATTTCTAAGATCTTTTTTAAACTCGGCCTCTTATTTACTGTATGTTCTGTCATTACTGATTCGATAATTTTCGGAATATCGGTAAATTTTATTTTTCTTTCCAGAAAAGCCTCTACAACTACTTCATCAGCGGCGTTCAAAACAACGGGCATCGTTCCTCCTATCCTACCAGCCCTGAGAGCTAAGCCAAGACAGGGAAAATTGTTTAAATTTGGCTTGTGGAAAGTAAGACGTGCTATCTTTTCTAATTTTAATCCTTGCAATCTACTCACATAGCGTTCAGGATGGGTAAGGGCAAATTGAATGGGAATTCGCATGTCAGTAATTGCTAATTGAGCCAAAATCGAGCCGTCGATGAGCTCCACTAACGAATGCACAGTTGCTTGGGGATGAATCAAAATGTCAATGTGACCGATGTCAATACCGAAGAGGTGAGTGGCTTCAATCGCTTCTAAGCCCTTGTTCATCAGGGTTGCTGAGTCAATTGTGATTTTTTTACCCATTTGCCAGGTTGGGTGATGTAGAGTCTCTTCTACAGTTACTTTTTCCAGTCGACTTCTCTTATATTTGTAGAAAGGCCCTCCCGAAGCTGTCAATATTAGACGGCGAACATTCTCTATCTTTTCCGCCCGCAAACACTGAAATATAGCGCTATGTTCACTGTCCAGAGGTAAAATTCTAGTTCCTCTCTTCTCAGCAGCTTTAGTAATCAACCCACCGGCCATTACTAATATCTCTTTATTAGCTAAGGCGATATCTTTGCCCGCTTCAATCGCTGCTAATGTAGGTAAAAGTCCGGTTCGACCCACCAGGGCGGAAACGACAAAATTGGAAACGCTATTCCGGGCAAACTCAATTAATCCAGAAGTCCCCTTATAAATCCTGGGGAGAGGGCGAAAATGATGTAGTCTCTTTTTCAATTCTTGGGCCGCCGCTTCGCTGCCCAACGCTACAATTGCTGGTGTAAATTCGATTATCTGTTTTATTAGTAAGTCTACATTCTTCTGGGCAGAAATTCCCATAATTTTATAACCTTTGCCCAGTTTTCTTACCACATTTAACGTATTAACCCCTATGGAACCAGTCGAGCCCAGAATAGCGATCTTTTTCAAGTTATCTTCACCTCAGCGCAAAAATAACTGGATATAATAATATAGTAGGGGTCCATTGAACATTAGACTATCTACTTTGTCCAACATTCCTCCATGTCCACCAGGAAAGAGGTTACCTGAATCTTTCACCCCGGCATTTCTCTTGATTAGTGATTCAGCTAAGTCTCCTACCTGTCCACCAATTCCCAGGAGAAGCCCGATGACCAGACATTCTATAGGAGTAATAAAATTGAGGTCTAAATTGAGGCGAGCGAAAAATTGTAATCCCCATAGCGCTCGGCAACCAAAAACTACACCAATCCCTGTGAGCAAACCAGAAATGGCTCCTTCCCAGGTCTTATTAGGACTGATGAGACAGCTCAACTTGTGCCGTCCAAACTTTGTTCCTGCCCAATATGCACCAGTGTCCACACACCAGGTAGTTATAAATAGAAGATATATCAGCCCTTCTCCGTGAGGGCGAAGGTCACGCAAGATAATCAAATGGCTTAACAGCCAGGAGACATAAAATATTCCCAGGAAAGTTACGGAAACAGAAGAGACACCAAATTTGATTTCTTTTTTCAAAATTACGTCAATTAAAACCAGAAACAAAAATATGGTAACAACGAATCCCCCCATCCCACCAGATAACTTTTCCTGAAAGAGAAAAAAGCTGAGACAAAGAAAAAAACCTCCCAGCACTCCCAATAGCTTCTGGGGGTGGTAATTTCTCCTCTCCATCAAATTATAAAATTCGAGAAGGCTTACGATAACTCCAGCAAGAACCAAAAGAAAAAAGGGGATAATCCCCCAATGTATTATTAAAAGCAATATGGGAATAACAACTAATGGTGTCTTTATTCGCCCCATTATCTCTCTTATCCGCTTTTCACCCTACCGAAACGACGCTCCCTATTCTGATAATCTATCAATGCCAAAAGCAAATCCCGGCGATTGAAATCTGGCCAGAGAACCGGAGTAACATAAATTTCGGAATAGGCAATCTGCCACAGAAGAAAGTTACTTATCCTGAATTCACCGCTGGTACGAATCAACAGGTCAGGATCAGGTAGACCAGTGGTATACAGATAGTTATTAAAAGATTGTTCATCAATATCCTTTAATTTCTTACTTTCATTAGAAATCTGTTTGGCAATCTCCCGACAGGCACGAACTATCTCTTCCCGACCACCATAACTCAGAGCTAAATTCAGAATCAGTCCACTATTTTCCCTGGTAGCATCTATCGTTTTAGATAATTCAACACGCACCTTAGCGGGCAATCTCTCCACCTGTCCGGAGACAAGAAGCTTAATGTTATTCTTTTGGAGACTATTTGTCTCCTGTCTTAAGAATTTGTACAGCAGATTCATCAGAGCCCGGACTTCTCTTTTGGGCCTGTTCCAGTTCTCTGTAGAAAAAGCAAAAAGCGTGAGTATTCTAATTCCTATTTCTCCAGAGAATTTTACAATTCTTTTTATCGCCTTTGTGCCTTCCAGATGACCTACGATTCGTCTGCGATTATGTCTCTTCGCCCAACGACCGTTACCATCCATAATGATTGCTATATGCTGAGGAAGTCTCTTTTTATCAATTAGCTTAAGAAGTTCCTCGTATTCAACCAACTTCTTCATCCTATTACCATTATATTTCTATCATCTGAAATCTATTATTATACTTCCATTATCTCTTTCTCTTTATGCTTGAGAGTTTCTTCAATCTTTTCAGCATATTCATTTGTTAGCTGATTGATTTTTTCTGTAGCTTTAAACTGCTCGTCTTCTGAAATCACTCTTTTTGTTTCTAATTCCCCCAATTCTTCTTTGGCTTGCCTTCTAATGTTCCTTAGTTCCACCCTGTGGTCCTCCGCGATCTTTCCGATTCTCTTTACAAGCTCCCTGCGGCGTTCTTCAGTTAAGGCGGGTATCTTGAGACGGATAATTTTCCCATCGTTCAGCGGGCTCAATCCCAAATCAGACTTTATGATTGCTTTTTCTATCTCCGGGAGAACGCTTTTATCCCAGGGTTTTATCTCGATTAATCTTACCTCTGGGATAACAACATTGGCAACCTGAGTGATGGGGACCTGAGTTCCATAGTAGGCAACTCGAATACCTTCTAACAAGGTAGTGGAAGCACGACCCGTACGAATAATCGTGAATTCGTGCTTCAAATTCTCAATCGCTTTTTCCATTTGCAGTTCAACTTTATCATAAACGTTTTTTGCCATACGCAGTATTCTCTCCTTATTTGATTATTGTACCCACCTTTTCTCCCCGGACTGCTTTTTCAATCTGCCTGGCTTTGTTTATATTGAATACCATAATGGGTATTTTATTTTCCCAGCAAAGGGAAAGCGCCGTTGCATCTATAACCTTCAAGCGACGATTTATTGCCTCCATAAAGGTGAGACTACTGAATTTCTTGGCTTTTTTATACTTTAGGGGATCTCGGTCATAAACCCCATCGACTTTTGTCGCTTTCAAAATTATTTCCGCACCAATTTCTACTGCTCTTAACGCTGCAGCTGTGTCAGTTGTAAAATAAGGGTTTCCTGTTCCTCCCGCAAAGACAACTATCCTTTTCTTTTCTAAATGGCGGATTGCTCTGCGGCGAATAAAAGGCTCCGCAAGTTTGGCTATCTCTATGGCTGTCTGCACTCTGGTAGGAATTCCCAGCTCTTCCAGCGAATCTTGCAGAGCCAGTCCATTAATTATTGTTGCCAACATTCCCATATAGTCGGCTGTAACTCTGTCAATCTCCTGGGCAAAAGGAGAAAGCCCTCTCCATATATTTCCGCCACCAACTACCACGGCAAGTTGTACACCTAGAGAGTGAGCTTTTCCTATTTCTCCAGCAAAGAATCTAATCGCTTGGGGATCGATGCCATATTTGTGCTTACCCATCAGAACTTCCCCGCTCATTTTCAAAATAACGCGCTTATATTTGACGTTTGTCATCTTCCCCCTCCCTCTCTATTTTTTTCTCCCCCGATGAAATCGGGGGTTCCAATTTTTTCCTCCCTTTCGGGAGGACTCCGGCTTTCTATTCCTCTCCTACCTTGAACCGAGTAAACCGTCCCACTCTAATGTTCTCTCCCAGTTTGGCGACCGTTTCTGTTATGAGGTCCTTGACCTTAAGTTTAGGATCCTTTATGTACTGTTGCTCCAGAAGACAGACTTCAGTGAAATATTTTTCCAGTCTACCTTGAGCAATCTTCTCTATAACTTTTTCCGGCTTCCCCGATTCCTGTGCTTGTTTCTTATATATTTCTTTTTCCTTTTCAATAACTTCTTTAGGTACATCTTCGGGTTTAATCCACAGAGGGTCCATGGCTGCTATTTGCATTGCTAATTCCTTTGCTAATTGAGAAAACTCACTCGTTTTGGCAACGAAATCGGTCTCGCAGTTCATCTCCAACAGAACACCCAATTTACTCCCACTATGGACATAGGAAGAGACCAATCCTTCCTTTGTATCTCTCGCGGAACGTTTAATGGCTACGACACTCCCTTTCTCTCTCAAAATATCCTGAGCCTTTTCAATGTCTCCACCAGCCTCTGACAACGCCTGTTTGCAATCCATTACTCCCGCACCCGTCTTATTCCGAAGTTCCCGAATTAAATCCTTGCTTATCTGCATCTATTTCTCCTTCCTTTTCGAAATCCATATCTTTTTCTTCCTCATTTTCCTCTTTTACTTCTTCTTTAGGAAGTTCCTCTTTTACCTCTTCAGTAACTTTTACTTTTTCTTTTAACTCTTTACCCTCAATCACCGCTTCAGCGATTACGTGAGTAATTAACTTGATTGACCTTATAGCATCATCATTTCCGGGAATTACATAATTTATGCCCTCAGGGTCACAATTCGTGTCCACCAGGGCGACAACCGGAATCTCCAATTTAATTGCTTCGGAGACAGCAATTGCCTCCTGAGGGGGATCGATAACAAAAATTGTTCCCGGCAATTCCTCCATGCCTCTAATCCCCGACAGTCCCTTCACCAACTTCGATTTTTCCTTCTCTACTCTAGCCAATTCTTTCTTGGTGAGAGTAGTAGAATTTGATTCTTGCTGAAGTTGTTCCAGCTTCTTCAGTCGCTCCACGCTCTGGCGAATGGTGGAAAAATTGGTCAACATACCTCCCCACCATCGTTGATTAATATAAAACATCCCACACCTCTCTGCTTCTTCTTTTATAATTTCCTGAGCCTGACGTTTAGTTCCCACAAACAGCACCGTCTGATTGTTAGCTACAATGTTGCGAATGAACTTATAAGCCTCCTTTATCTTCGCCAATGTCTTTTGCAAATCGATAATGTGGATGTTGTTGCGAGCGCCAAAGATATACTGAGCCATTTTGGGATTCCACCTTTTCGTTTGATGTCCAAAGTGGACTCCTGCTTCCAACAACTGTTTCATTGTTACAACTGCCATGTTCCCTCCTTATGTGAATCAGCTCCGAAGGAGTCCCACGCCACGATGAGGATTCGGAGTCCTGTCGGACCTGTGTTTCGCTCTCTGTTTCTTAGTTTATCGACGCATTAAAATATAGAAGATTATCCCTAGAATTAATGCCAGTCCTAAAATTCCCAAATAGAATTTCTTCTTTTCTATTATGAACTTCTGAGGCTTTAGCCTTCTGACTGTTGCTTTCTTTTCTACAAAAGCCTCGCCTAATATGCCCGGGCTAAACCTTGTCCTCACTGCCCATCGTTCTCCCTCTCCCCTCACTTCTTCCACTATCGTGGACAGGGGAACTACCTCTTCACCTTTGCATCCACCTAAAAGGCGGGAAAGATACTGAGCAATATCCCGTGAATCTAAAATTTTCACTAAGATTAAATCGTTTTTTTTGAGTTTCTCGATTTCCACTGACGCAGAAGAATCGTCGCTAACCAACTCCGTATTTAGAATAATTGTACTCTCTTTTCTATTGACCGCTCCTTCCGTCTCGTTCAAGGATGGTTTAACCCCTCCCTCAGTGATAATGGTTGACTCTTGGGGAAACTTAAATTGACTCAAATTAAGTTCCTCGACATCCATTTCTACCTTGAGATAAGGGTCCTCTAAAGATTTACTGATGATTGATTGAAGGATGGTTGTTATTTCTTCATAATTCCTATCTTTTAGATTCTGAAAAAAAGACTTCCTATAATCGCTTGCAATCTGCCAGTTTAAATTCTGCTCCAGCTTCTGAATTAACTCGTGGGCACAACCCTCGCTGAGGCGATCTGCGTAGAGCCTCTTTTCGAAGTCGCGCCATTTGCAATCGAGGGCTCTCTCGTAAATCGTAGGGTCGTATGCGACTATTGCACCCAAACGGACGACCCTCTTTTGATTGAGATGGCTAATGACTATAAACTGGCCATAAACATTGGTCTGGTTACATATAAACTTTCCTTTAATTACTACAATATACTTAAGAAGTAAATTTATGGATTTTATAGCTCCTTCTAAGTTGTTTCCCGTCGAATGGAGGACCAGTTCAGCCTGACCCTCGTCACAGCCCGTCTCCTCCATGAGAATCTTTACGTTCTCCCTCATATCTCTTTCTCCCTGATTAAAGTCTCAAAAAACTATCACTCTTCTTGCGCCAACAGCCGGTTCGTTGAAAAGAGCATTTCAGAATTCTTCACGCGCGAGGATGATACTTCTTATAAATTTTCTTCAACCTCTCTGTGGTCACATGGGTATATACTTGAGTAGTAGATAGACTGACATGTCCTAACATTTCCTGTACAGCTCTTAAATCACAGCCAGCATCCAATAGATGGGTGGCAAATGTATGTCTCAAAGTGTGCGGACTCACTCCCTTTTTGATACTGGCAAGTCTGATGTATTTGTGAACAATACGGTTTATACTTTGCGCATTTAACCGTGACCCTTGAAAATTCAAGAATAATGGTTCTTTGCTATAAGATAAATTCTGTAAATTTTTAACCTTAAAAAAAGTGGAGCTTCCTGGCAGTTGACGCATCGTCAAATAGCGTTCGATAGAGTCAAGTCCCATCTCTCCAATGGGCACTAACCTTTCTTTTGATCCTTTACCTTTCACCTTAATCATCCCACCTAACACGTCAATGTCACTTACATTCAAGTTTACCAGCTCACTCACTCTCAGTCCCGAACCGTATAATACCTCTAAGATTGCCCTGTCTCTCAAGCCCAATAGAGTTCTCCTGTTAGGCAATTCCAAGAGTAATTTTACTTCATGCAAATCCAAAAAAGAAGGTATTTTCTTCATTCGTTTTGGTGTAGGAATATGAATTGTCGGATTTTGAGCTATGATTTCTTCCCGTGTCAAGAAAACAAAAAATGACCGGATGCTGGAAAGTTTCCTGGCAATGGTGCTCTTTTCAAAATTCTTACCTGCAAGGTGAGCCAGAAACTTTCTCACCTGTAAGCGGTCGACCTTGTGGAAACTGTCTATCTTATCTTTCTTCAAAAAATCAATAAAGCTTTTCAGGTCTCCTCTATAACCTACCAGAGTATGCGGGGAAAAGTTCCGTTCCACTCTCAAATGTGTAATAAATTTGTCCAGATAGATTTCCATTACCATCTACGGGGACAATCCCCTTCTGCCCCGTCTATTCTTTTTTCGGAATCGACTTAGTGTTCTTGCATTTGGGATAAGCACTACAGGCGAGAAATTTGCCTCTCCGACCCCACTTGATCACCATAGGGCTACCGCACTTTGGACATTTTTCTTCGGTCGTCTGGGTGACTCTCTTGTTCCCTTGTTCGTCTAAAGGAAGAGTATAACGACACCGAGGAAATGCAGAGCAAGCAAGAAATTTGCCATAGCGGCCAATTCTGATTACCATGGCGCTTCCGCACTTGGGGCATTTCTCCTTAGTCATTTGCGGTTTGATTTTCTTCATATTTTTATACGCGATGTTCAGGGTTTTCTTAAAGGGTTGATAAAAATTCTTCAGAACTTCGACCCACTCCCTTTTTCCCAAGGCAATCTCATCCAGATTCTCCTCCATATGGGCAGTGAAACCAATGTCTATGATTTTGGGGAAGTATTTAACTAACAAGTCACTAACTATAATTCCCGTCTCTTCCGGATGGAACTGTTTACTCCTCAATGTCACATACCCTCTTTCTAAAAGGGTACCTATTATGGGAGCATAAGTTGAAGGTCGACCGATCCCGTGTTCTTCGAGAGTCTTAATTAGACTCGCAACCGTATAATGGGGCGGAGGCTCAGTGAAGTGCTGCTCGGGAACGACCTCTTTTAGAATTAAACGATCACCCTCTGTAAGGGGAGGAAGAATTCTTTCCTCTTCTTTCTTTTCTTCCTCATAGACTCTAAGGAACCCGGGAAACTTAACCTTCTGTCCTGTGGCACGAAAGACATAATCACCTGCTGTGATATCTACAGCTATTGTGTCAAATATCGCCTCAGCCATCTGGCTGGATAGGAACCTTTGCCAGATCAGGCCATAGAGTTTAAGTTGTGATGCATTCAGATATTTCGATACGGCTTCGGGAGTGCGCAGGCAGGAGGTTGGCCGGATAGCCTCGTGAGCTTCCTGGACAATTTTACTTTTACTTTTGTAAATTCTCGGCTTTTTGGGCAAGTAGCTTTCGCCAAATTTTTTCCTGATGAACCCTACCGCCTCAGCCTGAGCCGAAGAAGAGACAGCAAAGGAATCTGTGCGCATATAGGTAATTAACCCTACACTCTCTTCTTTTTCCAGGTCGATGCCTTCGTAGAGTTGTTGCGCTATCATCATTGTCTTGCTCGCCGAGAAAGCAAATTTTCGGGAAGCCTCCTGTTGCAGACTACTGGTGTTAAATGGGGGAGGAGGATTACGCTTCTTAGGCTTTCTGGTGACTCTGTAGACAATAAACTCTTTACCCTGCAAATCTCGACAGATCTTTTTTGCCTGAGATTCATCTGCAATTTCTAGTTTCTTAAATTTCTTTTTTCCCCTGGAAACGAGACCTGCCGTAAAGATTAGTTCCTCATCCCTCTTACTCAAATGGGCGAGTATCGTCCAGTACTCTTGAGGCACAAATTTCTCAATTTGCTTTTCCCTCTCCACAATCAACCTAAGAGTTACTGATTGTACCCTTCCTGCAGAAAGCCCTCTTCTGACTTTGCCACTCAAAAGAGGACTGAGCTTATATCCCACCAGTCTATCCAGTATACGTCTTGCCTGTTGTGCATTAACTAAATGGAGGTCGATCTGGCGTGGCGAACGCAGAGAATTAGCAATTGTCTCTTTAGTTATCTCATGGAAGACTATCCGTTTTACTCTTACCTGGTCAGTATTTGTGACGGTAATTAAATGCCATCCTATGGCCTCTCCCTCTCGGTCCTGGTCAGTGGCAAGATAAACCTGTTCCGCCTCCTTCACTGCCCTGGCTAAATCCTTCACAATCTTTTTCTTATTTTTAATAATCTCGTAAGTAGGCTTAAAATTATTTTCTATATCCACTCCTAACCTACGAGTAGGCAAATCACGCACATGCCCCATGGAAGATTTAATTACATAATTCTTCCCCAATATCTTTCCGATCGTCTTCGCCTTAGTGGGTGATTCGACAATAACTAAAGCCTTAACCATAGGTTTACCTCAACGGACTACCCCTGTAATTTAATGGAGCTGTTTCTTCCGTCCCTTGGAATCATCGTCTTCCTGGAAACTTTCTTCTAGAACGTCGAGTAACATCTCTTCCAATTCACTTGCAGACAATTTCAATTTCTCTAAATATTCTCTAATTTCTCTAATTCCAAAATTCTCTTCATCCTGGAACATATCCTCGTCCTTTATTTTCCTTGCCACACTCTCCTCCTATACTACAAATTACAGATTTCAGATTTCAAATTTGTAATTATTGTGCTTCCGGAAAGCGCAAAAACATCTTTCCCGCTACTTGTCTAATTTTACCTTTTATTTCCAAATTCATGAGAACAGGGGAAACCCTGTTTATAGCTAAACCGCTCTGTTTACTTATCAAGTCAATATGAATCGGCTCAAATGATAATAGATTATATACTCTTTCTTCTTCTGGAGACAATTTTACTTCCCTGAGACACTTTATAGCCGGAAATACGGGTAGAACATCTCTTAAACAACGTATCTCTTCAATAATATCCTCACAATTCTCTACCAGTTTCGCGCCCTCTTTTATTAATGAATGCGTGCCCTTGGTTCCTAAATTGAAGATATTTCCCGGAACAGCAAAAACTTCCCTGCCTTGCTCCAAAGCACACTCAGCAGTGATTAAAGCACCACTTCTATGGCCGGCCTCAACGATCACTGCCCCTAAACTGAGTCCACTTATAATTCTATTTCTCACAGGAAAATTCATTTTTTCTGGCCGCGTGCCCATAGGAAATTCGGAAACTACAACCCCCCGTTCACTAATCTCATCAAAAAGAGCCCTATTTTCCGGGGGGTAACAGATATCAATGCCACATCCCAAAACAGCAATAGTTCTTCCGCCACAAGAAAGAGCCCCTTTATGAGCAGAGGTATCGATTCCCCGAGCCAAGCCGCTAACTACACTTACTTCTCTTTCAGCCAATTCTCTACTCATTTTTTCTGCCACCATTTTACCATAAGTAGTCGGTCGCCTGGTTCCTACTATGGCTATGGCAATTCTATCTTCTGGCAATAATTTCCCCTTTACATAAAGAACTATGGGGGGATCGAAAATCGACCTTAGGTTCACCGGATAATTATCGTCAGAAAATGTTACTACAGAAACTTTTTGCTTCTTAATTCTGGATATCTCTTTTTCTACATCTAACTTATCTCTGGTAGTAACAATTTGCCTGGCTGTGTACTCCCCGATACCGTCAACGTGTTGAAGTTCATCCAAATTTGCTCCCAGTATAGCCTGCGCAGACCCGAAATGTTTTAACAACTTCTGGCATCTCGTTGCTCCTATACCGGGAATCATACTTAGAGTCAGCCAATATTCCATTTTATCTGCCATTTCTTTCCTCTACGGAGATAAAATTTGGGCACAAAGCATAATATTATATACAAAATCTCAACCATATGTCAAGCAATCCGCTAAAAGAACGTAGTGTAGCCCTTTATGGACGCCCCGATAAATAGGGGTAGGGACAAGCCCCTACACTACCAATTGTTTTCTTAGGCAAAATAGAGCAAAAATACGGAATGAATGAAAGAATTCGGTGGGCACAAGCATAGAATCTCACAATAACAAGGGATCATAGTGTAGATATGGAGCAATATGAGTAAATTTTTCCTGCCTATTTTTATTCTGTTTTATCATTTTTTAGTTTCTTACTATTCTTTCTTTCCTTGCAATTTAATAGGGTCACCAATCTCTATCGGTTTCCGGCTATCTCTTATGACCGCAGTTGAATTATCTTCTTGAATATCCGCAGTGACTTCCAATACACCAATCTTCTCAATGATTATTCCCAGAACTTCACCGGTTACGGGATGGACAACCTCGTCCCCCTCTCGATAGATTATAAACCTTGCCTTTGGTTTAACCTGCTGATTTTTCCCCAGATCGATGAACACTATATCTCCATATGCTGTCATAAATTTCTTTTCTTTTACTCCGGCAATATATCCATCGAATGCAAAATCGGGAGGAGCAATAAAGATATCCCTTTCATATTCGAATCCTGGCTTAATCTCTTCTAATTTTACCACCAGCTCCTTACCAGGCATCTCTTCCGATACTTGCACTTTTTGATACGTGGGAATTATCAGGTCATCACCGGGAAAAATCCAGTGTGGATTCTTTATATACTTATTATACTCCCATATCTTTTCCCATAAAGAAGGATCATCGTAGTACCGGTTAGCGATTTCGTGAAGACAATCTCCCATTTTTACTTCGTACGCCTTAAGCACTAGTTCCATTCCCTCAGGAATATCTTTTTCAGGAAGAACTCTTCTCTCAGTTACAGCCTCCTCCACCTTTTCTTGAGGCTTCTCCACTTGAGCTTCCTCAGGGGGAACCTCGCTCGGCTCCGCGGGTTCTTCTTCCGCCTCAAAAGTAATCTCTTCTTCAGAAGGTTCGGGAGGCAGAGCTTCCTCCGTTTTCTCTTCAAACGCAGGAATCTCTACTCCCTTGTCAAAAACAGGAATTTCTTCTTCAGAAGGTTCGGGAGGTAAAGCTTCCACATCTTCTTCCTGAGCCTGGACAAAGAAGATACTTAAAGTCAATAGACTACACAATAGAAAAATAAGAATTCCTCTTTTCATTTTTTACTCCTTTCCATAACTTTTTAGTCTTCCCGAGCCGAAATTACATCCATAGATTCCTATCTAAACTTCTATACTGGATAGCCTCAGCAATATGATGGGAGGCAATATTCTCCTTTGTTTCTAAATCTGCAATTGTGCGGGAAACTTTTAGAACGCGGTCATACGCCCGCGCTGAAAGTCCCAAACGCTCAATTGCGTCCTTCAATAACTTCTGGGCTTCTTTTTCCAGAATACAATGCTTTCTTATGTGTTTTGTCTCCATATGAGAGTTACAATAGATTGATTTATACTTTTTAAATCTCTCTTTCTGTATATTTCTCGCTTTCTGAACGCGAGTACGAATTGTTGATGAAGACTCCCCTTCTGTATCCAGTGTCAACTCCTGGTACTTAACTGGTGGCACTTCAATATGCATATCGATTCGGTCAAGGAGCGGCCCTGAGATTTTAGCTCGATATTTCTGAATCTGGAAAGGAGTACAGGTGCATTCTCTCTGTGAATCGCCACAGAACCCGCAGGGGCAGGGATTCATAGCTGCCGCCAGCATAAACTTGGCAGGATAAGTTAAAGCGGTACTTACCCGGGCAATAGTCACCATACCATCCTCAATAGGCTGACGCAAAACTTCCAAAACGTTGCGGTGAAATTCAGGAAGCTCATCCAGAAAGAGAACTCCATTATGGGCTAAGCTAACCTCGCCAGGCCTGGGAAAAGAACCGCCTCCTATCAATGCCACGTCAGATATAGTATGGTGGGGAGAACGGAAAGGCCTGGTACCTACAATTGCCGAGCCGGAAGAGATTAGACCAATGACACTGTGAATCTTTGTGGTCTCTAATGCCTCATCTAAGGTTATTGCCGGTAAAATTGACGGCAACCTCTTAGCCAGCATGGTTTTACCAGACCCGG
>Ga0172364_10002047_pt1 | contig 15890 bp, 13 predicted proteins | sample LakKivSesite10cm_FD_114545 | JGI IMG/M metagenome (GOLD analysis project Ga0172364, IMG submission 114545) | Sediment microbial communities from Lake Kivu, Rwanda - Sediment site 10cm | ecosystem: Environmental > Aquatic > Freshwater > Lake > Sediment | place: Rwanda: Western Province, Lake... | reverse complement strand
GAAGCAAATTTGGCAGATAAAAGGCCAGTGTATAAACCTCCCCCGGAAAAAGGCTTTATCTGCCTCGCGGAATCTCCAACAAGAATGCAATTGTCTTTAACTGTTTCTCTTATATACCCGATTGGAATGTGCCATAAAACTGGATTTTCAAGTTTAAGCTCTGTGATATTCAGTATTTTCCATGAACTTTTTAGCTTGTGAAAATCTTCAATAAGGTTGCCTTTAATATCTGTCCCAAAGCCAATCCTTGCCCTGTTTTTGTTAACAGGGATTACCCAGGCAAACCAGTTATGCGCAATTTCATTATTCATATATATGTTGACCATTTCTGGGTCATCAAGATTGAATGTTTCTTCTGTCTGAATTGTCTGTATGCTAAAGCCTTGGTCTGAGAAATCAAACATTCTTTTGATGCTTGAAGATGCACCTGTTGCAATTGCAACGAGGTGCGTATGAATTTCAAAATCCTCTTCACCTTTTGCATGTATTATGAAGCCATTTTCGACTCTATCATATGAGGTCACGACTCCTCCGAGAATGTATTCTGCACCTTTTGAAGATGCTTCTTCGTAGAGAAATCCGTCAAAGCCAATTCTGTCTATAACTACAGCAAAGTCCTCTTTTTTTCTGAAGGTGATGGATTTATTGTCAAAGGAAAACACATTAGCTCCTTTTATGTGGTTTAAAATCAAGTTGCCTGGGAGAGGAAAAGTTTCCAGAAATTCATCTGAAACCATCCCTGAACAGTGATTTGGATAGCCAATGTTTTTCTTTCTTTCGATAACGAGAACTCTTTTTCCTTTTACTGCAACTTCCCGAGCAAGGGTCGAACCGATAGGACCACCACCAATTATTACAAGATCGTATTTTTCCATCGCTCTATTTTACAGGTTTCTTTTGAAAACCAAAAAGGTTATAATTATTTTAAATGAATGTTAAGAATCTCTTCGTAAATCACAAACCTGAGTTGGGAGCTTTTGAAATATTAAAGTACATTGGACCTGGTTTTCTTGTGACTGTTGGATTTATTGATCCGGGAAATTGGGCATCAAATGTCTTAGCAGGTTCCTCTTATGGTTACAAGCTTCTCTGGATGGTTACACTTTCAACAATAATGCTAATAGTTTTACAGCATAATGTTGCCCACCTTGGCATAGTTACTGGTCTCTGTTTGTCCGAGGCTTCAACTAAATTTTTTCCAAAGCCTGCAAGCAAAATTTTTCTTTTAAGCGGGCTTCTTGCTTCTGTTTCGACTGCCCTTGCTGAGGTGCTTGGTGCAGCAATCGGGCTTCAAATGCTTTTTAAACTTCCTTTGCCATTTGGAGCAGCTATTTCAAGCGCTCTATCTCTTTTTATGCTTTTCTCAAACAGCTACAGAAAACTTGAAAGGTGGATTATTGGATTTGTAGGTTTAATTGGTCTGTCCTTCATTTTTGAGCTTATTCTCGTAAAAACAAATTGGGTAGGGGTAGTTTATGGCTGGTTTATCCCGCAATTTCCAGCAGGCTCCACGCTTATCATAATGAGCGTACTTGGTGCCGTGGTAATGCCCCATAATCTTTTTTTGCATTCTGAAATAATTCAGAGCAGGCAGTGGAACCTTGAAAGTGAGCAAGTCATTAAAAGGCAGCTCCGATATGAGTTTATGGACACCTTGATTTCAATGATAGTTGGCTGGGCAATTAACAGTGCAATGATTATAGTTGCGGCTTCCGTATTCTTTTCCCGAGGTATAATTGTAACTGAACTGCCACAAGCTCAGGCAACCCTAAAACCGCTTCTTGGAAACGCAGCAGCAGTAATTTTTGCAGCAGCTCTTATTTTTGCAGGTATTTCTTCCTCAATCACTGCATCAATGGCATCCGGCACAATATTTGCCGGGATGTACCAGGAGCCTTTTGATATAAAGGACAACCACTCAAGAGTTGGGGCTTCAATAGCTATAGTGTTGGCTTTCATTATTATTCTGTTCCTGAAAGATGCATTCAGGGGCCTTGTAGTAAGCCAGGTTATGCTGAGCGTACAGCTTCCCTGGACGATCCTTGCGCAGGTTTTCCTAACTTCAAGCGGTAAGGTAATGGGAAAATATAAAAACACAACTCAAGAGAGATTTTTGCTGTGGCTTACTTTCCTAATTGTTTCAATTTTAAATTTTTTGCTTCTTCTAAGCATCACAAGAGTGTAAATTGCTCAGAAACATTTATGAATAGCCTCTCCACTTTCTGATAATTAGATTCTATTGCATCAGAGAGAACTCAAGTTTTGCTCTATTTGTAAAGGATTTACATGAGCGTCTTGACTTTAATAAATTATATGATATATTTAAATTGGATAAAAAATTTTTAAATCAATAAAAAAAATTTTAAAATGATGACAAAAAATGATGAACTCGTGATTGAATCATTTAAGGATGTTGTAAAAGGGCTCGCTTCACTGCTTGGAAGCGATGCAGAGGTTGTATTACATTCACTAAAAAATGTAGACCATTCAATCGTTGCAATTGAAAATGGCTATATCACAGGAAGATCAGTCGGGAATGCTTTAACGGATGCAGGAAAGAAAATCATTAAAGACATCGACATAAAGAACAAAACTTTTATAGGTCCCTACAGGAGCATATCTCCTACCGGTAAAATTCTCCGTTCTGTGACTATTCCCATTAAGAATGCAGAAAAAGAAGTGATAGGCTTTCTATGTATAAATATCGATATAAGTAAGTATCTGCAAATGGAGGAGCTTTCGAAGAGTTTTTCTACTTTCGTAACAGAGAAAATTTCGAATGGCAATCTCGAAAAGACCGGGGATCTGCAATTTGAAAACATTCGGAACATGATTTTTGAAGAAATTCTTATGAAAAGCGAAGCAAAAGGGAATACCACTTCTAAAGAACGCAATAAATTTGTTATTGAAGAACTTTTCAAGAGAGATTTTTTCAAATTAAAAGATTCAATTAATTTTGTTGCAACAAAACTTGGCATATCAATTTTCACTGTCTATAACTATTTAAGAGAATTGAAATTTGAAGACAACGAAAGGAGGTAGTTATGGGAAAAAGCATCGTTGAAAAAATCATCGACGCTCACATTATTGAAGGAATGCCGCAAAAAGGTGAGGAAGTTGGCATTAAAGTAGACCAGACTCTTACTCAGGATGCAACGGGAACAGCAGCTTACCTTGAATTTGAGGCAATCGGATTCACCGATGTAAAGACCGAGGCAATAAGTTATGTTGATCACAATACGGTTCAGGTTGGCTTTGAAAATGCTGACGACCACAAATATCTAAGGACTGTTGCTGAAAAGTACGGGATTACTTTTTCAAGGCCAGGAAATGGCATCTGTCACCAGGTACATCTTGAACGATTTGCTAAACCTGGCAAAGTTCTTATTGGTTCTGACAGCCACACTCCAACAGCAGGTGGTGTTGGCTCGCTTGCGATTGGAGTTGGCGGGCTTGATGTTGCGGTGGCAATGGGAGGCGGTCCATTTTATCTTACATATCCAAAGGTTATTAAGATCAACCTCACTGGAAAACTGCAGCCTTGGGTTTCTGCAAAGGATGTTATTTTGAAGGTGCTTGAGATCCTTACTACCAAAGGAAATGTTGGCTATGCAATTGAGTATGGTGGAGAAGGGGCAAAGACGTTGAGTGTTCCTGACAGGGCAACGATCACAAATATGGGGGCAGAGACTGGGGTAACAGCGTCGCTTTTCCCTTCAGATGAAATTACCAGGGATTTTCTGAGAAGAGAAAATCGTGAAAATGATTGGATTCCTCTTGAGCCAGATTTTGATGCAACATACGATAAAGTAATAGATTTAAACCTTTCTGAAATTGAGCCAATGATTGCACTTCCCCATTCACCTGATAATGTGAAAAAGGTTAGAGAAGTGGAAGGAATAAAGGTCAATCAAGTTGCGGTGGGAAGCTGCACTAATTCTTCTTACAGAGATCTTATGACTGTTGCTAGTATTTTGAAAGGGCATGTTGCCCACAAGAACCTTGAATTTGCAGTTGCTCCAGGTTCAAGACAGGTCATAGAGATGATATCAGAAAACGGAGGAATGGAATCACTTATCAAAGCTGGTGCAAGGATAATGGAAACAGCCTGTGGCTTTTGCATCGGAAATAGTTTTTCCCCGGGGTCAGGTGAAGTGTCTTTGAGAACAAACAACAGGAATTTTAAAGGACGGAGTGGCACGGAAGATGCAAATGTGTACCTTGTGAGCCCTGAAACTGCAGCAGCAGCTGTAATCACAGGTGAGATCACAGACCCAAGAAAGCTTGATGGCATGGGAGTTAAATATGAAGATATTAAACTTCCCGAGAGATTTATCAAAGACGACTCAATGTATATTTTCCCACTTTCAAAAGAAGAGCGAGAGAAAATTGTTGTGTTTAGCGGACCTAATATTCAACCAATACCTAAAAATGACCCGCTTTCTATGACTTTGAAAGGTCCTGTTACTATAAAGGTTGGGGACAAAGTTACCACCGACCACATAATGCCTGCAGGTCAGTACCTTAAGTACCGCTCAAACATCCCTAAGTATGCGGAACATGTATTTGAACCGTTAGACCCTGGCTTTGCAAGCCGCGCACTTGAAAATAAAGTTAAGGGTTTGGCAAACTTTGTTATTGCTGGAGAAAGTTACGGTCAAGGTTCTTCACGAGAACATGCAGCACTTTGCCCAATGTATCTCGGGGTAAAGGCAGTAATTGCAAAAACAATAGAGAGAATTCACCTTGCAAATCTTGCAAACTTTGGGATTGTTCCGTTGCAGTTCGTTAACCCTTCTGATTATGACTTGATTGAACAGGGCGACGAGATTGAAATTCCGGATGTTGTTAAGAACCTCGAAGAGAAGAAAGAAGAAATCAATGCATTTGACAGGACGAAAAACAAGGAAATAAAATTAAAAATTATGTTAACAGATAGGCAGAGAAATTTTGTTTTGGCAGGAGGGCTATTGCCTTATACAGGAAAGATAGGAGGTAAGCAATGAAAATTACAGTAGAAAATGGGAAAATGAACATTCCCGACAATCCAACAATTCCTTACGTCATTGGAGATGGCATAGGAGTTGACATTACGCCTGTTGCATTAAAGGTTTTTGATGCAGCAGTTGAAAAGGCTTACGGTGGAAAGCGCAAAGTTGAATGGATGAAGATACTTGCAGGACAGGAGGCAATTGATAAAACTGGAGAGCTTCTACCCAAAGAAACGCTTAATGCAATTAAAGACTATGTTGTATCAATCAAAGGACCACTCGAAACACCTATTGGAAAAGGTTTTAGGTCTCTTAATGTTACTCTCAGGCAAACACTTGACCTATTTGTTTGCTTCAGGCCTGTAAAATATATTAAAGGCGTTCCTTCACCTATGAAAGAGCCAGAGCTTGTTGATGTTATGGTTTTCAGGGAAAATACTGAAGATGTTTATGCAGGAATTGAATGGCCAGTTAATTCAGATAAAGCAAAAGATGTAATAAATTTTCTTAGGGAGAAGATGGGTGTCAATATCAGAGAGGATTCAGGAATTGGAGTGAAACCGATCAGCATAACAGGTTCCCGGAGAATCGGAAAGGCAGCAATCGATTATGCCCTTGAACATGGTAGAAAATCAGTAACAATTATGCACAAAGGCAATATTATGAAATATACCGAAGGGCTTTTTCAAGCTGAAATTTACAAGCTTGCAGAAGAGCAATATAAAGACAGGGTAATTACAGAGGAGGAAATAAACGAGAAATACAGTGGAAAGGCACCTCAGGGAATGCTTATCTTAAAACATAGAATTGCAGACTCTATGTTCCAGCAAATGATATTAAGGCCGGATGAATATGATGTGATTGTCACTCCAAATCTTAATGGTGATTACATTTCAGATGCAGTTGCTGCACAGGTTGGGGGTATTGGAATTGCACCCGGGGCAAACATCAACTTCGAAAATAAAATTGCACTCTTTGAGGCAACACACGGAACATCACCAAAGCACGCAGGAAAGAACGAAGTTAACCCTGGCTCAATAATCCTTTCAGGTGCAGAGATGTTTGAATATATGGGTTGGAAAGAGGTAAAACAAATTATCTTAAGTTCGATTGAAAAAACAGTATTGGAGAAATACGTAACTTATGACTTTGCTCGATTGATGGAAGGAGCTGTAAAAGTTTCAACCTCTGATTTTGGAGAGAGAATTATAAAAAATATGGAGGTGGTTTAGATGGCTCAGAGAGGGATAAGGGAATTCCATGCAAAAAAGCTGCTTGCTAAATTCCTTAAAGAGCATCCCGAACATGGTTTTGGTTATGAATCGAAAATAGTTCTTGTTACACCAGAAACATCAATAAAAGAAATTGCAGCTGAAAACCCATGGCTAACAAGTGAACATCTTGTCGTAAAACCTGATATGTTATTTGGCAAGAGGGGCAAACACGGGCTTATACTTCTCAATGCCAAACTTGAAGAAGCAGAGAAGTGGATTAACGAAAGAATAAATCAAGAGGTTGAGGTAGGTAAGACAAAGGGGGTTCTCACTCATTTTTTAATTGAACCATTTGTTCCGCATGAGAAAGAATATTATATTGCAATAAAGACAGAGGAGGAGGGTGACAGGATCTACTTCTCGAATATTGGAGGAATTGAAATTGAGGAGAAATGGGAACATGTTAAAGAGTTTTTTGTACCAATACTTGGAAAAATTGACGACGTGAATATAGGTGAACTTAGCGAAACAATTAAAAGTTTCATAAAAACTCTTTATACTTTCTTTGTTGAATACGACTTTACTTATCTTGAGATAAACCCATTTGCAATTGTTGGAAAGGAGATCGTACCTCTTGATTTTGTTGCAAGGCTTGATGATACTGCGCTTTTCAAAGATAGTGAGAAGTGGGGAGACATTGAATTCCCTACTCCATTTGGAAGGAACCTAACAAAAGAAGAAGAATTTATTAGGAGTCTTGACGAAAAAACTGGTGCATCTTTGAAATTAACGATACTTAACCCAGATGGATATGTGTGGCTTATGGTTGCAGGTGGTGGAGCAAGCGTTATTTATACAGATACCGTTGTAGACCTGGGATATGGTAACGAGCTTGCAAACTACGGAGAATATTCAGGTGCTCCTTCTGAAGAAGAAACTTACCTTTATGCAAAAACCATACTTGATTTAATGACAAGGAAGAAAGATCCCAGAGGTAAAGTGCTTATTATTGGGGGTGGAATTGCAAATTTTACTGACGTTGCTAAGACTTTTAAAGGAATTGTAAAAGCGCTGAGTGAGTATAAAGACAAGTTGAAGGAAAACAATGTTAAGATATTTGTAAGACGCGGTGGCCCAAATTATCAAGCAGGGCTTGCAATGATGAAAAAGCTTGAGAAGGAAATTGAGGTCCCAATTGAAGTGCACGGCCCTGAATTGCATATGACAAGGGTTGTCAAGATGGCACTTGGAGGTGAAAAATGAACCTTTTTGAGAAAGAAACCAAAGCAATAGTTTTTGGCAGACAAGCAGTAGCAGTCCAGAGTATGCTTGATTTTGATTTCATTTCAAAAAGAGAGACTCCTTCGGTTGTTTGTTTTGTTAGTCCAGACAGACCTGGTTTTGAGAGACTTTTCTTTGGAAACAAAGAGATACTCTTTCCTGCCTATAAGACGATAACAGAAGCTGTCAAGAAACATCCTGATGCGACAGTAATGGTCAATTTTGCCCCATCTCGGTTTGTGTATCAAACGACAGTTGATGCATTAAATACAGAAAATATTAAAACAATTGCAATCATCGCAGAAGGAGTTCCCGAAAGAGAAACAAGAGCTCTCTCTTCCCTGGCAAAAGAAAAAGGAAAGGTAATAATTGGGCCAGCAACAGTAGGTGGGGTTATTGCTGGGAAATTCAAGATTGGCAATGCAGGCGGTACAATAGAGAATATAATCAGCTCTAAGCTTTACCGTTCCGGGAGCGTTGGTCTTGTTACAAAATCTGGCGGAATGCTAAATGAAATGTTCAATATGATTGCAAGAAATTCAGATGGGGTTTACGAAGGTATTGCTATTGGTGGAGATAGGTATCCCAGTTCCTCTCTTGCAGATCACTGTTTAAGACTCGAAGAAACTCCTGATGTCAAATTTCTTGTTCTGCTTGGAGAAGTAGGCGGTCTTGAAGAATACAAAGTTGCGGAGGCTTTGAAGAGCGGTAGAATAAAGAAACCGTTAATTGCATGGGTTACAGGGACTTGCTCCAAAATTTTCCCTACAGAAGTCCAGTTTGGCCATGCTGGGGCTAGAGCAGGAGCAAACAATGAAACCGCTGACAGTAAGAATGCTGCTCTCAAAGAGGTAGGTGCAATTGTTCCCGATTCATTTGATGACCTCCCCGAGCAAATCAAGAAAACTTATGATGAATTGAAAAGCAAAGGTATTATTCAGGAAATCAAGGAATTTGTCCCTCCACAGCTTCCAATGGATTATGATGCTCTTATGAAGCAGGGCTTAATAAGAAGGCATGCTGAATTCATTAACACGATTGCAGATGAGAGGGGAGAACTTAGTTACTCGGGAGTTCCAATTACAAAGATCATTAAAGAGAAGCATAGCATTGGGTATGCTATAGGATTATTATGGCTTCAGAAAAAGCTTCCTGAATATGCATCAGAATTCATCGAACTTCTAATAACAATATTTGCTGACCATGGACCTTGTGTTTCAGGTGCGCACAACACGATGGTTGCAGCAAGGGCGGGAAAAGACCTTATTTCCTCTGTTGCATCAGGGCTCCTTACAATGGGTCCGAGATATGGTGCAGCACAGGAAGAATCAGGGCGTTATTATTTTTGGGCAAGAAAAGAAGGTCTTACACCGCAGGAGGCTATTGATTATGCAAAGAAAAACCATATTCCTCTCCCAGGATTCGGACACAAAGTAAAAAGCACAAAGAATATTGATTGGAGAGAAAAGATTCTTATTGAATTCGTGAGGGAAAAATTCCCATATACTGAATATCTTGATTATTGTCTTGAGATGGAGAAGATAACTACGAAAGTTAGCGATAAATTCATCTTTAACATCGGTGGAATTAGTGGAGCCCTCTGGCTTGATCTTCTAAAATCTCTTGGCTATACCGATGACGAAGTAAGCGAATTGATTGAAGAGGGCATTCTCACAAGTATAAATGTACTTTCAAGGATTATTGGCTACATAGGGCACCATCTTGAACAAAATCGGCTTAAGGAGAATCTTTACAGGGTTCCTTATGATGATGTCCTCTACAGCTTGCCAAAAGAAGAGGATTTATAAAAATAAAAGAAGCCCTCTTAAAAGAGGGCTTCTTGGAACAGCGTCACAGTTAAGCATTTTAATTTAATAGTTTTGTTACGGAAAGTTAAGATTTAATTAATTCAGAGACTTTAATAGAAAAATACTTTAAATATATAAATCAAAGGAGAAAGTTAATGAAAAAAGAAAATAAAATAAAAAAGAATTTAATAATTGAAAATCCAAAAGAAAATGCTGGTGCAGCCATTTCAAAATCTAAATCTTATGCTCAACCCAAGCACACCCCAGCAAAATCAATAAAAGAGCCTGAATTAGAAAGAAAGTATCAATTTATTACAACCATATCCGATGACAGAGGAGAAGAGATCAAATATTTAGGAATTCCACTTTCTAAACTAATCGAGGACAAAAACGGAATAGGTGATATTATTGGCCTACTCTGGCTTAAGAGAAAACTTCCTAAATATGCTTCTAATTTTGTAGAGCTGGTTATTGAAGCGGTTGCTGACCATGGTCCTTGCGTCTCCGGCGCTCATAATGCGATTGTCGCTGCGCGTGCTGGAAAAGATCTTGTCTCATCAGTTGCTTCCGGGCTTCTCACTATAGGACCAAGATTTGGTGGTGCGATTGATGAGGCAGGGCATTATTTTAAATGGGGAAAAGACAGCGGCCTTTCTCCAGAGGGTTTTGTTAATGAAATGATGAAAAAAAGAATGCTTATTCCTGGCATTGGACATAAGGTTAAAAACGTAAATAATCCAGATAAGAGGGTTGTTTTGCTTATTAACTATGCAAGGAAAAATTTTCAAAAAACAGAATATTTAGACTATGTATTGAAAATTGAAAAGATTACTACTTCAAAGAAGGAAAATCTTATACTGAACATAGATGGTTGTATTGGCGTTCTTCTTGTTGATATGCTTAAATCTATTGAATTGACTGAAGAAGAGATTTCCGAAAGGTTAAATGCAGGGCTTCTTAATGCTTTCTTTGTGCTTGGAAGAACAATAGGTATCATTGGGCATGTAATTGATCAGAAGCTTCTGAAATCAAATCTATATAGAGTTCCTTATGATGATGTCCTTTACAGGCTCCCTGGACAGGAAATACCCTGATCTTTTAAAGCTATTATTCAAAGCCCTCTTTTAAAGAGGGCTTTTTACGTAATATTGCTCCTGACTGTAATTTCCTTTTTCTGACTTCTTTCTCTTCGGTAAAATTCAATTCTTTTTTCTTATGCTTCTTTCGGCAATTAGGTTTGCGCCTGTTTCAAGGATATTTTCCACGATTACTTGATTTATTTTTATGGGAGCTTTTACCTCAATTTGTCTCACTTCTTTCATTACTTTAAAGATCAGCTCTTTCGAAATAGGCCTATCAGTTTTTACGGGAAGGAGTTTATTTTCTCCATTTTTTACTTTTACTGTCGTTGTCAGCACTCTTTGCGGATGAATTATTTCTGCGATCACAAATTCTTTTCCTTTAAAGCACTTGTTTCCAGATATACTTCTAATTCCCTTGCCTTCAAATTTTACTTCAATATTGCAGCCAATTGGGCAAACAATGCAAATAAAGTCTTTCTTTTCCATTTCTCTCTATATCAGAGCGCAGCATTTGTTGAAAATTGAAAATGCTTCGCCTTTTTCCTTTAACATGTCAACAAATTTCTTTGAAGGCACAACAAAACCCTTTATGCCAAATTCGTATGCTTTTATATCCAACTCATTCCTGTACTCCCCAAAAGGTCTCATGCAACCCAAAAAGAGCGTCGTTCTTGTAAGTCTCCTGCTTGCTTTATCTATTACTTCAAGCACCTTTTTCATGTCTGGATTCGGGCAATTCTCAAAAGGTGTACCTTTTGTAGGGATGAAAACATCGATTACCAGAAGAGTAGGTTTTATATATGCAAGCTCCTCTATGGTTTGGAAATCGCCATCCTTCACTTCCCCGCAGTTCAAGCCGATTGTAATATGCGGTACGATCTTTGTTGAAGGATAACCTTCCAGGGTTTCTATTTTCCCTCCCATTATCCTTCTCATCAATAGATATGTTTTTTCAAAATCCTCTTTAGTTTTATCGGGTAGGTGATAAACATTTTGGATAATTTCATTATCGTAAACAAAGTCAAATGAAATTCTTTCTGCAAAAGGTTTAATTGCCCTTATTTCTTCTTCGGAAATGAGGCCTGTGTGAAAGTTGAGCTTAAATCCCATGCTGAAAAGAGTTTCGATAAAATCCATATGTTCAAATAAAGGTACTTTTCCTTCCAGGGTGGAGCCTCCGCTTATCAGAATACTTTTGTATTTTCCAGGATTGTTTTTTATCGTCTCTAAAATTGTATCTTTTGTGTGCATTCCTTTCAAATAAGTTGAATAGCAATGATTGCACATTAAGCTGCAGAAACTGCCAGTAAGGGATAGGTTTAGAGTTTCATTTGAAGGGTAAAAAATGTAAATCACTTATTCTCCTTTCGTTGAGGCAGGGGACAAGCGTTTGATACAGTCATTACAAGGACATAATGAGTCCCTTCAAGTGATTCAATCGCCTTATTCACTGCCTCGAAAACAATCTTGCTTTCTCCGTAAGTGATACTACTCATTGCACCAACTTCAACGGGAAGTGAGAAGCTTTTTACTATTTCAACTATTTTTTCCACGTATTTTGAAATTTCGCTTTCTCCTAAAGGATAAAGTGAGAACTGGACCTCTATAAACATTTGTCTAGTCCCGTTTTATTCCCCATGCTACAAGGAGTGCCCCAAAAGGTCTTAAGTATTTTTGTCCAAAGCTTTCAATCGAATCCGCTTTTTCAATAATCCAATTGGGGGGAGCAGGATTGAAGAACACTGAAGAGCTAACTTTTAGATTTTTTAAATGATTTCTCAATAGAAACTTAAGTTCCCAATAATTGTAGAAATGAGCTTCGCTGAAAAGAGATTTTTTGTAAAAGCCCCTAACTCTTCTCGAAAGCCCGTAAAGAGACAAAATATTTAGGACTGCAACAACGATTTTACCTTCTGTTTTTGCAACGCGCACCATTTCGGAAAGAAACTTTTTTGGGTCTTTTGAGAATTCCATTGAAGTCATAGCCAGCACAATATCAAAGCTTTCATTCTCGAAAGGGATATTTTCTCCAGAGCCAATTTTTACCTCAAAGCCTCTCTTTTTGGCAACTTCAAGCATTTTCTCTGAAGGATCAATGCCTTTAATGTCCAATCCATAACTTCTTAAACGAGTTGCAAAAAAACCTGTTCCAATGCCAACATCAAGAAGTGTCTTATCCTTTTTTGGCTCAACAGCTTTCATAAGAAGATTAAGTTCAAGTTCAAATACTTTTTCCCCAACAGGATTTAAAAACCAGGAATCATAAGTTTCTGCGAACTCGTCAAATATTGCATTCTTTTCCATGATTAATTATACTAAACTTTTTTACTTTTGAGCATAAACATAATAATACTTTACTAATTCTAAATTTTCTTTTAAAATACTCTCATGAAAAGGATAGTTTCGTTTATAGAAAACAATGTATCATTGGTTTTGACCCTTGGCGTGCCTTTAGGGCTTATATTTCCTTATTTCTCTTTCCTGAAAAACTATATCACTTATTTTCTGATGATTGTGCTCTTTATAACTTTTCTTAAGATTGATTTTACTGAAGTCATAAAGCATGTTAAAAGACCTGTGCTTTTGCTCTATATTTGTTTAATGCAGCTTATATTACTTCCTGTGATTGTGTTTTTAGCTCTAAAATTGTTCAGAGCGGATGCATCTTATCTTGCAGCTTTGCTGCTTTTTTCTGCAATTCCAGCAGGTGCTGCTTCTTCTGCAATCACAGAACTTACCCATGGAGACACTCCTTTCTCAGTTGTCCTAACAGTTGTCACACACTTTCTTTCAACAGTAACTATTCCGCTGTTATTTTTCATTCTTTTAAGGAAAGTAGTCCATCTGGATTACCTGGGTGTTTTCATTACAATGGTAAAACTCATTATTATTCCTCTTGGAAGCGCTTTAATCTTTAAAAAACTATTTAAAAATTTGTCAGATAAGATTTCCGAGAGAAGTAGGCTTCTTACCGTTTTTCCGCTTTTGCTTGTCTCTTTTGTAGTTATGTCTGTTAATCACAATTTTATTGTGCACAACCCATGGGAGACTATTAAATATATACTGGTTTCTTATCCTTTTTATTTCTTTTTTCTTATTGCTGGGTACCTTGTTTCGTTTAAACTGTCACTTAAAGAAAAAATTGCTGTTTCAACGACGAAAACTTTTATGAACGTTACAATAGGGATTGTTTTGGCTCTTTCATTTTTAAGCCCAACGGAGGCTTTGATTATGACAATGGCACAAATACCCTGGTCAACTATGATCCTTCCTGCAGAACTCGTTTCAAAGTTTTTGTATAAAAGGAGGATTTCCTAAATTTAAGGTGTTTTTGACCCATCATTAAAAATACTTACTTTTTGAAAACAAAACGAAGTCTATTATAATTTAACCCGGAGGTAGAAATGAAGCATTTGAAAATTGTTGCAAAGAAACCTTTTTGGAACATTGATAAGAAGCATGACTGCCGTGCCTGCCAGACGCCTTGTAAATCTGCCTGTAAGACAAGCTCGACAGTGGGCAACCAGGTTTGTGAAATAAAAAAGCCTGTTAAAAGGTGGATCTGGTAGTTGGCTGATTTTGACACAAAATCCGTTCACGCGTTTTCTTTTAATCAGGAATTTTTTGTTCTTGACGTAAACAGTGGGTCACTTCTTAAAATAGATGAGCCCACTTTTTTGTATTTAGAAAAAGTTTTGACTCATTGCTCTTTAGAGAAGGCAGAACAGGTCCTTAAGAATAAAGTTCAGGACATATCTGAAATTCGGAAAGAAGTGGAATTACTTATCAATGAAGAAATCCTTTTTTCAAAGTCTATTGATTATTATGAATCAGAGCTTACCCTGAAGTCAATGTGTTTGAATGTTGCTCATGCCTGTAATTTTGCATGTAAATACTGTTTTGCAAAGAAGGGCCAATATGGAGAAAGAAAATCTCTAATGACTTTTCAAGTCGCCAGAACTGCCATTGATTTTCTTGTTGAGAACTCTCGTAATAGGCGAGACCTTGAGATTGATTTTTTTGGAGGTGAACCTCTTTTTGCTTTTGATACTGTCAGGAGAACCATTGACTATGCAAGGATTTCTTATCCGGATAGGAACTTCCGCTTCACAATAACAACAAATGGCTCTCTTCTAAATGAGGAAATTGAAAATTATTTATATGAAAACAATGTTAGCATTGTTTTAAGCCTTGATGGAAGTAAAGAAGTGAACGACAAGTTTAGAGTTTATAACAACGGCGAGGGTACATTTAGTGATATTATCGACAAAATCAGAATTGTAACAAACCACAGGAAAGGATCAGGGGGCTATTATGTGAGAGGAACTTATACCCACCAGACTCTTGAAATTTCCAAAACTGTGATGGATCTCTTTAACCTTGGTTTTGATTATATTTCCCTTGAGCCTGTTGTGGCAAGAGAAAAGGAGATGGGTATTTGTAATAGTGATCTTGAAGTTCTAAAAAAAGAATACGAGGAACTTGCTGATGAATTTATTGAAACTCAGAAATCCAGGAGATGGCACTTCTTTCATTTTAATATAGATTTGACTGCAGGCCCCTGTATTCAAAAAAGAATCCATGGCTGTGGGGCAGGAGTTGAGTACGTTGCTGTTTCTCCCAATGGCAATTTTTATCCTTGCCACCAATTTGATGGTATTGAGGAAACTCTTTTAGGAAATGTTTCCACCGGAATATCAAACAAAGAACTTCAGGAAAACTTCAGATATGCAAATTTCCTGTTTAATAAAAAAGAGTGTTCAAACTGCTGGGCACGTTTCTATTGCTCAGGTGGCTGTCTTGCAAATAACTATAACATGAATGGAAATATTTTAATCCCTTATGCAATCGGGTGCGAAATCCAGAAACAGCGTATTGAAGCTGCTCTTTATGTACAGTATAAACTGATGGAAGATGGTTTTGAGCCCATTATTACGGAAGAATTAAGATATTAATGGAAATTTCTCGTTATAATTCACAGATTACCGTATTTTTTAATCCCTTCTTTCATCTTTTTATAAGTGTCTTCCAATGATTCAGGTACGACTTTTGTTTCTGAGAGTATTGGCATGAAGTTTGTATCCCCTATCCACCTTGGCACGACGTGAAAATGCAGGTGTTCTTCTCCTGCTCCTGATGCTTTTCCAATGTTAACTCCAATGTTTATTCCGTCGGGCTTTAAGGTTTCCTCAATAACTTTTACCATTTTTGACAGGACTTCAATGATTTCAGAACTTTCCTGCAAGTTTAAATCATAAGGGTACTTTACGTGCTTTTTTGGGCAAATCATAATATGGCCAGGGTTATATGGATATCTGTTCATTAATACAATGGTGTATTCTCCTATGTATAACACAAGAGTTTTTTCTTCATTTTCAGACTCAAGTGCTCTGCAGATAAAGCATCCTTTACTTTTATTTGCATTTTGAATGTAGTTCATCCTCCAGGGCGCGAATAAGTTCTTCATAAAAGTCTCCGTAATTATTATAAATGAAAAGTTTAAAATTCCAATTT
>Ga0172364_10002045_pt1 | contig 15891 bp, 14 predicted proteins | sample LakKivSesite10cm_FD_114545 | JGI IMG/M metagenome (GOLD analysis project Ga0172364, IMG submission 114545) | Sediment microbial communities from Lake Kivu, Rwanda - Sediment site 10cm | ecosystem: Environmental > Aquatic > Freshwater > Lake > Sediment | place: Rwanda: Western Province, Lake... | reverse complement strand
TGGTTGGCGGAATTTTTGGGAGTTGATGTGTTAATTGCCTCTTTATGGATTGGTGCTTTAATAACTGCTTTAGCTATTGTTTTGGCTGACAAAATGACGAGATGGAAATTGCCTAAACCAAAGTTAAGCTGGACAATTATTTTCTATCTTTTAACCTTAGCGACCCTTAAAATTCAAGGAAAACTTAACAATCCTTATTGTCAAATCTGGGGTATTTGTAAGATTTGGTTAGGAATAACAGTTGGAGTTATTGTTTTTTGGTTGGGAGTATTAGCTGATCAATGGTTAAGAAGAATAAACAATAGTAAAGTTTTCTTTCCTTTTCAAAAAGTGATTATCCCTATTTTTAGCGTCTTGTTAGTTAGTTTAATATTCTATTTTTTAGTTTGTTAAGGAGGCTAATGAATAAACAAAGTTTGATGCTTCGCAATAAAGATCTAATTGACAAAAAAGAAATAGAAAAACTTCTTGAAAAGATAAAAGAGTTGCAGACTAAAAACAAACTTGATCTTTCTTCTGATGAAGATTTGTCAATCGCTATTATGAATTTGATAAGCATTGAAGAGCATATGTTTTTTAGTGCCGTTAAGACAGGTAAAGTTAAATATCTTGATCTTTTGAATGTAGTTCGCCAAATGCGAACAAATCTTTTGAAAAGAATTATTAAAGATTATGAAGGTGAGGCTTGGTGTATCTCAAAGCATCTTTTAGCAGCGACAATGAGACTTAACGAAGTAGGAACAAAACTTTTAAAAAATGATAAAAAGGACGAGGCTTGGGATATTTTTAGAATGGCATATCAGCTATATTCGTTATTTTGGGGAATAAACTTAGGGGTCATAAAAAGTAAAGAACTAAAAAGAAAAATTGAAGATTTTGGTTTTGAAGAAAATGAATTTGTTAATAGCCAATCGATAGCAGAAAAAAAAGGATCTTTTCTGGATAAATTAGGGGAAGTAGTTAAAAGAGTAATTAACTGTTGCGTTGAGTAAGTTTAGCCTTACACCTTCGAGGTGTCAAGCTAAACTTGGTGCTCGTTTTTGGAAAAATTCGAACGTATTTCAAAGAAAATTGCTAATTGTTTGCTCGGTCGCCTACGGCGGCCTCGCAACTCCAGCGCGGCGTTTCCACATGCCGCACTTCCGTTATTTTTCTGCGCGCGATTTTATTGTTAGGGATTGCAACTTAAACCCTTACAGTCAGTAAGCTCTGTCCACTCTAATTTACCCTTAACACATTTTAAACAGTAAGAATTTTTATTTTCGGAACTCTCGTCCCATTGACAAAAAGCTGTATTCTCCTCAATAACAATATTATTAAACTCGCGTTTAATAGAAAAGTCTTTTTTAATATTCTCATAATTTCGAGAAAAACTGTTTTGATCACGATAAAAACCAACAGAACATGCATTTGGGTCATCTTTAGCGTTTTCTAGATAAAAAGTTTCGTATTGTTCAAATGCCTGAGAATATCCTTGAGACAGGTCTATTTGGTCAAGATTTTGAAGCTTAATTGATCCCAAAATCGCTCCAGCTTTTTGAGAAACTTCTTCAAAGCTCATTCGTTGAGAAGAAAGTCCAATAGATTTCGATAGAGGATTTATAGTGGTAAACTTACCATCTGGATTTTGGTAACAAACATCAATCACAAACTCATTTTGCAAAAACTCCTGTGATAATTCGTCTTTGGCAAGACGGTTGATTCTAAAAATTAACCCGTCTTGTGTTCGAACTTCCTCGTAATCCTCATAATCTCTGTTATCACAAGATAAGCCCTGAGTTATTGTTTGATCGTTTATAAATTCAAGAGAAATGGATTTTGCCTTTAAACCCCTATATTTGGATGGATATTGAAAACCGACTTTATTAGGTGAAGAAGTTAAAAATTCATTCTCTTGCCAATCATTCCCAATTTCCAAACAAAATTTTGGTTCCCATTTTTCTTGGCAATACCCAACTTTGTTTTGATTTAACTTTTCTAAATCTTCTTCCCATACTTCATATACATAATCGTGATTTATTAAAAACAACTGCTTGGCTAATTTTTCGGTGTCATTTTCAACTTGTTTATCAATTGTGAGATAACTACCGTTGGGTAAAAAATGAAGATAGGAGGTCGGTTTCTCAATTTCCTCAATTTTTTGGGTTGGCATATCTCTGAAGGTAAGCTGGAAGTTTAAATTTTCAATTTTTACAAGACCATCAAATTCGCCAGGAAAAGTCTGTTTCAAGAAGTCAAAGACTGTCTTATTTAAAGAAAGGTTTAAATCAATTCCCAAAAAATTCTTATCATCACTGTCTAAAATAATGTCAAACTTATCAAACTTAACCAGGGGTGCCAAGGCCAGCAAAAAGTTATAGTCAGCATCCTCTTTTACCACATAGCCAAAATAATTTAAACAATCTTTCTGAATTTCTTCACTATCATTTCGACAATACTGTTCATATATTTCTTTCTTTTCTCTAGCATACTTATCTACCTCTATTAAAAAAGTCTTCAATTGATTAAAAAAAGCTAAGGTGTTTACTTTTGTTTCTACTCTTATGATCGGCTCACTAGTCATGGTGTCAGTATAAGACTCTGTTCTTTCTAGATACTTGTCAAGGTCACCTACGGTTGCCTGAAAGCTTTGATAGCTGAATTCCGAATATCTGTCCAGGTAGGCCTGCAATTCTTTAGGTAACAATTCTTCGCTATCTGCCTCATCAACAACTTCAATATAGCGATCGAAATAAGGATAAATATCATCGTATTGGGCGGAAATCACCCCGCTTGTTGTTGCTTCGGGGTCGGGGCCGTAAATCATCCTATCCAAAGCAATCAAAAAAATATCGGAAATAGAAGCTTTAATATAAGCGGCTGATTGATTTGGTTCAATTATCGATAAATGTAGGGCATCGAAATCTGGATCGCCTAGCTGTAACTTTCCAATCTTGCCGTTGATTAGAACGTCACTAACGCCACCGTAATTCACTTTATCCTGTGCTGTCAAGTTTGTCATAAAAATTTCATATTCATCAACTTTACTTGTTTCGTCGTTATTTATCGCCCCGCTGAGGCGGATTTTAACAAGAGAGGTTTCTAGCTCTCGATCTAGCGATCCGGAATCAGTAGCTTCCCCCAAAACACTATTGGTAACACTCCCAGGAGGAATATCCGTATATTTATGAGCGGAGACAAAAAATTTTTCGGCGTTGGAGCTTGGTTGATCAGAAAAAACCCGAGGTTCTTCTTTAAGTTGTTGTTTGAAGTATCGATAAACATAACCGTCAGAAATTTTATTTTTAATATTTTTCCACTCATTATCAGTTATAATCACTTTTTGCCGTAAAGTGTTCCTTGACTGTTTTCCTGTAAAGTAAGATTTAATGAAAAAACCAACCGATACGGATAATGTTAATACTACAATAAAGATTAAAGTTTTCTTACCTAATTTTTTATGAAGCAAGAAAGACGACGTTTGTTCTTCGGGAATAGGTGATACTTGGGTTGTTGGGTTTTGCCTTGTTTGCTGGGCATTTTGACTCTCGGGATTAACTTGACTTTCCATTCTTATCTCCTAGCAAAAGTATATCATATTTTCAAAGTCAAGGGTCAAAATCGCAAAAATCGCAATTTTCCCTCTTGTAACTTCTTTAAAGTTTTGATTATTTTGATTATATTGTTATTGGTCTCAATTTTACCGATCGCTTTTTAGATGACCCATTCGGACAATCTGAGCGATCGGATTGAGACCACCGGATGGGTCATTTAAGTTTTAAGATCGCTCTTTAAAATTTTTGCGTTTTTTTGTCCGCCTTTGGCGGACTGTTCGAGCCGACTTTTTTTGCCATGATTGATAAATCATGGCAATTATTTTTTTCGCGCGTGATTTTTTGCGCTCGTAGAGCGCAATTTACGAATTCTCTAACTAGTTCGAGCCAAGAGTTGCCGTTTTTCTTAATTTGCGATTTTCTCTGAGTTAAACGCAATTTTTCTTCATTTTTTTACGGCGGCTCTCCGCGGACTTGAATTTTCCCTTTGCGGCGCTCGCATTGGACAGCGTCAGAGCTTGCGCCGCACCCAACGATTTCGCCATTTCCCAAATGGTGCGCCCAGAGGGAGTCGAACCCCCAACCTCGTGGTCCGAAGCCACACGCTCTATCCATTGAGCTATGGGCGCGTGCTTATAGCGACGGACAGGGACTGGTGCTTTATCCGTTAAGCTACAGAGCTCCTTAGTAAATTATGGTAAGATCAATTTCATTATAACTCTAATTTAAACCAATCTCTACCAAAATCTTAATTTCTTTATAATTTTTTGCCAGAGAGTGAATTTAACATTATTAAGAAATGTTGGTTGAAAGACTTTTATTTTATAATCTCCTACTCCCTCCCAACCAAAATTGAATTCTCCTGATTGAGTGGTTGTTTTTATTTCAAAAGTTAAAGTCGTTCTTTCAAATGGCTTTAGTAATTCACCCTTCTCTAAAAAAATGTTAGATACCTCAATTCCTTGATCAGCATTTATTACTTTAAAAAAGAATTTTTCTTTCTCTCCTAAGATAGATTGACCCTCGTTTGTTAAGATAGCTATTCCTTTATATTTTTTTTGGGTAAGTAAAAATGGAGGAAATTCGATCTTGTTAAAAGTAAATTTATTTATTTGTTCCGGCCACCAACTTTTTTTTGGTATATTTTTGATTGTTTCAAATTGAAGATATGGTTCTCCATTTTTATCCAACCAGGAGAAATCAGCAAATAATGGTTCTGGATAATTTAAGAGGAATGGCGTTACTGCCCTTATCCTATCATCCTTGAGCCAAACATTTTCAAATGCATACTTAAAATAATTTGCCACTGTTGCTTCATCATAGTATTTTCCTAAAATCACCCTTTTTGCTTTTGACTTTTGACTGTTTACTGTTAACTGATTTTTCGGCCATCCTGTTTCTGTAATGAATATCGGTAACTCCTTTTGGACTTTAAATTTATTCTTTAGTTCCCACAATTCCCACTCATAACCCCTAATTGAAGTTTTTCCTTTATCCCATGGTTTTCCCAAATATCCATGGTTTGGATAAGAATGGGAAACCCAGCCATCAATTTTTTCAAAAATTCCGGGAATCTCCGAATTCATTTCCTGCCAAAATCTGAAAGCATCAATTGTGGATTTGGTGTTTCCTGCGGCTAAATCAAACCCAGAATTAAATATCTTAAATTTTTCATTTTCCATTTTTAATTTTTCATTAAAACCAGAGAGAATACGTGCGTATTCTCGAGGGTTTACCTCCCCACCCCATTCTTTGGCTTGATTTGGTTCGTTAAAGATTATTACAAATTGATCTGTCACTGGCCAGTTTAGGCTTCCCAAGAAATTAGACCATTTTTCAGCGTCTTCTATCTTTGGCTTGACCCAATTTTCACCTTTTAAATGAGTAGCGATTCTGACTAAAGGAATAAGGTGTTTCTGCCGACATTCATCCATAAAACCCTGCCATTTATCAAAATTCAAATCATCGTCTCGAATAACTATTGTTACATATCCCCAGTCTCCTCCCGAAGAATTGACCAATTCGACTGCTTTATCTATATCCGACGGTTCTAAGATATGAATTCCAAACTTATTTTCGGTAGCAAAAATTATTTTTGGCCAAAAGAGGAAGAAAAATGATAAAATTATCAAAAGAAATTTTTTCATTAATGCTAATATTATATGAACTTAAAGTGCAAAGCGCAAAGCATAAACCAAAAGTGTAAAAGTTAAAGTTTTAACTTTTAAGTTTTGGTTTTGAATTTTACGCTTTGAGTTTTGAGATTTTTTGATGCAATCTATTGAAGAAAAAATAAAGGAAATCGAAGAGGTTTTAGCGAAAACTCCTCATCATAAAGCCACTAATAAGTTTATTGGTCTAATGCGGGCAAAAATTGCCAGACTAAAAGATGAGATGTTACAAAAAAGGGTTGGTGGCGGTGGAGGTGGATTTTCCGTGGCCAAAACTGGTGATGCCTCGGTTGTTTTAGTTGGTTTTCCTTCGGTGGGTAAATCTACTTTAATAAATAAACTTACTAACACCCAATCAAAGGTTGGAGCTTATGATTTTACCACTACCGAAGTTGTTCCGGGAATGATGGATTATAAAGGAGCGAAAATTCAAATATTTGATATTCCAGGAATTATTAGCGGCGCAGCTAATGGTAAAGGTCGAGGAAAAGAAGTTATTTCTGTAGTGAGGAATGCAAATTTAGTAGTGATTATTGTTGACCCAAAATATATAGATAAAGTAACTGACATAAAAAAAGAACTTTTTGAGGCAGGAATTCGTTTAGATCAATTGTCACCAAGAATTTCTATAAGAAAATCTTCTACCGGAGGTCTAAAGGTTAGCTCCAATATTGATCTTCCTTTTGATTTAGAAACAGTTAAGGAGATCGCTAAAGAATTTAAAATTATTAATGGAGAGATAATTATCAAAGAAAAAGTAAATTTAGATCAATTGATTGATATTTTTATGGCAAATCGCGCTTATCTTCCTTCATTAATAATCTTAAATAAGTCCGACTTATTGTCAAAAAAACAAAATTATAGTGGGTTTGACTTGCTAATTAGTGCCGAAAGTGGCGAAGGAACTAATCAACTAAAAGAATTAATTTGGCAAAAATTAAATTTTGCTCGGGTTTATTTAAAAAAACTAGGTAAGCAGCCCGATATGGAAAATCCCTTTATCATTAAATTAGGAGAAAGTCTAAATGACATTCTAAAAAGGATTTCCATTTGCGAAAAAGACACTTTTACTAAGGCTTATATTTTTGGTCCAGGTTCAAAGTTTCCAAACCAAGAAGTTTCTTTATCTTTTATTCCCCAAGAAGGAACGATTGTAGAGTTTTCTTCCTAAAGTTTAGCTTGACACCTGGAAGGTGTAAAGCTAAATATTTTGGGTGGCTGACGGGATTCGCACCCGCGATCTCCTGCTCCACAGGCAGGCGCCTTAACTGCTAGGCGACAGCCACCATAGTTTGATTTTAACAAATAAAGAAATTAAGAGCAATTTAGGGAAGGAATTGAGCCACTAAAAGAGAGGTCATTCCAATAAGCTTCATAAAAATTGAAAGAGAGGGTCCAGCCACATCTTTAAGTGGGTCGCCGACCGTATCTCCGACTACAGCCGCCGCATGAGAATAACTTCCTCTTTGACCCTCTTCATCTTCAATTAATTTTTTGGCATTATCAAGCGAGGTTCCGACATTATTAAAAAATGGGCCTAAGAGGGCTGAAGAGGCAACGGATCCGATTAATAAACTTCCTAAGGCACCAGCTCCAAAGGTTAATCCGATTGACAATGGGGTAACGATACAAATGATTCCTGGAAAAATCATTTCCTTTAAAGCATTTTTGGTGGCAATATCAATACATTGACCGTAATCTGGCTTAGCTTTTTCCTCTAAAAGACCTTTTATTTTTTCAAATTGCCTTCGAACCTCATCAACCATTAATACGGCAGTTTTAGCAGTTGATTTAATAACTAATGAAGAAATAAAAAAAGGAAGAGTAATACCAACAAAGAGAAAACCCAAAAATTTAGGAGAACTAACATCTAAAAATTTTACATTGGTTAAACTAAAAAATGTTGCAAAGATAACAAAAGCAGTCACGGTTCCTGAGGACATCGCATAAGATTTAGTTGTCGCTTTCATGGTGTTGCCAACTGAATCTAATGAAGATAGTGAGTTGACAATTTCCTTTGGAGCTTTAGCCATTTCAGCGATTCCTGAAGCATTATCTACAACTGGTCCGAAGGCATCAGAGGCCATGATATAACCAATTAAAAGATCAGTGCCGATATTTACAGCAACAATGGCAAAAAGTAAACTTCGGGAAGAATTAAAGGCTAAAATTATGGCTGAGACAATCATTAAAATAGAGATTATTGGACTTTGGAGTCCATATCCTAGTCCGGTTATTAAATTAAGAGCTGGACCTCTTTTGGCTGCCTCTGCTATTTCTTTTACTGTTTGACTTTCCATACCGGCATATAAACGAGTAGTAAAAGCCGCAATTAGCGTTACAATTACTCCCAAAACAGTGGCCAGCCAAATTGTTAAATCACCCAAAATCAAATTAACTACAATAAAGGAAAGAATTATGGCTAAAATTGAGTTTAAAGCCAAACCTCTATTAAAAGTTGAAACTTGATTTTTGGAACCCTTTTTTGTCTTGGTAAATAAGATAGAAAGAGAAGAAGAAACAACACCGATGCTTTGTAAAAGAAGAGGAAAGAAAATCACCTTTGCTCCATATTTTGGAATAAGGGTCGAGGCGACAATTGTTCCAGTGATGATATCATCTGAAAAAGATTCAAAAAGGTCAGCCCCTCTTCCGGCACAATCCCCAACATTATCACCAACTAAATCCGCCACAACCGCGGCATTTCTTGGGTCGTCTTCAGGAATTTTCATTTCTAATTTACCAACTAAATCAGCCCCAACATCAGCAGATTTAGTAAAGATCCCTCCTCCAATTTGAGCAAAGAGAGCTGCTAAACTTGCTCCAAATCCAAAACCAACTAAAGGCAAAGGAGAATTAAAAAATTTATAAAGAAGAGCTAAAATTGTAAGACTAATTCCGGTGATACATAAACCTGTGAATCCACCTGCCAAAAAAGCTGTTTTAAATGAATTCGAGGATGATTCCTTGGCGATATCAGCTGTTTGAAGATTAGCTCTGACGCAAACAAACATTCCTAAATATCCCGCCAAAAGAGAACTTAGTACTCCTAATACCGAAGTTAGGGCTTCTTTCCAGCCTAAGAAAAAATATAACAAAATAAATAAAAGAGGAGTAATTAAAAGAATTGTTTTTGCTTGTCTAAGAAGATATGCATTGGCTCCGGTTCGAATATCAAAGGCTACATCAGCCATGTCATTGGAATCGACTTTTCTTCTTAATATTCTTAAGGCGAAATAAATTGCCAAAGAAATGGCATAAATTCCTGCAATAATAGGCATGATTAACATTTTGGCAAAAAAAAGCTATCAGTTCCTGCCGATAGCTTGTATAGGTAATATTACAATATTTGTCAATATTTGAAAAGTGCCTCTGGAGGGAATTGAACCCCCAACCAAACGCTTAGAACGCGTCTGCTCTATCCGTTGAGCTACAGAGGCCTCTTGGGATAAAACCTTATGGTTTTTTCCCAACGATTTTCCTTAATAGGTCACTCGCTGGATCATCTTCAATCGCCCAGCGAGCAAAATTGTAATCTTTTCTACTACCTTACGTTTCTTGCCGGTTGTTTTTGATTTTTATGATTTACTACCCAGAACCCTAAATACTTAATACATGATACTAAATACTAGTTTGGAGCGGTGGACCGGATTTGGACCGGCGACCTTCTCCTTGGAAGGGAGACATTCTACCACTGAACTACCACCGCGTCATTCTGTGTCGGGGAGAGAGGAGTCGCACCTCCCGCCTCTCGGTCCCAAACCGAGCGTTCTACTGATGAACTACTCCCCGATCATGGGACAAAACCTTTGGTTTTTCACAGCCCTGCCTGCCGGCAGGCAGGGATTTTCCAAAGTAGTATCTTGCGAGATCTTCATTCCTTCCGCCTCGCAAGATAATTTATATTCTCTTTTAAAAATATATCTTGTGCTCCAAACTTTCTTACTTGTTTCTCATGGGGCAAACCTCTGGTTTTTCCCAACAATATCCCTACAAAGTAAAATTCAGGATCTTCGGACAAAGTGTCCTGAATTTTAATTTATAATCTTTTTTAATTGTGCTTATTGCTCTTTGAATCTAAAATTGATTTCGGCTTGCCCTGAGCGAAGTCGAAGGGTGCCGCGGGTGGGGATCGAACCCACACGATCGTTTTAAGATCACAGGATTTTAAGTCCTGCTTGTCTACCAATTCCAACACCACGGCTTTAAAATTATTATAGCTAATTTGAAAAACTAAAACAAGGGAATTTTAGAAGAATTTATGGTTGGAAGATTTCAGAACCCTTTTGATCAGCGCAAACATCCTCAATACACATGACAATGCCTTTTATTGAGGAAAACTGTTTAAGGGTCAATTCAACTGAATCATGCATACATCCTACTCTTCCCGACCCTCCTCCGTAAGCCTTAACTTCTTTGGAGAAATAAACCCTTGCCGTACCTGATTTATCAATAGTTAATTTTTTAAGGGTTATTTCCCCGGGTTTGCCCAAAAATTTCTCTACTTCGTTTTTTGTCGGAAATCCACCCCAGCCCGTTTCAGAAGTTTGTTTTAAAAAAGCTTTCATCGTCTCTGTGGCGATTGCTGGAACATTTGGTACCTCAACCACCTTTTTTGGATAAGACATTCCCCAGGCCGAATTGTCGATAATACATCCAACAATTTCCACTTTTCTTGTTTTATCTGTTGTTTTAAATGGATACTTTTCATAAACAACAGTCGGTTTCCTTAATCCTGGTTTAGGCACCCATGTTGGAAAAGGGGAAGAAGTAGGAGTCAACTCAGGAACAATTATCAATTCAGGCTTCTTAAATACCTTAAATTTCAGAAGTACGCCTAAAACAATGATAAAAATGGCTAAAAGAATTAAAATATTTTTTTTGTTTCCTAACACGGGTTAATTATACGACAAAAGAAAGATTCTTACAAATTTCCGTCGTTATTTAAGATCATTGAAGGTTTGATTAAAGTGATTTCTTGATTGGTTACTCTTTCATTCTGGCCATTATCATTATTAAAACCAAGGATAGCTCCCTTAAGTTCGGGGTACCAACCTTTCCAAGTTCGTCTTACTGATTCAAAAGCGCCATTTTTCCAAACAATGGTTTCTTCTAATTTCTCCAAATCTTCCTAAGGACAAATTTGATTTTGTTCAATTATTTTAGGTACTTCTGAACTCATAAAATTGTGGCTGGACAAATGGAACAATTTTAGGTTGGCAAACTGGTTAGACATCCTGGAATTTCCAGAACTTACTCTTAAATCTACCCAGCAACTTTTAGCCGTAGCCTAAACCTTAATTCCTCTCTTCTTAATCTCTTCCAGAATTTTTCCAGCCAGAGGGCGACGGCGACAATTTCAGGTATGTTCGACATGCCATTTAACTCTTTGGTCAAGTGTTGGATTTTTGGGCATTTTAAGAGCCACAATTTAGCACTTGCCCCACTGTTTAACTCACAATACTCCCTCAAATTGAAGATTTTATTGATGTGTTATACAATTCAAAAAGTTGTTTTACAGTTGTATAACAGATGTCTCAAATTGAATACGAAACAAAACCAGAATTGCATGAAGTGCCAAGTAGTACAGATGTCGAAGTTTTTATTCTCGCTGGGGGTAAAGGCTCTCGACTCCGAAATTCTGGTAGACCTGAGCTACAAAATACCCCAAAAGTTTTAATTACAATAAATACACCCCGAGGCAAAGTCACAATGCTGGATAACGCAATTATAGGGTTATCTAAAGCAAATTCCTACGGAATTACACTTTTAACCAGCGATGATCCAGACTCAGGAGCCGATATTATCGAAAAGCATATAGTTAAAACTTATCCCCACTTACGAATTAAATTTTTAAGAGAAAAACCCCCTTAGGAACTGCAGGTGCAGTTTATCAAGCATTCTTGGTTAAAACAAATCAAACTGCGATAATAATACCCGCTGATACTCTTTACCCTTTTGAAACTCTACAAGATGCCGTTATCGAGCACACAAGAAAAAAATCAGGACTAACTTGGCTTGTCACAACAAACCCTGGAGAAAACGCTCAAAACACTGGAAGAATTTTAGTTAATCCTGAAGACCGTACAATACTTTATGCTCTTGAAAATGTTGAATCAGATTTTTATGAAGAAATATTATTGCGCTTCGATCGCTTAATACCCGCAACAAGTGTAGGTGTAGTTATTGCAAACCGTAACTTCTATGTTTCAAAATATGAACAATTTATTAAGCAAAACGACGTTTGCGGGGTCGTTGATCTGTATAGAAGTTTTATTCCCTGGTTGATTTCTACAGGCGAAGTTATTTACTCTCATGACATTGGTCAGCCTGCCCCCGATCTTGGAACCCCAGACAGGCTTGACCAATTTGGATGGAGTTAATTACCTGTCGTTGTTTTTTAACCTTTCCACGATGAGTTGACGCACTATGTCTGCTTTACTTACACCATTCCTTTTTGCTTTTGAATCGAGATATTCAACCATTTCGTCATCCAACATCAAATTAAATCTGTTCTTTAGCCTCTTTTTCCTTGCAGTCACCAAAAACTTTTTAATTTTTTCTTCTAGGTCGTTCTTATTCGCTTGGGAGTATTTTCTTAAAATTAACAGGCGATTTGGGTCACCAACCAAAACACCGTGCGGATTGTTTTGATAGAGAACCAACGTTGGTTTGAGATAGTTCAGTGCTATAGTCATGTAGTGACCTGTTCCGATGCTGGGGTATGTTCCTTCAATTATAACAGAGTCTGATTCTTTAATTTGTTTTGTAAGTTTTTGGAAATCTTTCTGATGTTCCTCTTTGGTAAATTTATCGGTGACAGTATAATCTCGTTTAATTAAGTGATCAGCAAAAACATGATGACCATTAACCTCACATATACCAACTATGGTCTTATATTGTTCCTCGTAGTATTGTTTTCCAAATATAGAAGCATGGAAAAAAATTTTCATTTTAATTAAGAGTGGTTCTTACAGTAGGTTTAGAAAATCTAGTCCCAAATATCCCACCTCAACATCAGTCATTTTTCCGCATCTTAAGAGTTTTCTGAAATCATCGAGAGGGAGTAGTTCAATTTCTACAAATTCATGCTCTCCTGTTTTTGGCTCTCCTTTCTTTTCACAATTAGTTGCCACAAAACAATAGCGATTCATTGTAGAGTAAGCGTCATCAAGACAGATTGTTACAAGTTGAACCTTACCTTTATACCCTGTTTCTTCAAGTAATTCACGCTCCATTGTAACTTCTGGTTTTTCATCAGGATCAACATAACCTCCTGGAAGCTCAAGTAGTATCCCTTCTGGTCCTGGTCTATATTGTTTAACCAAGATTATTTTTTGGTCTTTCGTTAGAGCCAAAACACTTGCGGCTGGTCCCTCTCTCTTAATATAGAAATCTGTCTCTTTTCCGTCAGGAAGTTTAAAAATGACTTTCTCGATTTTTCTACTGTATTTTTGGAAAACCAGTTCTCTCGATATTTCTTTCCATTTTTTTACTTTATTCATAATTGGCTATAGTATAAACCGAATCATGTTTTTAGACAAGATAATAGATGTGCATGATACTCGTTGGAATTTGCAGCTATCCAACCTTTTTTATGTATGACACCCTCTCCACTAAAAGGCAATTCCCCTCCACATAAGGAAGTAATGCGTCCACCTGCTTCGCGGATTAACAAAACTGCGGCAGCGTAATCCCAAAGAGTTGCTGATTGGCCTTCTTGAGGAAAATAAACGGCTGCGTCAACCTCTCCAGCTAAAATAGCACATACTTTTGGAGTCAACGCGGATACCTCAATGGGACTAAAACTAGAACCTTCAATTGCCAGCCTAAATTTGTTCTCTCGTATTTGACGAGGGCTAACACCAATTCTTTTTCTGTTAATATCCTTAGCCAGTTGAATTCTTTTCCCATTTACTCTGGTGCCTTCATCTTTTATGGCAGTAAAAACAAGTCGCCTATCTGGCATTGAAATTAGCGCCACTGTCGGTTCACTATTTTCAACTAAGCAAAGTGAAATACTCCACTCCGAACTACCCCTTACAAATTCTTTTGTCCCATCGATAGGATCTATTACAAAATATATTGGCAGTCTAGTTATTGAAAAATCATGCTTGAAGTTTTCTTCCCCGAACACTCTTGCATCGGGCACGATTCTTTGGATAAAGGTTACGGCTAATTCTTCAATTTTTTGATCCACTTCTGTTAAGATGTCATTTACGCCATTCGTGTTTATTTTGGTAAGAATTTTCTGAGGACCACGACGCCAGTTATTAATTATTTCGAAAGCTGACCCTTGGATTTCTAAAAACTCCTGCAGTATTTGTTTTCTGTAATCGCGCATATCAAGTTCACTTTCTTTAGTATTTAGCATATATTCCCCACAATTTGAGTGAATCGCGAATAATTTTTTCCAAGTCTTTCTGCACGACCATTTTGGGATTAGAGGGTATGTTGCTACTTTCCATAGCATCCTTAACCATTGTCTTGATTGGTAAATCGAATTTGCTAAGATGTATCTTTATTGCAGTTCTGATACCCGAATCATCTGAAAAATCAATAAACCATTGGACAAATTCTTTTAAGTTCTTAAAATCAAGTAAACTCAATGCCTCGTCCATACTTTTCTTGCAAGCTCCGTAATTAAATTCAAAAGAAACTGGTATGAAAAAACTAACTGCGAGACCGTGATGAATATTTGTATGGGCTCCCAGAGGGTGAGATAAGGCATGAGCAATGGTTAAGCCAGTTCTCGGGTAGAGTAATCGGGAAGAAAACGCGACATTAAGCATGTTGCCTAATGCGTTTTTACTTTTATATAAAGCCGCATTTTCAATGTTTTCCCTCAATCCAATAAACAAACCTCTGGCAGAACTTTTAGTTATTTCGTTTGCTTTCCTGGATATAAATGACTCCATCACATGGGCAAGTGCATCTATAGCAGTTGCCGCAACCATGGTCTTATCAAGTGATTCCAGTAGGAGTGTGTCCATAATTACCAGTAGTGGCAAGAAGTTATAATTCTCAATACCTCTTTTCCTTTTTAACTTCGGATCTGTAATAACAGCATAAGGACTTGCTTCCGAACCAGTTCCACAAGTTGTTGGTAATATAACAAATGGGGGAAACGGCTTGTCTCCCTTCTTGCCACTTAAATAATCTTCTACAACCCCTCCATTTAAAGAAGTCAAAATCGTCGCTTTTGCAAGGTCAATAGCACTTCCACCCCCAATCACAACAACACCATCGGGTTGGAAGTTTTTGTATTGTCTTACAGCTTCGTTAACCTGCTCTGTTGTTGGATTTGTTGAGAAAGAATCAAACAACTTATATGTAACATCAATCTTTTTGATTATTTTTTTAGCATAAGGGTTAGTCTTGATTAGATTACTATCCACAACAATAAATACTTTTGTCACCTGTTGTTTTCTTAGATAATTAGGCAAAGACACGCCCACCCCGTTACCTGCTATTAAATACTTTGGGGTTGCAAATTGCCAGAGAATCGCCATATTATCTATTTCTCTAACTTCTGGATTTGACTAATAGCAAAATCTTTTATCTTCACAGCTTCTTCTCGGCTATCTGACTCACAGTAGATCCTTAACACATCTTCGGTGCCCGAAAATCGAATACTGAGCCAGTCTCCGTCCTCATAAGTAATCTTAATTCCATCCAAATTACTAATGTTATTTATTTTCTTGTATGCAAATTGATTTTCTTTTGAACTCACTATTTTTTGAAAAACCCTTAATCTGTTTCCCACAGGCTTATAATTAAAACGACAAAAACCAGATTTACCTGCGATTCTTTCGATCTCACTTAAAATCTTCTTAAGTCCGCCATCTACTGTCATCTCAGCCTCAATCAGTTTTGCAGCGGCTAAAGTTGCATCCCTCTCGGGTAAGTAGAAGCCAAAACCAACACCGCCGTTTTCCTCCGCAGCTATTAATATTTCTCCTTTGAGCAACTTTTCGGTAGCATTCTTAAAACCCACAGGAATTTCTTCATATTCAATTCCAAGGTGAGTACACAGTCGCTTGATTCTTCTCCCTAGGGTGGAACTGCCTAGTACATTACCTTTCATTCTTTTGTATTTTGCAAGATACCATAATAAAATTTCAGATACATCATGAGGGGAAAGATAGCCGTATGATGGATGCACTGCTATAATCCTATCTCCATCA
>Ga0172364_10002044_pt1 | contig 15896 bp, 17 predicted proteins | sample LakKivSesite10cm_FD_114545 | JGI IMG/M metagenome (GOLD analysis project Ga0172364, IMG submission 114545) | Sediment microbial communities from Lake Kivu, Rwanda - Sediment site 10cm | ecosystem: Environmental > Aquatic > Freshwater > Lake > Sediment | place: Rwanda: Western Province, Lake... | reverse complement strand
TAGTTTGTTGGTTATATGCTGGTTTTAACCCGTATTTATATACCCAGGACATGAAATCTTGACCAGGGTATATATTAACTGATCCTGTGTGTATCTCGTTTTTACCATCATTATCACAATCCCCAATGTTTAAAACTGCTAGGTCACCAAAGGTTGGTAGGACTGCTTCTTCAACATAGGTTTCTCCATTCCATTGCAGTATGTGTATAACATCTGTTCCTGCGCAAACCTCATTTATACCATCTTGGTCAACATCACCAACGTCAAGGCCTTCTATTACTGCGCCTTCTCCTGGCCATTTTTTCTCATATTTTATTTCATAACCTGTGCCATTGTATTCAAAAATAGTTATTTCTGGGGAGTAGTATCCAACATGTATCTCGTTTTTCCCATCCATATCACTGTCTTTGCAGATACATGCAAAAGGATAATTTTCCCAGCCATATGTTTGTTTTATAACTGTTGACTCAAATTTGTTGTTTTGTTTATCCCAATCAAGTACTACTACTTTACCTGATGCACCACAGACAATTTCGTTTTCAAGATCATAGTCAACATCCCCTATCCCTGCCATGAAAACTGCTCCATCAACACCAGGGTCATCCCATTCAGATTCTTTAACAACGTTTTTACCATCCCATTCAAAGGTTACGATTTCGGGGACACTACTTGTCCAATAACGGCAGCTTAGAATAATCTCATTTTTACCATCATTATCATAGTCACCAATGAGACAATCAGGGCTTCCACCACCATTATCCTCCAGCCATGTTGAGAAACCAAGTATTTTGTATTTCCCATTTTCCCAGTGATGTATTGCTGCATACCATGAAACTGCTATTTCATTTTTACCATCACCTGTTAAATCACCGATTGCAAAACCATCAGCATCCATTGTAACAACAGGATAATAAGGAGTATGGAGGGTTTGCATTTCTAGGTATGTTTGTTTTGTTTCATCCCATTCAAAAACTCTTAAACAGCTATCTCTACCACCTATTAGTAACTCGTTTTTACCATCATTATCACAGTCACCTATTGGCTGAGGGCCTTCATATCTTGCTCCATAGCCAGGATCAGAGCCAAAGTTCATCTCCCATTGTATACCGTAATCATTGCTGAAATCATATTCAGATGCTGTTTGGATTTCTTTTAAAGCGTTATTAGATGCTTTTTGTGCTGTTACAAAATTTATATTTACTACTAAAATAACTATAATAATAAAAATTTTTTTTGATTTTATTTTCATAAACCTAGATTCCCCCACAATTTTTGAAAAAAATAATAATTTATTATAATATAAAAGAGTTACTATGGTACTAAGATGATGTTAAAAAACTCTATTTTATAATATCTGTTTTTTTGTTATCAGGTGGAGAATTTTTTTCTGTTGTTTTACTTTCATCCTTATTCTCAGTTTTTTTATCTTCTTCTTTTTTCTCTATTTTTGGTTCTGGTGTTTTATCTATCAGTTTTACTGGCTCAAATGGTTTTAATTTCAACTCGTTTTCCATATTAGCTAGTTCTTCTTCAATTTTATATACTTGTTCATGTAACTCTGCTATCCTGTGTGCCTGCTTATAGGTTAATCCTTTTGTCACCATTAAACCTAGTTCAAATTTCTCATGCCCCTCCAGTATACTTTCTCTTCGTTTTTGGTCATTATAAATATCTTCTCTTATCCAGATTTCATCTTCAGGTATCTGACGGCGGAGGTTTTCTGGTAGCTCGTTTTGTGGGACTAACCCATGTAATGCTATGTAATCACCCATTACTGATTCTGGTTTCACTATTACTTTAAAAGGTAATGTTGCTTTCCCACGGCCATATGGATTATAATGGTTTGATCCATTTCCTTCTTTTATCTCAATTTTCTCTTTTATTTTTTCTCCTGTTTTTCCTCTCACAAACCATACTCCTTGTGGAGAAAAACCAAGTGATGTATAAAAGTCAACAGCAGGGTTTTTATAAGAGACTCCAACTCCTACAAACTCTACTTGCATTTTGAATAACTCTTGTAATAGTTTATCTACAAGTTTTTTACCAATACCATTTTTTCTGTAGTCTGGTTGTATGCATAACTCTGTTATATATCCCATTGTTTCTGTTGCATATATTTCTGCTTCATCTCTTTTATCAACATGTCCAGTTATCATGCCAACGATTTTTTTTTCGTCTTCAGCAACAAGGAAAATATGGTTATTATTTTTCATAAATTCTTTTTGCCGGTTGATTATGTAATCTTTGCAGTTTTCTTTTGTTTTTAGAGCGTCAAAATCCTGGTTATATTTTAAATGTTCAAGAGATGAAACCCAGAATAAATCAAAAAAAGCATCAAGGTCTTTTTCATCTCCATTTCTAATAGTAACTGAGTCTTTTGGCATTCCCATCCTCATTATTAGATTTATATATGAATAGAAAAAGATGTATTTAAAACAAATCGATACTTACACTGATTTCATTTTAGAAATATCCCTAAATATTCCTACAGTAGCAATAAATATGCCGTTTCTAAAATATCCTGCTGTGTTACCTTTAACAAAAATTTCTTTACCAGTTTTTGAAATAAAAACAGTTTCTATATCTTTTATGTTTTCACCTTGGCAAACTTTATTAAAAAGCTCTACGCAATGTTGAACTTGGTCTTCACGTAAAATATTAATTAAAGTTAAGCCTGGTAGTTCTTCTTTTGAATATTCTAATGTTTCTAACCATGCAGGGTTTACATCAACAAATTTACCTTCTGTGTTTACACTCTGTACAAGCTCAGTAGTATTTTCAAATAAAATCTTATATCTATGTTCATTATCTTTCAGATTTTCATATGTTTTCTTTTTTTCTGTAACATCAGATACCATTACAATATCCAATGTTAATTCATGGTTTTCATCCCTTAGTAGACTACCATTAATTTCTCCATATTTGATTGTTCCATTTTTATGAATAAATTCAACTTCATAAGGAGGAACATCTTCACCACTTATACGTTTATTAAAATTATCAAGAATTGTTTTTTTAGAGTTATCAGGTAGAAAAGGAACTTCTGTTAATCTTTTACCGATGATTTCAGCTGGTGTGTATCCTAACCACTCGTAGAGTTTTCTATTTGAATCTAAAAAAATTCCTTTTCTGTTAATTATAACAATTGCTAAAGGAGAACGATCAAAAAGAATTCTGTTTCGTTCAGTGCTCATCAAAGTGTTATCAATGTAATCATATTCTGCACTGTTTGATTTATCGTTTTCATTATCTAAAAAATCTATGTTTTCTTCGATGCTTTTAAATTTCATCAATTTCAAAATAGATTAAATACTTATAAGTTTACTCTTTTTTTGGATAATTGGTAGAAATCATTATTTTTTTCAAAAATTTTAAAATAAGTTATTTGATTCTATATATTGGTGATGCACTGGAAAACCTTACTTTATATGAGAGTATAGTAGTATTTTATTATAGAAGAAAAAAAGAACTTATTGTAGGGGTTAATAACCCTGTAGTAATTGCTTGTCAGGTTTTATGTCAGATACCAATTGTAGTATATTTAGCGATTCAAGCTTTTAGTTAAATTCTCGTGTGCCTGCCAAGAATGTTAATTCTTAGGGTTATTGTTGAAATTTACCTTGTTTTTGGTGTCAAGTGTAAAGATATTTGGTATCATATGTAAAGATAATTTTATATATTATCTTTTACAAATATTTTGTAAAAAATATGATATGGTGTGAGTATATGAGTTATAATAAAAATAAAATAATATTATGTTTGATTGAAATAGCAGTTTTAATTATGATTTCAATGCCATTTCTTTTATAAACAATTTAAACCATTATAATCCTTCTTAATTCTCTTGTTAAATAATTTATTATACTCTTTATGTTTTGTTCTATAATAAAAAAAAGAAGAGATATATGAATTTTTTATCTCTTCTTTTTTGTTTTTTTCTTTACAGTCTTTTTCTTTGCTTTCTTTTTAACTTTTTTTGCCATTCCATTCTCCTCTTTAATAATTTAAATAAATTTTTTGGTTATAAGTTTATCTATTTTTATTACAATTTTTTTTGAATAATAAAAATATTCTTATAAATTTTATTATAAAAATAATGTATTGCTCCATTTAAAATAATTAATTTCTGCTTTTTTATCATTTAAAATTCATTTGTTAGATTTCTAATCTTTTTTTTCATCTTTTGATACAAAAGGGATAATAGCTTAAAACCATGTTTTGAGGTTGTTATTCTCCCCTAGTTTCTATGTAGAAATACTATTATAAGCAATTAGTTGTTTTGAAAAATAGTGTGAGTGAGAAAAAATATGAAAAATGATAAAGAAGGAAAGATATCTAATTTAGAATTACAAAATGAAATAAAACAACTAAAGAAAAGAATAAAAGATTTAGAACGAGAAAGAGATATATTGTTGGCATTACATAGAAGAGACATTGAATAGATGTTTTACTTTATTGATTATACGGATTAGTAATGGGAGTAATAATGCTTTAAAATCCTATTTGTTGATTATTTGTTATCTCCCAAAAATGTAAATATATATTAAATAATTATTATTCTCGCGATAGGGCTATAAGATGGAGCTTAAAAATGTCATTATAGTTGGAATTGGGGTTATATTATTTCTATACTCGTATAACATAAGAGGATCGTATCCAACAGTTGTATTTTTCTGGTGTTTGGGGATAGTACTTGTATATCTTGGGTTGAAACTAGAACAAGACAAAAAGAAAGATAAACCTAAATAATCACTTGTTTTTTTATATATGCAAAAATGTTAATAACAAAATAAATTATTAGTGTTGGGTGTAAGCCGTAGAATTTATTCAAGAAATCACCTAAAAGTTTTTCTTTAAGGCAGGAACGAAAAAAAAAGTTTTTGATGGAAAAAATATTGAAGGGAAATATATAAATTATAAATCTGGGATGACCCATGTCTGGTCAAAAACTGTTTCAATAAATCCAAAAGGTTCATCAGTATATCCTTTGCAGCCGAAATCCTGGGCGTCACATAGTTTAATTTTTTTATTTGGATCATCATCACGATGTAGCCATATGGGCCCAAATGAGTGGCATTCGTATGAATACCAATTTGGTGTCCATGTAAGTCTTAATGTATCACCAGGTTTTGCTTCCCAAATAACACAACCTCCACAAAATGCATACCACTCCCCTGTTTCGTTCACCTCATCATAATTTTTATAAACACAAATACAAACAGCACTAGTAACAGTATGCAGATCATTTTTATCTGGTCCACCACTTAAAATATATTTATAGGTTTTTGAGCTTGATAGTGCTACCTGCTGATAGTTTGCACCTGCGTCTAACATAATAGTACATTTTCCTGATGCTAATTCTTGCCCACTACTGTCAAATGCCTTAACTTCGATTCGTATTTCTTCAGCGGGATCCAATAGAAGATTTGCCAATCCATCAGAAATAATCTGAGTTGAACTAAACTCTAATTTATCATCTATCTCTCTAATAAGATCAGAATTTGTATCATATACGCTGGACCGTAAATAATCAGTTTCATTAGGAATACTAGTTATCATGAGGTCAAGCCATGCTGGGAAATAAAAGTTTTCAGCACTCGTTTCATCTGTGTAGATATTGAACTCTGAATATGGCCAGTCAATAAGTCTTTGAATCTTATCATCATTGTACGCGTCATTAAGGCAATAATTAGAATCGAGCATCAGTTTGTTGAGATCTAGCATGTTCTCATCTGCGATGTCCCCATTGGTTTTATCTGTCCAGCCTAGGAACATTTTTGCACCATTGTCTAGAAAAACGTCTTTGAAATATGCTCCGTAACATGTGGATAGATGCATATAACTATCAGGAAGCATCTTTAGTTCTTCTCTTAGTACATCTGCTCGAATGCAGGTTGTATACCAGTCTACTTCTTCATCTCCCTCAAGTTGTGTATGTTCTTTAAACACTAGTATCTTTCTTTGGTCTTTCCATTTCTTAATATCAGGGTTTGATGTATACGTTTCATTTGTTATAAAACAGAATTGTAAATAGATATTGTCCTCGTTAAAATTATTATATATATGTGTAATACCATGGCCAGTGTAAAAGATTATACCATATTCCTCTAGATCAAAGAAATCCTCCGGCTTAAGGGCACCATAATCTATCTGATAAACTAATCCGCTTTTATAATCAACAACTTTCTTTACGATATCATCATCAGTCCATCCGTGGTCTTTAAAATACTCTATGCTTTCTTGAAACGGTTCAGTGTTAAAATCATAATAGCAAGGGCCTAAGATTAATATTTTTTTAGATGAGGGTGTAATTTTTTTGTTTGGTTCAGTGTATGAATTAAATGATACCCCTCCCAGGTTTCTGGAATCATGATTGTATGATGGTGATCTTCTAACTTCATTGTTTAAGATACTAAACTGGGGTGTGTTAGTCTCTGGTTCATATGGTATAATTTCATCTTGTTCATAAGTATCAACACCTGCGAAATCACCATCTGAAAAAGTTATAAAGATTGTATAACCATCAAGACCTAGTTCCGCGGTTTCAACACCTTCAGTATTATTTAGTTTTTCTAAGAGTTGATTACGTGCTTCATCATAAGACAGGGTTTGTTTTAGTGATTGGTATTCATCATTTACTTGGTTTAAAATATTAAGGTCTATATTACTAAAGACAGGGTAGGTAACAAAAGTGTTTTCTTCTTTTTTGTTATTACTTGTGCAGCCTGTTAATAGTCCTGAGATAATGATTAGACAAGCAACTAAGAAACTAGTTAGAATTGGTTTATTCATTATAATCCTCCCAAACTTTGTATGTGTGTTGTAATTAATTATTGTATTATTAAACCTTTTAAAAAAACTTATAGGAAAAATGTTTTTTGTCCTAGGATATAAGATTAGATTCTATTAGAAAGTCGTTATTTCTTTTTCTGTTTATTTTTTTATTTTATTTTAAAACAGAATCATATGTTGTTTGGTTTTTTCCTTACATTTTCTGATGGTTTATATACTCACGAAAACAAACAATTATTTGGTGATTAAAAAAATGAATAAAAAAATGTTGATTGCCGGAATAAGTTTGATGCTGGTGTCTGTCGTTATTGCTGGTTGCATAACACAAAGTGATAATAAAAAACAAAACTTGGAATTAAAACCTCCGATATTTAGAATACCAGAGGTGGAAGCAAGATGGATTTTTACAAATGGTGAGGAATATCCATTTGATTTTAGTTTTCCTCTTTTTATTGAAAATCCTAATGATGAGACTATAGATTTACAACTGATATTTCTAAATTTAATGGATGGGTCTGGAAATATATTAATGAGTTTTGTTCCTACACTTGACCCTAACATTGACCTATATAACCAGATTCACAATTTACAATTCAGCCTAGAAGCACACAAAAATATTACTCTGAACGGTTACAGACTTGTCTCTAATAATTCGGTTAGTGAATATTGTTGGGATTATCTTTGCTCTCTAGAAAATGCTAGTATCTCAGGCTTGTATAAATTAAATGGGGATTTACAGTGGTTTAATTCAAAAATAGATGAAGTTTTGATTCCTATTTAATAATGATTTAACCTTAAACTCTCTTTTTTTTATTTTTTAAAAATCAAAATTTAATTAATTTTTTAAAAAACTGAAAATTAATGATAGTTACCATCTTTAGTAACTAACATAGATTTGAATACTGCTTTTTGCTAAATTTCCAAATCAATGACAAACCGTAAAGATTAAAAATAGTTTAATCTTATGGGAATGTATGCCTGTATTTGAAAAGTGGACTTGGATCAAACGAAATTGGACTTATATCATTGAGGAAGCAAGCAAACTGGATTTAGTATTTGTTGGAGGAACCGCACTTAATCTTGCAATCTTCAAAGAATACCGAGCATCAGAAGATATAGATCTTTATGACCCATATTCAGAAACAATAGGAACTATACACGAAGAAGAAAGTATAAAAAACTTAGCAAAAAATATTGCAAAGAAAGGTTTTAAAATAAATTCAAGGGATAAAAAAGCCATTTGGGTTGGACCAAACATAAAAATCGAAGTTTTCAACGATGGAACACCATTTAAAAAAATAGAGAAAAAAACCATTGATCAGACAGAAGTTCTTTTATTTGATAAAAAAACATATGCAGAGATGAAAATGGCTGCTCTTTTATGTAGGGAGTTTTATGATGCACGCGACCTAGTAGATTTATTCATAATAAGAAAAGAAGCCAAAATTAAATTATCATTCCCTAAATCTGAATGTGATATAATAAAAAATAGTTTTAATGAAAGATTAGAAGATATCAAAAAAACAAAAAAAGAAGACCTACTCACTTTTCAGACAATAAAACAAATTGATGATATTTCTTATGATGAATTTGAAAAATTTAAGTGGTGGTTATATGAATGGTTATCAAGATTTTGTTAAAATATTCGGCAGTGGACGTTTTATAAAATCAAACGATATAAAAAAGAAGCATTTACTCCAAAAAGCCCTTTCATCACTATACATCATACCAACATTTTTCAGAGGTGTTTATTATATACCAACAAACCGTGAAAGAAAAGGCCATTTTATAGAAAACAAACAAGATTTCTTTACATCTTTATTTGATTTGTATTACGGTAAGAAAAAATGGTACTGGGGTCTAAGCACAGCTGCCCGCCACTATGGAATTGAATGGAGTGCCACAAAAATTCTTGAAATCGTTACACTAAAGAAATCAAAAACAATAAACATTTCAGATAAAATCCTTTCTTTGCAAAAGAAAAAATCGTATCGCTCTGCAACTCTTGTAAAATACTATAGTTCTCTGGATTTAAACTTAATTTATGTTCATAAAGGAAAAAAAGAAGCATTATCATCTATAAAAATAGATGAAATAATAGGACCAGTTTGCATAAAAGAACAAATTTTTTTAGATATTGAAAAATTTAGTTCAAAAATAAGGAATAAAAACTTAAAAAAAATATATAAAAGGATAATTTCCAAATAAATATATACTGAATTAAAATCCTGTAGAGTAATCTAAAAGTTTTTCTATTCGATGGGATAAAAAATTAGAGAAAAATGGCTCTTTGTTCTCTTATCTCTTTTTCTTTAAATTAGGAAACAAAATCAGTCTTAGTTTTTCTCCTGTTAATAATGAAGGGATAACTGCTTAGAATCATGTTTTATGCATGATACTCCTGGTGTTACAAGGGTAAAACATGCTTTCTAAAGCAATATATTTGTATTTAATTTATTTTGATTGTATGAGCGTAGTAGTTTTTTTATAGATATCTATATTTGCATAGTTGTTGTCTGATCTCTTTTGCTCTTTTCAGGTTTTGTCCGGTTACATGTTTTGTGTCAATTGCTGCTTCTATGCAGTTGAGGAACATTACTATTTCTAGTCTGGTTAGCTCAATTTCAACTAAAACCTTTTCTTCCTCCATCAGCTTTAATTCCATGACCACTCACTGGGTATTATTTTGTTTTAGTATGTATATAAATTGTGGGAAAATGTTTGGGAAAAACCGAACAAAAATATGAATTAAACAAATTACCTCAACCCTTTTTTTTATTCATATTGAAATAAAATCAGTGTTAAAAAATGCAGTGGAAGGGATTTGGAAAGAATTTATTTATGATAGAGTTTTTAAGGAAACAGTTGTTTTAGATAGTTGGTGAGATAAAAAATGAATAAAAATATTATTCTTCCAATTGGAATTATATTGATCCTTATAGGTGCAGTTTTTGTAGGAATATTTTACAGCAACCCAAATGATTCAGGTGTAACAGTATCTGCAAAAACTGTAGCAGTAGATAATAATGCAACAACTGAGAGTGTTCAATCACTTGTAGATTCTCTTAATAATTTTTCATTTGTGTTTTATAATGAAATAATTGAGGGAGAGGAAGCAAATGTTTTTTATTCGCCTTATAGCATATTTACAGCACTATCAATGGCATATGAAGGAGCACGTGGAAACACTGCGGTTGAAATGAAAGATGTTCTAAATATTTTACAAAATGATTCAGTTACAGAGTCCTCTTTTGGCAGACTTTATAACTTGTTAAATCAAAATAAAAAAGGATATACAGTTAATACTGCTAATGCTTTCTGGGCAAATGTTGACTATAAGTTTTTAGATGGATATCTAAACCTTCTGAAGAGTTACTATGTTGCTGAGGCAAAAGAACTTGATTTCTCAAAAAATGTTGAAGCAGCAAATACAATCAATAATTGGATAGAAGAACAAACCAATGATAAAATAAGGGATATGATAAAACCAGAAATGCTATCAGATGCAACAAAACTAGTACTTACAAACGCAATATGTTTTAAGGGGCTATGGGAGAAACAATTCAACCCGACATATACTTATGAAACAGATTTTGAGACAAGTCCAGGTGAAACAGTTAAGATTGATATGATGGACTATAATGATAAAGATAAAGAATTCAATTATACTGAGACAGAGGATTTAAAAATAATAGAACTTGATTATCAGGGTGATGATCTATCAATGATTATAATTCTACCAAAAGAAAACAATATAACACTTGCAGAAAAACAACTTAATATAGTAAATCTCGCAGACTGGAAAAACAACTTAACCATGACCACGATAACTGTGCTGAAAATTCCAAGATTTAGATTAGAAACAGAGTACACACTGAATGATATCCTGTTTGATATGGGAATAAAAGATGCTTTTTATTATGGTGATGCTGATTTCTCAGGGATGGATGGGACATACTATCTTTATATAAGTTTAGTAATTCATAAAGCATTTGTAGAGGTAAATGAAGAAGGAACAGAAGCTGCTGCTGCAACAGCGATTGATATGCTAGCAGGCGCACCTGGTCCATCAGAAACACGTACATTCATTGCTGATCACCCATTCATATTCTTAATTCAACAAAAAGAAACAGGTGCAGTTTTATTCATGGGAAAGGTAACAAATCCATCTGAATAAAACTATTCTTTTCTCTCTTTATTTTTTTAATATTTATTTATAAATATTTCTATGAGCGTGTAATAAAAATAAACATTAGATTAAATCATCATGTAATAAAATTCTTTATGAAAATTTAGCAAAAGTATGATTTAATTATGTAGAATATATTTGGAAAATTAGAATGTTTTATGTGCTTCTAGCGTTGTATTCGTCTTGCAGATAAATTATTGGTGCTGGGTGTTTATCTTAGATTCTAATTAGAAAGTCGTGGTTTCTATCTGGTTATTTTTCTTCAATAAATTTGAAGTAACAATCCCAGCATAGTTTTGCAATCCTATCCTCGCCCTCTTTCAAAGGAAATTCTACCCCTGTTTGACCCCATCTAGCACCCTCGGAGGTAACTATTTCCTTTTTACAGAAATCACATTCACTCATTTTATTCTTACCAGATAATATTAGTATACATGTTATATTTAAAGACTTCTACATCAAAATTAATCGTTTTAAGATATGATAAGTGTAAAAAAATCTTTTTATAGGCTTCCAGCGTTGTATTCAACTAAGTAACCATTTCCATAAAGGAATAAACTTTATTACAGCTTTATATCCGAACCACTCTATTTTCTCTTCACCTTCTTTATTGTCTGTGATTATTAGTAGATTTTTACATTGTAATTCTTTTCCTGCTTTCATAAGTGCTCGTATTTCTCTATTTTTTGTTTCTGAATTTTTTAAGTTATAGCATACTTGGATTAATTGTCCAACTTGTAATCCTTTTTTTATGACGAAATCTACTTCTTCTTGTTGTTGATTTTTCCAATAATAAATATTTATTTTGCCATTGATTTCATCTTTTTTTAATGTGCATGCAACAACATTTTCATACAATTTTCCTAGATCAGGGCTTATAGCAAATGCTTTGGATTGAATAAATCCATTATCTATGCAGTAAATTTTTTTATTTGAAGATAATTGTTCTTTTACTTTGTATGAAAACCTACTGAGACTAAACAAAATGAAAGATTCCTCTAAATAACTTAAATATTTTCTTGTGGTGTGTGAGCTTTTTATTTTACTTACCTTTGTTAAAGAATTGTAGGAGTACTCGTTGGCAACATTTGAGATTAGATAGTATGCTAGGTCCTCTATTTCTTTTGTATTTCGTATTTTATATCTTTTTACGATGTCGTTATAAATAATAGAGTTGAATAATGTTGATAAATACTCTTTTAAATCGACACCCTTTAGTAGTGGCTCTGGGAAGCCACCATAAATAAGATATTTTGATAGTTTTTCATTTATTTCTGAACCTGTTAATTTTTTACCCTCAATTTCTAAGTATTCTTGGAATGAAAAAGGCAAAATAGTAATTAGGGTATGTCTTCCAGTTAGATGGGTTGATAACTCTTTGCTTAAAAGTTTTGAGTTGCTCCCAGTAATAATTAGATTGAATCCTTGTCTCTGTAATCTATTTACGAATAGCTCCCATTTTGCTAGATTCTGAATTTCATCTAGAAGAACATATTTTGGATTGTCGTATACAGAGTTTAGGGCAGCAATTATATCATTGTAATCTTGTATATCAATTAATTTTTCGTCATCAAAATTGATATAGCCAAACTTGTTTTTTTTATTTAGAAAATGAATAGCGTAAAATGATTTTCCTGCTCTTCTTGGTCCTATGATTACTTTTATAAGGTTGTTGTCTAAGTTTATAGTTGTTTTTCTTTCTATGTATTTTTCTTTTAATCGTGTTTCGATTTCTCGTTTTTGCATTATAAGTGCATCATGAATTTCTTGCATAATAAATAATATATTACAAAATAGTTTATAAATTTTTGCATTATGAATAAAATTATTTTATGTTTTATGGGCTTCCAGCGTAATATTCATCTAGCGAGTTTTTAAGTTTAAATATGAAAAATATTGTTTAATTATTTTTTATTTTACATGTTTTTATTCTTTTATTATCACCTGAATCTTGTTTAGTAATGTTTCTGCTGTTTCAACTGCATGTTCTGCGTCTCTCTCCGAGATTGTTCCTGCCGTATCATATATTGTGGTATGTCTTTTTCTTCTCATTCTATCAAATGTTATTACAGTTTCTTCCTCTAGGAAAAGTTCTGCAAATCTAACAACAGAGATATGTTGATTACTACCAGATGGTCTATATCCTTTTGAAAACATAAAGGCTCTTAGTGTTTGAAGCATTGCATTGTAAGCGATAGAAAAAGCCCAATCTTTATCTTGCTGTAGCATACTTTTTGCTGTTTTTATATCTCTTTTTGCTAGATTTAAAGCATCTTCTATCTTTCTTTTGTCAACTGGTAACTTTTTAATGAAACCTTCTCGCTCTAAATTATCTATATTCATCAAGATCTCCTATTAGCATTATCTTTTGTTCTTTGAGTACATTTGTTATAAATGGGTCTTTGTTTTTTATTCTTTCTCTGAACTCTTTTGGTTCGAATAAAACATAGTTTACTTCTCTGGAGAATTTCTTTTCTAGTTTTTTGATAGCTGTTATCATTTTTTTCTCGTTTACTGTTCCGATGATAAAAAGATCTATATCGCTGTGTATACCTGCTTTGTTTTTTGCAAAGGAGCCGTAGATAAACGCTGTTTTTATGTCACCTATCTCAGAGAGGTTTTCTTGTAGAACTTTTGCTAATCCTTCGGTTTTTAGTATAATGTTTGTTAGCTCGTTGTAAATTGGCATGTTTTTATTGGTTATATAGTATTTTTCGTTTCCTTTTCTTTTACTTGTTAGTATCCCTATTTCTTCTAGATTGGATAGTTCTCTGCGAATGGCGTTGATATTTTCGTTTGTGTTTCTAGCTAGTTCTCTTATATACATTTCTCTATCTGGGTTCATTAAGAATAATGTGAGCAGCTTAACTCTTGTTTTAGATGTAATTAAATGCTGAAGCATGAATACAAAATGTATTCAGTTGTATAAAAACTTTATTCATAATTTTATTAGTAATTAGAATTATCCAAGATCAGGGAGGACTTATTGTGAGTTTTTATGGGTTTCTAGAATTAGTATCGATATAATATGTTATGTATGTAATTAAAAAAGACACAAATATTGAACATAAAGCATGTGATAAGAGGTAAACAAGAAGACCTGAATATTGAACAAAGGGCATGACGCGAAAATTGAACACAGATTTATATACAAGGAGCAGGCAAGACCTGAGTATTGAACGCAGTTATGATAGCATTTTTTATCTTTAGAAAGACACGAGTTTTGAACAGGGATAAGAATTACTAGGTTTCTGGTTTTTCAAAATATCGTTAATAATATTATGTTTTATGGGCTTCCAGCGTTATATTCATCTAAAATGTCAGCAGCTGAAAGAGCGCAACTATATATTTTTACTTCATCAATTTTATCCTTTGAAAGGATAACTTTTATGAAAAACTTTTAAATAAATTAGATAAGGGTTGTTAATGGGAAACGTAAGACATAATATCATTTAGTAAAACATTTAAGCCTAACTATACTATTATTGATACTTTAATTCGAAAAGGTATGAAAAATGCGAGATATTTTGTTTATAATAAGATTAAGGTTCAGAATGTTTTTTAATGCTGGTTATTATTTTGAATTTGAGCCAAGGTCTTAAATAAGGAAAAGATTATAAATATTAAACTATATAATAATAGGTGAAGAACATATGAATGAAGAAACAAGGGTCCTTGAAAAACTAAAAGCAGGGAATAAAAATCTTGAATGGTTAAGTAAAAATTTCACAGATCTAAAGAAAAAATATCCAAAAAAATTTGTTGCAATTCAAAATCAAAACGTCGTCGTAACCGCCAGCTCACTTGAAACACTCATTAAAATGCTGAAAGAAAAATTTGGCAACCCTAACGACTTCTTAATTGATTTTATACCAGACGACAAATATACTTTAGTGGTATAAATTAGGGATGGAACATCGTGCGCATTAATGGATATTTCAAAGGAAGTTACCCTTTTATTTTATTTAGCGTCAAATCAAGCCAACCAAAGATATGGAAACAAATTAATTTTTTAGTTGACACCGGATCAGATATAACAGGGATTTCAACAAAAGATTGGTATGCAATGGGTTTTTCATATAATAATCTGGGCAGACCAGTAGGCAGCATCAGTGGAATAAAAGACAAGGCGCGACGATGGGAGATACATAAAGTAGAACTACGTGCGATATCAACAAATAACCAATTAGCTAAGTTTGGCCCGACAAAGATATATATTATGGAAACAAGTGCTGACTGTCCAAGTTTGCTTGGTAGAGACATTTTGGAAGAATACGGTTTAAAATTAGTTTGTGATATAAAAAATAAAGCGCTTTATCTTGAGGATTAAAATTATTCTAAAATATGAATACAAAATGTATTCAGTTGTATAAAAATTTTATTCATAACTTATTAGTAATTAGAATTATCCAATATTATGGGGACTTATTGTGAGTTTTTATGGGTTTCCAGAATTAGTATCGATATAATATGTTATGTATGTAATTAAAAAAGACTCGAATATTGAACAAAAAAATGTGGTAAGAATCAAACTAGAAGACTCGAACATTGAACAGAAGGCAAGACGCGAAAATCGAACACAGGTTTATATAGGAAGAACAGGTAGGACCTGGTTTTTGAACGCAATTAATATAGTGAATTTAATCTGGTAAAAGACGCGGTTTTTGGACGGGGATGAAGATTTCTAATATTTCTTTCTTGTAAACACATGTGTAAGCTATGTGTAATGTGTGTATTTAATGTGTGTAAGTTAAATGTAAAAAAACATATTTTTTATGGGCTTCCAGAGTTATATTGAGCTAATATATCAGCATCTGAAAGACAGTAGCTGTATATTCTTACTTCATCAATAAGACCATTGAAATACCATTAATTTCATAAATGCCGTGTGAGGCTTTTCTCATTTTTTTCCCTT
>Ga0172364_10002043_pt1 | contig 15898 bp, 10 predicted proteins | sample LakKivSesite10cm_FD_114545 | JGI IMG/M metagenome (GOLD analysis project Ga0172364, IMG submission 114545) | Sediment microbial communities from Lake Kivu, Rwanda - Sediment site 10cm | ecosystem: Environmental > Aquatic > Freshwater > Lake > Sediment | place: Rwanda: Western Province, Lake... | reverse complement strand
GGGCGCTGTCTTACGGGGTGAACCCGCCGGGCGGGGTCGGACACGAGGTTGCGGTGGTTCCGGACCAGTAGATCTCGTCCCAGGTATGCCCGCCGGCGCCGACCTCGAAATAGTAGTAGGAGAAGCCGTTCGCGTGGGTGCGCGTGCTGGTGGGGATCTTGTTGAGATCGCAGCCGGTCATCGTCACGCCGTTGATCTTCAGGCTGCGGATGGACGGGGTGAACGAGGAGCAACCGAAGCTGTTTCTGATCGTATCGCATGTGACGAAGCAGAGGGCCCTGGTGGTGCCCAACGTAAGTCGGCCGCCATTCACCACCGGACAGGTCATGGTCACCGCATCGGTGCCTCCGTCGCGGCCGGGCTCCGGACGGGGTTCGGGACCTGGTTCAGGACCTGGTTCAGGACCGGGTTCAGGACCTGGTTCCCGACCTGGTTCCCGACCTGGCTCGGGGCCAGGCTCAGGTTCAGGCTCCGCACCAGGCTCGGGACGCGTGGGTTCGGGCCCAGGCTCTGCCTCGAGCGGAGTCCCTTCGTCGGGACCCGAGTCTATGCCAATCGGCCGCTCGAACGGGCTGTCCGTGACTGGACGGTCAGCACCCGAATCGATCTCGCTCGGCCGGGTATCGAGCTTGAGCGCCACGTCGGGAGCAGAGTCGCGAGGAGGAAGTGCGGGCGAATCGTCGGCGCGGAGCAGGTCTGGCCCGGAAGCCGGGCGCGTGTCTTCCCTGGCATCTGGACCCGGTTGCGTATTCTTGTCGTCGGAACAACTGCGCAGCTTAGCGCATTGGGTTACAACGTCCGGCTGGGTGAGGTTCACACACCCGGCGGGGAGGAGCCAAAGCACGGCAAGAAATGGAACGTGCGGGCGCCGAAGACGCCGGCGCCTCCGTGGAGAAAAACCGCTTCGCGACAACATCTCTTCGTTCTCTTCCAACAACAGCCTTAGTTTGTGAAGCTCTCCTTACACTATACTACAGGTCTGGCCAACATACTCCTGGTTCGTCCTGGCCCATGACGGCTCGCGCCGTACGCGCTGCAATTCGCTACTCGTGAAGGCCCCCATCCGGCGCGAGACCGGACGTGGCGCAAGCGCCGTTGCTCACGTTCCACCACATCCCGCTGCAGCCGCGCTATGGGGATTACGGACCGCCCTATTGACGTGCGGCACCAGACGTTATTTGATATAAGCTGAAGGCTCGAGGGTGAGGCAGTGATAGGCAAGCACATAAACAACTACGAAATCGCATCGCTTCTGGGCGAAGGGGGAATGGGTACCGTGTACTTGGCCTTGCACCCGATCATGGGACGCAAGGCCGCAATCAAGGTGCTGAAGCCGGAGCTGGCGCGCGACGAATCGCTGGTCATGCGCTTCTTCAATGAAGCGCGCGCCGCCAACGCCATCCGCCACCCGAACATCATCGACATCATCGACGTCGGGCTCTTGCCCGAGGACAACGTGCCCTACATGTTGATGGAGTTCCTGGAGGGCGAGAGCCTGTCCTCCCGCCTCGACCACACTCGGGTTCTGCCCGTCGACGTGGCCGTCGAGATCGCGTTCCAAACCGCCTCGGCTTTGGCGGCGGCACACAGCAAGGGCATCGTCCATCGCGACCTCAAGCCCGACAATCTCTTCCTCATCCCCGACGAGATGGTCAAGGGCGGCGAGCGCGTGAAGGTGCTCGACTTCGGCATCGCGAAGCTGCGCGACGATTTGCGCGGCAGCTCGATGAAGACCCGTACCGGCGCCATCATGGGCACGGCCACGTACATGTCCCCCGAGCAGTGCCAAGGATTGATCGAGCGTATCGACCAACGCACGGACATCTACGCGCTGGGGGTCATCCTCTACGAGATGCTCTGTGGAGCGCCGCCCTTCGCGAGTGAAGGATTCGGCGACATCCTCATCATGCACGTCATGCGCGAGCCGGATCCGCCGCGGCGCCGGAACCCCGCGGTGACGAGCGAGCTTGCTGCCACCATGTTGCGGGCTTTGGCCAAGGACCCTGCGCACCGATTCCAGTCGATGACCGAGTTCCAGTCCGCGCTGCGCCCGCACACCGGCTTGCACCTGACTCCGTCCCCTGTCGCCACCGCCATTCTCGACGGACCCGAAACCCACTCGGCGCGGCATGTCTCGCACGACCATACGCCGGCGGCCGCGGCCGGCGAGTCGGCCGAGGCGGAGGAGTTCTCGTCTGACCCGGCTTCCGTCCTGCTCGAACCCAGGATCGGCGGCAAGCAGTCGACCACCTTGCGCACCAGCAACGGCGAGCTCTCGGACACGGACATGATTCCGCCCGGCGGGCGCCGCACCGCCATCGCCGTCGCCGCCATCGTCGGCCTGGCCGCGCTCGGTTTCGCCGTCACCTTCCTGGTCACACGCCCGAGCGACACAAGGCCGGCCGCGGAGCCCGTGCCGGCCGTGCGCCCACCCGAGCCGGAGCCGGAGCCCGAAATGCCCCCGCCGCCGCCCGCGCCTGAGCATGCCCGCGTCGAGGAGCAACCCGCCGCCAGCCTGCCGCCCGTCCCCGAGGAGGCCGAGAAGACCACGCACCCCAAGAAGGCCGGGGGCAGAACCAAGAAGCCGAGCGAGGCGACTGCCCCTCCTCCCGCACGCCCCACCGCCGCACCCGCGAACCCCAAGAACGACATCGAGCGCTGGTAGGAATCGCACGAGAAGGGCGGCGAAGACGGCAAGGCCGGCCCGAATCCGGGAACACCGCGAGTCCGACCGGCAGCCGGGCCGTCGAAGGGGTCGCGCACAAGGTCCGGGTGCCGCCGAGCGTTGACCAACAACCCTCTTGTCAGCAGACTTCACCTTCCAGTAGAAGACCCGTTGCAGTTCTTCGCCAACGCCCGGATGAGAGGCAGAAAAAATCTATGCTCGGACGCAACTCCTGCAGTCGGATACTCCCAGGTCTGTTCTTCTTCGTCGGTGCAGGGCTCCTATCCCCCGGTGTTCGAGCCGCCAGCCGACCGGAGGCGGCCCTTGCGCCGGCTTTGCCGCGCACGGTCGTCCGCGTGCGCCCAGGTCCCTGCCAGGGCAATCCGCGGCGCAAACCGGCGCAGAAACCGGCGCAGAAACCGGCGCACAAGGCGGCAGAGAAGGCCGCGGAGAAGGCCGCAGAGAAGCCTGCGGAAAAAACCGCAGAGAAGCCTGCGGAGAAAGCCGCGAACGAGGCCACCTCCGCCCCGGCAGCCAGCCCCGCCGCCAGCCCAGAGAACCACGCAAGCACGCCGAAGGCCTCGGAAGCACCTGCCAGCCCGACAAGCCCCCCGAGCCCGCCCAAAGCAGAGACGGGAACGGCACCGGAGATCGAGGCCTCTCCCTTCGTGGTCGTCCCGTCCGAGCAAGTCCCGCCAAGCCCCCCCCAACTCCGCACCGAAGTTCCTCCTGAAGCCGGTACGCCTGGGTGGGCGGTGCAGCCCCTCATCAACACCTCGGGTATGGATTGGCATGGCAATTTCGAGATGGATGTCGGCCACCTCGCCTATGGCTGGCAGAAAGGCGGCGGGCAGGCGGAGACCGTTTACGACTGGCGCGGCCGTTTCGTCCTGGGGCCCGTGCTCACCCACCCCTTTGCCGACAACCTCTTCGTGCGCGTTACCGGGCAGCCCGTGGCGTGGATTCGCGAAGACTATCAGCTCTATCAGGTGAACGTCGACGACGTGTATGCCCAAATCGGCAGGATCGGCACCTGGGACCTCATGGCGGGACGCTTTCTCACCTGGCGGGTTTTTCGCAAGGGTCTCGGCTTCGATCTCTATACCCTCGAAGAGAACGGCACGCGCGTGGACCAGGACGTCTCGGCCGAAGCGGGGTGGTTCCCGCGCACCTACGAGGTCAACACCATCTTCATGCGGGACTCGTTCGGCACCAATCCGGTTCCGCAGGGCAGAGCCGCCTTCCACTACTATCCGACCGCGTGGTCAGGCATCGAAGCGGTGGGCACGTACGGTAGGTTGCGCACCGGTGGCGACGTCCTGGGCGGCCGCTTGGCTGCCGGCCTCAAGATACCGTTCATCAGCCTGCTCGGCGGCACGGAATACGTGATCTGGAACTCGGCCTTTGCCACCCCCAACGAAGATCCCAAGCCCGATAGCGCAGCCGGCAGCCTCCACGCCACCTACGGTTTCGGCGGCAGCATCGGCCTCAACCCTTGGCGATGGCTGGAAATCGTCGGCGACTATGCCTATCGCAAGGCGGAGTACTCGGACGGAAGCAGGGTGTACCTGAGCGACCGGATGACCAGTTGGGGCGGGTACCTGCAGGTCGACCCGCTTTTGGCCTACGCGGGGCGCTCGATACTTATCGCAGGGGTCAGCTTCTTCCACACCGAGTTCCTCGACAGCAACGACTTGTTCCAACAGCACGAGCAGATGGCCGGCTATCTTGTCCATCCGCTCGGCTTCAACAACGCGGTGGTGAAGCTGGTCTTCGCTCGCGCCGCCGGCCGCCAGGATTCCGGCGGCCAGATCACAGAGTCCATGATGTACTCGGTGCGCTTCCGCTTCGCGTTCTACTACTAGGGACCGGGAAGACGAACGGATCTGTCAGGGTTTCGCCGCTGCATTCGGCCGGACACGCAACTTTTTTTCGCCGGATCCGAGATCCCTTGGCATGAACCACACACCTTCTCGCGCAAGCCAAGCTCCCCTCCCTGCGCTTCGGGCCATCGTAGGCCGGGCCCCGGCCTTGCGCCGGGTGCTCGAGCAAGCCGTGCGCCTGAGCCGAACCCGTCTGCCCGTCCTGGTCACGGGCGAGAGCGGCACGGGCAAGGAGCTGCTGGCGCGAGCCCTGCACGACCTCAGCCCGGCGGCCGAGGGGCCCTTCGTGGCCGTCAACTGCGGCGCCCTCGCACGCGAGTTGGCCGAGAGCGATCTCTTCGGACACGAACGCGGCGCCTTCACCGGAGCCGGCAGTCGCAGAATCGGTTGGTTCGAGGAGGCATCGGGGGGCACCCTGGTGCTCGACGAGATCGGCGAGTTGCCCCTCGAGCTGCAGCCCAAGCTGCTGCGCGTGCTCGAAACCGGGCATCTGCGCCGGGTGGGCGGCCAGGGCGACATCGCGGTCAAGGTGCGGGTGGTGGCGCTCACCCTGCGCGATCTGCGCAGCGACGCGCAGCGCGGTCTGTTCCGCCTCGACCTCTACCACCGCCTGGCCGGCTGCGAGCTACGTCTGCCGCCGCTGCGCGAGCGCCCGAGCGACATCCCGCTTCTGGCCGAGCACTTTCTCGCCGAGGCCAGGGACGAATTCGGCGTGAAGGTCATCCGCCCCGATGCCCTGGCCAGCCTGTGCGCCCACGACTGGCCCGGCAACGTGCGCGAGCTGCGCAACACCGTCTGGCGCGCGGCCGCACTGGCCGATACCACCATCGGCACCGACGTCCTCGACCTCGCGCGACCGGCCCCGGCCACCTCGAAGGTCAGGGCGCACCTCGCTTCGTGCGCCGCCGATGCCGCCGACAGCCCCGTGAGCATGACCTGCCTGCCCGACCCTGGGGACGGCGACACCTTGACCATGGCAGGCAAGACCTTCGCGGAGCTGCAGGCAGCCATCTTCCGCTGGGCCTTGCTGCGCAACCGCGGCAGCCGGCGACGCGCGGCCGCGGCGCTCGGCATCTCCCGCTCCACCTTCTCCGACCGCGTGCGCAAGCTGCGGGTGGCCGACGGCTGCACGGGCTAGCGCAAAGACACCTCCTCGACGAGGTCGAAGTGGTGTCGCGCGTGGAGAGCGGAAGCCAGAAGCCGTCACCAGTGGAACGACGGATCTCTGCCCCTGGGCGCCGCCGGTCCCTGCGGCTCCGCCGAGCCGGGAGCACGGAACTCCCTGCGCCGCAGGGGCTTTCCCCCTTCCGCGGCCTCCTCGGCCGGCGGGCTCGATGGCGGCGGGAGCGGCTCGGCCCGGTCGGACGGCAGTTGCGCGGCGGGAGTTCTTCTTGGCGACTTCGGGCCGGACTTCGCCGCCTCCGCGGTCGCGCCGGACGGGGTCTTGCCGGCTTCCGCGGACCTCGCCGTGGCTGCCGGCTTCCTGCTCATGAATGCCAGCACGGCCAGGGCGATGGCGAGCACCGCCAGGGCACTCACGACGACCACGGGAACATCGATGCCGACCCCGCCCCGGCGAGGTCCTGGCCGGGATGCGGAAGCCGCGCGGCCGGAGCCCGGCTCCGGTTTCGAGCGTCTTGCCGCCTCGGCCGGCTTGGGCCCTGACGGCCGGGAGGATCCAACCGGCTTCGGTCCGGACGGTCTGGTCCGCGGCTTGGGTGCGGACGGGGGTTCAAGGATGGCCGTCCGCTCGCGAACCCGCTCGAGCCACGCCGGCTTGGCGTCGGGCAGATACTCGGTCTTGGCTTGCGCGGGCAAGTCCCGCGGTTCCGGCGGCAGCAGGGTCGTCGGCTCTTGCTGGCGCGGCTTTGACGGTCCTTCCGCCACGGGGGCGGTTGCGCCGGTCGGTCTTGCGGGTGCGTAGAGCGCGGTGACCTGGCTCTTGGTGACCTGTGGGCTTGCCGAAGGCGGTACATGCACGGCGGGTGCCTCGCCTGTCGACCTGCCTGCCTGGGAAAAAGCGGCCACCGGCGCCGCCGGGGGGACGGTCGCGGGCGCGACGGGTGGAACCGGCGCGGCTGGCGAGACCTGCGCGACTCGCCCGGCAGAAGCAGCGGGCTGAGCCAACGCCGGGGCGGGGCAGTTGAAGAAGCGCCCCAGCACGGACGCGACCTCGGTCATGGTCTGTGGCCGCGCGGCCGGGTTCTTGGTCAGCATGCGGCCGATCAGGGTATCGATGGCCTGCGGAATCGACGGGTCGAGGGACGACACGGGCGGCGCCGGCTCGGTCGCGTGCGCGATGATGAGCTCCCCCTTGCCTTCGCGCACGAAGGGCGGCCGGCCGCACGCCATCTCGAAGAGGATGCAGCCAAGCGAGTAGATATCCGCGCGATGATCCGCGGCCCCCACGCCGCGCGCGATCTCGGGCGACATGTAGAGGGGCGCCCCGAGCAGACTGCCGGTCTGGCTGTTGCGCACGCCCAAGGTGAACTTGGCCAAGCCGAAGTCGAAGAGCTTGACGAGCGGCCGGGGCGAGCACTGCGGGGGAAAGGTCAGGTAGATCCCGTCGGGCTTGAGCGCGCCGTGGACGAGCTTGCTTGCATGCGCAGCCTGCAGGATGGTGGCCAGCTGCCAGCCGACATCGGCCAGACTCGCGACGTCGCTCACCGACCCCGACTCGATGAGGGCCTGGGTGAGGGTCTTGCCCGTCACATATTCCATGACCAAGACGGCGCGGCCGCTCGCGTGCACGCCGGAGTCGTAGAGGTCTGCGATGCCTATGTGGTTGACCTGGCTCGCGGCGCGAGCCTCGGCCAAAAACCTGTCGATCTGATCCTTGTCCGCACACAAGGCGGGAAAGAGGACCTTGACCGCCGCCTTCTGGCCGGTTTCCCCATGCTCGGCGAGATAGGTCTCGCCGGTGCCGCCCTCGCCCAGCTTCTCGCCGAGCTTGAACCCGCCGATGATTTCGCCCGTCATGACGGGGCACCTCGATCCAGAGGTCTGCCCTGGAAGTACCAATCTCCCGGCTTCAGACGGCTTTGCGGCTGTGCGAAGTGCGGGCCCCATTCGGCCACCAGTCCGGCGCGTGAGGCCGGCGATGCAAGGAGCGGCAAGGCCTTGGGTGGGGCCAGGCCGGTGCGTATCCGTAGGTCCAAAGCCAAGCGCTGTTGCGACAGGACGGGCTCGTCGGGCGAGGCGAGACGGGCGAAGAGCCCCGCCACCGACCAGGGCTCTCCGCGCAGGTAGCGTGTCCCCGGATCCAGGGCGCCGGCAGCCCCTTCGTCCGCCGCCGAGCCCGCAATCGTGCATTTGCACTCCGCCATCACAGGCGCTGAAACGCGCTCGGCCAGCGAGGGCAACGCCTCCAGCGTGCTTTTGCTTCCGAGGTGCGCCGCCGCAAGCGCCAAGCGATCCGCGTCCACATCCGGCCGCTCGGCCAGGCCCAGAAGCAAGTCCGCGTCCGCCGCATTCCCGGCCACCGCGAGCGTCTCGACGAGCTGGAAATCGACCGTGGCACCGTCGCGCAAGCGCGTGCGCGTCTCGTCCAGCGCAAAACCCGAGCCGCGCGCGACTGCGGCGGCAAGCAAGGCATGCGCCCGCCTGGCGGTCTTGGCCTTGGTCACGTGGCCCAGCAGCACGGCAACATCCTCGCTCCCCGCGGTCCAGCGAAGGGCGTGCGCGGCCGGGATGGCGACCTCGTCTTTGGGATGCCCGACCAGCTCCCACAGGGTTGCGGCCGGAAGCAGCCCTTGCTCGGCCAGAAGCGGCAAGAGCAAGGAGCACACGGCGGGTGGGGCCGGTTTGCGCAAAGCCGCCAGGCTGCCCTCGAGGAAGCCGGCGTCAGCCAGGGTCCGCAAGAGAGTGGGCGAGATCTCCGGGAACGGATCGCGCACGGCGGCTGCGTGCCCGAGAATGGTGAGTAGCCACTCGCCCCCACGCTCCGCACCGATGTAGACCAACGCCGCGCCCAGAAACAGGCGATCCTCGGTGCTCTTGGCCGAGTCGATGGCGCGCAGAAGTTGCGGCACGCGCTCGCAGCCCAGCCACCCTATCGCCCGCACGTGCCTGCGCAGCTCGGCCTCCGCCGCGCAGGCATCGTTCATCCGGAAGAGCGGCTCGCTCAAGGTGACGTGGAGGAACTGAAGCTTGGTGGCCAGCGCTTGGAGCTGCGCCGCGACGGACGCGAAGGCCTGTGCCGGGGCCGGGAGAGGCTGCCGTAGGTGAGCGGAGGCGGAGTCGGCGGGCTTGGCCGGCTGCGCGTCGAGCGCCGCCAGCCCGGCCAGCGGAGCGGCCAGGGCCGGTGCGGCGTCGACGGGCGCTTCCTCCGGCGCCAGGATGGCCAGCGCCTTCTTGATGCCTTCGAGCTGTTCGTGATCCGCCGGTCGCTGCGAGGCCGCGATCAGCGCCACGCAGGCCCGCAGCTCGGAGATCCCGGCATCGATGGTCGCTTCCTGTTTCTGGGCGTCGAGCCCGCTGAGCGACTTGTCAAGCGCACCCAGTGCCTTGCGCAGGCCTGCGCCCAGCGCGGGCGACGTCCCCCGCCGACGCAGGAGCGGCCCGAGCACCTTGCTTGCCTGACGGACCAAGTCCAAAGCCATGCCCGGCCAGTTTCCGAATCAGGGCGACGGCTGTCCACAGGGTTTTTCGAGAATCATCCCGTTCCTGATGCCGCGCCGCGCTGTAAGCGCCCTGCCGCGCAGCGAGCAAGGCCGGCAATGTGCACTGGTTCACCTCGTCGCAAATGGGGTACCCTAGGTTCTGCTTGCGTACTTGGACAGGTACCACAACATTAATAGATGGAGGGAACGCCATGCCACAGAGATACTTCCCCATCGCGTTGTTGATCGCGGGTGTCGCCTGCAGCAACGATCCGGGCAAGGTCGGCGCTGCCAATCCCGGCGGGACGATCCTCCCGGGAGGGCTTCGTCTTGATGCGTCCGCTGGCTCTCCGGGTGGCGGGGGCGGGACCGATGCGCTCGGAGGCATCACCAACGACGGCCGGGGACCGGGCTCGACCATCGCGGGGCAGATCATCATGCTGATCCGGGATTTCAAGTTCCACGACGCGAACGATTCCACGACCGTTCCCGATTTCGAGAACGTGCCCCAGACCGACGCCACCGGCGCTCCCAGCACGACCTACAGTGGGCCGTGGGACGACCGGAACATAGTGACCACGACGCTGGGAGCGGATTTCAAGCCCGAGTACGCGAACCCGGGAGCCAGCACGCTCACGACGCACGGGCAAGAGGCTTTCGACAAGTGGTACCGCACCATCGAGGGAACCAACATCGCCCAGCAGATCCCCTTGACCCTCAGGCGGGATGCCAGAGGCAACTACGTCTACGACAGCTTGACCGCCGGCCCGCCCCTGAGCCCCGGCGGCGGTTTTTTCCCCATCGATGACGGCACCACGTACGCGACCAAGTTCGGAAACCAGGGCCGAAACCACAATTTCTCCTTCACGGTCGAGATCCACACCGTGTTCACCTACCGGGGCGGCGAGGTTTTCAAGTTCAGCGGTGACGACGACGTGTGGGTCTACATCAACAACCAGCGCGTCATCGACCTGGGCGGCATCCACAGCCGCGAAGAGGCCGAGGTTTCCATCGACAGCCTCGGACTCACCAAGGGAGAGATGTACCCGCTCGATTTCTTCATGGCCGAGCGCCACGTCACCCAGTCCAACATGCTCATCACCACCACCCTCGAGCTGTCCACGAATCCGGACATCCCGATCTTCTAGCCCCGGGTTTTCTTCTCCGGCCACGGCAGCGGGGCGGGCGCCGCGAAGGGCAGCGGCGCGGAGCCTGCGATGGACACCGCGTACCATCCGGCCTCGGGCTCGGGAACCATGAACATCCGGATATCGCTGTCTGCGATGTCGGTGCGGTAGACCTCCACGGGGCCGAGGACCGCACCGGTCGGGCCGTACACGACCGCCGACTCGGGCTCGCCTGTGGCCGGCAACTCGTCCTCGCGAGCAATCCCCCAGCGCGGGCCGCGTGCATCGACATAGAGGATGCGCCAGCGCGCCACCACGAGGCTGAGGGTGTCCATCAAGGCCACGCCGTTCACCGCCGCAACCCGGGTGGCGATGCCCTTGTACGTGTAGTCGCTCATCCACTGGTTGGCGCAATAACCCATGATGTCCGTGGACCGGGTCGGGTCGTAGAGGGCTTGGGTGCGATGATCGTAGCCCCAACTCCCGAGTGCGCCCCGCCGGTAGGGATAGTTGGGGTCGTCTCCGTCGCCGCCGGTAGCGCATGGGGCGTGACGGCGGCCGTGGTTGTGCCCCACCTCGTGCGCCATGGTGTCCCAGGAGTACTTGTCGCCGTAGCCGACCCCGACCGCCCCGCGAGCCGCCGCCGCCGCGCTGCCGGTGGCACTGGTCACGACCGCGCCGATTCCCGTAACGCACGCCGCGCCACAGTACTCCCTGAGGGTGGCGGCGGGCTTGACCAGTCCGAAGTAGTACACGTCGTTGGCCGGCCGGTCGCGCGCCCGTTTGGCGAGGACGTTGTCGAGCATGGCGGTCCAATCGAGCGGCGAGGTGGCGGTGAGGGTATCGCCGACGCTCAGGGTGATGCTGTCGATCGGATACATGGCGGCCATTTCGTCCGCGTAGCCTGCCAGCCCGGCAGCCGAGGTGTCGGGCAGGAGTGTGCCGACCTGGATCGGGATGATCTTGATCTTCAAGCCGCCCGTGGTCCTCACGCCCAGATCGATCGACCCGGTGGCGGGGAACTGCGCCTGCCCCGCGCTGCCGGATTGGCTGTTGCATTCCACGACCTGCATGGCGTAGCTGAGCGGCGCGGCCATGGCGCTCGCGGGGACGAAGATCTGGAAGGTCGTGGACACATCCCTGTCCACCGACGAGGCTCTGATGGTCTTCCTGGAGTGCAACTGCGTGGCGGTTCCATCCGCCGCGGTCAAGGTCAGACGCGCGGCAAGCTCGCGCGCGACCCAGCCGCTGCCCAGGGTCACGAAGGCGCGAAACACGGCATCGCGGCCCTTGATCACGCTGGCGTTGCGGGAAGCAGGCGCGACCTCGACCCCGTCCATCATCACGGGGATCTTGACCGTCTGATAGACGGCGATCTGCCGCAGGGTGAGATTGCGCGCCAGATCGTCGGTGCAGCCGTCGCTCGGGTCTTGGCCGCCGCCCTCCACGCAGACGCCGGCCTTGCAGGTCTGATTCACACCGCAGACATTGGTGCAGCCGCCGCAGTGTTCGGTGTCCGCGCTGGTATCGACGCAGGTGGTGCCGCAGAACGACTGTCCGCTCGGGCATGCGGCATCGGCAAGGACAAGGTCCGGCGCGGGACCTGCGTCCCGCCCATCGAGAACGCCGGTCACGTCGGCACGGTCGGCCCCCGGTCCGTCCACCGGGATGGGGTCGGGCGCCGCATCGCCGGGGTCGCCGCCGGTGCCGCCGCTCCCTGTCCCCGCACCGCCCGCAGCGCCGCCGCTGCCTTCCGCGGTTCCGCCCGAGCCCGCCGCGGTTCCGCCCGAGCCCGCTGCGGTTCCGCCCGAGCCCCGCACATTGCCCGCGTCCGACCCCGCGCCGGCCGCGTCCGATTCGCCGCCCGCACCGCCCGAGCCACGCGCATCGCCGCCCACTGCGTTGGCCACGCTCCCGCCGGTGCCGCCGGCCGTTCCCCCGGCCGCGTTGCCACCGACCCCCGACTTCTCTTGCGGGGTGTCGAGCCCGCTTCCGCCGTCCTTTGCCTCTGCCCCGATCTTCTTGCCAGAACTCAGACTATCCGAACAGGAACCAACGGCCATCGACATGCCAGCCAACAGAATGAGTAGCCGCGTGGCCGGACATGCATTCTTCATCAATACAGTTCTTCTACCGCGGATCGAGCCTTGTGCAAGCGTCCCTTGTCACACACGGTCTCCCGATCTCGGCAAGGATGGGATTATGTGGGCAGGATTCCCCGGCCCCCTTGCCCGCAGAACCCCTTACGCGTCGGCATCATTTCGCCCACCTTTTTCGCCCACCTTTTTTGCCCACCTTCTTCGCCCACCTGGGGTGACGCACCAGGATCCGGACTTCGCGTGATTCGACGAAGAACGCGCAGCGGTGGGGCGCAGCATTGCCGCGCAGCCACGAGAGAAAAATCGCTTGCGAAGGGCACGAATTGACAAGGTGTTGTGTTATCATTAGAGCGTGCACGCTCGACGCGCGTGTCCTTGTCCGGTCCACAGGCGGAGGCAGCTCGTCCTGCCTAGGTGCTAGCCCAGACGCGTGACTTCAGGAAGTCCAATGCACAAAGTCCTCGTCACCCTATGCATGCTGGCCCTTGGGGGAGCGTGCGTGAATCTCCAGAAGCCCGTGCAGGTTGCCGACTGCGAGGCGAAGGGAGGCTGCGTCAACAACCCCGGGGCCGGACCGGGAAGCGACGTGCGGCCCCCCAACGGAGGAGCCACCGACGACGCGGGGACCGGTTCTGGGCCGGAGGCCGGCGGCGCCGCTCCTGCCGACGTTGCCGGCGATCCCTCGCCGGTGATTCCCTTCGATGCAAGCTTGCCGGGACAGCCGGAGGTCCTGCCCGATAGCGCGGCGGTGCCCGAGCCCGACGTCCTGGGCGATGCACCGGACGTAGTAGGCCCCGCTGCCGGCGACGCGGCACCCGGCGCACGGGACGTGCTGCCCGACACCCGGGAAGTCGCGGCCGACACGGCAGACGGTCCAGCCGACACCGCGGATGCGGGTGCCGACTCGCGGGACACCTTTTCGGACGTTGAAGAAGTCCCTGCCGACACCTCCGACGCGCGCGATGGTCCCGCAGGGCTGTGCACTTCCGGCGGTGTGATCGCGCCGGCCGGCACCGTGTGCCGTGCGGCGGCCGGGCCGTGCGACGTGGCCGAGGTCTGCGACGGCCTCTCGGCGGAGTGCCCCGCCGACCAGCTCGCCGCCGCGGGCGTCGAGTGCCGCGCCGCCACCGGCAACTGCGACGTGGCGGAAACCTGCACCGGAGTCAACGCCGCCTGCCCCATGAACGGATTCAAGTCGCTCGGCACCGTCTGCCGGGCCGCCGCCGGTGTGTGCGATGTAGCCGAGACCTGCTCCGGCACGAACGCAGCCTGCCCGGATGACGCGATCGTGCCCGCAAACTCGATCTGCCGCCCGTCGACCGACGGGCAGAAGTGCGATCCCGTGGAGCGGTGCACGGGTACGACCACAGCCTGTCCCACCGACGTCATCTACGCGCCGCCGGCCCCGCCCACGGGCCTGACCACAAGCGTGGACACCGGCTCGGTCACCATCAACTGGATTGCCGCGGTGGGCGCGGACACCTACTCGGTATTCCGCAACAGCACAGGAAGCGCGACGACCTACACCTTCGTCAACGCCACCTCGCAAACCAGCTACACGGACAGCACCGTGGCCGGCGGCACGACCTACTACTACGTCGTGACCGCGGGCACCGGCACCTGCGCCTCGGGCTACTCCACGCAGGTGTCGGCCACGACACCCTCCACCTGCGTCCCGCTCGCAGCCCCGAGCGGCGTCACCGCGACCGCCGGCAATGCGCAGGTCACCCTGACCTGGAATGCGGTCACCGGCGCCACGCAGTATCGCGTGTCGAGGAACACGACCGGCACCGGCACCTTCACCCAGATCGCCACGCCGACCGCCGCCACGTACACCAACACCGGACTCACCAACGGCACGACCTACTATTACGTGGTCGCAACCTACAACGGCGAGTGCTGGTCTGGCGCCTCGACCGTGGCCTCGGCCACGCCAGCGGCCCCGACCCCCTATATCATCTATGACGACGCGCTCAGGAACGGGTGGGCCAACTCGTTTTGGGAGGGAACCACTTACAATTACAGCGATACCACCCCGGTGCAGAGCGGAACCGCTTCTATATCAGTTCTCTACACCGGCGGATGGGTCGGGTTGATGTTCCACCGCGAGACGGCGGTAAGCCTGGTGGGGAAGACCCGATTCACCTTCTGGGCCCACGGGGGCGCGACCGGGACGAGATCCGTGCGTTTCACAACCAGGAACAGCGCCACCGTCTACTCCGCTTCCAAGGTCATCAGCATCCCCTCTGGAACCTGGACCAAGTTCACGGCGACCCTGGCCGAGCTCGGCATCACGACTCCGCCCTACGTCCAGGACATGGTGGACATTTCATTCCAGAACAACACCGCGGGCGCGCAGCCGGAATTCAACCTCGATCAGATCCAGCTCGAGTAGCCGTCGCGGTGGCTGGGCGCCTTGGCGAGCGGTCCTTCCATGGAAGAACGGTTTCCATGATGAAGGAAGAAGCCCGCACCGCATGCACGGGTCGATGGGTCGAATCGTCGAGAAGCCCCGTCCTCAGCGAACGCAGCGCACCCTATTGTAGTAGCCCACGTCGTAGTAGGCTGCGCGAGGAGGCGGTGCCCGATGGCCGAGGCGAGGCCGTCTTCCACAACCTTGGGGAATCCAGCCAGCTTATTATAGGGACCAATGACCGACCTCAAGCGATATCACCACAGGTCAATCCGATTGCGAGGGTATGACTATACCCGGGCAGGAGCGTATTTCGTGACGATCTGCACGAAGGATCACGCATGCCTTTTAGGGGAGATCGAAGACGCCGAGATGGTCCTAAATGACGCCGGCCGGATTGCCTCCGATTGTTTGTGCGCCGTCGAACAGCATTTTCGCACCGTCGAATTGGATGCCTTTGTTGTCATGCCCAACCACGTCCATGCGATCATTGTGATCATCGATGCACGCGGATCGCTGGAATGTGCCCCTGTCGTCCGTGTAGGGGCGCAGCATGCTGCGCCCCCACAACCCGCAACATCGCGACCCACCGTCACACCCGGTTCATTGGCGCCCGTCGTTCGTTCGAAGTCCGTTGCGGGTGCCCCTGTCGTCCGTGTAGGGGCGCAGCATGCTGCGCCCCCACAACCTGCATCATCGCCACCCACCGTCACACCCGCTTCATTGGCGGCCGTCGTTCGTTCGTACAAATCTGCCGTCACCAGACAGGTCCGTCAGCAGAGCGGGGCGTCCGGCATCCAGGTGTGGCAACGCAACTACTACGAACACATCGTTCGCAACGAGGATTCGCTGAACCGGATCCGCCAATACATCGCCGACAATCCGGCCCGGTGGGAATTCGATCGGGAGAACCCATCGGCCCGCAACCCTACCATCGATGAGGTATGGCACCAGCACCCATGACACAGGCCACCCGGCGCCCGTATCCGGTCGAGAATCCGTTGCGTGTACCCCTGTCGTCCGTGTAGGGGCGCAGCATGCTGCGCCCCCACAACCTGCATCATCGCCACCCACCGTCACACCCGCTTCATTGGCGCCCGTCGTTCCTTC
>Ga0172364_10002040_pt1 | contig 15901 bp, 8 predicted proteins | sample LakKivSesite10cm_FD_114545 | JGI IMG/M metagenome (GOLD analysis project Ga0172364, IMG submission 114545) | Sediment microbial communities from Lake Kivu, Rwanda - Sediment site 10cm | ecosystem: Environmental > Aquatic > Freshwater > Lake > Sediment | place: Rwanda: Western Province, Lake Kivu... | reverse complement strand
GCCGCGGCGGACACGACCGTGACGTTCCAGCAGGGTACGGCCGGCTACACCGGCGCGGCCGACACGTGGATCCAGTCGACGGCCGCCGACAATGACAACGGCGCGTCAGACCAGATTCAGTTGAACTCCGGCACCGTTCGCCAGGGTCTGTTGCGGTTCAGCAACATCATCGGACCCGGACTGATCCCGGCTGGTGCCATCATCAATTCCGCCACGCTCACCGTCTGCGGATACGACGGCAGCAGCGCGGGCGGCGGGGCTGTTCACCGCCTGCTCAGCACGGCCACCACCGATGCGTGGACGGAATCCAGCACGTGGAACACGATGGTCGGCGGCATCAGCGGCGCGGAATACGAAGCCACCGCCACCGCTTCCTTCGCCTCCGCACCCAAGAACGGCACGCCCGTCGTGCTCAACGTCAAGGCCGACGTTGAGGCTTGGGCTGGCGGCGCCGCCAACTGCGGATGGGTGATCATGGGAACAGGCACCACCCAGTACCTGCGCTCATCGAACTTCGCCACCGTCTCTCAAAGGCCCCTGCTGACGGTGAGCTATCTGCCGCCAGGTCTGTTCGTTACCAGTTTCACGGTGAAGGATCACACCTCGCAGAGCACTGCGTTCACCGACTCGCGCACCGTGGACGTGGCGGTGTCGGCCACCGTCCCCGAAGGCGACACGATCGACGGCTACATGATCACCGAAGCACCCGGCCAACCTGAGGCAACTGCCGAGGGCTGGCTGGGCTCCGTCGCCTCCTACGAGATCACGGGGCCCGAGGGCAGCGTGACCCTCTACGCGTGGGTCAAGGACAACCACGATAACGTGGCCGGCAGGACCGCCACAATCATCTACTATCCGGCGGCACCAGTCGTGTCGGACGTTGTGATCACACCGACCGGCTCCAACGCCGCCAACGTTACCTGGACGACCGACTTCGAGACCTGCGGCTCCGTGAAGTTCAGGAAGAGCGGCACCGTCACCTGGTTCACGACGGCCGCTGAAACGACGCCGACGCTCACGCACAGCGTGCAGATGACCGACTTGGTGTTTAACACCACCTACGACGTGGTGGTGGTCAACTACGGCGTGGAAGAGCCGGCGCAGACGTTCGGTTACTTCAAGGACACGCCCGCCATCCCGCGCACGGCCTGGACCGCCACCGCCAGCAGCAACGCGGGCAGCGCCGGAAATGCCATCGACGACAACACCGGCACCGGCTGGCAACCCGTGACCCACAACCCCACCAACGAGTGGCTGCGGGTTGACCTCGGCGCCCGCTACAACGTGCAACTCCTGCGCAACTACCAGCCCAGCGACGGCTCCTGGTGGATCATCGGCTACGAAATCTATCTCACCGACTCCGAGTCCCTCCTGATGGCCGACTGGGGCACCGCCGTGGCGGCAGGCAACTGGACCACCTCCACCGGCTGGAAAGACACCGCCCTCACGCCGAAGGACGGCCGCTTCCTGATCTTCCGCATCACCAACGGCACCTACAACGGCAACATCAGGGACATCTCCCTCTACGGCACCGCCGCCACCGGCATCACCGGCTTCACCGTGGCCGACAGCGACGGCTACGACGGCTGCGCCCTCTTCACCACGTCGACCACCGTCAACGTGACCAAGTTTGACACCGTGGTCGGCTCCGGTAAGTCCATCACGGGTTACAAGGTGACCGACAGTGCCGACGCGCCGACCTCCTGGGACCTCGCCGCTCCCACGACGGGCACCTTCGCCGCCGGAGGCGCAGGTGACGTGACCCTCTACGCCTGGATTCAGGAAGACACCGGCCTGACCATCAGCAGAAGCTACAGGATGCTCTATAACCCCGACGCTCCGGTTGCTTCCGACATCACAGTGACCACCACCGCCATCGACGCGACGACCGTGACCTGGACCACCGATTCCGAGGCCTACGGCAGGATACGGTATCGTACGGGAGAGGGTGAGTGGACCATCACCGCCTGGGAGGCCGCCCATAGCACCTCCCACACCGTAAAGATCACCGGCCTGGCGCTGAACACCACGTATGAAGTGGTGGTACAGAGCAACGACAGGCTCGAGACGGCCGTCAGCTACGCCCACCTGCTCGGCGTATCGGCGCTCAGCAAAACACTCATGACGGCTGTGGCCAGCCACGAGCCTCCTTTCGCCGGCTCATCCGCCCCCGCTCGAGCCCTTGACGGCAGCACCAGCACTGGCTGGTATCCAGACATCCATCCGCCGACCAACGAGTGGATCAAGGTCGACCTCACCGCCCGGTTCAGCGTCAAGGCCGTCAGGCTCTACCAGCCGGCCGACGGAAGCTGGGCAGTCAACGGCTACCGGATCTACGTGACCGACTCGCCTTCGGTAACCCCCGGGGACTGGGGCAGCCCCGTGGCCACCGGCACGGTTGACAGCGCGGCCGGCAACAAGGACGTCATCATCCCAGCCACCAACGGCCGCTATCTGATCTGGTACATCACGAGCGCAACGGGCAGCAACGGCCAGATCATGGAACTCTACTTCTGGGGCAGCGAATGCACCGCCATCACCGCCTTCAACATCGCCGACACCGACGGCCTCGACGGCAACACGATCTTCACCGACAGCACCACCGTCGACGTGACCGCCTTCACCACCACCGGCGTGATCACCGGCTACCAGATCACCGACGAGGACGTCGAGCCGACGGCCTGGCTCGGGATCCCGCCGGACACGGCGAGCTTCACCGCTGCCGAGGCGGGCGACGTGACGCTCTACGCCTGGGTGCAGGATGAAACTGGCGAATGTGTCAGCCGCAGCTACACCATCTTCTACAACCCCGCCGAGCCCGCGGCCACCGACATCACGGTGACCCCGCTCGCGGCCGACAAGGCCACCGTGACCTGGACCACCGATTCCGACGCGTTCGGCAGGGCGAAGTGGGACACGAGCGGCGTCACCGCGTGGGAAGCCGCCCACACCACCACCCACAGCCGCGTCATCACCGGCCTCGCGCTCGGCGGCACCTACGACGTGGTGGTGCAGAGCAACGACAAGGACGCCGACGCGGTGTCCTACACCCACCTCGCCGGCATCTCGATGATCCCGAAGGGTCAGATGAGCGTGGTGTCGGCCAGCACCAACCTCGCCGGCGCCCCCAACGTGCTCGACGGCAACAACAACTCCGGCTGGTACGCCGTGCCCGACGACCAGCACCATTACCCGACGGCCGGCTGGATCAAGATCGACCTCGGCGCCCGCTACAACATGCAAATGTTCAGAATGTACCAGTCCGGCGACGGCTCCTGGCTGATGCTCGGCTACAAACTCTACATAACCGATTCCACGTCGCTGGATGAGGCCGACTGGGGTGACGCGGTGGCCGTGGGCACCTTCGACAGGGCGGCTGGAAACAAAGACGTTGTCTTCGCGCCCACCAACGGCCGCTACCTCTGCTATCGCATCACCAGCAGCGAGTACAACGCCTCGCTGATGGAAATCTGGGCGTGGGGAGGAGAGTGCACCTCCGTCACCAGCTTCACCGTGGCCGACACCGACGGCCTCGACGGCTCGACCCGGTTCACCGACTCCACCACCGTGGCCGTCACCTCCTTCACCACCGGCGGCAACGTGGTCAACTGCCAGATCACGCAGTCGGCTGACGTGCCCACCTCCGGCTGGCTCGGCGCCGCGCCCGACACCTTCACCTTCACCGCCGCCGAGGCCGGCAACATCACCCTCTACGCCTGGGTCAAAGACACCAACGACGAGTGCGTGAGCAAGAGCACCTCCATCCTCTACAACCCGGCGGCACCCGCGGTCTCCAACGTGCAGATCGCCCCCGCCAGCGTGCCCACCGCCACCGTGAGCTGGACCACCAGCACGCCCACCTACGGCAAGGTCTACTGGCGGCAGGCCGGGCTAGACCCCGTGCCCGACTGGAGCGCAACCGCCTGGGAAGCCACCTTCGGCACCAGCCACGCCATGACCATCACCAACCTCGCCCTCGACAGCAGCTACGAGGTCATGATCCAGAACAACGACTGGCAGCAAAGCCCCGTGACCTACGACCACCTCATCGGCGTGTTCGCGCTCGACAAGGGCGCCATGACCGCCGATGCCAGCACGCACCCCGAGGAAGCCCCCCGGACCATCGACGGCGATGGCAGCCATTGGGCCACCAGTTGGAGTCCCCCCGGCTGGACTCCGGAAGTGCACTTCGTCAAAGACGAATGGCTCCGGTACGACCTCGGCGCCAGCTATGACGTACGAGTATTCAGCCTCATGCAGTCCAGCGACGACTCCTGGCACATGTATGGCTACCGGATCTTCGTCACCGACTCGACGTCGCCCTTGATGGAGAACTGGGGCGCCCCGGTCGCCCAAGGATCTTTCCCGGCCACCAGCGCCGACACCAAGGTCGACGTGATCACCACGCCCAAGGTCGGCCGCTACGTCGTCTATTACATCGACAGCTCTTCCTACAACGGCAACGTCAAGGAAATCTACATCTATGGCAAGGAACTCGGCGTCGACGTCGAATCCTTCGCCGTGAAAGACCAGTCCACCGGCAGCACCGCCTTCACCAACTTGGCAACCGTGAACGTTGAGCTCGTGCCCATCGTGACCGGCAGCGTGACCGTCACCGGCTACCTGATCACCGAATCCGCCACGGAGCCCACCGAGGGCTGGCTCGAAGAATGCCCCTCGCTCTACACCATCGCCGCCGCGCCCGACGCCGACGTCACGATCTACGCGTGGGTCAAGGGCTCCGACGGCACCGTGGGAAGCAAGGTGGCCACCATCTACTACGGCACCGCCCAGCCGGTCGCCAGCAACATCCTCGTGACAGCCGGCGCCCCCGGCACCGCCACCGTCACGTGGTCGACCACCTTCGCCACCTACGGCTCGGCGAGGGTCAAGCCGGCCTCGGGCGGCGATTGGACCACCTTCACCGAGGCCGGCCCGCGGACGGACACCCACAACGTCCAGATCAGCGGCCTCCTCGACGGCGTCGTCTACCAGGTCGCCGTCGTCAACAACGAAAAGGTCGAGCCCGCCGTGTTCTTCCCGCAGGGCTGGCCCATCGAGGGCGACGCGAACATGGACTGCCGCGTGAACATCCTCGACCTCATCTTCATCCGCAACCGCCTCAACGCCGACCCCGCGACGGGCGACAACTGGCAGGCGGACGTGAACATGGACACGAGGATCAACATCCTCGACCTCATCTACGTCCGCAACAGGCTGAACAACGCCTGCCCGTGATCTCTGCGGAGCTGAAGGATCAACGCCGGGGCGGGGGCCAAGCACCCGCCCCGGCAGGCATATGAGTGACTGCTTCGGAGAACGCACAGACCCTGCCAAGCGCGCTCTGCAGATGAGCGCGAAAGACAACCTCCTCAGGGTAATCCGCCACGACCATCCCCAGTGGGTGCCCGAGGGGATGGAGAGCGTGATCTTCATTTCTCCACCCCTTGTCACACGCCCACGTTTCGCCGGCCTCGACGCGTGGAACGTGGCGTGGGAAGACAGCCACACCGACACCGGCACATACCCCCGGCAGGGCGAGCACGTGATCACCGACGTGCGCGCGTGGCACCGGCAGATGCGATTGCCGGACGTGTCCTCGCTCGACTGGTCCAAGTTCCCGGCGGGATGGGGCGGGCACAATCCGCCGGTGGCCATTCACGAGATCGAACGCCGCGAACACCTGCTGTGCGGCGTCGTGGAGCTGAGTCTCTTCGAGCGTTCGTACCTGCTCATGGGAATGGAGCAGGCGCTGATCTCCTACATGACTGATACGGATGCAGTTGATGCACTCCTCGAAGCCATCACCGATTTCAACATCGGGCTGATCCGCAGGTTCGACGATGAAGTGCACCTCGACATGATCTGGTACGGCGACGACTGGGGAACGCAGCGGGGGCTGTTCATCCCGCCGGCGATCTGGCGCCGCACCATCGGCAGGCACACGCGGCGCGTCTACGCCTGCATGAAAGAGCGAGGGATCATCATCAACCAGCACTCCTGCGGCAAGATCGATTCGGTTCTCGAGGACATCGTAAAGATGGGCGCCGATATGTGGAACCCCTGCCAGCCATGCAACGACCTGGCGGAGATGAAACGGCGCTTCGGCGGGCGAATCACCTTCTGCGGGGGGATCGATAGCCAGTTCGTGCTCGACCGCCCGGGCGTGACCCCCGAAGAGGTGCGCGCGGAGGTGCGGAAACGCATAGACATGCTTGCGGCTGGGGGCGGCTACATTGCCGAACCAAGCCATGCCGTGCCATATCGCCGGGAGATTATGGAGGCGATGCGGGATGAGATCAGTACCTATGGCAAAACATACTACAGCCGCGCGACAGTTGGCCGGAAAAGTCAATAGTCTGCGCATTTCCTACTTGCAGTCCTCTTGGGGTTTGGGAGCAATTGAACAGGAATTCAACAATGGCAGGAATCAAGCACACGGTGATGATCGCGTTCGTGTTGATGTTTGTGCTCTGGGGCGCCGTATTCGGAAGCGATTGGCCGTGCTTCCGGGGTCCGAAGGCCGACGGCATCTCTTCCGAGACGGGCATCAACAAGGACTGGAACAAGAAGCCGCCCGCGGTGCTCTGGAAGATCCCGCTCACCGACAACGGCATGGCGTGTCCTTCCGTTGCCGATGGCAGGCTCTATATCGTCGACAACAAGGACAAGGTCGACGTAGTGCGTGCAATCGATGCCGCCGCGGGCAAGGAGGTTTGGCGGTTCACCTACCCCGAGGGCGGCCTCTGGCCCTTCGGCTTCACCGTTGCAACGCCGCTGGCATACGACGGCAAGGTTTACACCTGGAGCCGATCGGGCATCGCGCACTGCTTTAAGGCTGCCACAGGCGAAAAGCTCTGGGAGCGCAATCTTGTGGCCGACTATCCTGCGGCCAAGCTTCCCGACATGAAGCTCGCCTCGTCCCCTGTTGCCGATGGACAGAACATCATCTTCCTGCCCGGAGGCAAGGAGGCAACCGCCGCGGCCCTCGACAAGGACAGCGGCAAGACCGTGTGGCAGAGCGGGAAGTCGAAAGTCAGCTATGCCTCTCCGCTGGTCGCCACGCTCAATGGCCGCAAGCAGATCATCATTTTCGTGGCCGACGGGCTGTTCGGCCTCGATCCCAAGGATGGCAAGGAGCTGTGGCACCTCCCCTGGCCGACCAATTACGACGACAAGAAAGCTGCCACGCCGGTGATCATCGGCGGCCGTATCTTCATTGCCACCACCGAAGGCGGCGAAACCGGCCTCATCGACGTCAAGGATGACAAGCCCACGGTTGTCTGGAAGCACAAGGAGATGCAGAACCACTTCGCCACCTGCGTCTACTACCATGATCGTATCATCGGTTCCTCCGATCCGAGCTTCCTGATGTGCATCGAGCCCCAGACTGGCAAGGTGATCTGGAAACAGGCCGGCTTCCAGCACGCGCAGGTTCTCGGCATTGACGATACGGTGATCGCCCTCGAGGGCAATAGCGGCGTGCTGGTCATGATTGATCCGACTGCGGCCGAATACAAGGAACTCGGCCGGTTCACTCCGCTCGGCGGGAACATGAGCTGGTGTGCGCCCATCATGGCCAACGGCCGCCTGTTTGTCCGCAATCCGAAGGAACTGGCCTGCCTGGACCTCAAGTGACACGCCGCGATCAGTGAGGCGGAACCCGGAACCGTGACCGTACATCTTTTTACGCCCGGGACGAAGAATCCCGGTTGACTGCATGCGACCGATGCGTATCATGCCCGACTGGTCTCTCGTGCAGAACACCGGCGCAATCCTGAACAGGACAGGAGTTCATTGATGGTACCTCTCAGACGTGCTACAGAAGTGGCTTTCGTATTGTTGCCGTTGATCCTGCAGGGCAGCGCTCTCGGAGGCGATTGGCCATGCTTCCGCGGCCCCAATGGCGACGGCATCTCCTCTCTGACGGGCATCAGGAAGGACTGGGACAAGACCCCGCCGAAGGAGCTTTGGAAGATGGACCTCGCCGATCCCATGGGCTACACCGGCCCTGCCGTTGCCGATGGCAAGCTCTACATCTGCGATCGGGACAACGCGAAAGACGAGGGCCTGGTGTTGGCTTTGGATCCAGCCACCGGCAAACAGATCTGGCGAACGGCAGTACCAGATACAAAGGTCCCCGATGACAACCGCAAGTGTTTCGTATGGGGCACCCCGCTGGTCTATGACGGCAAAGTGTACGTTTTCAGCCGGGTGGCGCACGCCTTCTGCCTGAACGCCAAGACCGGTGAGAGGATCTGGGACCGGGCACTGGTCGAGGACTATCCGAATCCTGACAAACCGGATTTCGGGTTCGCCTCCTCGCCGGTGGCGGACGGCCAGAACATCATCTTTCTGCCCGGGGGAAAGGATAATGCGTCCATCGTCGCACTCGACAAGGACACGGGCAAGACGCTTTGGCAGAGCGGCAAAAGCAAAGTCAGTTATGCCAGCCCCGTCGTCGCCACCCTCAACGGCCGGAAGCAGATCCTCGCCTTCGTGGGACCGGGGCTGTTCGGCTACGATCCGGCGACTGGCAAGGAGTTCTGGAATCTCCCCTGGCCCACGCTGTATGACGACAAGAAAGGCCCCACCCCCGTCGTTGTTGGCGATCGCATCTTCGTCGCAACCACTGAGGGCGGCGAAACCGGTCTCGTCGATGTCAAAGACGACAAGCCGACAGTTGTCTGGAAGTACAAAGATGTGCAGAATCACTTTCCGACGGCCGTTTATTATCATGGCCGCATCTATTGCGGGAACGACCCCAGCGAGTTAGTCTGCATCGAGCCCGCCACAGGCAAGATTCTGTGGAAACAATCGGTTAACGACTTCACTTCGGTCGTAGGCGTTGACGATACGATCATTGCGCTGGGCGGCGGAGGCCGTTCAGCCGGGGGCCAGTTGGTCATGATTGACGCGACAGTGCCTGAGTATAAAGAGATCTGTCGTGTCAATCCGGTGCTCTTCTCAACGCCCGGCGTTAGCATGTTCTGGACCGCGCCCATCATCGCCGACGGCAGACTGTTTGTCCGCAACTTCAAGGAGTTGCGCTGCTTCGATCTGAAGTGAGGCTGTGAAGAAGCCATAAGAAAGAGTCTCAAATCATCAACGCGAGAAAGGATGACGAAAATGAAAGCAGAATCAAGAGTTGTGAGAGTGTTGGCACTGGCGGCTGTGCTGGCGGGCGGGAATGTTCTGGCGGCGGACAACGCGGTTGCGCCGCCTGCGCCGGTGGCGCAGACAGGGTTAAAGGTTTCGTACACGCCCGGGGATGACGGAACATATCAAGCGGGTGTGCCGTGGCCGAATCCGCGGTTCACGGTGGACGGAGATTGCGTGACGGACAACTTGACCGGGCTGATGTGGGCGAAGAACTTCGGCAAGCCGATGCCATGGACCGACGCGCTCGCCTACTGCAAGCAACTGGACTTGAGCGGACACAAGGACTGGCGGTTGCCGAACATGCGCGAACTGCAGAGCTTGAACGACTGGAGCGTCGGAACGACCAGCCTTTTGCCAAAAGAGCACCCGTTCACGGGCTTGCCGGTGTTGGCCACCTGGACCAGCACCACGTACGCACCCGATACAAACTGCCCTACTTTCGTGCTGAACAACTGCTACTGGAGCCATGAACCCAGGACCAAGGAGTTCAACGTGTTGCCAGTTCGCGGCGGGGTGGCCAAGGACGGCAAAATCATAACCAAGGGCATTGCGCCGGTGGCGAGGACGGGGCAGACGAAGTCGTACGCGCCCGGTGATGACGGGGACCTGCAGATGGGCGTGGCGTGGCCGACTCCTCGTTTTGTGGTGGATAAGACCGGAGACTGTGTGACGGACAACCTGACCGGCCTGATGTGGGCGAAGAACGCCAATATCTCTGTGAATCTCATAACGGGTTTCGAGGCCATTGACATTTGTGAGAAACTGGAGCTGGGCGGATATGATGATTGGCGGTTGCCGAACATCAAGGAACTACAGAGTCTGATGGACTATAGCATGCAGACGTTGCCGAAAGAGCCCTTTGTGAACACGCAGGGCGGGTTAGGCTACTGGTCTGGCACTCTGACGTCTCCAGCACAGCCCCCGTACTCCGTGTGGGGAGTGAATGGCGAGGGCTACGTGACTGGTAACACGATGGATGGTTCACGCTACAAGCACTATGTGTGGCCGGTTCGCGGCGGAGTATTGGCGCCGGTGAAGCCGGCGCAACCCAAGGAGCCGGAGAAGAAGCAGGGAACAGCAGAATAGTGAACTCCGAATAACGAAGCAGGCGAGCATGCCTTCGAACGAAGATTAGGGTGAGTGAAGGATGAGGGGTGTCTTCCGGGTGGTCAGGGCTGTCGTGGCGGCGGCAAGACAAACAAAAGAGGAGTCGGAATGAAGACAGTGTTTCGAATCATCGTGGTGGGCAGTGTGTTGATGGTTTCTCAGGCTTTTGCGCAGGGGAACCCGCCTAAGCCGGCTGAAAAGCCGGTGCCAACAAAACCGGCGGTTGCCGAGCCGGCGAAGGGACAGGTCAAGATGGACGAATGGCCCTGTTTCCGGGGACCGACCCACGACGCACTTTCGTCAATGAAGGGGATCAACAAGGACTGGAATAGGATCCCGCCCAAGGAGCTTTGGAAGGTGCCTATGACCGATGACGGTTTCGCAGGTCCTGCGGTAGCCGACGGCATGCTCTTTATCGTTAACAACAAGGACAAGACCGACATCGTGCTGGGCCTTGATCCTGCCACCGGAAAAGAGATCTGGAGATTCACGTATCCCGAGAGTGGACAGTGGCCTTTCGGCTATACTGTCGCCACTCCGCTGGTTGCGGGCGGCAAGGTCTATATCTGGAGCCGCTCGGGCGGGGCTTATTGCTTCAACGCCAAGACGGGGGAGAAGATTTGGGACAGGAATCTGGTTGCCGAGTATCCCGCGGCCGTTAAGCTTCCCGATTTGAAGCTTGCGCCCTCTCCGCTCCTTGACGGACAGAATGTCATCTTCATGCCCGGCGGCAAGGATGCGTGCGTGGTTGCGGTTGACAAGGACACGGGGAAGACCGTGTGGAAGAGTGTTAACTCCAAGGTAAGTTATGCCAGCCCCATCATTGCATCGCCCAACGGCGTTAGACAGCTTATTGTCTATGTAGCTGACGGCGTGTTCGGCCTTGATCCCAAGGACGGCAAACAGCTCTGGACCATCCCCTGGCCGACACAGTATGACGACAAGAAAGTGCCGACGCCGGTCGTAGTCGGCAACCGCATCTTCATTGCTTCAACCCAGGGCGGCGACACAGGGCTGGTGGATGTCAAGGACAACAAACCGACCGTGGTTTGGAAGCAGAAGGCAATGCAGGATCACGTGGCGACCTGTCTGTATTATCATGATCGCCTGGTAGGGCCCACGGATACTCCCGTGAACTGCCTTATGTGTCTCGATGCGAAAGACGGCAAAGTGCTCTGGACGCAGCAGAGCTTGTCGAATGCCGGGCCTATTGGCATTGACGATACGATAATCGCCAAGGACGTCAACACCGGCACGCTGGTTATGATAGACGCCACCGTTCCTGAATACAAAGAACTCGGCCGTTTCGCCGGGATTGAGGGAGGCGAGGGCTCTTGGCCTGCGCCGATCGTCGCAAACGGACATCTGTTTGTCCGCAGCAAGACGGCGCTGGCATGTTTTGATCTGAAATGAGCGCTATCAGGCTGGAGTCGTTGATGGATGAGATTGACGCGCAAGAGATAAAGATCGCTCAAGAAAAGGCGAACAGCAGCATCTTGAAAGAAAGGAGAAAAGCAGAAATGAAACGACTGACGAGAGTGGCGGGTATGGTAGCGGTGTCGGCGGCGTTGACGTTGCAGGGTGTCTCCTTGGGAGCGGAGAAGGCGTTCCCGGCCCCGGTGCCGCAGACAGGACAGAAGATCTCGTACACTGAATGGGATGACGCAACCTATCAGGCGGGTGTGCCGTGGCCGAATCCGCGGTTCACGGTGGACGGAGATTGCGTGACGGACAACTTGACCGGGCTGATGTGGGCGAAGAGCTTCGGGCCGACGAAGACATGGACCGACGCTCTCGCCTACTGCAAGCAACTGGATCTGGGCGGACACAAGGACTGGCGGATGCCTAACATGCGTGAACAGTTGAGCTTGATCGATTACACTCTGGGCGCGGATAGTGCAAAGGCATTCTTCGTGCCCAGAAATATCCCGTTCAAGAATGTGCCGGGGAGCACATGGACCAGCACCACATTTGCGCCAGAAACCAACTGCGCCACTTATGTCTCAACGGCTTGTTACCAGTTCAAGTGGGTCAAGACAGACCAGTGTGGTGTGTTGCCGGTTCGGGGCGGGGTTGACAAGAATGGGAAAGAAATTACCAAGAAGGGGATCGCGCCGGTGATCAAGACGGGGCAGACGGAATCGTATGCGCCGGGTGATGACGGCGACCTGCAATTTGGTGTGCCATGGCCGAATCCCCGGTTCACGGACAATGGAAACGAGACGGTGACGGACAACGTGACCGGCCTGATGTGGTCCAAGAACGCTAACCTTGGAGGAGTCATGTTCACCACCAAAGCGATAAGAGTGTGCGAGAGCCTGGAGTTGGGTGGTTACAAGGATTGGCGGGTTCCGAATATCAAGGAGATGCAGACGCTGATTGACTATAGCATGCCGAGTTTTTCGCCAGCGCCGTTTGTGAATGCAGGCGGGACTGCCTGGTGCAGTACCATTTGGTCAACGAACAATGTCAAGGCGTGGGTGTGGGTAGTGAATTTTATGGGTTATGCGGGTGGCGTTGGACTGGACGGCCCCGCGGGCTTTTGTGAGTGCAACGCTTGGGCGGTTCGCGGTGGAATATTGGATCCGAAAGTGAAAGTGGAGAAGTCGCCGCTGCAGTACCCCAGACCTCCAGAACCGGTGGAGAAGGCGCCGGAGCAACCCAAACCTCCGCAACTGCCGTAATTGTGAAGGGCGCAAACAAGACTGAAAGAGGAGTGATGCGAAATGAAAAGACAGAGTAAGATAGCAGGCGCGGTGACGGTGTTGGCGGCGGCGGTTATGCTGGCGAGCGGGAATGTATCGGCGGAGGACAAAGCGCCGCCTGTGCCGGTGCCGAAGACGGGAGCGACGAAGTCATACGCGAAGGGGGATGACGGGGAATACCAGGCCGGCGTGGCGTGGCCGAAGGAGCGATTTACGGTGGACAAAGCGGGGGAGACGGTGACGGACAACCTGACCGGCTTGATGTGGCCGAAAAACCTGAATCACGCCCACAAGGACATGGTGTGGGCCGATGCGGTTGCCTTCTGCAGGCAACTGGACTTGGGCGGGCACAAGGACTGGCGGTTGGCCAATGTCCGCGAACTGCAGAGTCTTAGCGATTGGAACGAACAGATCGCCATGGTGCCCAAGGACCATCCGTTTACGGGCGTGCCTGCGATGATGGCATGGAGCAGTACAACGTGTGCAAAAGACACCAACAGCTATTGGTACGTAAGGACTGATGGCTATGTGGGACATCAGCGTAAGGAGGACACACAGTGGCCGGGCGTGATCCCGGTCCGAGGCGGGGTGGCCAAGGACGGAAACGTCATTGCCAAGGGGATTTTGCCGGTGGCAAAGACCGGGCAGACGCAGTCGTATGCGCCCGGTGATGATGGCGACTTGCAGATGGGCGTGCCGTGGCCGAATCCGCGGTTCACGTTGGACAAGAGCGGCGAGTGCGTAACGGACAACCTGACGGGGTTGACGTGGGCGAAGGACGGGAACTACTTGAGAACGATGAACTGGTACGAAGCGATTGACTATTGCGAGAATCTGGAACTGGGTGCTTTCAAGGACTGGCGGTTGCCCAACGTCAAGGAATTGCAGGCACTGCCTGACTACAGTGTTGGCATGCCCGGAGAACCGTTTGTGAACACGCTACGGGTCGACGGCGCATCGGGCTACTGGTCCAGCACCATCTTTGCGAAGTTTATGCATCCGGGGGTGGTTCTGGGCCAAGGGTATGTGAGCAAAGGTGGAATGGTTTGTAAGGAACCTGTGTGGCCGGTGCGCGGCGGAACCTTGAACCCGGTGAAGAAGCCGGCGGAGCCGGCCAAGGAGCCGGAGAAGAAGTAGAAAGACATGGCAGGCCCGCCTGCACCACGTAGGCGTGCGGGGCGGGCAGGGAAGCCGCCCCACTGGAAAGCGGGGCAAGTGCAAAGAGTCAAAACAGGAGTAAAGTAGAAATGAAACGACAGACGAAAGTGGCGGGTATGGTAGCGGTGTTGGCGGCGTTGACGTTGCAGGGTGTCTCCTTGGGAGCGGAAAAGGCGTTCCCGGCCCCCGTGCCAAAGACGGGAGCGAACGTCTCATACATGGATGGGGATGACGGAACATATCAGGCGGGGGTGGCGTGGCCGACCCCTCGGCTTACGGTGGATGAAGCCGCCGGCACCGTCATGGACAATCTGACGGGGTTGATGTGGGCGAAAAACGCGGCTATCGCCGGCAAGGACCTGCCTTGGGCGGAAGCGCTTGCGTTTTGCAAGCAACTGGACTTGGGTGGACACAAGGATTGGCGGCTTCCCAATATCAAGGAGTATCACAGTCTGAACGACTGGAGTCTGTCGGGAAAAACGGACACTCAGCGCGGATTGCCTCCGGGAGGATCGTTCACGGGCGTTGGCATTTACTATTGGACGAGCACTACGTATGCTTTCGACACGAACCTGGCGTGGTTCATGACGGTATGGAGCGGTGGTTACACGGGCCACGAGCCTAAGACACGCGCGCTCGGTGTGTGGCCGGTGCGCGGCGGGGTTCTCGCCCCGCCCAAGGCGGCGGACCCGCAGACGCCGGAGAAGAAGTGAACGAGTGTACGCAATCGCAGGCAGGAATGCTACAGATGAACGGTTCTGACGAGCATAGATGAACGGCAGGAATTGGTAACCGCGGGAGTTGCCCGGAAAGGCAACAGCCGCAAAGAGGAGCAGGATGACTGGAGCTATCCTTCGGCTGACGGCTCTGCTGATTGCAGCCCTGACAGGTGCGGCATCTGCCCAGGAGTCTGCCAACCACCTGCTGCACGCCGTGCCGCCGCCCGGCGCGGTAGCCATCGACGGCAAGCTGGACGACTGGGACCTCAGCGGCCGGATCGCCGTTTTCCCATACTACCGCACGCGCAGCCTGCAGTCGGTGGACGTTGCCGCGATGTACGACAAAGACTGTCTCTACCTCGCCCTCGCCTGGCGCGACCCGACGCCGATGCACAACCTGGCCGATCCCGACGCAGAGGCAGGGATGGGATGGCGCAACGACTGCGTGCAGCTTCGCCTCATCACGGACTTGCCGGTGCACGTTGACTGCTGGTATTCAGAAGCTGCCAGGCGACCGGTCGTCAACATGGCCTACGGATCGTACAAGCCGGGCCCTGTGAACGCGGCAAATTACGTTCCCATTCTCAGCCCCACCGAGGGCGGTGCGAAGCAGGCCTTCCTCCCCGCGGAAGACGGCAAGGGATACACGCAGGAGATCGTCCTGCCCTGGAAGCTCATCACCGGCCAGAACGCCATCGTGAAGGCGACGGGCAAACCGTTTGCCGCCCCCAGGATCTTTCAGGCCGGCGATAGGCTCAACGTGAACATGGAGTTCATCTGGGGTGGCGTCGATGGCCGCGCCTCCCCCAGCTTCCGCTACATCGACATGACCCGCGAAGACTGCTCGAACCGGAGCTTCCACCCATTCGTCTGGGAGAAGCTGCCTTACAGGGAGGACGACCTCTGGGGCACGCTCAAGCTGGAGCCGAAAGGCCGGCTGGCCCTCCCGGCACCGGACTATTCGGCGTCCGCGAACGCCTACCTGCAGAAGACGGCGGGCCCGGTGAGCCTGACCTACACCATGCCGTTCGACGGGTTCGCCACCCTGGT
>Ga0172364_10002038_pt1 | contig 15908 bp, 14 predicted proteins | sample LakKivSesite10cm_FD_114545 | JGI IMG/M metagenome (GOLD analysis project Ga0172364, IMG submission 114545) | Sediment microbial communities from Lake Kivu, Rwanda - Sediment site 10cm | ecosystem: Environmental > Aquatic > Freshwater > Lake > Sediment | place: Rwanda: Western Province, Lake... | reverse complement strand
GGTATATATTTTTCGGGGATAGCACGTATCCAGGGGTCTTCCGTCATCTGCTTTATGCCGAGCGAGATCCGCTGCTTTTCTTCGTTGACTTCCAAAACCAGGCACTTTATTTCCTGGCCCTTTTGTAATGCCTCACTGGGATGTCCGTATTTTTTTGTCCAGCTCAAATCCGAGATATGTATCATTCCATCAATGCCTGGCTCTATCTCCACAAACGCGCCAAAATTAGTCATACTCCGCACCTTAGCGGTGACAATTGTGCCTGATGGATATTTCTTGGCAGCTATCGTCCAAGGATTCGTTTCCGTCTGCTTGATTCCCAACGAGATTTCCTGCTTTTCCTTGTTAACATTCAAAACCATAACCTCTATTTCATCGCCCAGACTTACCATCTCGCCAGGGTGTGACAGGCGTTTGGTCCAGCTCATCTCGCTAATGTGCACGAGTCCTTCAATTCCATCTTCCAGGCGAACAAATACGCCGTAGTTCATAATGTTGACAACTTTGCCTTTGACCCTCGTCCCAACTGGGTAACGCTGTTCCACGCTTTCCCACGGGCTGGGAGTCTTTTGCTTCAGGCCCAGCGATATCTTCTCGTTCGCCTTGTCGACTCCGATAACGACACATTCGATCTCTTGATCAAGCTGAACAACTTCCGAGGGATGCGATATTCTGCCCCAGCTCAGGTCAGAGATATGGAGCAGACCGTCCAGGCCGCCCAAATCCACGAACACGCCAAAATCGGCGATGTTTTTCACCACGCCTTTTCGCAACTGACCGACCTCAACTTCAGACAGGATTTTTTCCTTGCTAGTGCGGCGTTCTTCTTCGATGAGCTTGCGCCTTGATACGACAATGTTCCGGCCCTCAACATCGATCTTAAGAATCTTGCAGTCCACATCTTTGCCGATGAATCTGCTGATATCGCCCGGTTTTCTAATATCAACTTGCGAGGCGGGCAGAAACACAGGCACTCCAATGTCAACCAGCAAGCCGCCTTTGATGCGCCGTATGACCTTGCCCGTTACAACGTCTCCCTCCTTTTTCGTATTGATGATCGTTTCCCAGCCTCGAATGGCATCGGCTTTGCGCTTGCTCAAGAGGATAAGCCCACTTTCGGAATCGGTGTCCTCAAGAAGGACCTCAATTTCTTTGCCCGGCGTTATCTCTTCGGGACTGCCAAATTCAGCCGCATCGACCACGCCTTCACTCTTTAAGCCAACCTCAACAATGACATCGTTGCCGATCTGCGACACAATAGTCCCTTTAAGAATGGTCCCGGGCAGACGTGAGTCTACCCTGGTTTTAAGAGCTTGCTCCAGATACTGGCTTTCCTCGTCACTGAACATTTCGCCGACCTGCTGGTCGAGCTGCTGTTCTGAAAGACCTAATTTATTAACTATGTTCCTATCTACCATAAACCTAAGTTCCTCTGTGGAGTCTGTTTTTCCAGCCTACCGGCGCCCCACATTTACGCCGATGGGCTCCTGTGCACTACTGCACCCCCGCTATTGCGGGGGCAAGCTCGCCCCTGTGAAAGCAGGGGTAGAGTTCCCAGTTAATCATTTATGAAAACGCATTTGCTCACGCAGCAAATGCGACCTGCAACACTCGTTGCTATGCTAACAATTCTGCCTATTACCGCTGGCATCAAAAGATTCCAAATTCTCGACGAATTCTGCTATTACCCAATCAGGCGTCGAGGCACCGGCCGTAACACCTGCTACATTTTTGCCGAAAAGTAACCTTTTATCAAGTCCGTTCCAATTTTCAAGATGATATGTTTGTTGGTTCACTTTCTTGCAAAGCTCAGCTAACCTGTGGGTATTGGAGCTTTCCAGGCCGCCAAGTACAAACATTATATCCACTTGTTTACACAACTGCACAGAGGATTCTTGCCTCTTGATTGCCTCTTTGCACAAAGTATTGATCACTTTTAGCTGGTTGAAACCCTGACGCCCTATCGCGCCGAGCATTTTGCCAAAGTGCTCCGGACTTTGAGTGGTCTGACAAACGACACCTAACTTAGCATTTTCCGGCAGCTTATGCAGATCCGATTCGTCCGCGACCACCACGACATCTGCGGCACAGCCCATCACCGCCTGAACTTCCGGGTGGTTTTCATCGCCGATAATTACTACTTTATAGCCATCGTCAGCCAACTGTTTTGCTATGCCTTGCACCCTCTTAACCAATACACAGGTGGCGTCGACTATTTTAAGACCCTTCTGTTTTAGTTTCGCTATTTGCTCTGGAGCAGCACCGTGCGAACGGATAAGGACGGAGCCTGATTCTATGTCCTCCACGCTGTTGACGGTTTTCAGTCCGGCTTTTGCCAGTCGCTGCACCACGTCCGCGTTATGGATAATAGGGCCGAGACTGTAGACTTCCTTTTCCTGCCCGAGAATTTTCTCGGCGGTAGTAATAGCGTTTCTAACACCTTGACAAAATCCACACTTTTGGGCGACCAAAACTCTCATAGTACCTGACCAGCCTGGAAAAGCTGAAATCTTAAAGAGGAAAACTAAAAACTATTGAATTACACAGCTTTACGTTTTCAGCTTTGGATTCTACGCTCTAAAGCTATTCCAGAGGCTCAATATAAATATTGCGATACTCTATGGGCGTGCCTTCGCTTTGCAGGCAAATCTTGCCCGATGTAACCGAGCATTTGGTGGCAACGTTCTGCAGCACGCCGTTGACCAGCACCACCACCCAGTCATCTTTACAAATGATGTCGTAGTTGTTCCATTGGCCGAGCGGCTTTTCAGTACTACCTTTCAGCTTTACCACCCTGCGACCTTGGACACGCGCATCTTTTTTGGCGTGCTCGCGAAACTCAATTCCGCCGATCTCCCAGAAGTCGCCGGCATTGTCCGCGAACAACTGGCACTCCAGGCTTTTTGGCCAGACCAAATCCTGCCCGCTCATGTGAACAAGCACACCGTTATTGCCCCCTTTTTCTGGCCAGCGCCACTCAACATGAATAAGGTAATTAGCATAGTCCTTCTCGGTGCGCATGTAACCGGCCGGACGCCCCTCGCAACGAAGTACGCCATCCTTGATTGACCAGGTCTTCGTAACATCGTGCGCCGGATCGGGCACAAACGGCTTCCAGCCGGCAAAGTCTTTGCCGTTCCACAACATCGTCTTACTTGTCGGAATGATCGGCTCAGCTTTGCTCTTTGGCGTCTTCTCTGCCGCAACCAGAATGGAACTTGCCGCCGCCATCACCGTAATCGCAATTAACAGGCGTTTCATAGAACTGTCCTTTCCTTGAAATAGGTTATCTCAGCTTCAGATAAGTTTTGTCTGGCCAGGCACAGCCACTGAAGTATCCGGCGCCGGCCCGGATTCATAACTTGCCGGCGACAGGTCCAATTTTGAGGCCTTCATAGCCCAGTCCCAGCTTAGCGCCCGGCCTGTATACGCGCTCATTCTGCCCATGACTGCCCCCATAGTGCCTTCAGCAACGTTTCGACCTTCGTTCAGAGGCTTACCTGCGCGGATGCTGGCAATCAAATCCGCGTGTTCCTGCACGTATGGATTAGGATTTGGGCCATCGTATTTGTATGCCTTGGCCCCCTCGATGTAACCTGTCGTACTGTCAGTGTACGCGACGCCTTTTGTGCCAACTATTCTTTCGGATACCCTGTCGGTGCAGCCATTTATCTGCCGGCACATGCTCGACACACGGACGCCGTTGGGATACTCAAATTCAACGGCGAAATGGTCGTAGATATTGCCCAAGGTGCGTACCTGGCGGCCTCCCATGCCCATACACTGAGTCGGGTGCGCACCGGCGGCCCAGTTGACGATGTCGATGTTATGAACGTGCTGCTCAACGATGTGGTCGCCGGATAGCCAGGTGAACCACGGCCAGTTGCGACACTGCCACTGGATGTCGGACATGCCTGGGGCCCGCTCATACCACTTCCAGTAGCCGAGCATATCGCCGCCATTCCAATAAACTTGCGCCGCGACGATCTCACCGATGTCGCCATTTTTTATCCGCTTCATAATCTCAACGTAATGAGCCTGGTGCCTTCGCTGTGTACCGGCCACGATTGCCAGGCCTTTCTTTTCAGCCAGTTCAGACGAGGCAATAATTGAGCGAATACCCACCGGGTCTACTCCCGCCGGCTTTTCCATAAATACGTGTTTGCCTGCTTCTATGGCGGCCTTTAGATGTGCAGGGCGAAAATGCGGCGGCCCGGCTATTATTACCAGGTTAATGTCACAGGCTGTGACCTTCTCGTGGCAATCAAATCCAACAAAGCATCTATCCCTGGTGACCTTGAACTTATCGCCCAACTTCTTTTTCAACTCCTCGAATGAGCCGTCCAGCCGGTCCTTGAAAAGATCGCCCATAGCAATAAGTTCAACGCCAGATGCCGCGTTGATACAATCCTGCACTGCGCCCGTGCCGCGACCGCCACAGCCGATCAGCCCCACCCGGATGGTATCCGAGCCGGCTGCGAACATCTTGCTCGCTGGCGACCCCAGCGCAGCCAGGGACACCACCGCTGAGGTCTTAATAAAATCCCTGCGGGACAACTGCCTTGCTCCTTGTCTGATTTTGTTTTTCATCGACGACCCTTTCGCTTGCTTAAATATTTTTGCCACAGAGAGCACAGAGAAATCACAGTCCCGATGTATCGGGATTTTTTTATCCGCCATACATCTGGAGGATTAATCTCTGTGAACTCTGCGTCTCCCATAGTGTACGCGCATCGAAAATTCCTTGCAAACGCATTGCTAGCGCGAAGCATATCTGCACGGCGCTATCCCGTCAAGCGCAATCATACAGGTCGCCTGCCCTGCAAAACAACTTAGTCTGGGTAGTTATGGTATGGTTTTTTACCGTGTTTGAGTCGGCATATATCCTGCATCCGGCGCAATCTGCAGGTTACAACCTCTGCCAGTTCTCGATCGCTCATATTCTTTGCCTGGTCGGCGGTTATAGCTTGGCCGTAGAAAACCGTAACGCGGTCCGGTGAGAAAATCTTCTTATGTCTCGGCCAGCATTCGAAGGCACCATCAATCAGTACCGGCACAACCGGCACTTCGGCCCGCCGGCACAAAAGGCCAAAGCCTGGCTTAAACGCTTCAATTCGTCCGTCGCTGGTACGGGTAGCTTCCGGGAAAAGGCAGACACCGCTGCCCTGCTTCAGCCTGTCGATGATGGTCTTGATAGATGACACATCAGGCTTGTCCCTCCTTACTGATATTGCGTTGAGCGAACGAATCAGCAGGGCAAAAAATCGATTGCGAAAGAGCGAATCGCGGGCAACAAAATACAGATGCCGCCTCAAAGCCACGCCGCAAAATATCGGGTCCAGAAAACTCTGATGGTTGCTGGCAAGTATAACGCCTCCCTGCTCGGGGACGTTTTTTGTACCGTAAGCACGGAAACCAAAAAAGAAAATGCAAAAGACCTGGCAACCCCACCGCGCGAGCCGGTACCACACTGCCGAAGTCAGGTGCCGGAAGCCGGCATCCTGTTCTGAGGCTTCTGTTTTCTGTTTTCTGTTTTCTGTCTTCTGTCTTCTGGAATGAGGCATTTTTCTTCCACGTATCGTAAAGCCTTCTCGACAACCTCGTCAACGCTCAGGTCGGTGGTATCGAGAATAATAGCATCACTGGCCGGTCTTAACGGACCAACGGTCCTCTGCTGGTCGCTTTTATCTCTTTGTTCGATGGCCTGCCGCACCTGCTCGAGGCTCTGGTTACAGCCTTTTGCCCGCAGCTCGGCTTGTCTTCTTTTTGCTCTTTCAGGTAAAGTTGCTGTCAAGTAGAATTTTATGTCCGCATCGGGAAACGCTACCGTGCCCTGGTCTCTTCCTTCTGTAACTATTTTTTTCTGCCCTGCCGCAAATTCTCGCTGCATCCGGACTAATTTAGCCCGTACTTTTGGCGCAGAGGCGATATACCGTGCGCTGGCAGTTATATCTGGCTGGCGAATTTGTTCGGTAACATCAATTCCATCGACAAGGGTGTGCATTCTGCCTGGCTCAGCCAGGAACTCAAACTCACTATTGTCTATAACCTGAAGAAGTTTCCGCTCATCGCTGAGGTCTACGCCGGCATTTTTGGCAGCGATTGTCACCGCCCGATACATCGCACCGGTATCAAGGAATATGGCGTCCAGTTTCTCTGCCAATCGCCGAGCTACCGTGCTTTTGCCGCTGGCCGCTGGACCATCAATCGTAATTACTAAGTCCGCCATGTCATTTAACCAGTCACTGCCCAGCGAGTTTAACAACGATAATACTCGTATCGTCAACCTGTCTGGCAAGTCCCACGAACCGCCTTCTGTAGCCCAGGATGTTTCTAATCATCTGCTCGGCTGGTTCGTTGGTGAACTTCTTCGCAGTCTGCAGCAGGCTTTCCCTGCCCCAGAGTTGGCCATCGAAGTTAGCCGCGTCAATTAGCCCATCGCTATAAAACAGCAAACAATCGCCCTGTTTCAATGGGCGAGTTTCAATTTCGTATTCTGCTCCTGCCTCGATGCCAAGAACAATGCCGCCTTTTTCCAGATACGTGGTCTGCCCGTCCCTTATTAGCATGGTCGGCTCGTGCCCACAATTGCAGTAAGTGATGCTCATATCCTTAACATCAACAATCGCGTAGAACAATGTCACAAATTCACCATCCCTGCATTCCTGACACATCATTTTATTAAGTTTGCTGATAATTTCCCAAACAGCATCCTTGCTGCTTGTGCCGTCTGAGTAAGCCCGCACAGCACCTCGAAATAGGCTCATCATAAGCGCTGCCGGAACACCCTTGCCTATTACATCCGCAATCGCCACAGCAATGCAACTCTGGCCTACCTGAAGAAAATCGTAAAAGTCGCCGCCCACCTCGAAACACGGGATATAAGCGGCTGCCACATCCAGGCCCGTGATCCGCGGCGCCTTTTCCGGAATCATTCTTCGCTGAATATGTGCTGCCAGCCTAAGCTGCTCGGCCATTCTTGCACCTTCAATGGCCTGGGCGTAAAGCTTGGCATTGGTTATTGCTACGGCACATTGCGAGGAAACAGCTCTGGCCAGTTGGATGTCATCCTCCTCAAAGTGTTTAGGCTTAGGGCTATACAGCCGAAGCAGGCCGATTGGTTTGTTTCTGAAAACCATCGCCACGGTAAGCTGGCTGACCAAACCCTCTTTGATGGTTGCCTCTTTGTATTTGACCCGGTCATCAACCCGCATATCATCCAGCACCACCGCTTCGCCGGCAAAAGCAGCTTTAACCACAACATCATCTTTGGTTACCGGCCCTTTATTGCGGTACTCTTCGCTAAGTCCATACGTGCTCCGCATCTTCAAGTCATCGGTCTCTTCATCCAAGAGACGTATTGAACATGCCTTAACGCCGACAATCTTCACCGCCGCTTCAGCGAGTCTGTCCAGGACCTCCTGAAGCGAGAACTTGCCCGCCACCAGCGTGGTAAGCTGATAAATCTGCTCGTCTCTTTCTAATTGTCGCTTCGTCTTTCTGGGCATAACACATTACCACTGCAAATCGACCGGATTATACTTGACTTGAAGCTGCCGGCAAGATAAATGGAAATACTAAAGTTCAAAATGCAAAATTAAGGAAGTCAGCCCGGCCCGCCGGGCTTCCACAATTTTGATTTTTAATCTTTGCCTTTCTTCAGTGAGCCAGATTGCCAAACATATAGTTTTTACGGGCCAGGTTCAGGGCGTGGGCTTTCGCTTCACCGCTCACCATATAGCCAGCGGCTATCGGTTGACCGGCTTTGTCCGCAACCTGCCGGATGGAACGGTGGAAATGCTCGCACAGGGAACGCCGGACGATATCGATACTTGTATCAGCCAGATACAGGATTCTTTCGCCGGCTATATAAGGCAGACCCTCGTCGAGGAAATGCCTCCAGAGGCAAGATACAAGGAATTCAGAATAACCTTCTAAATTCTATAAATACTTTTGCCACAGAGGACACAGAGAGCACAGAGAATTCATCCAAAGTAATCCCTCAATAACGTGAGGCAATCCACATTGTGTACTTCTAATCTCAGCGGGCCTTGCCAACCTGTGTCGCTCTTCACACCTGTCTTTATCCTCTTACGGATTTGATCTGCTTCGTTATCCCGCAATTCAAAGACAGTGACATACACCGAACAATTCTGCGATATAACCTCAGGCAAGCCGAGGACTTCCATATTCTCCTTCGCAAACCCAAAACCAAGAAAGAATATCTCACCTGCTTGCTTTAGCAGGTTTTGCGCCTCCGCCAACTCCCGGGTTTCTTGTACCTCGTATATTGTTCTAATGTTTGACGACACCCTTCGCAAAAGATCTACACTAATTTCTGGGCGGTAATCCACACCCTCATTTGAATCCTGCCATTTAAGCGGTGCAATTTGACCGTAAACATGCAGGATTTTCAAATTTCTAAGTGACTGGAAGATGTTATCTTCCGGGACTTCTGTAAATGAATTGCGGAGACTTTCATAAAAAAAGTGTTCAAGAGACCTATCGTAGTTGAATGTTACGAACGCAATATCGCCTGTAGAGAAATCAGGCAAGGCATCCCTGCCGATCAGACCCTCGATAAGTCGGTTATATAGGTATGAATACCAATCACCACCCTGAAAGTAATCTTTTCTTAATAAAAAGTCACGATCAAGTTTAGGATCGTCGCAATTTCTTGAATACCACAATTTGCTTTGCATGCCCTTTTCACGGAAACTACTCCGCTGTTCAGCTCTTAAAACTTCAAAAGCAATTATGTATTTTCCAACCGGTGCAAGTGTGGAATTATTTGCCATGAAAAAATCTATTGATTTGATGCTTGACTTGTCGAAAGATGTCCTAAACTGTTCAACTTTTTCAATGCTATATCCAGACTTATTGCTTTTTAGATACTCCTTGTAATTCTTCATAAATCCATCATCCAGGCATATCAACTTTCGAAGGTGAGCACCAAACGGATAACCGTAAGGACAACTTGCCCCAGCACCCAGAACAAAAACCGTTTTCTTATCTTTCATTCTCTGTGCTCTCTGTGTCCTCTGTGGCTACCCTGCTTGCAGTCCAGCGCTCAAACTTCCGCCAGTAAAACGGTGTAGTTTTTGCCATAATACTCAGCGCACTTCGGGCAGGTCGTATAGAAAAAGTATAGATTCTTGAGCTCTCTGGCCTTTGATTGGACGTAGGCTTGCATCTGCTTTGCCCACGTGCCGGCATTTTTGTATGGACCTTCAAAAACCTTCGTCAAAAAAGTTCCGGATATTCTTGCCATTTCCGCTCCCGGCACATTTTTGCTGACCGCGATATAAATATCAGCTCCCCAAAGGGACTTTTCGTCCGAAAGCAGAAGCGGCTCTTTTGCGAGAGCATCCGCTTGCTTAATCCTCTCCATGTTTGCGACCATCACCTTGCCGAAGTTTAGCGGAATATGCAGGAAACTCCTGACGTGGTCTTTGACAAACAACCTGTCCTGAAAAGTGACTTCTTTTTCGTCCCAAGGCTCAGGATTGAACCTCGGACAACAACCCGTCTCTGAATCATAAAGTTTGTCCATAGCTATCTGTCTCCATTTCTAAACACGCAGTTCAGTAAGGCGCTTCAGGCGTCGAGCCATCCACAGCAAAAATACCGCCGCTGCCAGAGCAACAAAAGTCATTCCTCTTGTATTGTCGGTGCGGTTTTTATCAAATTCCTGGAGCGGACCTAAAAGAATAAAAAAGCCAAGAGCTCCCGATGATAGTGCCAACTGATGCTTCTGCGTCCAGCCGCCACTGCCCGACAGCCTCAACACAATCCAGCCAACGAGAATAACTAAGCACACCATTAAACCCATTGTCAATAATGGATGAATCCCTATACGAGGCACCCCCCAGACAAGAAAGAATAGGGCCAAAGTACCAAGAAAACCTGCCAGCAAAAACCAGAAGGGATGAGCAATTTTTTTGCTGTGCTGCTCACAAACAGCCCTCAGATGCGGCAGCCATCTTGCCAACATACACAACCCAATCGTAACGGCTACCGCCGTGACATAATGAAACGCTGGCGGACGGTAAGGGCTAATAAAGAGAAATATTACGACGGCATTTAACACCCACAAAATAAACAGGAAGATCAACTTTTTCGTTCCAATCCAAACTTGTTGCCGCTGCATCGGAAACATAAGGCTCACCAACAGGACCGGAATAGCGATGCTAAATACCGCATGATATATAGTAAGCTCCGCCGCCCAAACCCAATTGACGCCGAACCAGCGGCCATAGCTTCCAAGCGGCCCCAAATCCATCCACGATGGATCAAAAAAACTTTTACACATCAGTCCTTCTTCCGCCACTCCATAGGCCGCTCCGAGCACAAGCAGTGTCGGCCAGCTCTTATTCCAGCGATGTGTCAGCTCGCGGGCAAGAATAGCACCACCGCCGTAAAGTACCGCCAGCATAACAAATCCTATCGGCTGGAAAAACTCAGCCGGCGGCGCCGAGCCGGACAGCAGCTCGCCAATCACAGGCGACAAGAAAAATAGTGCCAATCCAGGAGATAGAAGCTGTCGCCTCCTCATAGTAAAAACTCCACCCCCGTTTTCACGGGGGCAAGCCTGCCCCTGCGAAAGCAGGGGTCCGCTGCCCCCTCACTTCATGTCAGGTTCGACTATTAGCACACAATCTTTCAGCAGCTTCAGAACGTGATTTTCCATCTGGCGTTCACTAATTCTTGTGTCATTCCAGCTTATAATCAAATCCAGACTTGGCATAACAACCATCGCCCGCAAGCCACCGTGTCCGAAGCAGCCAAACGTATCTACGGGGGCATCGGGCCAATGCCGCTTTCCTTCACGGTCAATACCATTTACCCACCACAGCCAGCTATAGCTGCCAAGATGGTCGCACTGATTATCCGGGATCTTTTCTGAGCCTATTGATCGCTGAGCCGGTATCATTTCCGCCGCCCGACCGGCGGTCCGCGGAATCGAATTGGGCAGGGGACTTGTCACCGCCAGCGTTACGTGCTCCGGAGTCAGTAGTTTCCTATCGCCCCATTTGCCCTTGCGCAAATATAATAGCCCGAACCGTGCGAAGTCTCGCGGCGAAATCGCCAGCCGACCCGGCCGCCCACCCGTCCCAAAAGCCATAAAAGTCGGATTATCCTGGCACTCAAGCAGATTCGTAAGCTGTGAATGCAAAACCTGGGCGTCGACCGTTTCGTAGCTAACGCCGTAGACCTTTAGAAAAAGCGTGTCCCAGAAAAGTGCCATCTGCCAGTCATTATATGCAAAGGCCGTCCCAGGCGCTTCGGTAAGTCCGTAGCAAGAGATCTGGTTGGCAAGGTGTCGCCAGGTAATGTTGCGGTCTTTGTAGCCAAGCTCTTTATTGATCTGATTCAGCCTCGGCTCCCACTTATTGACTTGCTCATCAAGACTGGGAATTTTGCCGTCCTCTACCACCTTGAACAAAAAGTGTGCGTAAACGGGCTTTGCTGCCGACGCGACATCTATTCGCTTACTTGCATCGCCCCAGGCATAAACCATATACCCATGCCGCACGACACAGCCGAATCCGCTGGCATAATCGCTCATCTCTTTGAGCTTTTGCGCATCCAGACCAACCTGGTCCGGCACGGCGAATTCCCATTCTTTGCCCGGGTAAACAAATCGGGGTATATCTGCTTTGGCCTGACAAGTACCCAATCCCAGGCCGGCTGAGAAGGCCAATATGATAATTCTCAGTTGTTTTATCATTTATTTCGCCTCCGTTGGCACCTGCGTCTGCCGCTGATTTACGGCCTCAAGAATTTTGTTCTTACTATTCTCAAAAGAAAACTTATCCAGCCGCTTCAAGATAGCACTTTCGGCTGCGGAAACGAAGCCCGGGTTTCTTATTAGCGTCAAAAGAACATCCTCTTTTGCGGCTTCGAACGACAGGTTGTCCAACGCCTCCTTGACCAGATGGACCTGGGCAGCCTCACTTACTCCCTCACGGGCAGCGATTCTCTTGTACGCACGTTGTCTGTCAGCGTCAAAAGATAGTTTACTTATGGCATTTATCTCCGCGATTGTTGGGTCATCAGCCACACCGATGACCTCTTCATCAGCGATAATCACACAACCCGCCAGGCATACTGCCGATGCGGTCAACACCACGACCAAGACACCCTTTTTCATTGCATATCCTTTCAGATACAACGTTTGTTTTTGGACACTGCGCAGCACAATGGCTAAACTACACTCGAGTCTGCCAATTTATTCTATCTGCTAAGGTCAAGACCGAAAGCCAAAAATCTCTTGACTCGTAATGGTATACAGCTAAACTCCAATTGAGCTTTGCTTGCGGCGCTGGGATTCTTGTTTAGCCGTTGTCGGCACGACAACGGTAAATTTCCGCTTCGCCAGTGACAGAGTACGCAATTCGAGCAGATAAATGGTCAAAGTTGAGCCTAATTCGCCCGACATCGAAAACTGGCTCAAACTAATCCGAGCAGATGGTGTCGGCCCGGTCACCTTCGCAAAGCTCATAAAACGCTTCGGCTCGCCCCACCAGGCACTGGGTGCTTCGGTCAGCGAACTTTCCAAAATAGACGGCATAGGCTTCAAAACCGCCGAACAAATCGCCGCCACCCGTGATAAATTCGAGACAGGTAAAGAGCTGGAGCTGGCTGAAAAGCTCGGCGTCTGGCTAATCAACCTCCAAGATAAGCGTTATCCGCCGGTGCTGAAGCAGATTTACGATCCGCCGCCAGTCCTTTACATAAAAGGCACGCTCGCCCGCGAAAGTAACCTTGCAATCTCAATCGTCGGCACCCGCCGATGCAGCCTCTACGGCCAGGAGCAAGCCTCCCGACTTGCGCATTTATTGGCTTCAGCAGGTTTTACAATTGTCTCTGGTATGGCTCGCGGCATCGATACCGCTGCTCATCAAGGAGCACTAGCAGCGAAAGGCCGAACAATCGCCGTGCAGGGCTGCGGCCTGGCAAATATCTTTCCGCCGGAGAACAAAAAGCTCTTTGAGCTTATAGCCGAATCCGGCGCGTGCGTGAGCGAACTGCCGCTTCAGTGCGAGCCGCTATCGGAAAATTTCCCGCCCCGCAACAGAATAATCGCCGGATTGTCACTGGGAACAATCATAATAGAAGCGCCGCTCAACTCCGGAGCGATGATCACCGCCGGGGCCGCCCTGGATAATAACCGCGAGGTGATGGCCGTGCCGGGGAAAATCGACTCGCCGTTGAGCAAAGGTTCTCACCAACTTATAAAACAAGGAGCGAAGCTAATTGAATCTGTTGAGGACGTAATGGAAGCACTTGGCTATATCGGCGAACAACTGCAGAGCCACGTAACTGCGGCGGCGACAGAGGCTTGTGAAAAACTCGACGCGCCTTTATTCGATGCGAATCAGCTCAACCTTACCGACTCGGAAAGAACGATTCACAGTTGCCTGAGCAAAGAGCCGTTGCACATAGACCAAATTATCGCGGATACGGATTTATCGCCTGGCACGGTGAACGCCGGCTTGGTCTCGCTTCAACTTAAAGGCTTGATAAAGCAACTGCCGGGCAACCTGTTCCTGCGAAGGTAACCTCATCGAGTACCGAACAAAGAAGACCACGCTACGGTAGTATATGTCAGCATAGCTCGAAACTAAGTTCTAACCGAGACCATTATAAGCAAAACTGATTGAATATTTAGCTAAGATTGTGCGATTACAATTTCTGAAAGATACGCGTAGAAAGGTTGTTTTCTCATAAATCTTTTTTTGACAGCAGCTTGCAGCATCTCCTGCGCCTAACATAGCCGGCACATATCCTTTCTGAAATGTGCCAGCATTGACTACCGCTCATTCTCGGCTTAGAATAAACAAAGTTTTTATGCCTAAAACTACAAAAACAACCGGAAAGAAACGAGCAGAAAAAGGACTCACAAGGCTTGCTAAGATCAAGGGCAAAAAGCCTTTTAGTAGCTACCAAGAGGCTATCAGCTATTTATTTCAGAAAACCGACTACGAAAAACAAGAGCATCTACGCTATAACGTAACGACCTTTAATCTGCGCCGGATGGAAAACCTCTTGTCGCTATTGGGCGATCCACACAAAAAAATCCGTACAGTCCATATAGCCGGCACAAAAGGAAAAGGCTCAACCGCTACCATGCTGGCCAAGATGCTCGAAGCCAACGATTATAAGGTCGGCTTGTACACTTCGCCGCACGTGGTACACCTGCACGAGCGTATTGTTGTCAATTCCAAAATGATCAGCGAAGCGGGAATGCTGGGCCTTTTGAACAGAATTTATGAGCCGGTCGAAAAACTGTCAAAAACTGATCCGCCTACGTTCTTCGAGGTTATGACTGCTTTGGCGTTTATGTATTTCGTCGATATGGCAGTTGACATTGCGGTAATTGAGACCGGTATGGGCGGCAGATTAGACAGCACTAACGTCATTCATCCTGAGGTCGTCGGCATAACCAGTCTGAGCATCGACCATCAGCAGCAGCTTGGAAAAACGATCGATAGTATTGCCAGAGAAAAAGCCGGTATTTTCAAGCCCGGCGTGCCCGCCATTACCGTTCAACAGGACCCGGCGGCAATGCGCGTCCTAAAATCCGAGGCTTTGGCAGTCAAGGCACCTCTGGCGGTAACTGGCACCGACATCGATTTTTCTTATAGATTTGAAACCTCACGAGAGCACGGCCCACATATTCGAATCTGCCTGACCACGCCCACCAGCAGATTTGAACACCTGCGGGTGCCTCTGCACGGCAACCATCAGGCGATCAATTGCGGCCTTGCCCTGGCTATATTGGATAAACTCAAAGAAGCAGGCTACAAGATAGACAACGATAAGGCAACTGCAGGTCTAGACAAGGTCTGGTTGGCAGGCCGAATGGAGATGATCTGCGATGACCCCAGGATCATGATAGACGGTGCCCACAACGCCGCCAGCATCCGGGCCCTGATACATGCCATAGGCCAAAATATCCCGTATGATTCTATGGTGGTAATCTTCGGCTGCAACAGCGATAAGGATATTGAAGGCATGTTGCGGGAGTTGCAGTACGGGGCCGACAAGGTCATTTTCACCCGCAGCAATTCGCCCAAAGCAGCTTCTCCGCAGGATTTGGCCGATATGTACACTGAAATCTGCGGCAAGATGTGCCAGACCGCTCTAAGTCTGGGCGAGGCGTTGCGGATTGCCGCAAGTGCGATAGGTAGAGGTGACCTTATCTGCATTACCGGCAGCTTTTATCTTATCGGCCAGGCCAAGCTGCGCTTCCAGCCCAACGCAGCAACCGTAGGCGTATAACCTCCGCCGCAGTTGATCTTGGACACAGATTCACAGTGTTTTGTAATGGCCCGGCCATCCCTGATCGGTACTGCCAATTTTCTTGCTGTGTTAATCAGTGTCGAACAAGTCTTTTGCTAAAACAGGGGTGGCGAAAAAACAGTACAGTCACGGTGTCACTGCCCGGTCATATATCTTGATATCGTCTATCAGGCCGAACCAGAAACTGCCAGAGTCAAGACTATTTCCGGCGCCAATGTATAGGCCGCCTTGCGAGCCGGCCGGGCTGGCCTGCGTACCTTTAGCTACCTCTACGCCATCTACATAAAGCGTTCGGGTAGAACCATCCCAGGTAAGGCCGACACGGTGCCAATCGCCGTCTATAATCACTGCCTCTGAGAATAATGGCGTGCCAAACCGGCCGGCTGCCTTCAATTCGGTCATTAGTTTGCCCTGCGATGTACCGGCAGCGAGCCAATTCACTACGCTGGCTTGAGATATGATGGCCTGCTCCGGGCCACCGCCTTTTACCCAGGCAAAAACGCTGAACGCCCCGTCTACGGGATCCAGGATAAAAGGTGTGCTGACATAATCATCCATCCCATCGAATTCGAGGGCGCCTCTTACCTTACCAGCCATAG
>Ga0172364_10002037_pt1 | contig 15910 bp, 10 predicted proteins | sample LakKivSesite10cm_FD_114545 | JGI IMG/M metagenome (GOLD analysis project Ga0172364, IMG submission 114545) | Sediment microbial communities from Lake Kivu, Rwanda - Sediment site 10cm | ecosystem: Environmental > Aquatic > Freshwater > Lake > Sediment | place: Rwanda: Western Province, Lake... | reverse complement strand
GGAGGAACGGCAGCGACGGGTAGGCGTAGGCCATGAGCTTGAGGTTCTTCGAGGCGGCGTAGTCGAGCATCGACCGGAGCCCGGCCGGGACCTCGTCGCGGCGAGGGTCCCACTCCCCCTTCCGGATCCTCTGGCCCAGGCCGAACCAGAGGACGTTCTCCCAGCCCCAGGAATCGGCGTTGTCCTCGAGCCGGGAGAGCTGGCTGTTGGCCGGGGTATAAAGGAGGTGCGTGACGCCGAGCTCGGCGGCCCGGTCCATGATCCGCTTGTACTCCTCGACGCCCTCGGGCGTCCCGACGTCGACCTGGTAGTCGTTCTCGCACCAGGGGATGTGGACGCGGACGCTCCGGCCGGGGTAATAGACGAGGAACGAGCGGACACAGGCGGTCAGGGCCTCGACCTCGCTCGCGTCGATCGTCGGCGATTCGGCCAGGAGCTTGGCGTAGTCGGCGACGTACCGCCATTCGGCGACGGCCTTGGCCGGGAAGCGGACCTTGGAAAGCTCGACCGGGCCAAGGCAAAGGCGGTCGGAGACGAACGGCCCGAGGTCACGGCTCCAATCCATGTCGGGCGTGTAGGTGACGGAGACGTCGCGGCCGTCGCGGGCCCAGGCCATGTAGGGGTTCTGGAGCGTGAAGAAGACGCTCCAGGCCGGGCCTTGGGACGCGCCCTCGGCCGGGAACCGGCAGATGACGCCGAACCCGCCGTCCTTGAGCTTGAGCTCTTCGGCCACCGGGTGACCGAGCGAGGCGGCCAGCATCCTGATCTCATTGACATGGAAGACGCGGCTCCGGGCCGAGGCGACGATGATCTGCTTCGTCAGGAAGTCCCAGGCTGGCTTGAGCTCGTAAACGACGTCGAAAGTGAAGGGGTCGCGGGTATAGCGGTAGGCCACTTTGGCCGGGGTCATCTCGATCTCGGCCGGGCCGAGGCCGTTGATGAGGAGCGGGACGCCGTCGATGGTGATGGAGGAGGGATCGGCCGAAAAGGCGAGCGTCCGGCCCGTCTTGGGCGCGCCGAGCGAAACGAGGCCGCGGTCGTTGAACTCGGCCCGGACCCGGCCGTTGTCGAGGGCCATGTCCTCGGCGGCGGCGGGCGTCGCGGCCGCGATGACCAGGCCGGCGCAGGCAACGAGAATGATCGTCAGCGAGAAACCCGGGGGCAAGGCGCGCTTCGAGATCATCACCAAATCTCCTTAGATGTTCCGCCCCGATTATAACCGAACCGGGACGGATTCCGGAAGGCCGCCCCGAGGCCTCGCGCCGCGGGCTCTAATCGACGTTCATATTCACGTTCTGGGCGGGCCGGACGGCGGCGACCGTGCGCGGCAGCCAGACCAGCAGCTGGCCCGGGCCGCGGTTGGCCCAGGAATAATAGGGGACGGACAGGAACGCCCGGGTCGTCTCGACCGCTTTGCCGGACCCGCTCTTGGTGATCATGATGGCGTTACCCGATATCACGACGACCCCGTTGAGGAGATCGGCCCGGAACTCGGCCTGGAGAGAGGCGGCGTCGGGAAGGACGAGGTCGAAGACCCGGTCGCCATTGTCGATCCCTTCGACGGCGTAGACGACCGGGCCGCGCTGCAGGGCGACCCGGCCGCGGTCCTCGGCCACGGCTTCGTTCGCGACCACGCGGCGAACGGACATCGGCAGCGCGAGCTCGACGGAGTCACCGTCCCGCCAATCCCGGCGGAGGCGGGCGTAGCCGTCGCGGATCTCGAGGGCCACCGCCTCGCCGTTGACCTTGAGCGAGGGCTTCTCGTCGGACGCGTCGAGGAACCGATAGAGGTCCGTCGGCATGGCCTCGCCGCGGGCCCACCCGGGGATGCGCAGGGCCAGCTCGAACGGGCCGGGGGCCTCGAGGCCGAGACTCAGCTTGACCGAACCTTCCCAGGGGTAGCCCGTTTCCTGAGTCACCACCACCGGCCGGCCGGCGAGGCCGACCTGGCCGCGGCCGCCGATGTAGAGATTGACGTAGACGACATCATCCTTCGTGGCGTAGACGTAGCCCGGGAGCGAGGGCAGGAAGCGGGTCATGTTCGGCGGGCAGCAGGCCACTTCGAACCAGGGGCTGCGGCCGTATCCGCCGGCCGATTCGAGCGGGTTCTGGTAGAAGAAGCGGTCGCCGCTCAGGGCGACGCCGGAGAGCAGGCCGTTGTAGAGGACGCGCTCGAAGACGTCCATGTACTTCGACTCGCCGTGGAGGAGGAAGAGGCGGTAGTTCCAGAAGGCGTTGCCGATCGCGGCGCAGGTCTCGGTATAGGCTTGGGCGTTGGGCAGCTCATAGGCGACGCCGAAGGCCTCGGAGCCGCTTTGGGCGCCGATGCCGCCGGTCAGATATTGTTTCTTGCCGGCCACGTTCAGCCAGAGCCGGTCGATGGCCGCGACATATTCGGGATAGCCGCCGAGGGCGGCGACGTCGGCCAGGCCCGAGGACATGTACATGGCCCGGACGGCGTGGCCGACGGCCTCGTCCTGCTCCAGGACGGGCTTGTGGTTCTGCAGGTACTCGTCGGAATTGTAGACCGAAAAGGGATCGTCCTCGGCGTATTTTTGGCCGCCGAAATAATGGCCGCGCTCGTCGAGGAAGAACTTGGCCAAATCGAGATAAACGCGCCTGCCGGTCACCCGGTAGAGCTTGGCCAGGCCGATCTCGATCTCCTGGTGGCCGGGAAAGCCGCGGCGCTGCCCCGGGCCGGTCCCGAAGGTCCGCAGAAGAAGGGCGGCGTTCTTTTCGGCGATCGCGAGGAAGGTCCGCTTGCCCGTGGCCTGGAAGTGGGCCACGGCCGCCTCGTACATGTGGCCGACGTTGTAGAGCTCGTGGCTGACCCGCAGGTTCGACCAGCGCTCGGGGCCCGCGCCCGGAGCCGGATTGGCGGGGTCAACGGTCCGGGTCGTAAAGAGATAGCCGTCCGGCTCCTGGGCCTTGGCGATCAGGGCGATGAGGTCGTCGAGCGTCTTATCGAGGGCGGCGTCGGGATGGAGGCGCAGGGTGTAAGCGGCGGCCTCCATCGATTTATAGATGTCCGAATCGTTGTATCGCTTGCCCTTGTAGGCCCCGGGCATGAGCTTGGCGGCCTTGCGGAAATTGTCGACCCGGCCGGTCTCCTCGTTCATCCGCAGGGCGTAGGGGACGGAGACGGTCCGGTTCGTCTCGAGCCGGGGCGCCCAGAAGGCGTCCGTGAAGCGGACGTCCGTAAAAGGAACGGGGCGGATGGGATAGTCGAGGGGAGCCGGGGCGGCCGGGGGCGAAGCGGGGCTCGAAGCGGACGAGGACGGCGCCGCCGATCGGCCGCGGCAGCCGGCCAGGGCCAGGACAAGGGCCAGAACAAGGACTTTCTTCATGGGACCTCCGAAGATTAACTATACCACAGGGGGGAGGATTCGATTATAATCGCGGGCATGAGCGGGCCTTGGCTCATCCTCGTTGGCGTCGCCGCCGGGGTCTTCGCCGGCCTTTTCGGTATCGGCGGCGGCATCATCATCGTGCCCTCGCTCATCCTGCTCGCCGGCTTCCCCCTGGTCAAAGCGACGGGAACGTCGCTCGCGGCCATCCTGCTCCCGGTCGGCATCCTGGGCGTCATCGCCTATTGCCGGGCCAAGGTCATCGACCTCCGGGCCTCAGCCTTCATCGCGGCGGGGCTCCTTGTTACGGCGGCTGGCGGGGCCTGGCTGGCCAACACGCTGCCCGCCGAATTGATGCAGAAATTCTTCGCCGTTTTCTGCCTCTACGTCTGCTGGAACTTCATCGATCCGGCCCGGCGCTACCGGAAATGGCGGGGCCTCACGGTCACGATCAAGCCGGAGCCCGAGACGGACCCTCATCCGTCACCGTGGCCGCTCATCGGCATCGGATTGCTGGCCGGGGTCATGGCCGGCATGTTCGGCATCGGCGGCGGCAACATCATTGTGCCCATGCTGACGCTGGCCCTGCGCTATCCGCCCAAACGGGCCATCGCCACCTCGCTCGGGGCCATCCTTTTCCCGTTCGGCATCCCGGGGGTGATCATATACTCCAAGGCGGGCAACCTCGACCTCGCCGCCGCGGCCTGGATCGCCGGGGGGCTTTTCCTCGGCACCGTCTTCGGCGCGCTCATCACCATCCGTCTGCAGGGCCGGACGGTCAAGCTCTTCTACGGGCTCTTCCTCATCTTCGTCGCCGCCTGGTTCCTGTTCTTAAAGTCCCTCCTCGGATCCCTTTAGGGCTTCTCTAGGCTGCGAGGGACGGCGGGGACCTTGAAGAGCTTGCCCGAGGCCCGGGCGACCTCGTTCCCGGCGGCATCGAGGAGCTCGCTCTCGGCCAGGACGATCCGGCCCTTGTCCTCGACGAACCGGCCTTTGAGCGTATAGGCGACGCCGGTCGAGGCCGGCTTGATATAGCGCACGGTCATCTCGCCTGTAACGCACATGATGCCTTTGGCGCCGACGGCATAGATCATCGCTTCGTCGAGCACCGTCGCCAGCAGGCCGCCGTGGACGATCCCGGCCCAGCCCTGGAAATGCGGGGCGAACGCCACTTCGGCCTCGGACCGGCCTTTTCCCGGATCGGTCCGGAGGCGGAGCTTCAAGCCGATCGGGTTTCTCTCGCCGCAGACAAAGCAGGCCCGGTCGTCGCGGAACGTGCTCTCCATAACTCTCTCCTGCGGTCTCGTTTAACACACTTTAGAGGCCCCGGCAAGCCGGAATGGGCGCCGGAAAAAGCGGGCGACACGTACCGGGTACATGTCCCCGTCGAGCGGCCCCTGTTCACGGAGCCGGGGAGGTTGCGATTTTTTAGCGGCGGATCTATGTTAAGGCTTGTGGAGGGAGCGATGAAGACGTCCCCTATCCCCTTGCGCACCCTTATCCTGGCGGCCGCCGCCGCGGCCGTCCTGTCTCTCGCCGCGTCGACCCCCGCCGACGACCCCTGGGACCAGGCGGCGGCGAACGGCGAGCTCGCGCAAAAAGCCGTCCAGTTCTGCCGGCGCTTCGCCCGGGGCTGGCTCGTCCAGGCCGACCCCCGCTCGGGCCTCCTGCCGCGCAACCTGACCGGCGACGCCTACTGGAACGCCAAGGACAGCGCCGCCGACAATTACCCCTTCGTCGTCCTCACGGCCCAGGTCCTCGACGACCTCTATCTCAAGGACGCCGCCCGGACGATCCTGGAGCGCGAGATCAAGCTCACCTCTCGGGTCGGCGCGCTGCCCGACGACTTCCTCTTCGCGACCCAAGCCTTCCGGACGGCCGAGCCCGACCTCGAGGCGATCACCTTCGGCGCGGCGGAATACGCCAAGGACGGCCTTCTGCCCATCAGCGAGTGGCTGGGGCCGTCGCCCTGGCTCGACCGGATGAAGGACCTCGTCGGCGGCGTCTTCCAGAACGCGAAGATCGCGACGCCTTCCGGACCCATCCCGTCGGAGGACGTGGAGGTCGCGGGCGACATTCTCCAGGCCGCGAGCCGGCTCTTCTGGATGACCGGCGACGGGCAGTACGCGGAGTGGGCCTTCCGCCTGGCCGACCATTTTCTCGTTCAGGCGGACCTTCTCGACCGCGACCTGCTGGTCCTTCGCGACCACGGCTCGGAGATCGTCGGCGGCCTCTCGGAAGCCTGCGTCCTGGCTTTCTATGAGGACCCCGGGCGCTGGGCGTCCTACCGGCCCCGCTTCCGGACCGTCCTCGACCGGGTGCTCGGGCTCGGCCGGAACGCCGACGGCCTTCTCTACAACTCGATCGATCCGCGGGCGGGGAAAGCCGTCAACACGAAGCTGGCCGACACGTGGGGCTATGTCTTTAACGCCTACCTGACCATGGCCCTCCTCGATCCCGAAGGCGGGCGGTACAGGGACGCGGCGGCCCGGGCCCTGGCCTCGATCGCCAAATACAAGGGCTACGACTGGGAGGCCGGAAGCGCCGACGGCTACGCCGACGCGATCGAAGGCGCGCTCAACCTCCTCGCCCGCCTCCCGGACGCCGCGGCGGCCGCGTGGGCCGACGACGCCATCGGCTTCCTCTACCGCAAGCAGCGGGCCGACGGCATCCTCGAAGGCTGGCACGGCGACGGCAACTCGGCCCGGACGGCTCTGATGTACGCGCTTTGGAAGACCCAGGGAACGGCCGCGTCGCCCTGGCGTGACGACCTGCGTCTCGGGGCCGTCCGCGGTGCCGACGGCAGCCTTTCGGTCTCGCTCGCGGCCGATTGGCCCTGGACGGGGGCCCTCCGCTTCGACCGGCCCCGGCACCGGGCCCTCATGCACATGCCCTTTGACTATCCGAGGATCAACCAGCTCCCGGAGTGGTTTACGGTCGAGCCCCTGGCCAAGTACGAGGTTAGCGTCAGCGGCGCGCCGGTCCAGGTCGTCGACGGGACCGGCCTTTACGCTTATCCGCTCACGCTTCGCCCCGAGGCTCCGGTCCGGTTGACCATCAAGAAGATCGTCGATCCGGCGGCGCCGAAGCTCCGGACGATGAGATATTCGCCGCGGCCGAAGGCGGCCGCCGTCCGCTGGCAGAAGGACGTCCGGGCCAAGCTGGCCCGGCTCCTACGCATCGACGATCTCATGCGGGCCAGGCCCCCTCTGGCGACGACGGTGCTCGCGACATCGGAACGGCCGGCCTATGTCCTCCAGGAGGTCGAGATCTCGTCGACGCCGGGCCGGCGGACCAAGGCCATGCTGTCGCTCCCCCGCGGCTGGAGGCAGCCCTTTCCGGCCGTCGTCTGTATCCACGGCCACGGCGGCGACCGCCGCACGACCTACGAGGACGCCCGGATCTACAAGACCTTCGCCACGGAGCTGGCCCAGCGCGGCTATGCCACCGCGACCGTGGACGTCGGCCAGCACGAGATCTATGAGCCCGGGCGGACGCTCGTCGGCGAGCGGCTCTGGGACCTCATGCGGGCCGTCGACCTCCTGGCCTCCCAGAAGGGCGTCGACACGAGCCGGATCGGCTGCGCCGGCCTGTCCCTCGGCGGGGAGATGTCCATGTGGCTCGCCGCCATGGACACGCGCATCGCCGCCTGCGTCTCGAGCGGCTTCCTGACGGTCATGGACCAGATGGAGCGGGACCACTGCATGTGCTGGAAGCTCGACGGGCTCCGCGAGCGGGTCGACTTCGCCGACATCTTCGCCCTTGTCGCGCCGCGGCCCCTCCAGTGCCAGAACGGCCTGCGCGAGCCGCCGACCCAGTTCTTGGTCCCGCTCGCGCGGGAGGCCCTGCGGGAGATCCGGCCGATCTACGCCGACCTGGGGGCTCCCGGCAACGTCGCCCTGGACGTCCATCCCGGCGCTCACGAGATCGACCTTCCCGCCCTGCTCGCGTTCTTCGAGGAGCGCCTGGACCCGGGCCGGCCGCTGCGCTGACCGGGCGCCCGCTTGCCGGCCGGCCGTGTTGTCTTTATAATGGTCCGAGACATCCGCCGCGGGAGAGGAGAGACGCCATGACCGAACTCGCCGCCGACGCGACCGTCCTGGCCCTGTTCAAGGCCAGCGACGCCCTGCTCCGCGGACACTTCAAGCTGACCTCGGGCAAGCACTCCGAATGGTACTTCGAGAAGATCCGGCTCATCGAAAAGCCGGCCGCGCTCGAGAAGATCGTCGATCTGCTGGCGGCGAAGATCCGCCGTGAGGTCCCCGACTTCGATTATGTCGTCTCCCCCGCCTACGGGGCCATCGCCATCGGCTTCCTGGCCGCGCTCAAGCTGGGCAAGAAATTCGCCTTCACCCAGCGCGGGGCCGACGAGAAGATGACCATCCGTTCGGGTTTCTCCGGCCTGGACGGCTCGCGGGCCGTCATCGTCGAAGACATCTTGACGACCGGCGGCTCGATCCAGGAGGTCCTGGCCTGCCTCGGTGAGCGTCAGGTCGCGGCCGCCGGGATCTACGTCCTCGTCGACCGCACCGCCGGGTCGGTCATGATCGAGGGCCGCCCGGTCGGGAGCCTTCTCGCGCTCAAGGTCGAGGCCTTCGAGCCGGACGCTTGCCCCTTCTGCGCCAAGGGCCTCCTGCTCACCAAGCCCGGCGCTTCGGATAAGAAAGTCTGAGTCCTACTTCCCGGCCGCGACGTCGGCCGGCGACGGGCCGCCCTCGACGGCCTGCGCCTTTTTCTTCTTCCGGGCCAGGCCCTCGGCGACCACGTAGAACGACGGGACGACGACCAGGCTCAGGATGGTCGACAGGACCAGGCCGCCGATGACGGCGATGCCCATGGGCCGGCGGATCTCCGCGCCCGAGCCCAGGCCCAGGGCCGGAGGGATGGCCGCCATCAGGGTCGCCGTGGCCGTCATCAGGATCGGCCGCAGCCGGATGGGCCCCGCCTTCTCCATGGCCTCCCGGGGCGCGAAGCCCCTGGCCTTGAAGGCGTTGGCGTAATCGACGAGGATGATCGAGTTCTTCTTGACGATGCCCATGAGCAGGAGCAGCCCGATCATGCTGAAGATGTTCAGGGATTGGCCGGCGACGAGGAGGGCGAAGGCCGCGCCGGCGATCGACAGCGGCAGGATGGTGATGATCGTGACCGGGTCCTTGAAGGAGTTGAACTGCGAGGCCAGGATCATGTAGGCGATGGCGATGCCCAGGAACATGGCGAAGAGGAGCGAGCTCATCGATTCCCGGAAAGCCATGCTCGAGCCGCCGAGGACGACCCGGTAGCCGACCGGGAGCGTCCGGCCGAGGTCCTCGATGATCCGCAAGGCCTCGCCCTGGGAATGGCCGGGGGCGACGTTGGAGTAGAGCGAGATGGCCCGCTCCCGGTCGCGCCGGGTGATGGCCTGGAGGGCGGCCTGCTCCTCGAAGATGACCAGCGAGGAGAGCGGCACGAGCTCGCCGTTGCGGGCCCGGACGCGAAGGCGCGAGATATCCTCCGGCCGGGAGCGCTGGCCGGCCATCAGCTTGAGCCTGACGTCGAGGCGGCGGCCGCCCGTGCTGTACTTGCCCACCCGGATGCCGCCGATGAGGGCGTTGATGGTCGTGGCCACCTCGTCGACGGAAACGCCGACGTCGGCGCAGACGGCCCGGTCCGGCGTCACGCGCAGCTCGGGCATGCCGACCCGGTAATCGGAGTCGAGGTCGGTGACGGCGCCGCTCCCCGTCAGCTCCTCCATGAGCTTCTGGCTCAGCGGCACGAGCTGGTTCCAGTCGGCGCCGCGGACGGAGAACTCGATCGGGAAGCCGCGCTGGGCCGTGAAGCCCTGCTGGGAGGTGTCCTGGATGACCGCCCGGACGCCGGGGATGGCGTTGAGCTCGCGCCGGAGCACCGCCGAGAATTCGGCCTGGTCCATTCGCCGGTCTTTCGGCGGGACCAAGGTCAGGAACATCATCCCGGAATTGACCCCCCCGCCGCCGCCCATGCCGCCGACGAAGCTGAACGTCTGCTGGACCTCGGGGTGTGTGTTGACCGTGTCCTCCGCCTTGACGAGCAAGGCGTCGGTCTCGGTGATGTCCGACCCGACGGCCGTCTGGATGCGGACCATGACCCGGCTCTGGTCCTGGGAGGGCACGAACTCGCTCGGCAGGGTGGCGAAGATGACGATGGCCGCGACGAAGAGGGCCAGCCCCAGGACCAGGATGAGGCCGGGCTTGCGCAGGGCGCCGTGGAGGACGCGGCTATAGAAGGCCTCGAGCTTGCGGAAGCCGCGGTCGACGGCCAGGCCGATCTTGTTCCGGCCTTCCCGCGTCGTCTTGAGGAACTGCGAGCACCGGGCCGGGGCCAAGGTCACGGCCTCGACATACGACAGGAGGACGCACAGGCAGAGGGTGATGCCGAACTGGAGGAAGTAGCGGCCGATGATGCCCTTCATGAAGACGACCGGCAGGAAGATGGCCACGACGGCCAGCGTCGCGGCCAGGGCGGCGAAGGCGATCTCCTTCGTCCCTTCGAGGGCCGCCGGCACCAGGGCCTTGCCGCCCTCGCGGTGGCGGAAGATGTTCTCCATGACCATGATGGCGTCGTCGACGACGATGCCGACGGCCAGGGCCAGGGCCAGCAGGGTGAACGTGTTGAAGGTGAAGCCGAGGAAATAGATGATGGCCACCGTGCCCAGGAGCGACATGGGGATGGCCAGGATGACGTTGAGCGTGCTCGACAGCGATCCCAGGAAGAGCCAGCAGACGAAGGCCGTCAGGACGACCGAGAGGAGGAGCTCGAACTGGATCTCGTTGACCGACTCCCGGATGAACTTCGTGCTGTCGTTGGTGATCCCCACGGTCATGTCGGGCGGCAGGGTCTTGGCGTACTCGTCGATGGCCGCCCGGACGTTCCTGGCCAGGGCCACGGCGTTGGAGCCGCGCTGCTTCTTGATGCCGATGCCCTGGGCCGGGCCGCCGTCCATGCGGGCCAGCCGCCGGACGTCCTCGAAGCCGTCCTCGACCAGGGCGACATCGCTGAGGTAGAGGGGGCTGCCGTTGACCTCGCGGACGACGATCTGGCGCAGGGTCTCGAGATCGACCGCCTCGCCGAGGACGCGGACGTTGACCTCGCGGCCCGTCGTCTCGAGCCGCCCGGCCGGCAGCTCGATGTGCTCGCGCTGAAGGGCGGCGATGAAGTCGCTGACGGTCAGGCCTTTCTCGTCGAGCCGGGCCGCATCGAGCCAGATGCGGATGTTCCGTTCGAGCGTGCCCATCAGCGAGATCTCGCCGATCCCGGGGATCGTCTGGAGCTTCTCCTTGAGGCCGTAGCGGACGTAGTCGCTGAGGACCCGCTGAGGGAAGGGGCCGCCGAGCCGGGCCATCATGATGGGCTGGTCCTCGGGGTTCTGCTTGGAGCAGATCGGCGGGTCCATGTCGCGGGGCAGGCGGCGCTGGGCCTGGGAGACCTTGGCCTGAACGTCCTGGAGGGCCAGGTCGACGTCGCGCGAGAGCTCGATCTCGACGGTGATATTGGCCGAGCCCTGGCGCGAGCTCGAGGTCAGGGTCCGGACGCCCTCGACCTGGATGAGGGCCTCCTCGAGGGTCTCCACGACCTCGTTCTCCATGACCTCCGGGGCCGCCCCTTCCCAAGTGGCGGAGACGTTGATCGTGGGGAAATCGACGTCCGGGAACTGGCTGATGCCGATCCGCCCTCCGGCGACGAGGCCGAAGACGACAGTGGCGGCCATGAGCATCCAGGCCAGGACGGGCTTGCGGACGCAGGATTCGGTGAGGTTCATGGGCGCGGTCCTTTATTTCTTTTCGGGGACGGCCGGCGCCGCGGCCGGCGCGCCGATGCGGACGAGGGCGCCGTTCGAGAGGGCCTCGGCGCCGCGGACGACGAGCTTCTCGCCTCCGTTGAGGCCGGAGAGGACCTCGACGCGGCCGTCGGCCGAGCGCATGCCCAGGGTCAGGATGCGCTCCACCGCCGCGTCGCCCTCGACGACATAGGCCAGGAAGCCGCGCTCGCTCGGGCGGACGGCCGCGACGGGGATGACCGGGGCCTGGCCGGCCGAGGCCACGGGGACGGAGATCTCGGCGAACGAGCCCGGCCGGAGGCTCTTGTCGCCGGGATCGTCGATGTTGGCGGTGATGTCGACGAGACGGGAAGTCGCGTCGGCCGATTCGGCGACATGGACGACCTTGGCGGTGAACTCGCGGCTCGCCTCGCGGACCCGGAACTTGGCGTCCTGCCCGGGCTTGATCCGGGCGGCGTCGCGCTCGGGGACGCGGAACCGGAGAAGGAGCGGGTCGCGGCGGACCAGGGTCGCCAGGACCGTGCCTGTCTGGACGTATTGCCCGGTCTGGACGGTCCGGGTCTGGATGATGCCCGAGATCGGCGCCTTGACGAAGGCGTCGCGGAGGTTGAGCTTGGCCTGGTTGAGGGCCGAGCGGGTCTGGGCGACCTCGGAGGCGGCGGTCAGGACCTTCGTCCGCCAGGTCTCGACCTCTTCCCCGGGGATGAGCCCGGGGTTCTGGGTGATGACCGTTTCGCGCCGCTTGAGCCCGGCCTCGGCGTCGGCCTTGGAGGCCTCGGCTTTCTCGAAGGCGGCCTGGGCCGACTCGACCGCCAGGCGGTAGCGCTCGGTCTCGATCTCGACGAGCGTCCGGCCGGCCGCGGCGTACTCGCCTTCGGCGAAGAGGACCCGGTCGACGGCGCCGGAGACGCGGGCCGTCACCTGGACCTTTTCGAAGGCCTCGACCGAGCCGACGGCCGAGACGGTATAGACGAGCGAGCGGACCGGGACCTCTTCGACATCGACGGGGAAGACGACGCGACCCCGCCCTCCGCCGGGAGCCTGGGAGGCGGACGCTTTCTTCTTACAGGCGCCGGCCGTGACGACAAGAACGGCCGCTGCGGCGGCGAGAGCGATGAGCTTCTGGTGCTTGAGTTCGATCACTTGATTGGCTCCTTCCCGAAGGGGTCGAGTCCCAGGGCCGCTTCGAGGTTGAGGAAGGCGACGCCCAGGCCGTACCGTTCCTGGACAAAAGCGACTTCCGCCTCGAAAAGCTTGACATTGGCGTCGGCCACCTCGAGGGCGGAGGCGAGGCCCTGGCGGTAGAGTTCGGTCGTCTCGGCGGCGTTTTTCTTGGCCACTTCATGGGCGACGGTGGCCTGCCTGAGCGAAGCCCGCTGGTTGGCCAGCGAGACCAGGGACTGGCGGACCTGGACGTCCACCTGGCGCATCGCCGCCCGGTAATCCAGGTCGGCCAGCCGGGCCAGGGCCCGCTGTTCCTTCTGCTGGCCGAAGCGGGCGCCGCCGTCGAAGAGGTTCCAGCTCAGGGTCGCGCCCAGGCTCCAGTTCCAGTTCCTGTTGTTGAAGCTGGCTTCGTTCGTCAGGCTGTACCGGCCGGAGGCGCTGAGCGACGGGACCCAGCCGAGCATCGGCAGCTTGGCCAGGGCGCGCCGGGACGAGGCCTCCCAACGGAGCGAGCTGAGGTCGAGACGGCGGGCCAAGGCCTCTTCGACGAGGGCCTCGGTGTCGGCGGCCTCGGCCGCCGCCGCCTCGATCAGGAACTCCGGCACGATGAGCGGGGCGCGGACGGCCTCGGGCGCGTCGAGGAGATGGCCGAGCTGGAGGAGGGACGTTTCGACCTCTCCTTTGACCTGGGTCAGCCCGACCTCGGCCGTGGCGTACTCGAGCTCGGCCCGGGTGACATCGTTGACGGACGCGAGTCCGGCCGAGAACCGGGCCTTGGCGGCGTCGAGGTTCTGCCCGGCGAAAGCGAACCGCCGGGCCGAGGCTTCCTGGACTTGGGATGTGCCCAAAGTGGCCAAATAGGCCTGGCTGACCTCGAAGGCCAGCTGCCGCCGTCCCTCCGTGGCGGCCGCCACGTCGGCGTTCCGCTGGGCGCGCAGGGCGGCGAGGCTGGTCAAGCTCCGGGCGTCGAAGAGGGTTTGGCTGAGGGCGAAGGTCTCCGAGAGGGCGTTGTAGCGCTGGATGATGACCTCGGTCTCGCCGACGACCCGGCGTGTTTCATAGGCCCGGCGGGTATAGGTGCCCGTGCTGGTCACCGTCGGCAGGAAGAACGACCGGGCCTGGGCGACCCGGGCGTTGGCCGCGGCCTCGCTCTCAAACGTCTGCAAGGACCGTTCGTTCCTTTCCAAAGCCAGCGCGACCGCCCTGTCGAGCGTCAGCGGCTGGTCCTGGGCCGCGAGCCGGGGGACAAGGAGGAGGAACAGACTAAAAGATGCCGCGCCGGGGTGCCTGGCCCGGCCGGTCTGGGATATCTCTGCCATCGTCGCGTCTCCTCGAGCGCGGGGCCGTCCGCGGGGCCCCGGAGCCGGAATGAAATACAGGACTATACCATAAGAATTTAGGACGTCCTAACGGCCCTTTTCTTCCCCGTTCTTCGGGGAAGGCCGGGCGTCCGGGAAGAGCCTCCGAGGACCCCCGTCTAAAGGGGTGGGCAGGGGGACACGTACCCCAGGTACATGTCCCCGGTCGGGACGGGGATATGTCCCGCCCCGGTGCGTGTCCCCGATCTGCTGCAGAACGGAAGGAGGCGCATATGAGGGCAAAGGAGATCTTAGCCGCTGGGCTTTTAATGGTCCTCGCGACCGCCGTACTATTCTGGGCCTTTCCAAGCCCGAAGGCCTCGCCCCGCCAGGCCCCGGCGGGCTCCGACCTCGACAAGAAGGTCCGGGCTTTCCTCGACGGTCACGCCGGCCGGTGGCGGGACATGAACGTGTCCGAAGCGGACGGCGAGATCCTTTACGACCTCGTCCTCAAGAACAAATACACCCGGGCCCTGGAGATCGGCACGTCGACCGGCCACTCCGGGATCTGGATCGCCTGGGCCTTGAGCAAGACGGGCGGCAAGCTCATCACCGTCGACATCGACGAGGGCCGCCACAACGAGGCCGTGGCCAACTTTCGCGAGGCCGGGCTCGACGCCTGGATCGACGCCCGTTTGGCCGACGCCCACGACCTCGTCCCCGCCCTTGCCGGGCCGTTCGACTTCGTCTTCTGCGACGCCGACAAGGACTGGTATAAGAACTACTTCGTTGCCGTTCTGCCCAAGCTCACGGCCGGCGGCTGCTTCGCCGCCCACAACGTCTCGGCCCGGATGCGGCGGGGTGGCTGGGGCAGCGGCGACTTCGTCGAGTACATCCTGTCCCTCCCGTTCATGGAGACGGCGTTCGACGAGCGCAGCTGGGCGGGGATGTCGGTCAGTTACAAGCGGGCCGAGAAGTGAGCCCGGCCCGCCCGCCTACCACTTCTTGAATTTCCAGAAGACGTAGAAACCGACCACAGAGACCGCGGCCAGGCCCATGATGATCCAGAAGGCCGGGTGCTCCCGGAGGCCGAAGGGCAGGACCACGTTCATGGAGAAGATCGAGACGACGAGCGTCGGCACCATGATCGAGATGGTGATGATGTTCAGCGTTTTCATCAGGACGTTGAGGTTGTTGCTGACGATCGAGGCCCGGGCGTCCATCAGGCTGGCCAGGATGTTCGAGTAGACCTCGGCCTGGCGGTAGCACTGGTTGTTCTCGACGGCGATGTCGTCGAGGAGCTCCATCTCCTCCTGGGTGAAACAGAACTTGGCGGCGTTGTGGCGGATCTTCTCGATCAGGGCGCCGTTGGAGCTGACGGCGTTCTGGTAGTAGACCAGGCTCTTCTGCAGGGCGAACAGGTTGATGAGGAACCTGTTCTCCATGGCCTTGTTGATCTTCTGCTCGACGTCGTCGGCGATCTGGTTGATGATCCGGAGGTGCTCCATGAAGTGGAAGATGGCCCGGTAGATGAGCCGGATGACGAGCTCGCGGATGCTCCCGACCTTGGCCAGCTGCTTGCCCTCGAACAGGCTCGTCTCGTCGGCGACGACCAGGATGATCTTGTCGCCGAAGTAGAAGACGCCCATGGTCGAGGCCTTGAACAGGAGCTGGTCCTCCCCGGAATAGTTCTTCGGCCGCTTGTAGATGAAGGCGATGTGCCCCGGCTCGCACTCGAGACGGGCCTGCTCGTCCGGGTCGAGGGCGGAATTCAGGGTGTGCTCGTCGACCTGGTAGCCGTCGACGAGGAGGCGCTTCTCGGCCTCGTCGGGATTGACGTAGAGGAGGATGGGCGCTTTCTCGTCGTCCGTGGGGACGATCTTGTTGTTCTCGATCTGGAAGCGTCGGAGCATTCCCGGCCTCCTTTCAGCGGACTGCCGGTCCGCGAGGGCCCATTATCGCCCCTCGGCCGGGAAAGGGCAAGCCTCGGATCTCTTCGGGCTATTCGAGCTTGACCTTCTTCGCGATCTTGCCGCCGTGGCGCGACTCGTAGCGGAGCGTGAGCTCGCCCCTGCCCTCCACCAGGAATTCGTGCTCGACCTTGCCGAAGCCGGGCACGACGAGGAACTGGATCTCCGGCCGGTCCTTCTTGGAGGCGACCTGGTCACGGTAGGGATCGACGAGGAGCCCGCCCGCGACGACTTTGGCCCCGGAGACCTTGAGCGTGTCCTTGGGATAGAGGTTGACCTTCTGGGCGAGGTAGCTCATGGTCGGCATGGCCTTGGGATTGGACAGGCGCGTCCGGACGC
>Ga0172364_10002035_pt1 | contig 15912 bp, 12 predicted proteins | sample LakKivSesite10cm_FD_114545 | JGI IMG/M metagenome (GOLD analysis project Ga0172364, IMG submission 114545) | Sediment microbial communities from Lake Kivu, Rwanda - Sediment site 10cm | ecosystem: Environmental > Aquatic > Freshwater > Lake > Sediment | place: Rwanda: Western Province, Lake... | reverse complement strand
TGGCGTGGGGCCAGATCGGGCCCTGCCAGTTCGAATAGGGCTTGATGACGTTCACGTTGTTGTACTGGGGATCGTCGGCCGCGAGCGAGCGGATGCCATGCGGCGACCAGAGCTTGGAGGGTTCGAGGACATAGCGCTCGATCATGGCCCTGGCCCGCTCGGCCGGCGCGAGTCTGGCCCAGAGCGGGACCTGGTTGCTGTAGGTGACGCAGCGGATGCGGGCCCGCTCGACACAGTCGTAATTATAATAGGTCGCGTCGGCCGGGTCCCACAGGTGATCGTTGATGGCCGCGGCGAGCTTTGCCGCCCGGTCGCGGAAGGCGGCCGCCTCCCCGGCCTTGCCGATCCGCTCCGCGACGACGGCCGCGGCCCGGTAATCCAGATAGGCGAAGGCGTTGACGTCGCCCCCGGCGACGGCGTTGTGATAGCGGCGGACAAGCGCGGCGTTGTTGTCGGCCCCCGATTCGAGGCCGTCCCACCATTTGACGAGCCCGGTCTCCGGATCGCTCATCTTGCGCTCGCGGTAGGTCAGGCAAGCCTCGAATTTCTCCCAGATGGGTATGAGCCACGAGAAATCCCCGAGGGCGATCGAACCGTAATAAGCGGCCTGGCCCATGAGCGGCTTGATGTGGTAGAGGCGGGCGTCGCGCCCGGCCCAGGGGCGGATGCCGCCGGGCGTCTGGCCGTCGGGCTCCGTGTAATGGAGGAAATTGAGGCACCAGTTCTTGAGATAGATGCCGTTCCTCCTGTCGGCGGAGATGAGGTGGAGGCCGACAAAGAAGGCATCCCAGTCCCAAAGCTCCTCGTAGACGCCGCTCGGCACGACGTAATCATGAGGGAGGGCCCCGTTGGCCTTGCGCAGGACCCCTTTGGCGAGGGCCCCGATCTTCTCCTTCGCGGCGGCCTCGAGCCGGTCCAGCTCCTTGGCGTCGATCGTCATCTCGAGCGCTCCTAGCGGCAGGCTCAGACCTTGGGCTCCCAGCCCTTGGCGTATTCGCGGCCCCAAAGGGCCATGGCCTCGCGGTCGCCGATGACATGGCCGGTCCGCGGGTCGAGCCGCAGGGCCCGGCCGAGCTTCCAAGCGATATTTGAGAGGTGGAGCATGGTCACGCTGACGTTGGCGTCCTCGATCGGTGAGCGGAGTTTCTCTCCCGTCCGGATGGCGGCGATGAGGTTGCCGAAGTGACGGGTCGTCATCGTGTCGATGCTCTGGAGGTCTTGGGTCGTAGCCGCCCGCCGGGTGCTGAACTCGTCGAGGAGCTTGTCGTCGAGGCCGAAGACCTGGTAGCCCTCGCGGTCGACGATGACCGTCCCCTCCGTGCCCAGGATCGCGGCGCCGCGGTCCCGGCCGTATTGCTTCTTGCCCTGGCAGCATTGGCCTTCCCAGGTGATCATCCGGTCGCCGTAGGCGAAGCTCGTGACCAGCGTGTCGTAGAATTCCCAGTCGTCCTTGAAGTGGTATCGCCCGCCGGCGGCCGTGACCTCTTCCGGATAATCGACGCCGAGGGCCCAGCGGCAGACGTCCACTTCGTGCGTGCCGTTGTTCAGGGTCTCGCCCGTGCCCCAGTTCCAGAACCAGTGCCAGTTATAGGGATGGATATTGTCCTTGTAGGGACGGCGCGGCGCCGGGCCCTGCCAAAGCTCCCAATCGAGATATCCGGGGACGGGCACGGCCTGGCCGACGCCGATCGAACCGCGGGTGTTGCTGTACCAGGCTTTGCCGAGGTAGGGCCGGCCGATGAGCCCCGTCCTGATCTTGCCGACGATCTCGATGGTATGCTCGGACGAGCGCTGCTGGTTCCCCATCTGGACGAGCCGGCCGTATTTCTTGGCCGCCGCGATGAGCAGCTCGCCTTCCCGGGGGTTGTGGCTGCACGGCTTCTCGACATAGACGTGCTTGCCGGCCTGGAGCGCGGCGATGGCCATGGGCGCGTGCCAGTGCTCGGGCGTGGCGATGGTCACCACGTCGACATCCCTGGCGTCGAGGACACGGCGGAAATCGGTCACGGCCACGGGATCGGCCCCGAACGACTTTTTGGTCTCCGCCGCGAACTTGTCGAGCTCGCGCCGGTCGACGTCGCAGACGTGGGTCACGGCCGCCCCCGCGTTCTGCCGGAGGCACTCGAGGTGGGCGTAACCCCGGCCGTGCAGGCCGATGACGGCGAAGTGGATCCGCTCGTTGGCCCCGATGATCCGCCCGGCGCTCAGGGCGTTCGAGGGGGAACTCCGGAAGGGCGTCCCGGCGCCGAGGCCCGAGGCCCCGGCGGCCAGTCCGGCCGATCCGAGGGCCATCCCCTTGAGGAATTCGCGACGCGTCGTCATCAGCCCTCCCTTTCTCCAGTCGTACTATTCACGAGTCGAGACGGCTGCAGATGCGAGGCGTCAAAGGGTGAAGCTGTACTCGGAGTACTGCGATCCCTTTGCAACGAAGCAGATGCGGCTGGATCGGCTCGCCCGAAGGGTGAAAACGCCGCTCTTGGTTCTTCTGGCTTGATGGAGAAACGCGGCGTTTTCATGAATAGGTGCGGATCTTGATGTTCCGGAATGAGACCCTGTTGCCGTGGTCCTGAAGCAGGATGTGGCCGCGCGGGTATTCGCCGAACCCGGGGATGTCCTTGAACTTGCTCTCGGCCTTGTGGGCCAGGAACTCGGGCCCGCCCCGTTCGAACTCGAGGACCTCGACGCCGTTAAGCCAGTGCTCGACGTGCTTGCCCCGGACCAGGATCCGGGCGTGGTTCCATTCGCCGATCGGCACCGGCGGCTTGTTCGTCGCCGGGATGAGGTCGTAGAGCGAGGCGCAGGTACGGTTGCCGCGGAGGCCCAGCTTGGCGTCGGGGTGGCCGACATCATCGAGGAGCTGGTATTCGAGCCCCTTGGCCGAGCCCGGCGTCCGCGGCTGCTCCTCGATGACGAAATACTTGATGCCGCTGTTCGCCCCCGGCGTCAGCCGGAAATCGACGGAGAGCTCGAAGTCGCCGTACTCATCGAGGGTGACGATGTCGCCGCCGAAGGCCGCCTCGCCGCCGCCGGATTCCTGGACGCTGAGGATGCCGTCCCGGACCTCCCAGCCGCGTTCCGGGAGCTTGTCCATGTAGGCGCCCCGCCAGCCGTCCATGGTCCGGCCGTCGAAGAGGAGCTTCCAGCCGGCGGCCCGCTCGGCCGCGGTCAGGGTGTTCGGCGCCTGGCCCGTGTTTCCGGCGGAGGTCCGGCCGGAACAGGCCAGGGCCAGGACCAGGACAAGGACGATAAATAATAGCTTCTTTAACCGAAGCGTTCGCATGCCCCGATGCTATTTCCGGCCGGGGCCGATGTCAAGGCGTCATGGACGGGGGACTTTTGCCCAAGGCGCGGGTCCCCGTTCGGGGCCACAAGAGGAGGTCAGGTCACGGCGGACATGTGACGTGAGGACCGGTTCAGGGGCGAAAACGCCAAGGAAAAGGCCGGGACCAGCGGCTCCGGACGGCCTTCCCGCGGATCCTCTGCGGGTTGGCGGGAACCGTCGACCAGGCGGGCCGCCGGACGAGCCAGGCCAGGCGGATGACGTAGAGGCGGGGGTCGAAGCGGGGCGACATCAGCGGGCCGCCACCCGGCGGCCGTCCTCGACGACGACCTTTCCGCTCTTGATCACGGTGCGGACGGGGTTCCGCGCCGCATCGTAGGCCAGCGAAAGGCGGTCCGGAACGTCGCAGATGAGAAGGTCCATCTTTTTCCCCGCTTCGAGACTCCCGATCGAATCCTGGCGGCCGAGCGCGTAGGCGGCGTTGATCGTGCAGGCGCTGATCGCTTCCTCGACGGTCAAGCCCAGCGTGAAGACGCCGAGCTGCAGGATGAAGGCCATCGAGCTGATGTGCGAGCTCCCCGGATTGAAATCGGAGGCCAGGGCCACGGCCGCGCCGGAGTCGACGAGGCGCCGGGCCGGGGCCCGCTTGTCCATCATCAGGAAGAACGACACGCCGGGCAGGAGGATGGCCGCCGTCGGGCTCCCGGCCAGCCGGGCGATGCCCTCGTCCGAGACCGCGATCAGATGCTCGGCCGAGACCGCCCCGGCCTCCGCGGCCAGCTCCGCGCCGCCGAGGGCGACGAACTCGTCGGCGTGGATCTTGACCTTGAAGCCGGCCTCCTGGGCCGCCGCGATGAGCGCCCGCGTCTCTTCGAGGGTGAAGGCGCTCGGTTCGCAGAAGACGTCGAAGAACTCGGCCAGGCCGCGCTCGCGCACGGCCGGGATGATCGTGTCGATGAGGAGCCGGACGTACTCCCCGCGCCGGTCGCGGTACTCCGACGGGATGTCGTGGGCGCCCATGAAGGTCGGGACGATGTCGACCGGGTGGAGGGCGGCGAGGTCGCGCAGGGCCTCGAGCTGCTTCAGCTCGTCCTCGAGGTTGAGCCCGTAGCCGCTCTTGGCCTCGGCCGTCGTCGTCCCCGTGAGGAGCATCCGGTCGAGACGCCGGAGCGAGAGGGCCAGGAGGTCGTCGAGGCTGGCCGCCCGGGTGGCCTTGACCGTCGCTTGGATGCCCATGCCCCGCTCGGCCAGCTGCTGGTAGGTCCAACCTTGGATCCGCAGGCCGAACTCCTTGGCCCGGTCCCCGGCGAAGGGGAGATGCGTGTGGGCGTCGATGAAGCCGGGAAGGACGGTCTGGCCCCGCGCGTCGATCGTGACCGCGCCCGGCTCGGGCTCGACCTCCGCCAGGAACCCCTCCTCGGTCCCGGCATAGACGATGACGCCCCGGGAGGAGGCCACCCAGCCGTTCTCAACGGCGCCGATCTGCCGCATGTCGCGGCGGCGCTTGGGGGCGGGCCCGGCGCAGGTCACGAGCTCGCGGCCGCCGGCGACGACGAGATCAGCTGATCTCATGAGGGCTCTTCCTCATCGACGAGTGCTTGGTCCGGCGGATGAAGGCCGGGGTCTCGTAGGGCTCCCACTGCTTGTCGCTGACCGAGGTCGGCTCCCAGGACGGAGCGCTGGCCGTTGCCCCGCGGCCCTCGAAGAGATAGGGCGGTGTCGGGGGGGCCACCGGGAAGGGGGCCGGCGTCGCCACGGGCTTGCGGGCCGCCGCGCCGCGGGCGGGCTCCGCCGCCGCGGCCGGCGCCTGGGCCACGGCCCTGTCCGGGGCCTGGTCGAAGCCGGTGGCGATGACCGTGACCTTGACCGTGTCCTTCATGCTCTCGTCGATGACCGTGCCGAAGATGATGTTGGCGTCGGGATCGGCCATGCTGTGGATGAGCTGGGAGGCCTTGGAGACCTCGTGGAGGGTCATGGTCTTGCCGCCGGTGATGTTGATGAGGACGCCGTGGGCGCCCTCGATCGAGGTGTCGATGAGGAGCGGCGAGGAGATGGCCTTCTCGGCGGCCTCGAGGGCCCGGCTCTCGCCCGAGGCCAGGCCCGTCCCCATGAAGGCCATGCCCATGCCTTTCATGACCGACTTGACGTCGGCGAAGTCGAGGTTGATGAGGCCGGGCTTGGTGATGAGGTCGGAGATGCCCTGGGCGGCCTGGCGCAGGATGTCGTCAGCCAGGCGGAAGGCGTCCTGGACCGAGGTGTTGAGGGTGACGGTCTGGAGGAGCCGCTCGTTGGGGATGGCGATGACCGTGTCGACCGCCGACTTGAGCTCCTTGAGCCCCTCCTCGGCCTGCCGCATCCGGACCCGGCCCTCGAAGCCGAAGGGCAGGGTGACGATGGCGATGACCAAGATGTCGAGCTCGGCCGCGAGGTTGGCGATGATCGGCGTCGAGCCGGTGCCCGTGCCGCCGCCGAGGCCCGTCGTCAGGAAGATCATGTCGGCGCCTTGGAGGATCTCGAGGAGCTTCTCGGTGTCCTCCATGGCCGCCTGGCGCCCGGTCTCGGGCCGTCCGCCGGAGCCGAGGCCCTTGGTGAGGAGCTGGCCGATGGGGATCTTGGTCCGGGCCCGGTTGCTGTTGAGGGCCTGGAGGTCGGTGTTGACGGCGATGAACTCCACGCCCTGGATGCCGGACTCGATCATCCGGTTGACGGCGTTGCCGCCGCCCCCGCCGAGGCCGATGACCTTGATCTTGGCCCCGACGTGGTCCTCGACCAGGTGGAATTTCAGCCGGGATTCGTCGCTCATGGTGTCCTCCTTATCCTTCCTTGAACCAATCCTTGAACCGGGCCAGCGCGCCCTTCTTGCGGTCCTTGGCCAGGCCGCGGTCCTGCCAGATGTGAAAGCCGTAGAGGATGAGCCCCACGGCCGTCGCGAAATCGGGGGTCGAGACGCGGTCGACGAGGCCGCCGACGCCGCCCGGGTCGCCGCGCCGGACCGGCAGGTCGAAGATCTCCTCGGCCACTTCCTCGAGGCCCTCGAGGAGGGCCGTGCCGCCGGTGAGGACGAGACCCGAGTTCAGCGACTTGTCGTAGCCCATGCGCTTGATGTCGTCGTTGACGATACGGAAGATCTCCTCGGCCCGGGGCTGGATGATGTCAGCCAGCAGCTGGCGCGACAGGACCCGGGGCTTGCGGCCCTTGCCGACCGACGGGACCTCGATCGTCTCCTGGTCCTCGACGGGCGGCCCGGCGACGCAGCCGAACTTCTTCTTGATCCGTTCGGCCTCGGGGATGGGCGTCCGCAGGCCGACGGCGATGTCGTTGGTGAAATTGTCGCCGCCGATGGGGATGGTCGACGTGTACCAGAGGCTGCCGCGCTCGTAGATGGCCACCTCGGTCGTGCCGGCGCCGATGTCGATCTGGCCGACGCCGAGCTCGCGCTCGTCCTGGGTCAGGATGGCCTGGGCCGTGGCGATCTGGTTGAGGACGATCTCCTCGATGCCGACGCCGGCCCGCTCGACGCAGCTCTTGAGGTTCTGGAGCGAGGTCAGGGCGGCGGTGATGATGTGGACGTTGACCTCGAGCTTGATGCCGCTCATGCCGACCGGGTCCTTGATGCCGTCCTGGTCGTCGACGATGTACTCCTGGGGGATGATGTGGATGATGTCCCGGTCGGGCGGGATGGGGATGGCCTTGGACTGATCGACGACGCGGCGGACGTCCTCGCGGGTGATCAGCCGGTTCTTGCCCGAGACGGCGACGACCCCGCGGCTGTTGAAGCTCTTGATGTGGGCCCCGGAAATGCCGAAGAAGGCCGAGTCGATCTCGACGCCGGCCATAAGCTCGGCCTCTTCCTGGGCCTTCTTGATGGCCGTGGTCGTTGCCTCGAGATCGACGACGACGCCCTTGCGCAGGCCGTGGGAGTCGGCCGTGCCGATGCCGATGATCTCGATCTTGCGCTCCTCGGTCACCTCGCCGATGACGGCCACGACCTTGCGCGTGCCGATGTCGAAGCCGACGATGTAGCTTGTCTTGGGCATGGCTCAGTCTCCTTTGTCCGCTGCGGGGGATGCGTCCGCGGGCGCCGGGTCCGCGGGCCTGAGAAAGGCGCGGCCGTCATAGCTCATGTTGACGAGGGCCAAAGGTCCGAACCGGGATTCCCATTCGGCCCGCCGGGACCGGAAATCGGCCAAGCCGGCCGCGGCGGCGTCGGCGGCGACGACGATCCGGACGGGATCGTCCTTGAAGAGAAGCTCGAGCGTCCCGTAGTCGCTCGTCCGGATGGCCAGGAGCCGGGCCCTTTCGGCCGTCGGCAGGCTGTCGTAGCCGCGGCGGGCCTCGGCCCATTTCTCGGTGAAACCTGAGGCGAAGCCGGTCTCGTCACAGATGACGGGCAGGGCGTATTCGTCGAGCGCATAGACCCTTTCGAGGACGCGCCCGTCCTCGTCGGCGAGATGCAGGCCGTCCCGGTCGAGAACGGCGTAGGGCGTCCGCTCCTCGATCATGATCCGGAGTCCCGAGGGAAAGTCCTTCTGCACGCTGGCATCCTTGACCCAGGCCAGCCGGCGGACCTGGGCCCGCACGGCCTCGAGATCGCAGAGAAGGATGTTGCCGAGGCGGGGCACCGCATAGTAGCGCTCGAGCGCCTGGCGCAGGTCAGGCTTGGCGCAGGCGATCGTGACCTTGCGGATGGCCAGCTCGTCCCAGGAGATGAGAAAGAGATAGGCCCCGCGGACGGCGATGAAGATCGCCGCCTGGAGGGCCAGGAGCAGGAGGACGTGGCCGACCCGGAGGACGCGCCGGCGCCGCCCCTTCTTGACGGCCACGGACCGCTCCCCCGGCTTCGGGAAGAAGCGGCGGGCGAAGAGCGCCGGCCGCCGCTCGCGCCCGAGATCGCCGACGTTCGTGGCCATGTCAGCCCCTGGCCTCCAGCTTCTCGATGATATCCGGGATGGTCTTGTTGACGTTCCCGGCCCCGAGGACGAGGACGATGTCGCCGGGAACGAGAAGGGTCTCGAGAAGGGCGCCGATCTTCTTCAGGTCCGGCTCGAAGTGGACCTGCTTGTGGCCGAAGTGGCGGACCTCCTCGTAAAGGGCCCGCCCCGTGACGCCGGGGATCGGGTCCTCGCCGGCCGGGTAGATCTCGGTCAGGACGAGGACGTCGGCCTGGTTGAAGGCCGTGGCGAAGGCGGTCATGAGCTTGGACAGCCGCGTGTAGCGGTGGGGCTGGAAAACGGCCACGACCCGCCGGTCCCAGCCCCGCTTGGCCGCTTCGAGGGTGGCCTTGATCTCGGTCGGGTGATGGGCGTAGTCCTCGACGATCATGATGCCGTCGACCACCTTGCGCAGCTCGAAGCGCCGTCCCGTCCCCGAGTAGCTCTCCAGGGCCTCGAGGATGGTCTTGGCCGGGATGTCCAGGTCGAGGCCGACGGCGGCCGCGGCCATGGCGTTGAGGATGTTGTGCATCCCCGGCACCTGGAGCTTCATCGGGCCGAGCATCCGCCCGCGGGCGTAGAGAGTGGAGGAGCTGCGGAACTCTTCGAAGGCGAAGTCCCGGGCCGTCAGGTCCGACTGGGCCGAGAGGCCGTAGGTGATGACCCGCCGCTCGATCCGGGGGATGATGCTCTGGAGGTTGGGGTCGTCGAGGCAGAGGATGACGGGGCAGTAGAAGGGGACCTTGTTGGCGAAGTTGATGAACGTCGTCTTGAGGTCGTCGACGCCGCGGTATTGGTCGAGGTGCTCCTCGTCGATGTTCGTCAGGACGGCGATGAACGGGGAGAGGTAGAGGAACGAGCGGTCGCTCTCGTCGGCCTCGGCAACCATGAAGTCGCCGGCCCCGAGCTTGGCGTTGGCCCCGATCGTGTTCAGGCGGCCGCCAACGATGATCGTCGGATCGAAGCCGCCGGCCTCGAGGACGAGGGCCGTCATCGAGGTCGTCGTCGTCTTGCCGTGCGAGCCGGCCACGGCGATGCCGTACTTCATGCGCATGAGCTCCGCCAGCATCTCGGCCCGGGGGATGACCGGGATGAGGCTCTCGCGGGCCTTGACCACTTCGACGTTGTCCTCGCGCACGGCCGAGGAGATGACGACGACGTCGGCCTTCTGCAGGTTCTCGGCCCGGTGGCCGCAGGCGATCTGGGCCCCGAGACGGGTCAGCCGGCGGGTGGCGTCGTTCTCGGCCAGGTCGGAGCCGGAGACCTTGTAGCCGAGGTTGAGCAGGACCTCGGCGATGCCGTTCATGCCGGTGCCGCCGATGCCGATCATGTGGATGTGATTGAGCTTGCGGTAGCCTTTCTTGGTCACGACAGGGACTCCTTCCCCGGGCGCTTCATCAGCGACAGGCAGAGGCCGGCGATGCGGCCGGCCGGGTCCTCGGCCTGGAGGCGGCCGACGCTCTTTTCCATGGCCTCGAGGGCCTCCGGATGATCGAGGAAGCCAAGGATGCGGCCGGCCAGCTCCTGGGCCGTGGCCTGGGCCTCGGGCACGACAAGGGCGCCGCCGGCCGTTTCGAGCTCGCGCCCGTTCGCCGTCTGGTGGTCCTCCGCCGCGCCGGCGAACGGCACCAGGACGGACGCCTTGCGGGCGGCGATGAGCTCGGCCAGGGTGGTCGCCCCGGCCCGGCAGACGACGAGATCGGCCGCGCCGAAGCGGGCCGGCATGTCCGGAAAATACGCCGCCACCTCGGCCCCGGCGAATCCCCCGGCCCGGTAGGCGGCCGCGACCGTGTCGAGGTCGTTCGTGCCGGTCTGATGGGTCACGCGCAGCCGGTCCTTGGCCGCGGCGAGAAGCGGCAGGGCCTCGATGATCCTCGTGTTCAGAACGTGCGAGCCCTGGCTGCCGCCGAAGACGAGGATGTCGAGCGCCGCGCCGCGCGTCTTCGCCGGGAGGCGGTAGAACTCCTCGCGGACCGGATTGCCGAGAACGACGCCCTTGCCGCGTAGGAAGGGGAGGGTCGACGGGAAGGCGGCCACGGCCCGGCGCACCCAGCGGACGAGGAGCCGGTTGGTGAAGCCGGGGCGGGCGTTCTGCTCCAGGATCACGGTCGGGATACGGAGCCACGAGGCGAGAAGCACGATGGGCCCCGAGCTGTAGCCGCCGACGCCGATGACGAGCGCCGGCCGCGTCCGGGCCAGGATCCAGAGCGAATGGACAAAGGCGAGCGGCAGGACGACGAGGCCGCGCAGGCTCTTGAGGCCGCGGCCCTTGAGCCCCTCGATGCGCATGGGGATGAAGCGGACGCCGTGGGCGGCCATGATCCGTCCCTCGACCTCGCGCCTTGTCCCGACGTAGGTCAGGGCGATCTCCGGGGCCAAGTCCAGGAGTTTCCGGCCGACGACGAGCGCGGGATAAAGGTGGCCTCCCGTGCCGCCGCCGCTGATGATGACGCCCGGCCGTCTCATATCTTCACCGTTCCCCAGGTGTCGCCCCGCTTTTGGCTGATGTGGAGGAGCAGCCCCACGGCCGCGAGCGTGCACATCAGGGAGGACCGGCCGTAGGAGAGGAGGGGCAGCGGGGTCCCCTTGGCCGGTCCCAGGCCCAGGACGATCGACATGTTCATGAGCGCCTGAGCGACGATCGCCAGGGTGATGCCGGCGGCGATCATCTTGTAGGCCGGGCTCGGGGCCTCGAGGGCGATCTTCACCCCGCGCCAGAGGAAGAAGAGATAGAGGAGCAGGGTGAGGAGCGTTCCCAGCAGGCCGATCTCCTCGCCGAGGATGGCGAAAATGAAATCGGTGTGGGCGAAGGGCAGGAAGTTGAGCTTCTGGGTCGACTGGCCCAGCCCGGACCCGACGAGGCCGCCCGAACCGAGGGCCAGCTTGGACTGCTGGACCTGGTAGCCGCTGCCGAGAACGTCCTTGTCGGCCGAGAGGAAGCCCTGGATGCGCTGGACGCGGTAATCGGCCTTGACGAGGTAGAAGCCGAAGAGGGCCAGGGCGACGAGGCCGGCCGCGCCGAGATAGCGGAGCTTGACCCCGCCGATGAACAGGATCATCGCCGCCAGGGCCGTCAAGAGAACGGCCGTCCCGAAGTCGGGCTCGAGGAGGACGAGGACGATCGTGGCGGCCAGCACGGCCACCGGGACGGCCAGGGTCTTGAGCTCATTAAGGGTGTCTTTCTTGGCCTCGGCGTAGGTCGCCAGGAACAGGATCAGGCTGATCTTGGCCAGCTCCGATGGCTGGAAGCGCAGGCCGGGAAGGACGATCCAGCGGTTGGTGCGGGCGACGTCCGGCATGGCCAGGCACAGGGCCAGCAAAAGGAGCGTCAGGCCGAGGAGCCCGTACACGAAGCCCGGCTGGAGGAAGAAGGACTTCTTGACCGAAAGGAGGAAGACGATGAGGGCCAGGCCGGCCGCGGCCCCGAGGATCTGCTGGATCATGAAGTGGAAGGACTGGTTGTATTTCTCGCGGGCCATGAAGCTCGAGGCGCTGAAGACGAAGAAGACGCCGAGGACGACGAGGACGAGCGTCGCGGCGAGGAGATAGCCGTCGAAGCTGAGGCGGCGGCGGACGCTCATCGGGCGGCTCCTTTTTTGGCCCGGGTTGCCGCGAGGCGCCGGACCTCGCGCTTGAAGGTCCGGCCGCGCTCCTCGAAGTTCTTGAACATGTCCCAACTCGTCGCGGCCGGGGCCAGGAGGACGACGTCGCCCCGCGAAGCCAGGCCGAACGCGGCCCGCACGACCTCCCGGTAGTCCGCGGCGCGGACGACGGGGACGGCCCCGCCGAGGGCTGTCTCGATCTTGTCGGCGGCCTCGCCGACGAGGACCGCCGCCCGGACCCCCTTCTTGACGGCCGGGCGCAGCGGCGCGTAATCGCCGCCCTTGCCGCGGCCGCCGAGGATGAGGACGACCGGGCGGTCGAAGCTGGCCAGGGCCTTGAGGGTGGCATCGACCGTCGTGGCCTTGGAGTCGTTCACGAAGCGGACGCCGCCGACCCGCATCACGTCTTCGAGACGGTGCTCGAGGCCGCGGAAGGCGGCGATCGTCCGGGCCATCGACGCTGCCGGGGCGCCGCAGACACGGCCGAGGACGGCCGCGGCCAGGACGTTCTCGAGGTTGTGGGCCCCCGGCAGGGTGATTTGCGAAACCGGGAGGATCCTCTCGGCGGCTCCGTCGCGGACGACGACCCAGCCGCCGTCGACGAAGGCGCCGCGGGCCGGCCGATGCGCCCGGCTGAAGCCGTAGACCTGCGCCGCCGCCTCGCCGCGCACGGCCCAGACCCGGGCATCGTCCCGGTTGAGCACGGCCCGACCCTCGGGGCCCATCCGGGTGATGAGTTTCTCCTTGGCGGCGAAATAGCTTTCAAACGAGCCGTGCCAGTCGAGGTGGTTCTCGGAGACGTTGAGGAGGGCGGCCGCGGCCGGCGTGAAGCGCTCGGTGTATTCGAGCTGGAAGCTCGAGAGCTCGGTCACGTAGATGTCGTCGTCGCGGCTGCGGTCGACAAACGCGATGAGCGGCTTCCCGATGTTCCCGGCCGGACGGGCCCGCAGCCCGGCGTCGGCCAGGATGCGGTAGACGAGGGTGGTCGTCGTCGATTTGCCGTTCGAGCCGGTGATGCCGACGATGCGGCCCCTGAGGAAGAGAGAGGCGAGCTCGATCTCGGAGAGGACCGGCACGCCCTTCTCGCGGGCGGCCCGGATCTCGGCGAGCGGCGGGACGCCGGGGCTCGGCACGATCAGGTCGGCCGAGAGGAACGACTCGGCCCGGTGGCCGCCGGTCTCGAAGACGACGCCGCGCTCGATGAAGGGCCGGAGCTTCGTCCCGAAGGCCTCGGCCGGCTTCTTGTCGGTGACGCGGACGCGGGCGCCGCGGCCGGCCAGGAAGCGGGCCAGGGCTTTGCCCGTCCGCTCGAAGCCGACGACGAGAACGGTCTTGCCTTGAAGCTCCATGTCTATCTCAATTTCAGGGTGGCCAGGCTGAAGAGGGCGAAGATGATGCCCAGGATCCAGAAGCGGATGACGACCCGGCTCTCCGGCCATCCCGACAGCTCGAAGTGGTGATGGAGCGGGGCCATCCGGAAGATGCGCTTGCCTTTGCTGATCTTGAAGTAGGAGACCTGGAGAAGGACGGACAGGGCCTCCAGGATGAAGACCCCGGCCACGGTGAAGAGCAGGAGCTCCTGCTTGATGAGCAGGGCGATGACGGCCAGCGTGGCGCCGAGCGACAGGGCGCCGACATCGCCCATGAAGACTTGGGCCGGGTGGCAGTTGAACCACAGGAAGCCCAAGCAAGCGCCGGCGAAGGCGCCGGCGAAGACGGTCAATTCGGCCGCCTGAGGCACCCGCGGGATGCTGAGATACAGCGACCAGTTGTAGTTGCCGGCAACATAGGTCAGCGCCGTCAGCGCCGTGGCGCTGATCAACGTCAGGCCGATGGCCAGGCCGTCCAGCCCGTCGGCGAGGTTGACGGCGTTGGAGGACCCGACCAGGATGAAGACGATCCACGGCAGATAGAACCAGCCGAGGTAGGGGATCCACTTCTTGAAGAAGGGGACGCTCAGGCTCAGGCTGAACTCGCCGCGCGAGCCCAGCCAGATGAAGACCAGGCCGACGGCCGTCGCCAGGGTGAGCTGGAGGGCCAACTTCTGCCACGGCCGGAGCCCGAGCGACTGCTTGCGGCGGACCTTGAGGGCGTCGTCGAGGAAGCCGACCAGGCCGAACAGGATCATCGAGGCGACGGCCACCCAGACGTAGAGGTCGGAGAAGTTGCCCCAGAGCAGGGTCGGGATGATCGTGGCCAGGATGATCATCAGCCCGCCCATCGACGGCGTGCCCTTCTTGGCGTAATGGCTTTTCGGCCCGTCGGCCCTGATCTCCTGGCCGATCTGCCGGCGCTCGAGGAGCCGGATGATCCAGGGCCCGGCGAGAAAGCTCAGGAGGAGGGCCGTGATGCCGGCGGCGGCGGCCCTCACGGTGATGTACCGGAAGACGTTGAACAGAAAGAAATCGGTGCGGAGGGGGACGAGGAGCCAGTAGAGCACCGCCTTACTCCTTTCCTCGGGCCTTGAGCGCTTCGACCACGGCCTCGGTCTTCACGCCCCGGGAGCCCTTGACCAGCACGAGATCGCCGTCGCGCACGATCCCGCCGATGGCGGCCGCCGCGGCCTGCGAGTCGGCGAAGCGATGGATGGCGGACCCGCTCAAGCCGGACGCCTCGGCCCCGTCGGCGATCGCCGCCGCCAGCGGGCCGACCGTCACCAGAACGTCCCAGCCCGCCCGGGCCGCGGTCTCGCCGGCCTTCCGGTGGAACGCGAGCTCGCCCTCGCCGAGCTCGAGCATGTCGCCGAGAACGGCGACCTTGCGCGCGGCGGGGAGGGCGGCCAGGCTCTTCAGCGCCGTTTCGAGGGCGCGGGGGTTCGAGTTGTAGGAATCGTCATAGACGCGGATGCCCCGGCCCGCCTCGAAGACCGTCCCGCGCCGGACGAAGGGCTTGAGGTCCCGGATGGCCGGGCGGATCTCGTCGAGGCTCAAACCCAGCGCGAGGGAGGCGGCCGCGGCGGCCAGGAGGTTCACCACCGCGGCCTCATTGACGCACGGGAGAGCGACGCGTCCCGATTCTTGACCGTAGCGGAGGACGAATTCGAAGCCGGCATAGCCCCGGGGCGCGAGATCCTCGGCGCGGACGTCGCATGACGGGTCCCGGCCGAAGGTCACCCGGCGGCCGGGGAAATCCGCGGCGATCTTCAGGACGAGCGGATCGTCGCCGTTGAGAACGGCCGCCGCCCCGGGCTTGGCCCCGTCGAGGATCTCTTTCTTGGCCTCGGCGATCTCCTCGAGGCCGCGGAAGAACTGGAGATGGACCGGGCTGATGTTGGTGATGACCGCGACATCGGGCGGGGCGATGCGGGTCAAGGCCCGGATCTCGCCGGGGGCGCTCATGCCCATCTCGAGCACGGCCGCGGTGTCGCCCGGCTCGAGCCGGAGGACGGTCAGGGCCAGGCCGAGATAGTTGTTGAAGTTGCCTTCGGACTTGAGGACCTGGAAGCGCGGCGCGATCAGGGCCGCCGTGAACTCCTTGGTCGTCGTCTTGCCGACGCTGCCGGTGACGCCGACGACCTTCACGCTCCGGCGGGTGAGGACCTCGCGGGCCAAAGCCTGGAGGGCGGCGACCGTGTCGCGGACGAGGACGAGGCCGAAGGACGGGCCCGGGGACGCGACCGGCCGCGACACGACCGCGCCCGCGGCCCCCTTCGCGGCCGCGTCGGCCACGAAATCGTGCCCGTCGCGCCGGCCCGGGACGGCGAAGAAGAGGCCGCCGGGAGCGACGAGCCGCGAGTCGATGGCGTAGCTCCCGAAACCCAGGCCGGCCCCGCCCCGGAGGGCCGTGCCGCCGGTGATCCCGGCGATCTCTTCGAGCATCAGGACGGCCATGGTCAGGACGCCTCCGTGCCGCGGAGGGTCTCTTCGACGGCTTCGATATCGCTGAAAGGGACCGTCCGGTCCTTGAAGATCTGGTAGGTCTCGTGGCCCTTGCCGGCGACGAGGACGATGTCGCCTTTGTTGGCCGTGGCCAGGGCCCGGACGATGGCCCTGCGGCGGTCGGGCTCGACCTCGTAGGTCCGGGCGCCTTCCTTGCGGAATCCGTTCTCGATGGCCTCGATGATGGCCAGGGGGTCCTCGGAGCGCGGATTGTCCGAGGT
>Ga0172364_10002034_pt1 | contig 15919 bp, 10 predicted proteins | sample LakKivSesite10cm_FD_114545 | JGI IMG/M metagenome (GOLD analysis project Ga0172364, IMG submission 114545) | Sediment microbial communities from Lake Kivu, Rwanda - Sediment site 10cm | ecosystem: Environmental > Aquatic > Freshwater > Lake > Sediment | place: Rwanda: Western Province, Lake... | reverse complement strand
GGTCATCGGCTGCGCGGGCTGTCCTTTCATCGAAGCCGTCGTGCACACTCCCCTCCGACGCAAGATGCGGAATCGCTGTCCGCCTGCAATCGGACTTGACTTCTGCCGCCTGAGGATGTATCATAGCCGTTTTGGGTGTTTGCGGTGCGGCGGTAGCAAGTCAGAGAAAGGCGTGACCGAGATGAGAAACAGGCTGTTGTCGACGACGTGTGCGCGGATCGTGCGGGCGACGGGGCTGGTGGTTGGTCTTGGGGCGCTGGGTGTCTTCGCGGCGCCCGGCCGCGGCTTCTGCGGCGAGGATGCGGCAGCGGCGAAGAAGGCCGCGGCCGAGATCAGGGAGCTCACCGGCGCCCACACACGCATCGTGTGGCTGCAGGACGGCGACGAGAACCCCGCCCCCTGGGGCGGCGGGCCCAAGACCAGGGTGATGGGCCTCGATACCGACGACGGCAAGGGCGTCCGCCCCATCTTCCCCGACGGCGGCTACTCGTGGGTCTACTTCACACCCGACGGCAAGGGCGTGGCATGCACGCGCGTCACCGACGGTGAGCTCTGCGTGGTCTCCGCCAACTGGGACGGCTCCGGCCTCCGCAAGCTCGTACCCAAGGCGTGGCTCGCAGGCGTCTCGAGCGACCCCAAGGGCAAGTTCACCTGGCTCTACTGCCAGTCCAACGAGAACGGCAAGTTCGTCATCAAGCGCCACCGGCTCGACGACCCCTCGGTGAATGAGGTTGTGTGGGACAAGAACAAGGCGATCGGGCGCTTCACCGTGTCGACCGACGGCATGATGGGGGCGGGCGTCTACGACGACCCCGGCACCGGCCCGTGCGGTGTCTTCGAGCTGCCCAACGTGGCCTGGCACCAGGTGGGCAACGGCTGCCAGCCCGCGATGCTCCCCGGCGTCGATCCCTACCGGCTGTGGATCTTCCACGGCGACCACCGCAGCGGCAGCATCTTCACGAACCCCACTGACCAGGCCAAGCGGACACAGCAGCGCATGTCCCTCGCCGACGCACCCGGCACGGCCGGCAGGCACGAGATCTGCTTCCCGAAGTGGAGCAACAACGTCCGCTTCATGGTCCTCTCCGCCCCCTACACCACGCCCAAGAACGAAGACGGCATCCCCTTCCCCGGCTGCGAGAGCATGGGAGGCAAGTACAAACGCTACCACGACAAGGTCGAGATCTCGATCGGCCGGCTCGACGAGGGGCTGACGAAGATCGAGAAGTGGGTGCAGATCACGACCAACGAGAGAGGCGACTATCTGCCGGAAGCGTGGATCGAGCCGGCGAAGAAGTGAGCTGGTTTCCTCGCCGACGGCGAGCGCTCCGGCGGCCGGTAGGGCTCGGTCACGTGGTGGGCCCTGAAGGATTCGAACCTTCGGCCAAGGGATTATGAGTCCCCTGCGAGATTTTCATAACTATAGGTACCACAAAGACGTACGAAGACGCCAGCAACCGACTATGTCGCCCACTATGCCAGCGGGCGGCGGAAGGGGCGCAGGAGCCGCCGGTGCATTTTTCCGGTTGACTCGCTGCCGATAATGAGTATGATCGAGCATAGCAATTGCGGGGGGATAGGCCCGTACAGCCGAACACCGGTTCCCGACCGGCCCTCCCCCGCCAATCCTTACCCTCGGGACTGCAACGGGAAGCAGACATCCCAAATCGCACAAGCCGTACCAAAGCCGGTGAGACCTTTGCCGAAATCCTCGCACGCGATCCCAAGACGCAGGCCGCTTGGCAACGCGCAAGCCTGAAGCTCAGAGCCTTCGGGAAAGCCTTGTCCGAAATGCGGGGCGCCCAACACCTGGCAATTGAAGCCACATGCAAACCCTTGGCTGCGTATAGTGCTGCTATGAAGGCTTTCGCACGCCAGCTTGCGGGGATCCTGGCCGAGACGAAGGCCGAAAGCAAAGCACAATACGAAGCCGAGCTTGCCGAGATCAAAGCCACGCTGGACGCCGAGCTTGCCGCTGAGGACGCTCGTTGGCAGAAGAAAACCGGGGAAACGCCTCCTCGCTGGGACACCGTTGAGGAACTGGACATGGTTTCAGCCTGGTGGCGCGAGAAGGCAGCGTTGGCCGGTGTACCGGCCGATAAGCTGCTGTGCGACGATGACGAGCTGTGGAAGATGCTGCCGGGTCTTAAGCCCGTCGTGTTCGGCAAGTTGCAGCTCTTGCGCCTACAGGTTCTGACTACCGCGGCAACGCGGCGACGACGCCGGCCGCGGGGCGATTCGGTCAGGCCGCTGACAGACCGCCAGCTCATGGCGGTGCAGGTCGTTGGCGAGTGCAAAGGCAACTTCACTGAGGCTGGCCGGCGGCTCGGGCTCCACCGGAAGACTGTGAGGTTGCACTACCAAGCGGGCATGCGCAAACTGGCAGCCAAGACGCATGTGCGGGCTGGACGCGGCGCACCAAAGAGACAGGCGCTTCCCGAAAGCGGTAGGGGCGAGCTTGATCTTTACGAGCGCGACGACCGAAGCGTCCGGGAGGGCCGCAAATTGGAGGGGAAGGCAAGGTCCAGCCGGCAGAAAGACGACGATTAGCTGAAAGATTGGCGAGGCGCGGGGTACCCGTAGTGGGTATCCCGCGTTTTTTTTTTGGTGATTCGCTTGTCTTGACATGACAAACGGTTACGCCGCCATGCGGGGGTATTCCAAGGGCAGAATACCCCCGTGTGCGTTTTGGGTGAAAGGAGCTTGATGATGAAGCGACCGAGGCACCTCACACCCGAAGAAGAAGCGGCATACAAGGACCTCGCCGCTGCCGCTCGTCGGCTGCTGGAAATACAGCGTCGGCGGCGAGAGCAGAAGGCGGTGCCGTGTGAAAACTGAATCCACGGAACGCCTGCTCATATCTGCCGCCGAAGCGGCCAAGCTCTGCGGTGTTGGCCGAACGCTTTGGCTGCAGATGAACAGCGCCGGCCGCGTGCCGCAGCCAGTGCGCCTCGGCAGGCGGTGCCTGTGGCGGGTACGGGAAATCGAGCGCTGGACGGCCGCCGGCTGCCCGTGTCGGCAACGTTGGCTGGAGCAGGAAGGAGCCCGCCGATGAACACCGAGAACATCCTCGTGGACGGAAAAGAGCTGCAGCGCGGAGAGCACGCCTGGGATTTCGCCGGCCTTTCAGACGGCCAGATCGCCCTGCGTATGATCGACGACCAACTCCTTGAACATGAGTGACACGAACCAACTCAGAGCGATTCGTCAGTAGGCTTGAGCAGAATCCAGAACATGCTCAACCAGCGCAAGATTGGGGCAAGCAGGAACCAGAGTAAAGAGGCGAGATGACCAACCGGCAGAATGACGCCTTTGATAGAACGGGATGCTCGTGTGACGTGGCCGTGAGAGTCGAGAGGTCTTCCGATGCCCAGGTCGACTTGTGTAATGGCGCCGGAGTTGCCCCCGGTCCGCAATACTTCAGAGAGAATGCGCATGGCCACAGATTCTGATCTCGCACGGAACGTCGAGTATGGTTACGGCCTCGGTTGGTCGCTCACACCGCTGGCAGGGAAACGTCCGATCGCGGCTGCCTGGCAGTCGGAGCCGCGCGAGACACTCGAGCAGGCCCTCAAGTGGACCGCCGAGGGAAACGTCGGCCTGCGCACCGGCCAAGCCAGCGGCGTCATAGTGATCGATGCCGACATCCAGAAGGGCGCCGACATCGCGCCCCTCGACTTGCCCGGCACCGTCACCGGCTGCACCGGCGGCGGCGGGATGCACCTTTTCTACCTGTGCACCAAGCCGCTCGGCAACTCCGTCGGCAAGCTCGGCAGATTCATCGACGTTCGCGCCGATGGCGGCCAGGTGGTCTTCCCCGGATCGGTCCATCCCGACACACACGAGGTTTATGCCTGGGCTGAGGGCTCTGAGCCGTGGACGATCGCGGTCGCAGAGCTGCCTGACCGAATCTACGGCCTCCTGGTGGCACCCGGTCGCCCCGTGGATGCGCCGGACGATGCCGACGATAGGCCAGAGCTACCAGCCCAACACGCCAAGGCCCCGGTGCGATCCCATAGGCCTTTGCACCCGTCTCGCTATGCAGAGGTTTCGCTGCAGCTCGAAGTGCACAACGTCGCCACCGCGCAGGAAGGCACACGGAACGATGCTCTCAACAAGGCCGGCTTCTCGCTCGGCACGCTCGTGGGAGCAGGATTGCTGGATCGGGCGAGAGTCGAGGCGGAACTGACAGCGGCCGCGCTGTCCGCAGGCCTGGATGAACGCGAGATCCAGGCCACCATCCGTTCCGGTCTTGATTCCGGGGTGAAGCAGCCGAGAACGGTCAACCTCGCCGTTCGCAAGACCGCACGGCCCGCGATGAGCGCCGACATGCCCGGCGGCGAGACAGAAGACACGGATGAGGCCGATGCCGAGATCATCGAGTATCCCGATCCGATCCCGCTTGCCGAGCACTACCTCGTCTACGCCCGCACAACGCGTCTTCTGCGCTGGCGTGGTCAGTTCTACAGCTACACCGGCACGCACTACGCCGAGCTGCCCGAGGAGGCGCTCGACTGCGAACTCTACCGCCACCTCGACACGCTCTGGACACGCGACAAGAGCAAGGACGCGGTTGAGGGCGATCTCGTCAAGGTCGTGCCCAAGGTGATGCTGGTCCGCGAGGTCCGCTTGGCCCTGCCCAGCCGCGACCACATCAGGCTCGATGATGCCGTGGGCGTTCCGTCCTGGCTTGACGGCCGAGCACAACCGCTCGCATCTGGCCTGGTCGCCTTCAGCAACGGTTTGCTGGAGCTATCCTCTGGTGTGCTGCATCCGGCCTCTGATTCATACTTCTGCACGAACGCCGTCGACTTCGGCTATGACGCCGACGCGCCGAACCCTGATGCCTGGTGCCGCTTCCTCGACGACCTCTTCAGCGACGATCAGCAGAGCAAGGATGCGCTGCAGGAGCTGTTCGGCTACTTCCTCTCGCCCGACACCAGCCAGCACAAGATCGGCCTCATCGTCGGCCCCAAGCGCAGCGGCAAGGGCACCATCGCACGCGTACTGTCCGCGATGCTCGGGGCATCGAACGTCTGCGGCCCGACGCTCGGCAGCCTCGGCATGGACTTCGGCCTCCAACCTCTCGTCAACAAACGCCTCGCGATCATCTCGGATGCCAGGCTCGGCAACCGCAGCGACCAGGCGCGGATCGTCGAGACGCTGCTTTCCGTCAGCGGCGAGGACGTGCTGACCGTCCCCCGCAAGTACCTCACGGAATGGACCGGCAGATTGCCCACGCGATTCCTGATCCTGACCAACGAACTGCCCCGCCTCAACGACACGAGCGGCGCGCTGGCCGGCCGCTTCATCCTGCTGTGTCTGACGCGGTCATGGTTCGGTAACGAGGACATAGGCCTGACCGACAAGCTGGTCGCCGAACTGCCCGGCATCGTGAAGTGGTCGGTCGAAGGCTACCGCCGACTGCAGCAACGCGGCCGATTCGTGATGCCCGAGACGTCCGCCGCCGCGCTTCAGGAACTGGAAGACCTCGCATCGCCGGTCACGGCGTTCATCCGCGACTGCTGCGAGGCAGGTCCAGCGCTTTCCATCGAAGCCAACCGGCTCTTCGAGGCGTGGAAGGAGTACTGCCGCTCGACCGGCCGCGAGCACGCGGGCACGAGGCAAGCATTTGGCAGAGATCTGAGAGCGGTGATGCCCGGCCTGAGACTCAATCGTCCCGGGCCCAGAGGCGAGACGCGTATTCGAGTGTACCAAGGCATCGACCTGAAACAAGGTGAGTAGAGCAGCCGTGTCCGCATGTGTCCAAACGGTGTCCGCGATGGTGTCCGCAGTAAGTCCTTGTGGCACAAGGCGTGTCCACGGTGTCCACATGAACACAAACCTACGCGCATACGCGCGCACGCACGCACGCGCGCGTGCGCGCAAGAGACGAAACAATAGAGGTGGTCGCGGACACCGTGGACACGGCCAATGGTTCCTTCGCGGGCGAAATCGAAGGTGAGGGCGCGGGAACCAGTCGCGGACAATGGGAGAGTTTGTTCATGCGCGCACCGCAAGTGCTGTAAACGTACTATGTTGCCAGGAGTAACAATCGTGCCAGGCAAAGCCCTGCGGCTGAAACAACTCCACCCTTCAGCCGTCGACTGGATCGATGCTGGCCGGCAGGAAATCCGCCGCCGGATCGAAGCGCACGTCAGTTGTGCCCGCGGGAATTCGGCGAACCGGTACGCCTTCCCAGTCCACACCGGCGCAGCGATGAACCTGGCGCGCAGCTTGGGCTACGATGCTTCTCGCAGTTACCTCGATTACTTCATCCGCCACGGCCGGATGCAGCTCCCGCCGAAGAACGGCAGGTTCCTGGCGTGGGGTATCGAGAACGTCATTGACTTCGCGATGCAGCTTGAGCGAATGCGATATTGGAGGATTGGCCACCACGATCGAAAGAAGACCGCCTGGGAGCTTGAGAGCGAGCGTCGATTGGACGATGTAGACTATGCTACGGCGGACGACCACGAGGTGCAGGAGGTGGATATCGATGGGATGCTTGACACGGTCATTGATCCCGGCTCGGTTGAGCGATGTGCTGAGCCGGCGAATTCATTCGCTGATCGGTTTGACACATCGGATGCCGCAGTGGAGGCGCTGCTCGGCCAGACCATCGAAGAGCCGCCAACCTCACAACGCAAGGCCCTTGGCGTTGTTCCTGATGGAGATCAACGATCCATATTGCGGCGTCATCGTCGGACGGGAGGAGGCCTGCCATGAGGACTGATTCTGCCTGCGAAGCGCCCCCGATCGCGGCAAAGGGACGGCCCGCCCCCGAGGTCAGGCTGCTCCGAACGGCTTTCGTCACCAGTCGTGCGCTGGACTTCTGCTCGCAGAAGGAGCTGATCGCGCAGACCGGCCACGAGCCCGCGGATTGGCCGCTCGTCGTGCTGAAAGAACTGCTCGACAACGCGCTCGACGCCTGCGAAGAGGCTGGCATTGCCCCGAACGTGGTCGTAAGGGCAGACGAGCGTGGCATCACGGTGACGGACAACGGCCCGGGCATCCCGGAATCGACGATCCGGGGGATCACCGACTTCAGCGTCCGCGTCTCCTCCAGAGAAGCCTACGTCGCGCCCGACCGAGGTAAGCAGGGCAACTCGTTGAAGACGATTCTGGCGATGCCCTTCGTGCTCGACGGCGAGTGCGGCAGGGTACAGATCACCACCGGTGGGGTGCTCTACCGAATCGAGCTGAGGCTCGACCGCGTGCGGTCGGTGCCCATTATCACCATCGCCGCCCCTGAAGAACTGTCAAATGTAAGAACCGGCACTTCCATCACGGTGCAATGGCCAGATTCAGCTTGCTCAATCCTGGAAGAGGCCGAGCCTCGATTCTTACAAATGGCTCAAGACGCAGCCATCATCAATCCTCATTTGACACTGACCGTGAACTGGTTCGGCCACGTGGCAATGCGGGCAGAGGCCAGCACGCGCGGATGGTCCAAGTGGAAACCCAACGATCCCACTTCTCCGCACTGGTATGGCGTTGAGCACCTGGCCCGACTGATCGGGGCCTACATCGCGCATGACGCTGAGACGGGTCGCCGGCGGACGCTGAGGGAGTTCGTCAGCGAGTTCCGCGGCCTGTCGGGCACGGCCAAACAGAAGGCGGTCGCCGCCGCCTGCGGGCTGTCGGGTGCCTCCCTCGCCGACCTCGTTGTCGACGGCGAGCTTGATATGGCGCTGGTGGAGGGCCTTCTTTCGGCGATGCAGAGCCAGAGCAGGCCGGTGAAGCCCCAGGCGCTCGGCGTCCTGGGCCGGGACCACCTTGCCCGCCAGTTCCAGATGGCCGGATGTGAGATGACCACCTTCGAGTATCGGAAGATGGAAGGCACTGTCGAGGGCGTGCCTTGGGTTGTGGAAGGTGCGTTTGCCGCCCACGTCAGCGCGTTCGACAGGGAGCCGGCGGAGCGGCGCTTCATTGCAGGCATCAACTGGTCGCCGACGATAGGCAACCCATTTCGGCAACTGCAACCGTGGTATAGTCTCGACAGCCTCTTGACCGAGCAGCGCGCGGGTTGGGACGAGCCAGTCGTTCTCGTGCTGCACTTGGCGTGCCCGCGTGTGGAGTATACCGACCGGGGCAAATCGGCTATCAATCTGCTGCCCGCTGTGGACAAGGCCGTCGTTGACGCGATCACCGGCATAACGACGAAGTGGTGCAAGACGCGCAAGGCCGAGGAGCGGCAAGCTGCCAGCACCGCTCGCCGCATGGAAAGGATGACACGCCCGCAGCGGCGCTGGACCCAGGTGGAGGCCGCCGATGCGGTCATGGAAAAGGCATACCTGGCGGCCAGCGCCAACGGAACGTTGCCCGCCCACGCCCGGCAGATCATGTACCAGGCCCGGGGGCCCATGCAGGAGTTCCTCGGCAAGACGCTGGACAAGGGTTTTGACCAGTACTTCTGCCAGAACCTGCTGCCGAACTATCTCGCGAACCATCCAGAGCAGACTGAAAAGTGGGATGTGGTGTTTGACGCACGTGGCCACCTCACTGAACCTCACACCAAGAGATCGGTGCCGCTGGGTACGCTCCAGGTGCGTAGCTATCTGAGTGAGAGTGCGCGTCCGAGCGAGCATCACGCCGGCTGGGGCGACCTCGACACCGGCAGTTACTCGACGTGCGGTCCTCGCCACCGCTATAGCGCGCTCCTGTTCATCGAGAAGGAGGGCTTCACGCCCTTGTTCGAGGCCGTTCATCTGGCGGATCGTTACGATATTGCGATCATGTCGACGAAGGGAATGTCGACGACGGCGAGCAGGCTGCTCGTCGAAAGGCTTTGCGCCGAGCACGATATTCGGCTGCTCGTTGTCCGGGACTTCGATAGGAGCGGCTTCGTGATTGCCAGCACCTTGAGTCGGAGTACCCGACGCTACGAGTTCAGCGATGAACACGCTGTCCGCGTGATAGACCTCGGGCTGAGGCTGGAGGATGTTACGACCCGCGACCTGCCGGCGGAGGAAGTGTGCTACGGCAAGAGCGACCCGACGGATAACCTGATCGAGAACGGCGCCACGGCGGAGGAGATCGCCTTCTTGTGCCGGGGCTACGAGCACAACCGCGGCGGCTACTGGGGCGAGCGCGTCGAGCTCAACGCCTTCACGAGCGACGCCCTCGTCGACTGGATCGAGGGAAAGCTGGACGCGCTGCGTATCAAGAAGGTTGTACCCGACGAGACGACGCTGGAGCTGGCCTATCGCCGCTCCGCCGAGGCCGATTACATCAACCGGCACACACGCAAGATTGCCACAGCGGCCAGGGCACATGCCGCGCGGATCAGCCTGCCCGACGATCTGCATGACGAGGTCGAGGATCGACTGCAGCAGGATCGGCGGATACCGTGGGATCAGGCTGTCGGGGAGATTGTTGGGGAGGCCGAGAAGTGACGCCCGCCTCCGCCGACCGAGGGCGAGAATCAACGTTCGCCTCATCCTGCTGAGGATCGCACAGAAGCGTAAAGCTGGCCGAATGCCGATGACGCAGAACACCCCGGCATCGGCCGGGGTGTTCGCAAAGGAGCGTTGATGATGGATTCAGCGATTCAGAGCAAAGCGGCCTCGGGCGACCTTCTGGAATCTGCTGGCCTCGCCCTTCTTGCGGATCTCCATCAGGATGGCCGAGTAGAGCGTCGCGGCCGGGGTCAGACCGCCGCGCTTGGGTGCCCAGTAGCCCTTGGCGGTCATCCGTTCGAACATCTGCTGGCAGTTCAGCGGCTCCGGGCCGTCGTGTTCTTCGAGCACGCGGATCGCCGCCGAGAGGATGCCCAGTCGTTTGCCACCAGGGCCAACGGGTGCGCCCACGTCGCCGCCGGCGGCCGCGGTGGTAGTGCCGCTCGACTCGGCCGGCGCCTCGCCGGCAGGGGCCGCGGGTTGGGCCACGGGCTGGCCGGCCTGTTCGTGCGGCAGGAGGCCGCTGCGATCGTCGCGCTTGTGGCTCTTGGTCCTGGTCTTTGGCTGCTCGACCAGGGCCTTCGTGTCTACGAACTTGGCGGATCGCAGCCGCTGTGCGGACTTGATGTGGACCTTCTTGTTCGTCTTGAGGTTGATGGCGTCCCAGCCGCCGTGCAGGTTCTCGCCGGTGATCTTGACGATCACGATCTTGTCCGTCACTTTGCAGGTGTACTGCCCGCCGATCTCGATCTCGTTCTTCTTCATTGCTTCAGTCCTTTTGCCGTGCAGGCCAGGCCGTGCATCCTGGCCCGCGTGCGTGGTGCCGTGCACGCGGCGTTTCGATCTCTACTGCTTCAGGCCGAATGCCTCGGCCATCTTCTGTGCGTCGGCTTGGCCGCCAAATATGTTCTCAAGGACGCCGGCAAACCAGTTGAGCTGGAGGATCACGCTCGAACCCAACTCGCCCTCGTTGGTCAGGCCCGCGGCGGCTCGCGCGCCCCAGGCGATGGCGGCCACCGCCTCGGGCGAGAGGGCGTTCTGCATCGCATCGGCGATCAGCCTCGCGTCGACCTGGGCCACAGCGTTCGCCCTCGCCAGCTCTGCCTTCTTGACCAGGGTTTCGATCTCTTTCTTCGTCATCTTTCCTACTCCTTGTTCCGATCCTATCTTGTTGCCGCTCAACTACTTACGTCACTGACATTAAGCCATCGTTCTGGCCTGACATCAAGTCATTTCCGGAGAAGAATCCGCTTTCTTTTTCTGATCGATCATGTTCGCAACCGGGGCCAAAGCAATGCCTGAGCAGCACGACGCACAGCAGAAGACTTTGAAGATCACCTCTCTTTCCGTGGCCGAAATCGCCAAGGTTCTGTCCTCCGCGTCCGGCCGGCAGATCACCGAGGAGCAAGTGCGCGAGGTCGCCGAGCGGGGTGGCCTCATCAAGCCAGACGGCACGATCAATCTGCTGGAGTACGTGGCCTTCTTGGCGGGCGAGCTCGTGCGTGCAGGCGGTTGATTTGCGCCGGCTCGAACCGAGGAAGCCGCGGCCGGCCCAGCCAAATGACGCTCCGCAGGGCTGAAGGTTCGTGTGGCGTGTACACGTCCTTTCAGGACCTCGTGAACCGCCACTCTCCTCCGGCGCCATCATCGCGATCGGCGACTTCAGCGACACGTGGGCCGCCTTGGGCGCCGCATGGGACGTCGCCCCCGACTCCCCCTGCTACCGCATGATCACCATCCCTCCGGCCTTCCTCACCTCCATGTCCGACACCGCCCTCTACGTCTGGTTCCTCCTCAGCAACACATCCTTTCCTTGGCGGCACGACACCATCGGCACCGCGGAGTATCTGGGGACCCTTCGCAAGCCTGAGGGCGCTATGGTGAGGCACAGCAAACGCCTCAGGATGACTGCATTCGCCGCAGCCCCATATCTCACATGCTACACCCTTGACTTTGCGCAGCCGAGCAGCTATAGTATGGAGTCATCGCTTGGAGAAGCAGTGTCACACCAACGTAGAACAGGGAGTTTCTCGTGCGGCACCTCCACCTTCCATCCGACTACCCCGACCGCATACGGAGGCTCAGGGCAAAGCTCGGCCTCACACAGATGCGCTTGGCAGAGCTGCTGCATGTCTCCTACGCGTCGATCAACCGGTGGGAGAACGACCAGTCGAAACCGAACCGGCTCGCCTGGCGGCAGATCGCCCGGGCCGAGAACGAGGGTCTCGATGCGTTTGGCAAGCCTGCAACGCACGACCTGCCGCCTGGGGTCGATGTCGCGGCCGAAGAGCAGGCCGGCTACTCCCGCGGCGCTCAGCCACCCCCGATCGATTTCTCCTCGTCACCTGAGACTGTCCGTGCCGTGATCGAAGCCGAACGGCTCACCTACGGCCACCTCTTCAATCCGTCCTTCGCCACCGAGATCTCGATGATCGACCCGCTGCCTCACCAGCGTATCGCCGTCTACGAGCACATGCTCCCCCAGCAGCGGCTCCGCTTCCTTCTCGCGGATGACGCCGGTGCCGGCAAGACAATCATGGCCGGCCTCTACATCCGCGAAATGCTCTCCCGCCGGCTGATCCGCCGCGTGCTGATTGTGCCGCCCGCGGGTCTCGTGGGCAACTGGCGCCGTGAGATGCACAAGCTCTTCAGCCTGCCCTTCCGCATCGCTTCCGGTGCTGATGCCCGCGCCGGCAACCCTTTCACGGACGCTGACAGCAACCTCGTGATCGTCAGCGTCGACACGCTCCGCAGTGGCCTGACTTTCGAGCGCCTCGGCGAGCCGCGCGTCGAGCCCTACGACCTCGTCATTTTCGACGAGGCCCATAAGCTCTCTGCCGATCGCACGCCCGACCTCGTCGTGCAGAAGAGAGGCCGCTATCGCCTTGCCGAAGCTCTTGCCGGGGCTTCTGTTGATCCTGAATGGCTGCTTCCGTGGCACACTCGCCACGTGCTGCTGCTCACGGCCACGCCGCACATGGGCAAAGACTACCCCTACTTTGCGCTTTGGCGGCTGCTCGAACCTGAAGTGCTTTCGACCATCGATGCTTTCAATGCCTTCCCACAAGAGGACCGCGCACAGCACTTCCTCCGCCGAACGAAGGAGGAGATGGTCCGCTTCGACGGCACGCCCATCTACCTGACTCGCGAGTCCAGCACGCTCAGCTACGACCTCACCAAGGCCGAGCAGGATCTCTACGACCGCACCACCGCCTATATCGAGGCACAGTACAACCAGGCCCGCATCCTCAACCGGTCGGCTGCCAAGCTCGCGATGAGCATCTTCCAGCGCCGGCTCGCAAGCTGCACCTTTGCCCTGCTGCGGTCCTTCGAGCGGCGGCTCGACAAGCTCGATGCGCTGATCGAGGACCTTCGTACCGGCAGGCTCACTGATGAACAGCTCGCGGCTCGCCAGCGGCAGCTTGATGTGCACGACGTGCTCGACGAGATGACCGGCGACGAGGAGGAATCGCACGAAGGGTTCGAGGAGAATGAAGCCGCCGAGAGTGCTGCGTTCGATGGTGTTGCCGCCAGATCACTGCCCGAGCTCGAGGCTGAGCGCATCCTGGTGAACGATCTGCTCGACCTCGCCCGCAAGGTCTACGAGGCCGGCGAGGAATCGAAGTTCGAAAAGCTACGCGAGATCCTCCGCGACGACAAACTCCGCGGCGAGAAGATCATCATCTTCACCGAGCACCGCGACACGCTCCTCTTCCTGGTTCGCCGCCTCGAAGGCCTCGGCCACGCCGGCCGCATTGCCCTCATCCACGGCGGGATGGACTACATCGAACGCGAGCAGCAGGTTGAGCAGTTCCGCCACCCGGCTGACGAAGGCGGGGCCACCTACATGGTAGCCACCGACGCCGCCGGCGAAGGCATCAACCTCCAGTTCTGCTGGCTGATGGTTTGCTACGACGTCCCCTGGAACCCGGCCCGCCTCGAGCAGCGTTTTGGCCGCATTCACCGCTACGGCCAGAGTCACGACCCCGTGCTCCTCTTCAACCTCGTGGCTGGCGCCACCCGCGAGGGCCGCGTGCTGCGGACCTTGCTCCAGAAGCTCGAGTCGATCCGCAAGGAGCTCGGCTCCGACAAGGTGTTCGACATCATCGGCCGGCAGTTCGAAGGCGTGTCGCTGAAGGACCTGATCGTGCAGGCAACCGTCGAGGGACCCATCGACGAGTCACTCCGCCGCATCGAAGGCATGCTCACACCCGAGCAGGCGAAGGCACGCATCGCGCAGATGGAGAAGCTCCTCGGCACGGGCGGTGATGTGTCGGTCCGCCTCCCCGAGCAACGTGCGAAGCTCGAGCGCGAGGAACTCCGCCGGCTGCTTCCTGGCTACGTCCGCTCCTTCATCGAGCAGACCGCCCCCCTGCTCGGCATCGCCATCGAGGGCGACCTCGATCTCCAGTTCGCCTTGCGACCCCTCGTGCCAGGTGCCATCGATCCGCTCCTGCCAGTACTGGAAACCTACGATCTCGAGCAACGCGAGCGGCTCAGCGTCTACAAGCCTGCCAAAGGCGAGAAGGCGATCTTCCTTCATCCGGGCGAGGTGCTGTTCGATGAATACCGGGCGCTTGTCTGCCGGCGGTTCGGCGTTCATGCGCTCCGTGGCGGCGTGTTCGTTGATCCCTACGCCGCGAAGCCATACTTCCTCCACCTCGTCATCGTGTCAACGTCACGCAACGCAGATCCCGAGATGCCCGAGGACTTTCCCCTCGCCGAGCCGCTGGAGTACAGGCTCGCGAACCTCCGCGACGACGGCGACGGCATCGTCACGCAACAACCGGTCGAACATCTGATGATCCTGAGGGGGGCAACCGAGGCGGCGAGTCGGACCCCGGTGGGTGCAGCGCTGCGAACCTATGAGCAAGCACCGCGCCCGTCAGCGGCAGGGGTGTCCTTCGAGCATGCGGGCTTCGGTTCGACCGCCGCGGCGTCGCGAGAAGCATGTCTCGCGTTCGCGCGCGACCGGATCGCGGGGCCGATGGCTGAGCAACGGCGGCGGGCGCTTCTCGATACTCTCGAGGAACGCATTCAGTCTCTCGCCCGCGGCTATGCGTATCACGAAGCGGAACTCGCCGCCGCTCGGTCACGGCTTTCAGATCGCGCCCGCAACGGCGACCCCAAGGCCCGGATCGAGCTTGCCAAGGTCAAGCAGAGCCAGCGCGAGCTGCAGGCCCGCCGCGACCGCTCTATTGCCGCAATGCGCCGCGAGCCGGAGCTGATCGCCGCGAACGACATCACCTTCATCGCACATGCCCTCGTGGTGCCGTCGGCCGACCCCGAGGACAGGAAGCGCCACGACCGTGAGGTGGAGAAGATCGCGGTGCGTGTGTCGGTGGCATACGAGCAAGCGCGCGGCTGCAGCGTGCGGGACGTCTCCACACCCGAGCTTGCCCGCGCCGCCGGCCTCGGAGAGTGGGTGGGCTTCGACCTTCATTCGCGGCATGCACAGGGCGAGGAGCGCTGCATCGAGGTGAACGGCCGCGCCCAGATCGGCGATGTCGAGCTGTCCGAAACGGAGTGGGCGAAGGCCTGCAACCTGCGTGTCCGCTACTGGCTCTACGTCGTCTTCGAGTGTGCCAGTGCTTATCCGCGGCTCCTGCGGGTCCAGGACCCCTTTGGCAAGTTGCTGGCGAAGCAGAAAGGTGGCGTGGTGATCGATGAACAGGCGGTTTTTGATGTCGCGGAGGACAAGGCGTAATGGACGTAAAAGATGTAAAGGAAATACTCACACAGCAGGCATTCATTGTTCTTGAGGAGAAGCGCTTGCCGAATGACACCGGTTGGCAGCTCAGGCTCAAGAGCGGACAGTACGTGAACGTCTTCGACAAAGGAACCTTCAACGTGCAGGGCAAGGATGCAACGGTCATCAAGGGCATGTTGACCGGTGCACGCACCTCGCCACCGGGTGGCTGCCACAATAGAAATGCTTTCGTGGTCTATGGCCACGATGTCCAAGCCAAAGAGCAACTTGAAGTGATGCTTCGGCGATGGAACATCAACCCCATTTTTCTGGATCAGCTTCCCTCGGAAGGCCAGACGATTATTGAGAAGTTGGAGAAGTATCGAAGCCAAGCCGGTTTTGCTGTGGTTCTGGCCACGCCCGACGACGAAGGACATACGGCGGGGCAGAGCTGCAATAAGGCATTCCGTGCAAGACAGAATGTCGTGCTGGAGCTTGGCATGATGCTGGCGCTGCTTGGGAGGCAGAGAATAGCCATTCTGATCAAAGAGCATGAGAAAATGGGGGCCTGTGCTGAATGGCGTGAACTTAAGCCTCGCATAGCACTCTCCTGCGCAGCACATTGCGAGGCAGGTTCATCAGATCATACTCCTTTGGCCGGCGTTTTCTCACCCGTGGTTCGCAGCGGTCGGGCCGGTCGGGAATCCTGTTGGACTGGATCACGGCGAGGATCATCATGATGACGGCTCGCGGGCCAAAAACGCCTGCGCATTGCCGATGAGCAAGCACTTCCTGCACCGCGCCCTTCAGGCTCAGCCGCAACGGATCG
>Ga0172364_10002028_pt1 | contig 15952 bp, 15 predicted proteins | sample LakKivSesite10cm_FD_114545 | JGI IMG/M metagenome (GOLD analysis project Ga0172364, IMG submission 114545) | Sediment microbial communities from Lake Kivu, Rwanda - Sediment site 10cm | ecosystem: Environmental > Aquatic > Freshwater > Lake > Sediment | place: Rwanda: Western Province, Lake... | reverse complement strand
TGGACCAGCGGCCCACGAGGTTTGCGGGATCAGGCTGGTATTTTTCCCACAACTCCCACGCTTGAGGATTGCTCAGCTCCATGAACTCCTTCTGGCCCAGGCGATAGAGAGCGAAGTCCAGATGCGTTACGTTGCGGTGGGAGGCATAGGCGACGGTGTGGGTGTAGGCGTTATAGAACCCCACCCGATCCATCCCTTCGAGATGCACCATAGGATCCAGCTCACGGGTGCGGTAGCGGACCGCCACCGGCTCGCCCAGGCGCTGGCCGTAGCGGTCGGCCAAATCCACACCGAAGGTGACAGTGTACTCCGTCGAGGGCTGGGTGGTGAAGTACAGGCGCAACTGGGTGTCGTAATCCATCCAGTAGGTGTAAACGTGGGTGGGTTCAGGAATGATGGTCAGGTTGGGCTCCAGCGTCGTGGTGTCCATCGGCCCGGCGAAGCGGACCTCCATCCCACCCCAGGGGTCAGCCCGTTGCTCGCCGTCGCGGGGGAGGGTGCTGAGGATAGCCACCGGCGGTACGGTGGTGAAGCGCCATACGGTGTCTGATTCCGTCGCCCCCTGGCCTGCACTGCTGGGCACCCCGGCGGCGAGGGTGGCCCGGTACTGTGCCCCTCGCGCCAGCGGCTGATCAGGGGTGAAGACGAGAACGGCCTCATCGGCCCAGACAAAGCTGCCGGGGATGACATCCTCCGTGGCATCGTCCACCAGGGTGAAGGCCGCTTCGGCCGCCCCCTTGTCCACTGGCTGATTGAAGGCCACGGTGAGGGGCTGGGAAGGGCCGACGTACACGGCGTTGTCGTCGGGCACGGTGGAGAGCACCGCCGGGGAGAGGGTGGTGAAGGACCAGACGACGTCCTCCGCCAGCTCGCCGCCGGTGGTGTCGGTGAGCCCTGCCGCGATGCGGGCCTTATATGCCGTGGCGGGGGCCAGGGGCTCCTCGGGTGTGAAACGGTAGATAGCGGTGTTGAGCCATTCGCCCTTTCCCCGCACCGGCGGGGTAAAGGTGAGGGGCTGGGGTAGCCCGGCCTGCTGGCCGAGAGAGACCAGGGGCACGACGGGGCGGTTGAAGGTGACGATAACCTCGGCGTCCAGGGCCACGTCCCTTGCGTCCGGCGCGGGCTGTGTCTGGGCCACCTCCAGAAAGCCCACGGCCAGGAAGGTGAACTGCATCGCCTCCTGCAATGCCAATCCCAGCTCGCTCTTGGCCTCGATGCCCAGGGTGACCTGGTACTCCTCGCCTCGGGCGAACCCCTCCACCGAGGGCACAAAGGCCACTGTGCGCAGGTCAGACCACTGGAACATACCCGCCACGGTTGGCTGGATGTGGAAGGCGGCCTCCACCGATCCTCGGTCCATCGGCTGGTCGAAGGCCAGCAGGATGGGTGCATCCACCCCTTGCTCCGCCCCTCGTGCTGGTCTATACTCGACCACTTGGGGCGGCACCGGCGGGAAGGAGGTGGGGGTAGCCGTGGGAGTGGCTGTGGGGCCTGGCGTCGAGGTCAGCGTCGGCTCCGGCACCGGCTGTGGGGTCGGTGCCTCGCGCCAGCAGGCGGTGAGGCTCCCTATCAAGAGGGCGATCAACAGGAGGATAGATAGTAGGCTGTGTATTCTTCGCATGAGACACTCCTTCACTGTCAACGGAGTCTTACAATGGACTGTGAGGATGGGTCGGACTTCCTGAGATGTCTGCTGGTAAGACGTCTGATCGGATTCGAGGACTGAGGCATCCTCGCCGAAGCTGTCTCATGGGCAGCGTACCCCTCGGCGGGGACGCCTCGGTCCTCTTGTTGAGGTTACAGGTAATCACCAGGCACAGGCACTCAAGAGAGTTTCCACAAACTCACGCTGTTGGGCCAGATCGCCGAGCCGCTGGACCAGGCTCTGTGACAGAGCACTGACCTCCTTCTGCCAAGCAATGATGGCCGTCAGCTCATCACTGAAGCCAGCGGCAACCGCCCCCTCTGACTTAATAGGCTGGTTTTCTTGGACCTTGCGCAGAAATTGGGAATAGCCCCGGATAAAAGCACCAACTACGCGGCCGGACTTCCTATCTCTGCGGATATAAATCCCTTCACCAATGGGGATGGCCTCTGCCGGCACTGGAGCATTTGCATCAATGAGTAGATCCAACTCATCCGCTTCCGGATCATAGCCCAAAGATTGTATTCTCATTTCACTGTGCCCTTTCACACCAACAACTCTGATAGAACTTCACCCACTCCCCTGTCTCTTGCCTGACACATTTGACACTCACCCTCAGATTGTAGCCCTCCCACGGTCCCGATCCTGAAACAACGAGCAAACGAAAGCGTCTATTCGGTTCATCGGGTCTGGCAGGATCGGCCTCCACGGATTCAGGGCTCACTATGGCCTGGATCGTCAAATCTAGTGCATCTTCGATCTCAGGTCGCTTAGCTACGTGGCCCATCCACTGGCTACGGGCAACACAACACTCAACACCATCCTCATCGTACCCGCTCCAGATCATGTCCCTGTCAACCGCCATTCGGGTCTCCTGGCTGTGTTGTTGGGGTGATTGCCTGAGAGTCAATTATAGCATGTAGGAGAGAAAGGACAAAAAGGAGAGGCCATCTTCCAAATTAAAAGCGACCACCCCCGGAGGTGGTCGCTTTTGCTCACCCATTCCCTGGCCAGGACAGGCACTCCCTGGCTCAGCTCACTGCCAGTTCCGACACTTGCTCTTCCCTTGGTTCAGAACGCTGGGGAGTCAGCGTCAGCTCCTCCTCGTCCTCCTCGGCCACATCAATCAATACGATGTCCCCCTCCTGGAAACGCCCGGCCAACAGCCCCTCCGAGAGGGGATCCTCTACCTGCTGGCGGATGACCCGTCGGATGGGCCGAGCGCCAAACTTGGGGTTATACCCCTCCTTAGCCAGCCGGGCCCGGCCTTCCTCGGTCAGCTCCAACTGGATGGCATACTCTTTCAATCGCTCCTCAACCTGGGCCAACTCCAAATCCACGATCTGCAGGAGCTGCTCCTTCATGAGCGCCCGGAAGACAATCACCTCATCCACGCGGTTGAGGAACTCGGGGCGGAAAGTGCGCCGCAACTCGCCCATCACCTGCTCCCTCATGCGCTTGTAGTCCGCCTCCGCGCTCTGCTCCTCATCGCGAGGCACCGCGAACCCTAGGGCCACGTCCCGGTTGATGAGCTCCGCTCCTAGGTTGGAGGTCATGATGACGATGGCATTGCGGAAGTCCACCTCATGGCCTTTGGCGTCGGAGAGGCGGCCATTCTCCATGATCTGCAAGAGCATATTGAACACGTCGGGATGGGCCTTCTCGATCTCATCGAACAGGATGACGGAATAGGGGCGTTTGCGCAGTGCTCCGGTGAGCTGTCCCTCCTCCTCATAGCCGATGTAGCCCGGCGGGGCGCCGATCAGGCGCGACACATTGTGTCGCTCCATGAACTCCGACATGTCCAACTCAATCAGCGCATCCTGACTGCCGAACATGAATTCGGCCAGCGTCTGGGCACAGAGGGTTTTGCCCACACCCGTGGGCCCCAGGAAGATAAAGGACCCGATGGGACGCCGGGGGTCTTTGAGGCCCGCCCGCGCCCGTCGCAAGGATCTGGAGAGCGCGCTGATCGCCTCATCCTGTCCCACCACCCGCTCGTGCAGCGCATCTTCCATATGGAGCAATTTCTCCAATTCCTCAGTGGCGATGCGGGCCACGGGGATGCCGGTCCACATGGCCACCACCTCGGCAACGTCGTCAGCGGTGACGGTCAGACGTCCTTCGTTTTCCCTCCAGTCCAGCCGCAACTGGTTGATCTGGGCTCGTAATTCCTCCTCTTCATCGCGCAGATCGGCAGCTATGGCAAAGTCCTGGGCCTCAAAGGCCTCCTCACGCCGCTGGCGCAGCGTCCGAAGGTTGGCAAAGGCCTCTTCCAGACCGGTGTGGATGGGCGATTTGTACATACGCACCCGCGCCCCGGTCTCATCAATGAGATCAATGGCCTTATCGGGCAGGTAGCGGTCGGTCACATAGCGGGCCGACAGCCGGGCCGCACTTTCTATGGCCTCATCCGTGATGATCACCTGATGGTGCTCCTCGTAGAGCCGCTTCACACCATGTAGGATCTCAATCGTCTCCTCCACCGTGGGTTCACCCACGAAGACCGGCTGGAAGCGGCGCTCCAGCGCGCGATCGCTCTCGATGTATTTTCGGTACTCGTCAATGGTGGTCGCTCCGATGCACTGCAGTTCCCCCCGGGCCAGGGCGGGCTTGAGGATGTTGGCCGCATCCACTCGGCTGCCAGCGGCCCCAGCTCCCACCAGCATGTGCACCTCGTCAATGAAGAGGATGGAATCGACACTCTTCAACTCTTGGATGACCCGCTTCATCCGCTCCTCAAATTGGCCCCGGTAAATGGTGCCCGCTACCAGTGAGCCCACATCCAGTTGCAGGAGTCGTTTGTCCAGGAGAGGGCGTGGTGTCTGGCCAGCCACGATCCGCTGTGCCAGCCCCTCCACGATGGCTGTTTTCCCCACGCCCGGCTCACCGATGAGCGCTGGGTTATTCTTGGTGCGCCGAGCTAGAATCTGGATGACCCGTTCGAGCTCCTTCTGGCGGCCAATGATAGGATCCAGCTTCCCCGCTTCAGCCATGGCGGTGAGATCAATGGCCAGTTCATCCAGCAGCGGCGTGGCGGATTTCTTTTTCCGTGCTGGCCGAGAAGCGGGAGGTTGTTCAATGATGGTCTGCTGAGTTCGTCGGCGTATCTGTTCAGGGCTCACTCCCAAGCTGCGCAGAATCTCCACAGCTATGCCACCCTGTTCGCGGATCAAACCCAAAAGGAGATGCTCCGTACCGATGTAGTCGTAGCCCATGCGACGGGCCTCATCCACAGCCAGCTCGATGACCTGCTTGGTGCGCGGGCTGAGGGTCAACTGCCCCCCCGGTGACCGCTGTCCGTGGCCCACGCTCCGCTCGACCACCAGCTTGAGCTGGCGCATGTCCAGGCCCAATTCGCGCAGGACTTGACCGGCAATGCCCTTCTCCTCTCGCATCAGGCCCAATAGCAAATGCTCGGTCCCAATATAGCTATGGTTAAGGCTGTGAGCCTCCTCCTGAGCGAAGAGCAGGGCCTGCTGGGCCCTTTTGGTAAAGCGATTCATCTTGCCCGCCATGGCGATTCCTCGAATCTAGGTTCACCCCGCATCCTCTTCCGCCTCGGGATCCATCTCTTCCCCTCCTGGCCTGCCCTCAGCCACTGGCTCAGGATTGTCTGCAGCCTTCAGACTCAGGCCTATCCGACGTCGGTCGCTCTCCACCCGTATGATCCTGACCGTTACATGGTCCCCCTTCTGTAGGACCTCGTTGGGGTGGGAAACGGGCTCTTCGGAAAGCTCGGAGACATGGATCAACCCCTCAATCTCGCTGCCCTCCAATCGGACGAAGGCACCGAACTTGACCAGATTGGTCACCTGTCCCTCCACCAGTTGGCCCACTTCATACATCTCATCCACCTGGCTCCAGGGCTCTGGTTGAAGGCGCTTCAGGCTCAGGCCGATCCTTCCGCGCTCGCGATCCACGTTGAGGACGTACACATCCACCTCTTGGCCGACTTGCACCACATCCTGGGGCTTGGAGATGCGATTCCAGGAGAGTTCAGACAGGTGTACCAGCCCATCGGCCCCCCCCAGGTCCACAAAGGCTCCAAAATCACAGAGATTGGTGACCACCCCGTGGCGAGTTTCCCCTTCCTGAAGTTGGGCCAGCAATCGCTCCTTCTGCTCTCGGCGGTACTGGCTGAGAGCTGCACGCTCGGAGAGGATCAGCCGGTTTCTTCCCCTGTCTAGCTCGATGATTTTCAACTGTACCCGTTGGCCCACCATCTTGGCCAATCGGTTCTCCAGGTCCTGATTGGAGGTCTTGCCATCCCAGTGGTTGCGCTCAATCTGCGAGGCGGGCAGGAAGCCACGGACTTTGCCCATCTGCACCAGCAATCCCCCTTTGTTAAAGCCGGTGACCGTGGCTTCGAATATCTCCTCCTGCTGGAAGCGCATCGCAGCCAGTTGCCAATCGCGCTCCAACTGGGCTCTCGAGAGGGAAAGGAGGACATTGCCCTCTTGGTCCTCGGAGGTCAGGACATAGGTCAGCACCTCATCGCCCACCCGAAGTCCCTCCAAGACTTCAGGTTCGAGTTGCTGCAGCTCACGCCCGATGACGATCCCCTCCGCCTTGGAGCCGATGTCCACCAGGATCTCGGCCGGGGTAATCCGCATGATATGGCCCTGGACGATGTCACCCTGCTGGGGTTCCCAATAATCATAGCCTCCCTCGAGCAGGACTTCCATCCCTTCGCTACCAGTTGCTTCTTCAATTAAGAGAACTGAATGGTTGCTAAGATTCATCTTCTCCTCTCACGTACAAGTAGATTGAACACCTACTATTATAGTCGCCCTCCTCGTAAAAGGCAAGTGGCTCGTCACTTCCCGAACAGATCAGCCCAGTCCTGTGCCACACTTCGTCTCTCCACCCCCACCGCCCGATAGAACTCCTCGTCGTACTTGCGGGTTTGGATCATGATGGGCATGGGCACCGCATGGCCCATGAGCAACACTTGCTCCCGGGTATCCAAGCTCTCCAACGCACCGCGCAGCGCGCTGCGCCCACTCACCCCGGTGAGCACGGCGTCAATGTCCCGTTCCTCCGTCAGCCGGCCGGTGATCCGGGTGCCGAGCTGGCTCATGACCTCGCTGTCAATGCCCGAGGGCCGCTGGTCAATGACCATGAGGGTGACGTGGTACTTGCGCATCTCGCGGGCGATCTGGCCGAAAATGGTCTGGCGGGCTACCGCCGGGTTGAGGAACTTGTGTGCCTCCTCGATGGTGATCATCAACGGCTGAGGCCGATCGGCAGGGGCCTGGCTCTGCTCGTACCGTTCCACCTTCTCCTGGTAGAGTTGGCGCACCCGGCGGGTGACCAGATTGGCCACCAGCGCATAGTCCAAGATGCGATTGTAGCGTCCGAACTGCAGGATGATGTGCCGCCCCTGATCCAATGCTGCGACCATATCATCAATGGCGGAGAAGGTGGCCTGGGGCACCACGTAGGGCCGCCGCCCCACCAGCCGAAGCTGGCGTTGCAGTGCAGCGACGGAGGCGGGATGGGCGCCGCTGGTCTCGCAGAAAGCATTCAGATCGTCGGGCGACATCTCGATCAGTTGCGCCAACCAGCGTGAGCCATAAAGGTCCTGCAGCAGACCGATGGTGGCCTCAGCCGTGCCGCGCAGGTTCAGCTCCTCGGCCAGCAGCACATCCTCGGCCTCGATCTGGTTGAGGCCAATGCGCAGCACCACGTCCACGGAGCGGCCTGCACGGGCCCCAGCCCCTTCGTCCAGGGAGTAGACCAGGATGTGGGAGGCACCAAAGAGCTGCCGCAACCCCTGGACGAACAGGCCATCCTCCGACTCGCGGCCAAAGGCGTACTCGTCATGCATGTCGAAGATGAGGTTGACCGCCATGCCCGCCTTCACCACGCCGCACAGCAGGACGCGGGCCAGGAAGCTCTTGCCTGTGCCCGACTGGCCGAAAATGCCGTTGGAGCGCTCCACCAGCCGCTCCAGATCGAGGCAGATGGGGATATCCATAGTCAGGGGGGTGCCCATGGCAAAATTCTTCCCCCCCTCTTTGCCGAACACTGTGGCGAAGTCCAGTGCGTCGGCCTGGTAGAGCTCGGCGAAGTGCATGGGGATGGTGCGCACGGGTTGGACCTGCTCCTCCTCTGTGCCCTCGGGGATGGTCAGCGGGTCGGGCCTTTTCATCATCAGTCGGGGCTGCACCTGCACCATGCCGTAGGTGGAGGTGCCGGCCAGTGCTTGGGCCACGAAGGGGGAGAGATCGCGCGGCGGGTCGGCGGCGATGCGGGGGTCGGTGGCCCGCAGTTGCATGTCGGCGATCATGGAGAAGTAGCGGTTTTCCGCTCCCTCGATGATCACGAAATCGCCGATGCGCATCTCCTCAGTGGACACGCCGGGGTCCAATCTCACCATCAGCCCGGCGTTGAAAGCGCCGTCAACGACGACGCCCAGGCGTTTTCGCTGCATGGATCCGCTCCTTAACCAGTTGCATTTCCTGCTATGCCTGATATACTATGCCATAGCCTCGCAAAGGAGCTCAAAGGGTGGAGACTGCTCAACACCAATACGAAATTGACACCTATATGGCCCGTGCCCATGATGAACTAGAGGTTGTTGAAGACCTCATTGGGGACAAGCACTACGCGACGGCCATAAGCCGAGCTTACTACGCTGTATTTTATGCAGCCAGTGCGCTGCTGCTTACCAAGGGGATCTCCCGCAGCAAGCATTCTGGTGTGATCGCTGCCTTTCGCCAGTACTTCGTGAAGCCATCGTTGATTGAGGTTGAGTACAGCCGAATCTACGGCGATCTGTTAGATGCCCGGTGGGCGAGTGACTACACACTCGCTGCCATCGCCGATGTCGAGCAGGCATTGAGCTATTTTCACGACGCTTCGCGTTTTGTCGAGCGAATCCAGCGCTATCTGGAGGAGCACAGGTGAACCCCCTGCCCACACTTTCCCCACAAGAACAACACGCGCTGACGGACTTCGTTAGACGAATCCGCGATGCTTTCGGCCCCCAAGTACGCCTCGTTGCTCTTTATGGCTCTAAGGCTCGATGTGATTCAGGTCCGGATTCGGATGTGGATGTGCTGGTGGTTACCAGCCAAGACGACTGGCGCCTCCATCGCCAGATCCGTCGCATCAGCGCCGACGTCTCCCTGGATCACGAGGTTCTGCTCTCCTGCTTCGTCATCAGCCAGAGCGACTACGACCATTATCAAGCTCAGAGCTTCAGTTTCTTCCGTAACCTGGAGACAGAGGGTATTGAGCTCACCTCCGACCTCCTGTCCACAACCTAGGTCCCCTGCCCCGGATCAATCCCCTGCAACACCACCAAGAGCCGCTCCACATCCTGTTTCAGCAGCCCTGCCACCTCCCGCGCGGCCCGCTCCAGCCAGGCCCGATCCCGACCCCGCGCCTGGTAGAGCTGGCGCAGGTGGGCGGCCAGGAGTTGCTCAGGAGGGAGCTGGCCTGACACGGCTAGCAGCAGCCGCAAATAGAGCAGCCGCTCGGAGAAAGCGCGCACCTCTAAGGGCGTACAGGTGTGCACTGAGTAGTGGAGCGGAGGGGGCTGCGGCGGGAGGTGCTGCCGGATGGAGCCGTCGGCGGCCCAGCCGACCAATACTACGCTGAATTCGGTGCGCAACACCTGCTCCAACTGGGGGTGCTCCCGATAGATGGCCGCGTCGTACACCCCCTCGCTGCTGCGGCGCACCGCCCGTCGCCCCGGATCCAGCCCCGTAGTCGTGCCGTAGCTCACTACACCGTAGACGCAGCTCCCCTCTTCCGTCTCCACCTTGACCAAGCTGCCCAGTTCTGGCGGTCGGTTCAGCTCAAAGCTCTCCGCTACAAACCCCGCCGATCCCGTCTCCACAATCTCCCCAATCCGCATCTGTCACACCCCTCGCCGCCGCTTGCTGCTCTCCTTGGCCGAGTGGATGTACACGATCCCTCGCGCCGCCAGCGCCTGAGCCACCATCTCCTCCACCAATCTTCGCTCTGCCGAGGAGATCACCGCCTGCTCGTGCGCCTCCTGCAGGACGGGGGGGTAGGCGGGATAGCCCCCGCTGCGTTTGCACTGATCAAGCACCAAACCATGCACCATATCGCGCTTTCCCCCATCGCGCATCACCCACTGGGGCGCCTCCAGCCGAAGGATCTCGTCGCCGTTGTTCAGATAGAAGAACTGGATGCGATGCTCCCCATACCGATCCAAGATGGCCGAGGTGCTCTCGAAGATATCGGACCTTTGGCCGGCCTCCAACAAGCCGGAGAAGATCTCCCGATCGCGCACCGTCCCCAGGAACTTACACAGCTCCTGCTCGGATGGAGGAAGAGTGCAGCTTTCGCACTGGGCTGAATGGCCCTGGCACAACGACACCCGCAGGCTGTTGGCCACATCCTGCCCGCCGGGATAGCTGATGTAGCTAGCCAGGGGAATGTCCACTTCCCGAAACCTGCCCAATGCTGACAGGTACTCCTGCAGAAAGGCAGCCTGCACGCTTCGTTCCTCACTCTGCAGTCCCCACAGGATGAGCGACCCGTCGAGCAGGGCCAGGACGGGTGGCTGTGCCTCCTGCGCGGCCTCGAACAATGCCTCCAGTTCGGCCACGGCCATCTTGATCCCCAGCCGTTCTCCATCGACGGGGATATGCTCACGCCCAGGGTTGAGGTAGAGCTCTTCCTCCTCACAGGCCAGATGGGTGGTGGCCTTCAGGCGGGCATCAGGGCGGCTCCCGTAGGTCAGGGTGGCCCGGCCGACGTTCAGCACGTAGAAGCGCACGGGGTTGTGCCGGTCAGGGGGGATGTTGGAGCCGTCGGTAGCCACCACACTGAAGGGAGGCGAGGGCAGAGGGACTGAGTAGGCCGCCCCCATAGTATCGTCGGTGGGGACAGCGGTCAGCCAGGGGAAACGGGGATCGCGGATGCGAAGCCTGGTGCACAGCGCTTCCACATCCACCCTGCGCAACCGCCGCTGGGCCTCCTCCAACAACTGTTGGCCTGCCCCATCGGAGGCCTGAGCAGCCAGACGCTCCACTCCTCGGCTGAGCACTTCCAACTGCAAAGGCATCTTCCCCCTCCCTTCCCCTTTGATTATACCCCAGAATCCGCCTGATTCAAATTGACAGTCCGGGCATATTGTGCTATGCTATTCTTCAGCTTTTGGAGGGAAGCGTATGCCCTTGGACATCTGTCTGGACGACATCGTACGCCTGCGAAAACCCCACCCCTGCGGCTCCTACCAGTGGCGGGTGGTGCGCCTGGGGGCCGACATCGGCATCCGTTGCCTGAAATGCAACCACCGGGTGCTGTTGCCCCGTCGCAAGTTCGAGCGCAGTGTGAAGAAGATCGTCAGCCGCAGGGGTGAGGGCGAGGTTGAAGAGTAGTTTGGAATGGACCTGAATGGATGACACAGAGATTAGAATTAGTGGGATAGAGGCCCTAAACAAGGCTTTTGGCCCTGCCGCCGCCCTCAGATTCCTTACCCTGCTCCACCGTGAACCTACCGACTATGTAGAAATCTCTCGGCGGCTCTATGAGGGACAAACGATAGAAGAGATATTTGACAGAGCCCGAAAGCACTGGAAGGAATAGAGGCGCTCCTCCTCATCCTCACAGGCACAGACGGGGGCGATGACCCTGGCTGAGTGCGAGACATGAGGTGGTGATCACACATGGAAATCCGTTCGGTGACCTGTTTTCTGGAACAGAGCTGGCCTCTGGATGAGGGGCTCTTGGCTCGTGCAGGGGTACTGGGAGAGGCGGCACGGGAGTCCTTTGCCCGAACAGGTTTGCCAGTGCAGACCATACGCCTGGCGACGCAACCCTTTCCCCAACTTCTGACGGGGTGCCCACCCCAGACAGCCATCGCCCTGGCGAGCTCGCTGGAGGCGGCATGTCAGGCCCACTCCCTGGACTATTGCTCGCTGGGGCCAGTGCCGGCCCAGGAGCTGGGGAAAGGAATGGGTTGTTGGATAGAGGTCATCCCCCAGCTCATCCAGGCCACGGAGAGCATCTTCGCCTCGGCGCAGGTGGCGACCCGGCAGGCGGGCATCGCTCCTGCGGCCATCGAGCGCGCAGCATGGGCTATCAAGCGCATCTCGGAGGGGACCGAGCAGGGGTTTGGAAACCTTCGCTTCGCTGCCCTAGCCAACTGTCTGCCGGGCTCCCCCTTCTTTCCCGTGGCCTATCGTGGCGGTGGCCCCCCGACCTTTGCCATCGCCACTGAGTCGGCCGATCTGGCCGTAGCCGCCTTCGCTGAGGCAAGGGATTGGAGTGAAGGACGGAAGCGCCTCATCGAGGCGATCGAATCCCATGCTCGGCGGATCACCGCCGTGGCTGAGGAATTGGCCACCCAACACCATTTCCGCTTCAGGGGCATAGACTTCTCACTGGCTCCCTTCCCGGAGGTGGAGAAAAGCATCGGCGAGGCCATTGAGCAACTGACGGGGACGCGTTTTGGAGAGCACGGCACCCTCTTCGCCGTGGCCACCCTCACCGATGGCCTGCGGGCCGCGCGTTTCCCGCGCTGTGGGTTCTCGGAGGTGATGCTGCCCGTGCTGGAAGATGCTGTGCTGGCCCGCCGCAGCGTGGAGCACACCTACACTCTGGATAGCCTCCTGCTCTACTCAGCGGTGTGTGGCACTGGTTTGGATACCATCCCCCTGCCGGGTGAGGTGAGCGAGGCACAGTTGGCCGCCATTCTGCTCGATGTGGCCACGTTGGCTGTGGCATTGGACAAGCCCCTGACCGCCCGGCTGATGCCCATCCCGGGCAAGGCAGCGGGTGATCTGACAGATTTTGGTTTCTCCTACTTTGCCCCAGCTTGTGTCTTCGAGCCCCTCAGCCGGCCAAGGCCAGGAGCGCTGGAGCGGCTAGTGAGTTGTCATCCCTTCCGCATACAGGAGCGAGGCACAGCATGAAGGTTCGGCGAGTCCTGCACGAAAGTTATCCTCTGTCGCTGTTCTCCGAAGAGGCGGGGAGGGTAGATGAGTGGGTGCGCATCGTGCCCCTCGGCCCTAGGGGAGAGGGCCAGGTGGCCATCGGCCTGATTGACTGGCTCAGCCGGCCCGCGTTGACTCTCTCTGCCGCCTGGGCTCTGGCCAGACACATCCTCCCCCATGATGTTGATCTGCTTCTGACCATTGAGACCCAGGCCATACCTCTGGCCCACGAGCTGGCCCTCATCCTGAGCCAGCTCAGCTCACGGGAGATCGGCTGCGTCGTCTGCCGCCAGGAGATCAAGCCCTACATGAGTGATCCTATCACCGCGGCCTATCAGCCGGCCATGTCCCCTGATTTGAAGGTGGCGGTCTTGGATGGCCATCAAGCTCAGAGGCTGAAGGGAAAGCGGGTGGCGTTAGTGGATATCGCTGTCATCAGTGGAGCGACCATAAGGGTGCTGGGGGAGATTGCCCAACGCGCCGGAGCTGAAGTCGTCTGCCGCGCAGCCGCCCTGGTGCGCGGCCCCTACGAGGAGGAGATTCTGTGCATCAAGCGCCTCTCACCCCTCACCTGGTCCGAGGAGGAAGGGGGGTGGGTAGAGGAGATGGAGGGCGAAAATTGAAGGCCCACATATTTGGTTTAGATGTCCATCATTTACTGGCCGAGTCGATAGGCACAGCCCTGAAGTTTCACCTTGAGGAAGGGCAGCGGCGGTTGGCCGATGATCTGGTCGTTTTCTTTTTACGGGGAGAGGTCGAATTCCTACGCACGGACTATGGGCTCTTCGCCCAGGGTGAGATCGCCACGCAACTGGAGATCCAATGTGTTCGCTGCTTGGCCTCCATCTCCTATCCCCTCATCATCCACCTGGCGGACCAGTTTGCCCACAATCCCCGGGCGCTGGATCAAAGCGAGGACCCCGTATTCCCCATCCTGGGCAAGGGGATGATAGATCTCGCCCCTCCATTGCGAGAGCATATCCTTCTGGACCTTCCACTTCGTCCCCTGTGTCGGCCCGACTGTCGAGGATTGTGCAGCCAGTGTGGGGCCAATCTCAACGAGACCCAGTGTAATTGTTCACAGGAGGGAATAGACCCCCGGTTAGCTGTACTCAAGAAACTGCTTTGATATTCCAACGCAAGAGACAATGGCACTCTGGGAGAGCCCAACCCTGTGAGAAATGGCATTCTGAAGGTGGCTGTCCTCGAGGGGCATTAGGCCCAGAGGCTGGAGGGGAAGCGGGTGGCTCCAGTGGATGTGCCGGTGATCAGCGGAGCCACGATGAAGGTGGTGGAGGAGATTGCAACGCACGCGGGTGCTGAGGTTGTCTGCCGCGCGGCAGCTCTGGTTCGCGGTCCCTATGAGGAGGAGATCCTGTGCATCAAGCGCCTCTCGCCCCTGACCTGGTCCGAGCAAGAGGGGGCTGGGTGGAGGAGGTGGAGGTAGAGAGATGATCTGCCTTCTTCTGACAGGACTGTCCGCTTTGGGAAGACGCCGAGAGCCGAAATATCTGCTTGCCAAGATGAGGGTTATATGATACAATAATCAACGCCATTGGCAAAACACTCGGAATATACATCCTTTTCACATTTCTTTCGTACTGGCGGGCAGGCGATGGTGCAACTGGTACAACGTCACGGATGCCGAACCTGTCTCCTGAAATGGGACGGTAGTTTCATGTGTCCTGTGAATAACTGTCTCCAAACGCCAACCGAAGGGTATTCCATAAGCGCTCGAAGTTGGCGTTTCTTGTTGTGGGCTTCTGTTGCCCCATGAGCAGGGGAAGCAGCCTAGAAAGAGGCAAAGATGAAAATGAGATCAGTGGGCTCTCTCGGAAATGCCGAGATTCAAGAACGGGCGCAGCTCAAAACACCCGCGAAAAGCCCGGGGTTATTGAAAGTCGGCCTGGCTCTGGGCACTGCTTTACTGAGCTTGGGCTTGGTGATGGTAATCTTGGTTGCAGCGGCGTCAGCAGGCGCTCAGGCCAAGCAGACGCACAATCGCTCGATCCGCACCCACCAGCTCCCTGTGTCCTCGACCAACGCTGAGCCGAAAGGTGCCCCTCGTAGTCCCATCCGCGCTGCGGAGTGCCCTCTGTCCCCGGCCAACGATCAGCAAAGCGACATCGCGCAGAGCACGATCAGAACACAGAGTTGCCCAATTTGGTCTGCGGAACTGCCTAGACCCTCGGCCGGCGGTCAGCAAACAGGCAGCACTCATGGCACAATCCACGAGGGAAATGTGACTATCACTGGCCCAACGGAGATCAACCACTGCGACGTGGTCACCTTTACCGTCGTAGCCACAAACGACGCCGTCACGGCGACCAACGTCATCATCACCAGTGCCATGCCGGTCGGCTTTACGCCGACGCAACAGGTGTGCTCCTATTCCTCCGTCGGCCCCACCCAGGTCATCACCTGCCACGCTGTCTTCACCGCCACCTGCTCCGCCGTCTCCGGGCAGAACGTGGTCACGCTGACCCAAACTGGGGCTAGCCCCATCGTCAAACGTCTCGACTTCGTCGTCAACCCCGGGGCCATCACCCTGCGCAAGGAGCCATCAGTTGTCCCTGCCAAGGTCGGCGAGGTGGTCACGTGGACCATCTACGTGGAGAACACCGGCTACGGCGTGGTCTCCAACGTGCGGCTGACCGACACGCTGGGCAGCGGGCTGGAGCTTGTGAGCGCCCTCACCCCCACTGGTTGGGTGACCATCCCCGTCGAGACGGTCTATTCCAGCACCATCAGCGCCCGCGTGATCGCCTGCTCCGGGCTGGAGAACCTCGTCACCGCCACCTGGGGCTGCGACGGGGAGACCTGCCAGACCCAGACGGCCAAGGCCAGCGTGGATTTGCAGACCGCTGAGCCGCTGCTGGATTACACCCCGCCAGCTATCAGCATTGACTACTGCACCCGCTACGGCACCTTCACGATGCCCATCACCAATACCGGCGACGGCACTGCCTACACCCCCACCATCACTGTGGACTTCAGCCCACTAACCGTCACCTCTTCCTCGGCACCTTACAGCGGCGGCAAATTCCACTTGTCCAACATCCCTTCCAGCAGCAGCTATGTTCTCACCTTCACCCTCTCCCTGCCCGATCCACCCTGCGGGGTAGCTGGCAGTGGGGGACTGCCCTACGAATCCCTCTACTATGATCCCTGCGGCAACCCCTTCTACCCACCAGTGAAGAGCGGCAGTTGGGGTATCTCTGGTGATGTGCCAAGCCTTAGTGCGAGCAAGACAGGCCCTCGCGAGGTCTACGCCGACGAGCGGATCACCTACACGCTGAGTGTGAACTCCAGCAACATCTCCGGCACGGTGCTCATCACCGATGTCTTTCAGGCCGATTGTGGTTACACGCCGGTCGTCACCGAT
>Ga0172364_10002022_pt1 | contig 15980 bp, 16 predicted proteins | sample LakKivSesite10cm_FD_114545 | JGI IMG/M metagenome (GOLD analysis project Ga0172364, IMG submission 114545) | Sediment microbial communities from Lake Kivu, Rwanda - Sediment site 10cm | ecosystem: Environmental > Aquatic > Freshwater > Lake > Sediment | place: Rwanda: Western Province, Lake... | reverse complement strand
CATCCGAAATCCCAAGATCTCTATGTCGTCGTTGTACAGATTGGGCAAAAAAATGGCAAAGGCAAAATTTTGATCCGGCCGCACATTGCTCGTGCTCCGTTTTGATTTGACAACTTCCCGAAATCCCTCTTCACGGTCCCAGAATAACTGGGACATACTTTCCGAAATGCTCACAATGCCGGTGTCCTTTTCCAATCTGATGCGAGTATAGGCTTCTGCTCTGTACGTTTCAAGGGACGATCGCCACTGCTTTTTCTTTTCAATCACTTTTTTCATGATATGCACTGCAGGATCGTCTTCTGTCACAACGATAGGCTCAAATTCAATCACTTTCGGAACAAGGGAAAACGATATTTCACTGGGCGAACTTTCGGTCACGGTAATGCGCTTGGATTCATACCCGATATAACGGACGAAAATCGAAGCCGGCACCTCCTTCAATTCCAGGATGTACTTCCCGTCCTGATTGGATATGGTTCCTCGGTAAGTTCCTTCCACCTGAATGTTGGCCATGGGAAGGGCTTCCCCTGTCTCCCCGTCTCGAACATAGCCGTGAATGGTTTTTGTCTGACCTGTCAAAACCGAATTCACAAAGAATAAAACAATGAATAAAACAAACCGAGAGTTGATCATCATGTGTTTTTCTTACGTTTTGAAACAGCACTCCAGAATCATTTCGAAAACAGCGAATCGGTCGCCGTGAGCAGGCATTCATACTGCTTCCGTTTTTCAGAATACAGAAGGATCTCGTCTGTCTTGCCACGCTTTCGGGCCCCTTGGATGTAAATATCCATCTTTTTCAGGAGCATCTGAACAGCGGACGTGCGTTGTGTTTTATTGAGACGACCATTGGCAAGAATCTTCTCGAGTGCCGCGATGCGAAAGCGATCCATGCCCCAGTATTTCCGAGAGAGCTGATCTGCATGTCCGCCGTATTTCACGATGAGAGGTTGATCAAGATAAAGAACAGGAAAACGGCTTGACATCCGAAGCCACAGATCGTAATCTTCGCACACCAGAAAGTTTGGATCGAAAAGTCCGACGGTCTCAAATACCTGCCGATGAATAAGCACGGAAGACGGCGAAACGACGCACAACGGAAGGCATTTTTCAAAGATGTGCCCGCCAAATTTTTGATGGACTTTCCTTGGATTGACCCTTCTCCCCCTCCGTATCCAGATTTCATTTGTGTGGCAGACAAGATAGTTTGGATGCGTTTCGAGTGCGTTGATCTGGTTTTCCAATTTTTTGGAAAGCCATGCATCGTCCGAATCAAGAAAGGCAATCCATTCATGGGAAGCATTTTCGATCCCCGCATTGCGTGCAGCACCGATACCGCGATTTTCCTGCCAGAAGTAGCGTACCTGGGGAAACGTTTTTGTAACGACGCTTTCTGTGCCGTCCGTAGAGCCGTCGTCAATGAGGAGAACCTCATCCGGCAGACGCGTCTGGCTTAACACCGAAAGAACCGCCTTCTGGACACACTCCTTGCGATTATACGTCGTAATGATAACGGAAATGCGACCATCCTTGGACATGACAGTGAGTCTGGCTTTAAAAAATTCGTACTCAAAATTATACTGACAGTCTAATTTATCGGAAACCTGCTCCTTTGTCAACCAAATTCTTTCTCAATGGAAGGTTTCACTTCATACTGTATGGAAAGAAACTTCTTCCAATGGACGAAAATACGGAGCGAGCCTTCTGAAAAATGATTTAAAAAGATTGCCATCCCGAAGATTGTGGAAATCTCCATTAGCCAATGGATCGTTTGGAAATGCCGATAATCTTACATCTACCGACAAATAAAAATCAGGCACCAAAAATAAAAAAGCCCTTCGACACAGGGCTTTGAAAATACGATGTGTGGAGCTGACCGGGATCGAACCGGTGACCTCTTGACTGCCAGTCAAGCGTTCTCCCAACTGAACTACAGCCCCAAAATTGCATAAAGTATACTAAATTCCATAGATAAAATCAAGACCTTTTTCCTACCGTACAATCGCAAGTTTTTCTTTTCGCAGGACCCGACTACCGGAAGTGACAACATACACATAGATTCCACCGGACACACATTCGCCCCGGCCATCCCTGCCATCCCAGGTGTACATGTGAACCCCTTCGGTTTCACAGTACATTTCTTCCTCTTTGACTTTGAATCCGCTGGAGCTGAAGATCGTGACTTTTACCTTTTGCGATGCATCGCTTCGGAATGGTATTTTTAATTCCGAATGCATACCAACGACAAACGGACTTGGGATGGAAGCAGGCAGCTTCTCAGGATTCAAGGGCCTGTAGCCAAAATGCACGTCCGAACGATTCTCATTTTCTCTCAGAACCACGTCCCTTGGACTGCTTCCCGTTGTAGCAAGACACCCTGAAGGAATCGTGGATGCATCAACTTGGAGGCGATACAATCCGGGGAAAAGAGACTCAAACGCATACCTGCCATCGTCCCCTGTCGCCCGAGTTGGAAAAGCAAGATCATCCGAAGTTCCAAAAATTTGGTCCGGTCCTGCTTCTGTCAAATGGAGAGAGACACTCGAAAGTCTCCCCGTTTCGTTATTATCCATGATTCCATCACCGTTCGCATCTTCCCAGACAATGCCGCTGATCAAACCGCTGAATTCGTGCTTGCATTCATCAAAAAGAAGGAAGGACGCCGCCGGACCCGGAGCCTCCACCACAGCTACCCCTTTCCAGCCGATCTCGTCCTGGGTTACCAGTCTTGTTAGCATACCATAACCCAAAGTCGTGTACATGGGATGGCTCTCGCCTTCTATAAGCTGGAGGGAAAATTCTCCCGATGTCGCATAGGCCTCCCGATTCACATTGGTTGGAATGAGAGTAAACGAAACGCCGTCATTTCGAAAAAAGTGAAAATACCTTGCTGCCGTAGCCTGGATATTCCCGGTAATGGTTGTATCCTGCTGATAACGAATGGACGCATCGAGCGCAATTTCAGGATACGCATCCCCCTCCGAATAAAAGAGGGACGTGTCGGCTCGGGTCCCTGTCATGTAATTCCATCCATAAAAAACGGACAACGCCTCCTCAAACGTGTTTCCCTTTTGTCTTAAGACGGTATCCGTTGCTTCGATGGCAGGAGAAGCGACAAAGCGATCCCAGATCGTTTGAACAATCTGTGTGTCATAAAAATGTTTCTCTAGGAAATGAAGCCAGATGGAAAGACCGTATTCGTGCCATCCATCTTCCTCTGTGAAAGGAACGTTGGTTCTGTCAAAAAATCCAAGAACACTTTTGTTGTATTGAATTCCCAAATATTGATAATAATCGTTAATATCATCGTACACTTTGTCTTCCATCCAGGTGGAACTCAACTCCATGAAATAGACCTCCTCATCCCGGAAATTGTATCCCAACTGGATCATGTGAAAAAATTCATGGGCTGCAGTCACGCGTTCCGCCTCCGGACTTTTTGTATATGTTTTTGCAAAATTGATGTTCAATACGATATAAGAAGTCCAGACATCCGGATTTTGTGAAATGCGCTGCTCCAGTGTTGTCCATCCGTAGTAGTTCGGCACATTTTGAAGATACACATCCCATTCGGGTCCGTCCTGGCCCAGATCGTTCGGAGGCGGAAGGAATCCGAGCTGCGTCACTTCAACGGAATAGACATAGTCAAAAATGTCTGCCATTGCTTCCACGTAATCCGGAACTCCCGAAAGGTCGCTGTCCTCTGAAGGCACGGCATCGGTTCCTGTGGTGTCGTAGTGAATTCGAAAGCGACCGCTTAAACCGACATGGCTGTAGGGAAGGGCCGGCCTGGAGAAAAAGGACTGAAGAAGGACTTTCTGCGCCGCGCTGAAATCTTGCCATCTGCTCCGAAGATGGGCATTCAGCCGAAAACCACATTTTTCCGGATACCTGCTGACATCCCGATACGCATCGGACAGGCTGTCCGGAGCGTACATGTGCAAGGCTTCCAAAAAAAGTGCATCCGCTTCGGATATTTTATTTTTGTTCTTTTCCTCTTGAATTTTCTGGTGAACGGTCTGAGAAAAAAGAGGCAAAGAAAAAAACCACAATAATACAAGCAGGGATGAATTCTTCACAAAATAGTCCTTATGCTATCTCTTCTTTTTAAACAGAAAGGAAATGGGAACTCCTTCAAATCCAAACTTGGCCCGAAGCTTGTTTTCCAGAAACCTTTTGTAGCTTTCCTTAATGAGATGTGGGTAGTTGGAAAAAAAAACGACCTTCGGAGGCTTCACACCCACCTGAGCGCCGTACAGGATTCGCACGCGTTTCCCCTGCACGGCTGGAGGCTGATAGGAACGGTTCATGTCCTCAATGAGCTCATTCAGTTTGGGAGAGGAGATACGCTTCCCTCTTTCCTGCGAGATTTTCCATGCAAGATCCAGCACGTTCTTTACCCTGAGTTTTTTCAAACAGGAAACGTATACAACGGGAATGTACGCCATGCCCGTAAGGCGGTGCTCTATCGTCTCCTCCCATTGCCGAACCCTTTCCGTGTCTTTCTCCACCAAATCCCATTTATTGACGACCAAAAGAATGCCTTTTCTTGCCTCAACCGCTTCCCGAATCACCCGCATATCCTGCTGAGTCATGCCTTCTTCGGCGTCAAGAAAAACGCTTGCCACATCGCACTCTTCCACCACCCGATGGGTCCTCAAGTGGCTGTAATACTCCACATTCTCCTTAATTTGGCTTCTTCTCCGCATTCCGGCTGTATCAATGAGTAAAAAATTGTGCCCGTCCACACAAACCTGAACGTCTACCGCATCGCGTGTGGTTCCAGGAATCTCCGTGACCAGAAGCCTTTCCTCTCCCAAAATCACATTGATAAAAGTGGATTTCCCTACATTGGGTTTTCCAATCACGGCCAGTTTAACAAGATTCTGATCTTTGATCTTTTCTTCTTTTTGGGGACGACCCAACGTTTCCACAAGGATTGAAAGAAGATCCCCCATGCCTCGCCCCTCAAGCGCGGAAACGGACACCGGTTCTCCCAATCCCAGACGGATAAATTCGAACGCATCCAGCGCTCGCTTTTCATTATCCACCTTGTTGACCACCAAAATCCAGGATTTGCCGCTCTTTTTCAGCACTCTGGCGATGGCGTCGTCCGCATCCGTAATTCCGACGGTGCAATCCACCAGAAACAAAATTACATCTGCCTCCGCAATGGCAAAACGCACTTGCTGGGCAACAGCGACTTCAATGGCATCTCGGCTTTTGGGAACAAAACCGCCTGTGTCAACCAAGTCGAATGCGACCCCCTCCCACTCCGCTTCGGCCATCTTCCGATCCCGCGTAATTCCGGGCACATCATCCACGATCGCATCCCGCTTCCGGATGATCCGGTTGAAAAGGGTTGACTTTCCCACGTTGGGACGTCCGATGATTGAAACAATCGGCTTTCTCATCACGTTTTCCAAAGATCCTCAAACTCTCGAACAACGACCACTTTTCGTCTGAGTCTTTTCTCTATCTTCTGGACAGTCCAATCGTCCAAGAAAAGGCCGTCGCTGCTCAAACAGTTGGGCGGAAGCAAAACAATAAAATCGCCTTCTTTTTCTTGAAGCGCACGAACAATATCTCTGCCGGTTAAAAGTCCGGATACGGTTACCGTTTCCCCGTAGAACGTGTTTGGAACAACACAGACGTCCGCACGCAGGCCGCCAATTCGGCAAAGTCTGGGGATTACCTTTTTCTTTAAAATCGGCCCCGCCGCCCTGCCCGTCACCCACACATAACGACGCGGCCGATCCAGCTTTTGGGGAAACGTTCTCGATGCTTCCTTAAAATCGTTTAAGAAAGCGCGTATCATACCAACCCCGTTTTCTACCTGCCAAAAATCGCCGTAATGATCGAACGCAGGAAGCGGCTTTCCGGCCTGAAGATAAAATTCATCGGCAAGGCAGACAAAAAAATCCCCAATTTGTTTGCGGAACCGACTCTGAAGCCGGCGAACTATTTTTATTGTTTGCTTTGCGAATTGGGCATCCACTCCATGAAGCTGCGGCAATCCTTTGCGGTGACGGGTCAGACCCACGGGGACCACAGCCAGCGACCTGAAAGCTGGAAAAAAACGCGCAAGGGATTCCACGCTCTCCTTGAGTTTCTCCCCATCGTTTATTCCCGGGCAGAGCACAATCTGTCCGTGAATCTCAATTCCCCCTCGAACAAGAATCCGAATTTTCTCCAAGAGACGATCTGCATGCTTCAAACCCAACAATTTCTTTCGGACTTCCGGGTCGGTCGCGTGAACGGAGACATAAAGGGGTGAAAGCTTCTGCGCAAGAATGCGCTCCAAGTCGCTTTGACTGACATACGTGAGCGTGACGTAATTTCCGTGAAGAAAAGAAAGCCGGAAATCCTCGTCCTTCACATAAAGACTCGAGCGCAGTCCCTTTGGATTCTGATCCACAAAGCAGAAAATGCAGCGATTTCCGCATTTCCGAAAACGCATCGGTTCGAATTCAAAACCCAAATCCTCGCCTTCTTTCTTCTTGACACGAATCCGTCTTTCCTTACCTTCCCTGAAAAAAGTAAAATCCAGCACTTCATCGGCAGAATAGAATCGGTAGTCAAGAATATCCCCCACAGGGGAACCGTTGATCGCAATCAACCGATCGCCGGCCCGGATTCCCATGCTTTCACCCGGACTCCCAGACCTCACCTTATTCACGAGGAGCGATGGTTTTTTCTGCAAGAATCTCTCTCCATCTTTTGCGCCGTTTCCATTCGTCCATAAGAAATTTGACAAGTGCGGCTGTTGGAACTCCGATGATCAAACCCCAGAAACCAAGAAAACGGGAAAAAACAAGAATGGAAAAAATAACGGCCACAGGATGCAGACCGACGCGGTCCCCTATAATCTTGGGCGATATGACATAGACCTCCACCGTTTGAACGACAAGAAAAATCGCTCCAATCTTCACCATGGCTGCCAGCACATTGGGCGCAAAAAAACTGGCCAACAGAGCAAGCCCAAGGCTGATATAGAGTCCGATGTAAGGGATGATGTTCAAAACGCCCGTTATCACTCCCAATAAAATGGCAAAAGGAATTTTAAATACAGCCAGTGCGAAACCCGTGAGCAGGCCGACAATCGAACACACAATGATCTGTCCTCGAATGTATCCTCCCAGAATCCGGTTGGTTCGCCATAAATAAAAGTAGCAGTTGCTACGGTATTTTCTGGGTACAAAATCCAAGGCCCACGTTCGAATACGATCGAGATCCTTTAAAAAATAAAAAGTCAAAATCGGAATAATCACCACATTAAAAATTTGACTGAGAAACGTGCCAATTCCAGAAATCCCTTTCAGAAAATTCAAAAGCACCCTTTCTATGCGAGAAGGAATTTCTTCCAAGAGGCTCTGCTCAAATTTTTCTGGATCCCGATGAAAAAAAACCAAAAGTCTGGGTATATTTTTCTGAACAAAGTTGACCGCTTGAGTTGCCATATCGGGGATACGTCCGATCAGATACTGAATCTCTACCACAAGACTCGGAATGAGGATCATCCCAATCAGGATCATTAAACCCAACGTTACCAAAAGAAGAAGCAGAACTCCCAACGTTCTTGAAACGCCCCATTTCTCCAATTGATTGGCCAGAGGATCAAAAAGATAAGCAAGGACGAAAGCGACCAAAAAGGGGAAAATTACACTGCTCGCTTTTACAAAAAACCAGACCAGCAAGATGAGTACCACACCAAATCCAAGCCGCCGCACCAAAGGATACTGCTTCAGGTCGAATAACATGAACAGAATGATGATACCCACAAGGATGGGAGAAAGAACGGTATGGGTGGCCCACAAAAGCGCTGCAAAAAGCAGAAAGACGATGCAGCCTGCAATAAACCAGTGGCTCTCTTTCATATCCAAGTTTTTCCTTCTTTGAAGGCCAAATACAAAAAAGGAGGGTAAAAAATCCACCCTCCTCCGAAACACAGCATACGACAGAAGTTAATTCAACCGAACAAAATCGCCCTTCTTGAACCCACCCCCCGTCTTGACGACGGCCTGAGCGGCCTTGCCTCCGGACACGATGCTCGTCACCTGAATCGAACCCACTTTCGAATCCACACTGCCCAGAGAAAGCCCAGTATCGGGATCAATGAGTTCCTGTCCCTTTTGGTACACGTAGAAGACATCGCCCACCTTCACGCCCGCATCGGATCCCGGTTTGATGAAAATCGTACTCCCCTGGACCATGATGATCTTCCCTTCCCAGGGCAGATTCTGCATCTGTTGGTCAATGAGCTCGGTGATGGTCTCGATGGCGGAACGGGTCGCCTTGCCCACGATGGAATTATCGAATTCCGATTCGTTGGCAAAATCAATCTTCGGGGTACTCACGCTCAGACCGCTGGCAGACTCCTCCTTACGCACGTTATCCGCAGTCAAAATCTCACCCGTCGTCGTGTTGATCAGCCGGACATCAACCGCCACGGTGGCCTTCTGGCTCTTCACGCCCACCCCGATTCCCTTCACACGTCCGCCCACGTCTTTTTTCGAGTAGCCAAACTCCGTAACGGCACCCACCACCGCCAGTTCGACGCCCAGAAGCTTTCCCGTCTGCGCCGCACTTTCGGGCGTCACGAGCCCCGACTGCCCCAGCTTCTGTTCGTCCAAAATTTGGTTGATCTCCTGCCGTTCAATGATGGTGTATTTCCCGGATTTGACCAGTGCGGTTGTCAGCATGTCGGCCATGCCGTCACCCGGACCCCGACCATCCCACCAGTGCCAGGTATGGTCGGTTTTGTCTTCAAACGTGAACACAGCGACTCGCTTCTTCAACTGTGGAAAAGCAGCAGAGGAAAACAACAGCACTCCGAAAAAAATCCATAGAACTAAAAAATATCTTCGCATAGAAAAACGCCCTCCTTAGGAGAAAAATGAAAATAATACTGTATTGATAACTATCTCATCCCTTCGTTGGAGAACCCCTCACGATGCATGTGAAAAAATCTTTCCTACCGCCTCAGGAAGATGAATTGGAAAAAACAAATGCCTAGGATAAAGGTAATCATCTCCAGATTCGTCTATAACGCGAATCTGTCCATGTCTTTCAGCTTGAGTATCAGACAACGTCTCGTAGACCTTTCGCTTTTCCAAAGAAGCAGGATACTCGCTGTTATCCACACACACAACAAAAGAATGTTTTTTCTTTTCAGCGTTCATTATAAGAGATGTTTAATTTTTATTTCTTTCTTACCGACGTTTGTCATTTCATACCAATGAATTTCAGCTCTGAAGACTGTACCGTCTTGCAATCTAACACGTGTTATCCCTTTACATTTGCGCCATCTACCTGGCCCATACGCACGTACAAGTCTTTTAACCTCTCGAATCTTGTTGCCTACAGCAATAGTCTCAACATCTGTGATATCACCAACAATATCAAAATAAGGTTTCATACAATTCTATAAATCTCACATTTTCCCCCAGAGACAGCAACCACCGCGGGAAGAGATCTTCGCCTCTATTCACCTGGAATGAATTCCACTGTAACACTGTTCGGACTTGTCCCCACAATCTTAATCTGGATGCCGTCTATGGTCTTGCCTGCCAAACGCTGTGCGAGATCGTCGCTATTGCCCGTCATCACGACTTCCAGAGTGGCAAACCCTTGATACCAATCTCGCTGTACCACGGACGAGAGTCCCCGTACGTAATAAGGAAGCGAAGATTTGAATTTATTCAATTGCTCGTAGCTGGCAACGCCTCGCACCTTCAGAATAAGGGTTGTTCCGGAAGATACGTCCGTCTGCCATTGATCCAGGATTTTGGTCATCAGATCTTCCGAAAGTTTCTCGCACGCCCGCTGAATCGCTTTCGTACCTCCCGCCACATCATCAATGTGGGGGTACGCTCCTTGGGCTGAGCTCGTGGCAATAATGTCTCCCGTGTCCGTGCGGATGGCTCGAACATTGACTGTGGCCTGCTGCGATCGCTGCGTAGCACCAAACGCCTCTACTACGGTCGCCTTGGCCAGTGCCTTGCCCGTGATGACAACTTCAGCACCCACCGTTTTACCAAGAGAAGAAGCCAGGGCCACATCGCCCTCCAAAATGGCAGCCGCTTTTTCCTGATCAAGATTTTTCTTTACCGTCGCTTGATCCACGAACTTGAATCCCTTGGCCATGAAGGCATCCATGATCGCTGTCTCGGCAATGTTCATGTCCGCTTCAAAATAGTGGAAAAGCCCAGGAGCTTCGCCGATGTTCCGCTCCTCGATCATGACCATCAATCTTGGCCGATTCTTCCTGCGCATGAGGGTTTCAATGGCATCCAGATCGTTCTTCAAATCTGCCATCTTCACCAAAGCCCGTACCGTCACTTCGTAGAGTTGTTCGCTCTGCTCTCCTTCTTGAACAACATCGTATTTCTGAATATACCCCTGGGTTTTGCTGAATATATTGTCCTCAATGAGTTGGTAATTTTGCACCAGTGTCTCTGACTCGACAATCAATCCCAGCGCATTTTCAATGCCCTTTCGCAAGGCATCCTCAATCGCATCGTCTCTGGCATGGGCCACATCGCCTTCGATGATTGATCCCACCCCAGAAGCAACCACTTCTTTGGTATCCTCTTTCGAAGCAATCTGTTCCTGGGAAATGCTTCCCAACCACGTCAAGAAAAGTCCAACCAGCAGAACTTCTCTTTTTCTACACAGAATTTTCAAAGGGCCTCCCTTGCGCTAAAAGGTCATTCTTAGCTCGTTCTGTAAATCCCGAATGATGAGAAGGGCATCCGCACCAGAAACCGATCGTGAAGGACCGAAAGCGCCATCCATGGTATCCGCTTTCATGATCCCGCGATCCACAGCCAGGCAGATGGCATTGTAGGCATAGTGGGTGGGATTGACATCGGGGAACCGGGAGGGCGTTCCGATGTATTTTGTAGCCAGTGTTTCATCTCCAGTCACGGCGACAAATATATTTTGAAGGAAAATAGCGTAGTTGACCCGTGTGATTTTCTCATCAGGACGGAACGTGTGATCTGGAAATGGTTCAATAGCGCCCGCTTTAATCACATTCTCAATCCAGTTTTTTGCCCAATGATTCTGGATGTCCGTTGCAGCAGCCATGGATTCCTTTTTCGCAGTTTCCATCGCCGTGGGATCCGTGGGTGGACGAAACCGGGTGTCGTACACTTTCGGCTGCTTCTTCTTCAAAAGATCCAAAAGTTTCAACTCCTCAACAAAGAGAACGGCCAGATCGGCCCTGTCAATTTCGGGAATGAGTGCAATCTTCGCTCCAACCTTTGTTCCGGGGGCAGCGCGCTGAATTTTCTGTACCAGTTCCCATTCGGCATTGGCGTCCTTGGCAAAGTCACCCTTCATGGCAACGACTTTCCCAAAAGCCGTGACTGCTTCCCCGAAGGCATAGGCTTCTTTATACGCCAATCCCATGTAATAGTAGGCCTTTTCGGAATTGGGATCAATTTTCAAGGCGCGCTCAAACTGACTCACAGCCCTGTCGAGCCAATCGTCCCCCTTTTTCTGCTTTGTAAGGATTCGGCCTTTGGCAATGGGGCCGTCAATGAATTGCGCGCTCTTGTCAATTCCTTTATCAACCCAACTCAACGCTTCTTCAAAATTTCCCTTTTCAGCCATCACCAGTCCCATTCCCACATAACCGCCGGGATAGTTTGGATCCAGTGCGGTCGCGCGCTGAAATTCCTCTGCGGCGTTGTCCAATTGACCGACTTTCAACTCACGCAATCCCTGATTGTAATGGTTGTCCGGTGTATCCAACACCGATTCCTCTGGAATAGGTTTTGGACCACATCCACCGAGAATCAATCCAAACACGACAGCAAAAAGGGCAAATTTTTTAAGGGCATGTAAATTCATGGGAATCCTCCCTGAATTGATTTTGATGAATGACATTTTACTCGAGAATGAACATCACCTTGCAGTGCTGAAGGAAGTTCATGTTTGACGCCGCATTATGAATCTTCATGGCATCCGCACTGCTGATAATGACATCGGTTTTGTTGGGACCCGACGCTTCAACCGCTCTGACAATCAAAGGATTGTCTGCAACGCGTTCGTTCATGCGTGCACGATCAATGTCTTTTTCATAACCCACCATGCCGATGTCTACGGCATATTCCCGACTGACGTATCGAGATCCGTATACTTCATCTCCCCTGTCGTCCAGTACCTTGGGTGCCATTGCTGGCCGAACCCCGAGACCACGGGCATCAATCACAAGCCCCGTATAAACGCTGCTACCGGTGAGCGCAGTGGTTCCTACATCCGCTTGAATCAATGTGGTTCCTGGGGGGACAGGTTTTCCCGCCGGCCAGGGTTGACCGCAGGTTGGGCAAAGAAGTTGTCCCCCTGTCATGAGAATCCCTCCTCCAAAATCCTGCGGTAAAAGGGCGTCGGCAATAACGCCTGTCAAAGGAATCTCAACATCCACTTCGACATCGCCAGTGGACATGTACCGCGTGTCAACGACTCGAAACGCCTTTAAAGCACCTTCTACCCTTGTACGAATCAGATCATTCACCACAAGGGAATTTTCAACTGTTGTTTCTGACGTCAGTGAAACTCCTTTGATCGTCTCAAGCAAATTTCGCAAGGCATCTAATCTTGCCGCTCGGATGGCACTTGCCCTTTGTGTGGCCAATGGCAAATCTGGGTTCGGTCCGCCAAGTCCTGTACATTTCATGAGCTGCTGTGTCCAATTAATATTCCCTGTCGTTCCTACTTGCTGCAGATACCCCTGGGCCGAAAGCACCACAGGCAGAGCCAAAACCACACAAAAAATAACGATGATCGCTCTTTCACGTCTCAACATGGAATCCTCCTTTTTTTCTCATTATTGATATCTCCTCCAAAAAAAACGAGCGAATGACGGGATTCGAACCCGCGGCATCCAGCTTGGGAAGCTGGCGCTCTACCAACTGAGCTACATTCGCACAGCCAAGCCGAGATTCTCATTACACCTCTTAAATTAACTTATTTAAGATAAAAGTCAAGACTTTTTTGATTTCATGTTTTTAGTTTCAGAAAGCAAAAATTTTCGATCATTTCTGTCGAAAAAAACGCATGAAATATTTATTTGGCAATGCATTCGATCCACCGAAAAGAACGAATTGTGAATTTTCTTTCTGTTTCATTTCGGAGAGGATTCGTTCTTTTCATGCTTACCATATTTTTTATAAAAGAACAATAAGACACAGGTTTTGATCTACTGAACAAGGAAGATCGTGCGAACTAAAAATCCATGGGTATTCTGGCTACCTGCCTCACCACTTCTGAAATCGCCGCGATAACCAAGCATGAGCACGACTCCCGACCCTATCTCGTAACCCAAACCGGCTGTGATCTCAACCAACCGGACATTGTAATTCCCCTTGCCCACAACACCCTCCTGATGACTTACTTGGTAAATTTCAGAAATCCGTTGAATCCCCTGCAAATAGACCCCCGACCAAAAAAACGAGAAGGGCAACCGGAGCCATTTTGAAATTCCTGAGACTCCACCACCATAGAGCCTTTCCTTTCTTTCAATCGTATACATTGCGTTCGAATAAAAATAATACTCATCAAAGACATTGAAGACTTTCATTGTCTCAAAGGACACATTCTTTACTGCAAAGAAGAGGTTCATGCGCGGTACGATTTCATACGCCAGCGATGCATTGAAATCAATAAGCCGATCATTCAGAGTAAAATTCTCATTCTCAGCATAATAATTTATCTTCCCTGCTGTGTCCGCAAACGCAATGTTCCTCCCGTAATCGAGACTCATATATCCAAAAAATGGTGTGGCCATAAATTTTACTTTCCAAATACCGATGCCAAAATAGGGACCCACCCGATGAACTGGATCGGCCTTGACCCAGTTCAATCCTTTTATTCCAATGTTCATTGTGGAATACCAATATTGGACGCCAAGGGTTACTTCGGGATGAAACTGAGAAAAAGCATGCTCCGATACCAGAAAAAGACAAAAGAACGCTGCAAGCAAAACTCTTACCTTCATCTCTGACTCCTATTTTAAAATGAAAAATGGGGAAGAGTATCCTTTTAAATTTGAGCCAGCTACTCGCTCTCATAACGGATGAGTACATGGATGGGAACGCCCGAAAGCTTCTTTCTCCCTCCCAAAAAATCCAGCTCGATCAAAAATGCGGCTCCGATCACTACACCTCCTAACTTGTGGACGAGCCGAACTGCGGCAGCTGCGGTTCCCCCTGTTGCCAATAAGTCATCCACCACCAAGACCCGCATCCCAGGGTGAATCGCGTCTCTGTGTATTTCAATCGCATCCGTCCCATACTCCAGGGTATACTCCTCCTTGACAGTCTCGGCAGGAAGCTTTCCCGGTTTACGTACAGGGACAAATCCGACACCCAACGCAACCGCCATGGCACCGCCAAAAATAAATCCTCGAGACTCAATGCCGACAACCACGTCCACCTGCTCCTGTTTGAAGGGCGCACAGAGTTCCTTCACGGCCTGCCGAAACGCTTCCTTATCCTTCACGAGAGTGGTAATATCTTTAAACCCCACTCCTTTCTTGGGAAAATCCGGAACCGTGCGAATGAATGACTTGAGTGCAATCATGGCGATCTCCCTACTTAAAAAGCGATATCAAATCCTGTGAATTTTCCTGAATACGTGTCCCACCGAACATCCATGTTCCGAACTGTGGCCCAAGGGTTTCCCACCCGGAGTTCCTGAATCAACGATTCAATGAGACTCCTCGGACCTTCCACATCAATTTCCACTTCACCGCCAGGAAGATTTTTTACCCACCCGTTCAGATTCATCTGCCGTGCCTGCCTCACGACGAAATAGCGGTATCCGACTCCCTGAACAACTCCACCAACGACAATGTGGGCACGAACATACATTCAGGTTCCCTCTCATTTCATCATTTGAAAAAGCCGATCCACCGCTTCCTTGGGCGAGGCAACCGATACAACAGATTCATCAAACACCCAGCTTTTCAGAGAAACCAAAGGCACCCCTTTCTGTTTGGCAAACGCCATTTCCGAAAGCGTGCCGTACTGCCCGCCTACGGCAATCGCACCGTCACACGATTGGATAATAATGGCATTTCGGGCAATCCCCATTCCTGTGGCGATGGGAATATCCACCCACGCATTGGCTTCACTTTTTTGACCGACTGGAAGAATGCCCACTGTAGTCCCTCCGGCTTCTTTGGCACCTCGGCACGCCGCCTCCATAACGCCCCCCAGACCACCGCATACGAGCACGGCGCCCCTCCGGGCAATCTCTTTCCCTACCTCTTCGGCGAGTTTCAATATTTCGGAGGAGGCACGCCGTCCTCCGATCACCCCAATCTGGATTCTTTTTTCCATGTTACTTTTCTTCTGCCAAGCGATCCAAAGCCTCTCCGCTCAACCGAAACACCTTCCATTCTTCAAGAGGAACAGCCCCAAGATTTTTATAAAATCGAATGGCGGACTCATTCCAGTTGAGAACGGCCCATTCAAATCGGCCGCAGTGGCGCTCTCGAGCAAGTTTGGCCAGATAAACCAGCATTGTCTGACCGATTCCCTTTCCGCGAAATTCAGGCTTTACAAAAATATCTTCCAAATAGAGTCCGTACCTACCGAGAAAAGTAGAGAAATTGTGAAAATATATGGCGTAACTTGCCGGTTTTCCACGGTAGTAGCCGAGTATGCCTTCCACGAACCTGCGTTCTCCAAAAAACGATTCGCGAAGCGACTCTTCCGTAGCTATCACCTCGTGCGAAAGATGTTCATACTCTGCAATCTGCCGGATGAACGAAAGAACCAAAGGAATATCGTCTTCACCAACAGGTCGAATCTCAAACTCCGAAACGTGATTAAGAGCACTCATACAAACTCCTTATATATAACTGAACTTTGGCAGCTGAATTCTGTGGAAGGGAGAATGTCATACCCGAAACTTGTCCTCGACGTGATCGGGGATTTTTCATCGGGTATCCAGGGGGATGATACATT
>Ga0172364_10002021_pt1 | contig 15984 bp, 13 predicted proteins | sample LakKivSesite10cm_FD_114545 | JGI IMG/M metagenome (GOLD analysis project Ga0172364, IMG submission 114545) | Sediment microbial communities from Lake Kivu, Rwanda - Sediment site 10cm | ecosystem: Environmental > Aquatic > Freshwater > Lake > Sediment | place: Rwanda: Western Province, Lake... | reverse complement strand
TTATATGTATATTAATATCATGCAGGGCCAATATTTTATTGGGGTAGGTTTTGTAAACATGAAACATCCGGATCATATTAAATAGTAACCCCTCTGGTCAGATTTGTTCAGGCTTTTAAAAACTTAAAAATTAAATCATTATTAGAAAAAGCCCTTTCTTCTAAAATTTTTGCTTTTTTTGATAAAATTTTTTTTATTTTATCATCATTTTCTCTAATATATTTTATCTTTTCTTTAAAATTTTTTAAAGAAGTATCATCCAATTCTAATAACAAATCAGATAAATCCAAACTTTCTACAAAATTTTTTACCTTTGGGTCATAATTAAGAGCAATAAAAGGAATATCGGCCATAGTGGAAAAGATAATAGAATGGAGCCTCATTCCCACCATTAAAGATAATCGAGATAGGAAAGAGAGCAATTCTTCAGGTTCAAGCCTGGTCTTTAAGACATTAGCCTGGTTCTTGTTTTTCATTAAAGACAATATTTCTTCACTAATATATACATCCTCATCAAATTTAAAGGGAAGAAAAATAATTTTTGCCTTATAGTTTTCTATTAAATCATCAGCTAATTTTGCAAATATTCCTCTTAAATCTTTTCTACTCTCTCTATATTTCCTGACCGAAATCCCAATGACCGGACTATTATTTGAATATATCAATTCCCTTATATAAGGGTATTTATCTATGATGTCAATAGTATTTTTTCTCCTCAATAAAAAAGAAGGATCAGAATTTACATATATTGAAGGTTTGGTCACTCCTAAATTTTCTAATAATTCTTTAGATGGATTATCTCTCACGGTTATTAAGTCAACTTTATTTAAAATCCACTTTATTAATTTCTTATTAATCTTTCTATTGACCGGGCCAATGCCCTGGGCATAAATAATAACTGGTACCTTTACTATTTTTGCACCCAATATCAATCCCAGGTAATACAGGATGCTCCATCCTTTTCCAGTTGAATCCTGAAGCAATCCCCCTCCACCACTAATAAAAAGATTAGTATCTCGTAAACAGTTTAAAATACTAATTAGATGTAGTCGATTTAGTGCCTTTACTTGATAAGTTTGGGAGGTCTGTAAAGGATTCTGGGAAAGAACTGCTATTTTTATTTGAGGTATCTTTTCTTTAAAGGCTCTAACCATAGAAGTAAGAATAGCTTCATCACCAGTATTATTAAAGCCATAATAACCAGAAATCATTATCTTCGCTATGGTTTTAGGCTTTTTCATAATCAGTCTTTTTCCTAAATATTTTTACAAGATTGTCAGGGAAGTAAACTCCCCTGAAACCCCCTATGCCTTTTGTTATTTCTTCTCGGATTTATACAATACCTTTCCTGACAATCTGGTTAAAATCCATTCCTTATTCAAAAAAGAATTTACCTTTTAGCATCGGAATTTCTTTGAAATTCCGATGCTATAAAATATAGTTATTACAAATAATCCCAGCACTAAGCCTAACCATACTCCATTAAAAGTGCGCAACATAGAGAATAAAAAGGGAGTGTGAATATGACAGAAGGTATTAATTAAGGTGACTGGACCAATAGTTCCGATTATGATTACCGGGATTTTAAATTCTTTTACTCTCAAGAAATTCATACTCATAGCTAATAATAGAGCTGGATAACCAATTAAAAATTCTTTATTTCGGGGTCGGGCAATTAAAGTTTTTTCCAAAAAAATCCTTATCTTTTCCTCAATACTTAACACAGGAAGAAAAGAAAAATTTCCCGAACGAGAAATATAAATTACTAAGAATACAGCAAAAAAGAACATTATAATTACGTGTTCAATCAGGATAGGCTTCTTGATATTTTCTAAAATCATTAATTTACCCTTATTCACCCTTAACCACATTATAGCCAAGACCAAAAGGAGGGGGATAAGATAAGATATCTTTATCCCACTGAATTGTTCTATCCCCAACATAAATTTATTATTGCTTAATAAGGCTGCTATCAGCATAGCCCCAGATAAAGTAATTAAAATTATTTTAAAGAATCCTGGCAGCACTTCTTTTATCATCTGGTTAAAACTGGAATTATGTCTAGAAAAATCTTTAATCTCTTCTGATTTATGATTATTATCCCCTAAAAAATATTTTTCATTACTGATGATAGCTAAAGTAGGAAATATCAAGGCTGCTAACAAGGCCATCAATTTAATTAAAAATATTTCCTGGTTTATAAAGAGAAGTAATACAGAAAATAAGATACCTAAAAACAACAGAGAATATGCTTGATATTTTTTTAAGCTAAAAACATTTTTAAACAGAATTAATCCGCCAGAAATAACTCCCAGGATTAATAACAGAGTAAGAATTTTTGGTTCTTGATAGGAGGTAAAAAGGCTGGCTTTTCCGGTAGTATAACCATTCGTTTTCAAATCTTCCCTTATAGTTTTAATATAAGATAAATTCTCCTCAAATAGATCAGAATTAGACTTCATAAAGGGTTTAATATAAAAGAGTCTAACTTTTCTTTCATTTGCTGCCCTAATCCATCTGTCTATGGCCTTCTGTTTAGGAATAATCTCCATTTCTTCTTTAGTAATGCTATGAACTCTAACTGCTAATTCGCTTGCTGATTGGGCGATTGTTTCAATCCCTTTCTGACCAGCAAATTCTATAATCCCAAAGGGATATCCCTTTGTCTTTAGAAGTTCTGCCGTAAAAATAAGATTTTCTCTTGAGGGATAACCCAAAACTGTTTCACCCTCAAAAACTATCCCTGAAATCTTTCCCGCTTTATCAGTTTCATTAAGTTTAAAATCTATATCTTCTTGGTTGATTTGGGGGAAATTTATAAGACGTAAAATGATCTGAAAGCCTAAATTTCTGACTAACTCGATATCTTCTTCAGAAAATCCTAAACCTAAATTTGCAAGCTTTTCTTCACTCCCCTTCACCTTTAAACCTTGATAAGGAATAAGACTAAGATCTCTTACCAAGTTCTCACCTAATTGTCTTTGTAAATTATCCTTTATTCGAAGATAATTATTTTTATCCTCAAATATAATATAAGTTTCCCCTGGAGAAGATTGAAATTTTTCAAACAGATCAATTGATTTTAAGAAGAAATTTAATTTATTAAGCTCTTTATAAGAAAAATAAAGTATCTTTCCAGCCAAAGCAAGACTTTCCATGGAATCCTCGTGAATGGCAATAGAGGTAATACCAGAGGTTTTTATTTTAGCCAACGATTCAATTTCATCATAACCTTCCTGATAGCACAATTCCCTCAATTCATTCAGGCTCATAACTAATTCCACTTGCTTAAAATCGCTTTCCAATTTAGAACGATGAAAACTTATAATCCCGGCAATTACTAAAGCCACCATAATAAAAAAAATGAAAATCGAATAAGGTTTTTTATGCATAATAATATTTCCTTTTCCTTAACTTAATATCTAATAAACTTAAAATATTTTAGCATATTTGGAATTAGAAGTAAAAGCATTTAATTGGACAATTGTCCAATCCACCGATTCACCGATTTACCAATTCTCCAATTCTCCAATTATGTAGGGGTCGGATTTATCCGACCCGATTTTTACGGGTTTGATAAATCAAACCCCTACACATCACTCATCACATATTACTATTTTCTTCACGATATACGATATACTATATACGAGATACAAATTAGCTTTATTGTAACAAAGTCAACATTACTCCTGCTGCTACTGCAGTCCCTATTACTCCAGCTACATTAGGTCCCATTGCATGCATCAATAAAAAGTTGCTGGGGTTTGCTTCTTTACCTACTTTCTGAGCCACTCTTGCAGCCATAGGTACGGCAGACACTCCAGCAGCACCAATCAAAGGATTAATCTTTCCCCTAGTAATTTTATTTAATAACTTCCCGAATAAAACTCCCCCAGCTGTCGAAAAACCAAAGGCAATTAAACCTAAGATTATTATTTTAATAGTATTAAAGGTTAAAAAATATTCAGCTTGCATAGTTGCTCCTACACAGGTGGCTAAAAATATGGTGACTATATTGATCAATTCATTTTGGGCGGTATTAGATAATCTTTCCACTACTAAACTCTCTCTAAATAGATTTCCCAACATTAACATACCGATAATAGGAACAGAAGCTGGCAATAAAAGACCAATTATAACAGTCGAGATAATCGGAAATAATATTCTCTCTACTCGAGAAACGGGTCTAAGTTGCTTCATCACAATCTTTCTTTCCTTGGGTGTAGTTAATAATTTCATTATAGGAGGTTGAATTATAGGAACCAATGACATATAGGAATATGCCGCCACTGCAACTGCTCCCAATAAATGGGGAGCCATCTTAACGGTAAGATAAATTGCGGTTGGTCCATCTGCTCCACCAATAATTCCTATGGAAGCAGCTTCTTTAATATTAAAACCTAGAAGCTCAGCACCAATTAACGCTACAAATACACCTATTTGAGCTGCAGCACCTAAGAGAAAAGTTATAGGATTAGAAAGCAAAGGTCCAAAATCAGTCATTGCCCCTATGCCCATAAAGATTAAACAGGGAAATATTTCATGTTCTATTCCAAAAGAAATAAAATATAAAAGACCGCCCTCTTCCATTATTCCGGTCAAAGGTAAATTTACTAATATTGCTCCAAAGCCAATAGGTACAAGGAGTAAAGGTTCGTATTTTTTCCCTATTGCAAGATATAATAATACTCCTCCTACAATAATCATTATAATATTGCCCGAATAAAGTTTAGCAAATCCTGAAAGAGTAAATAAAGAAAGGATTTTCATTAAAAGATTCATTTAAATTCTCCTCTCTAATTATCCTATCACCATTAAAACATCGCCAGTATCTACCATATCATTTACAGCTGCAATTATCTTTTTAATACTTCCAGAGGCATTAGCTATAATTTCATTTTCCATCTTCATTGCCTCTAAGATTAATAAAGTATCTCCTTCTTTTACCCTATCTCCTTTAGATACTTTTAACTGGAGTACTTTGCCTGGCATGGGTGCTACTACTTCTTCTCCAGCTACCGCTGCAGTCGGCGCTTTAGATGATGCTGGGCTATTTGAATCCTTAGCCGATTTTGGTTTTGCCGGTTCTTCCTTTACTTTTGTTACTACAGGCTGGGGAGCAGAAACAGCTTCTTTTGATACTTTATTTTCACCTAATTCTTCTACCTCTACTTCATATACTTTTCCATCTACTTTTATTTTAAATTTTCTCATTTCGCTTATAGTCCTCCTCTTTCCTCAATATTAATATTTAATATTTTTCCCTAACATTAATTCTTGTCTCCCCATTGCAGTCCAAGGATTTATTGCAGACGATTTATATTTTTTTATGCTTAGTATTTTAAATTCACTCCTCGGTTTTTCCAAATATGAAGCCACAGCTGCAGTAATTACTGCTACTAATTTACCTTCAACTTCTTCATTTTCTTTTATTGAATTAGTACTGATTACTGGAGGAACAATTTTGGTTTCTTTAGGTATCTTTTTTGTTTCTTTAATTTCGACGATATTTTTTAATAATACCATAACTAAGGCTAATCCTCCTAAAATTAAAAATACTAAAACCATATCTATGATAGTTAATTGTATAGCTCCATCGATTCCTTCAAACATATTTATTATTCCTCCTTATTTAGTCGTTAGTTAAATAGTCGTTAGTCGTTAGTGAATAGTATATAGTTAAAATCAAAAATCTAAAAACCATAATTTAAAACTTAAAATTTTCTTTGTATTGTTTTTTGTAGGGGTCGAATTTATTCGACCCGAATTATTTCGATAATTTTTCTAGCGGGCTTGATAAATCAAGCCCCTACTTCTGTTATTCCCGCATTTTTATGTCATTCCCGCGGAAGCGGGAATCTATTCTTCTTTTTTTCCGGCACCTGTGGGCACGATTCATCGTGCCCCTACGTCATATATATTTCTCGATATAATCTTAACTTTTCACTTATTTTTTTCTTTCTTCCTTGCTATTCACTATTCACTAACAACTATATACTAATTACACTGGAAAATTACCATGCTTCTTAGCTGGTCTGCTTTCTCGTTTTGTAGATAGCATCTCTAAAGTTGTTATAAGACGAGGCCTGGTTTCTCGAGGATCGATGACCATATCTACATAACCACGTTTAGCTGCTTCATAAGGATTAGAAAATTTTTGCTGAAATTCTTCAATCTTTTCTTGACGAACTTTTTCTGGATTTTCTGCTTTTTCAATTTCTTTTCTAAAGATGATATTAGCAGCCCCTTGTGAACCCATTACGGCGATCTCGGCAGTAGGCCAGGCTATTACCTGATCTGCTCTTAAATCTCTACTACACATAGCCAGATAAGCCCCTCCATAGGACTTACGTACAATTAGGGTAATCTTAGGAACAGTTGCCTCAGAATAAGCGTATAACAATTTAGCTCCATGCCTAATAATCCCCCCATATTCCTGAGCAGTCCCTGGCAAAAATCCCGGAACATCTACAAAAGTTAAAATGGGAATATTAAAGGCATCGCAAAATCTAATAAAACGAGCAGCTTTATCCGAGGCATCAATATCTAAACAACCCGCTAAAATTTTTGGTTGGTTAGCAATTATACCTATAGATTGACCATTTAATCGGGCAAATCCAGTAATAATGTTAGTTGCAAAATAAAGATGAGATTCAAAAAAATCTCCTTCATCTACAATATATCTTATTACATCCTTCATTTCATAAGGTTTATTTGGATCTGTAGGTACAATATTTAAAAGAGCCTCTTCCATCCGATTAGGATCATCCTTACATTCCACCTGGGGAGGATTCTCCATATTATTAGAGGGTGTATAACTGATTAATTTTCTTACCATCTGGTAAACTTCCTCTTCATTTTCAGCCGCAAAATGAGCCACCCCACTCTTTCTATTATGAGTCATTGCTCCCCCTAACTTTTCTGAACTTACCACTTCACCAGTAACTGCCTTAATTACTTCTGGTCCGGTTATATGCATTATTCCCACATTTTTGACCATAAATACAAAATCCATTATAGCAGGAGAATAGACTGCTCCACCGGCAGCTGGTCCAACAATCACTGAGATCTGAGGGATTACTCCAGAAGAAATAGTATTTCGATAAAAAATTTGACCGTAACCACTCAGAGAATCTACTCCCTCTTGAATACGCGCACCACCAGAATCATTTATACCAATACACGGTGCACCCATCGTCATAGCCATATCCATTATTTTACAAATCTTTTTAGCGTGCATTTCTCCCAAGGAACCACCAATAACGGTAAAATCCTGAGCAAAAACATAGACCAATCGCCCATTAATAGTACCATAACCTGTTATTACCCCTTCCCCAGGAGCTTCTACTTTATCCATACCAAAGTGGGTACATCTATGTTCGACCAAAATATCAAGTTCCACAAAACTATCTTTATCTAAAAGAAGTTTAACCCTTTCTCGAGCAATAAGCTTGCCTTTATCGTGTTGAGCTTGTATCCTCTTCTCTCCACCACCTGCTTTTACTTTTTCCTCTTTTTCCCTTAAAGACTTCATTAAATCATTTATCGATATTTCCATTAATCCACTTTACCACCTTTCTCTAGTATTTTTATAAGTAATCAAGTTTGTCAGGGGACGGTCCTTTGGCAAATTTTTATTGACTTTTTTGTCAATTTCGAATTTACCCGCCCCGAATCATTTTAACAATTTCTCAGACGGGTTCGATAAATCGAACCCCTACTCATCACTCATCACATATTACTATTTTCTTCTGACTTTTATTTTCTTCACGACATACAAAATACGAAATAGACTTCTATTTTCTTTATTCATTTTTCTCGCTTAATTCAATAAGAATCCCGTTGGTACTCTTGGGATGTAAAAATGCTATCTTAACTCCACCTGCTCCATATCTTGGTTTTTCGTCAATCAACCTAACTCCTTCCTCTTTTAATTTTTCTAATGCCTTTTCAATATTATCTACTCTGAAGGCTATATGTTGAATTCCTTCCCCCTTTTTTTCGATAAATATCGCAATAGGACCATCGGGCGATGTAGATTCTAATAATTCTAACTCACTATCTCCCAAGGGTAAAAAGGCAACTTTGACTTTTTGTTCTTCTACAAGTTCTTCTCCTGCAACTTTTAGACCAAATATATTACTAAAAAGCTCACTGGTCTTTTCAATACTTTTTACAGCAATTCCAATATGATCTATCTTTTTAATCATTTATTCATACCTCCTTGAGTATAAGAATGTATTAATATCTCTGATAATTTCCTGACTGCAGTATAGGGATCTTCATCACGTTTTACTACTTTAGTTACTATTTCATCTAAAAGTCCGTTACTAATAGAATTAGAAAGTATTTCCTTCCATTTTTCCTGGACAAGGTCAAAAATCTCTTTTTTGGCACTCTCCCTACGTCTTTGTTCTAACTCTCCACTTTCCTTCAGATATTTTATATGATGATTAATCTCTTGCCAAAGCTCCTGGATTCCAACATCCTTTGTGGCAATGGTTTTTAATACCGGGGGACGCCATTTGCCATTTTGATTTAAATCTAACATCATTTCTATTTCTGTAACCAATCGTTCACAACCTTCTTTGTCAGCTTTATTAATCACAAAGATATCTCCGATTTCCATTATCCCAGCTTTTATAATCTGGATGTCATCTCCCATTCCTGGCATAGTTATCAGTACTACTGTATCAGCTACCTTAACTATGTCTACTTCTGCTTGACCTACCCCCACTGTTTCAATAAATATTATATCCTTACCCAGCGCATCTAAAATCTTAACTGTTGCCTGGGTAGCCGGTGAAAGCCCCCCCAGATGTCCTCGAGTACCCATACTTCTTATAAAAACACCCTGGTCAGTACTTAAGTCTTGCATTCTAATTCTATCTCCTAATAGTGCTCCTCCAGTAAATGGGCTGGTGGGGTCTATAGCAATAATACCTACAGTCTTACTCTGTTTTCTTAAACTTTTAGTCAGTTTATCAGTAATGGTGCTTTTTCCTGCACCAGGAGGGCCAGTTATTCCAATTACCAGGGCATTTCCGGTGTAGTTATACAGCTCTTTTAAAATCTCCTGAGCCTGATTAAAATCATTTTCTGCCAAAGTTATCAACTTGGCAGCTGCTTTCCGATCACCACTGATTATTTTTTCTACAATCTCCATAAAACACACCCTTTTCATTATAGCGTATAGCAGGTAGCGTTTAGCGTATAGTATAATACCATTAAAATTAAAAACCTAAAGCGAAAAGCGAAAAACCATAATTCAAAATTCAAAACCTTTTATCGCATATCGTATCGCGTATAGCGAATATTTACACATAACGAAAGCGTGTAAAGTAGGTTATGAATTTATCCGCCACGAGTTACTTTGATACTTTTTTTACGGGTTCGATGAATCGAACCCTACGCTATACGCTCTACGCTATTAATCATTTTACTTTTTGTTTAATAAACTTAATTATATCACGAGTATCGGTCCCCGAAGTAAATATTTCATCTACGCCAACTTTCTTAAGTTCAGAAATATCCTCTTCAGGAATTACTCCTCCCCCGATTACGACAATATCTTCGATATTATTTTCTTTCAAAAGTTCCATTACTTTAGGAAAAAGATGTGTATGAGCTCCAGATAAAATACTCAAACCTATAACATTTACATCTTCCTGGATTGCGGTTTCTACAATCTGTTCGGGAGTCTGACGTAATCCAGTATAAATTACTTCCATCCCGGCATCTCTTAAAGCTCTTGCTACAACTTTAGCTCCTCGGTCATGACCATCAAGACCGGGTTTAGCTATTAATACCCTAATCTTTTTCTCATCCATTTTTTAACCTCCACCTATTAAAGCTTTACAGACTCTTTATATTCACCAAATACACTTCTTAGTACATTACAAATTTCCCCTAAGGTAACATAGGATTTAACACAGTCTAAAATATAATGCATTAAATTGGCTTCTGTTCGAGCAGCTCTTTTCAATGCATCTAAACTTGCCTTTGCTTTCTGATTATCCCGAGTTTCCTTTAATTCCCTTAATCTTTCTACTTGACCACGTTCAACTTCTGGGTCAACTTTTAGTAGTCCTTTGGGCAATTCTTCTTTAATTTGGAATTTATTAACTCCTACCACTATTCGTTTGCCTTCTTCAATCTCCTTCTGATATTGATAGGCACTATTCTGAATCTCTTGCTGAATAAATCCCTGTTCAATAGCTCGGGGAACACCACCTAATTTATCAATTTTTTCGATGTACTCTAAAGCTTGTTTTTCGATTTCATTAGTTAATGTTTCTACATAATAAGACCCAGCTAAAGGATCAATGGTTTCAGTGACTCCACTTTCATAAGCAATTACCTGTTGAGTTCTAAGGGCAATCCTTACCGAATCCTCAGCGGGCAAAGCTAAGGCTTCATCTCTTGAATTGGTATGCAGAGACTGAGTTCCACCTAATACCGCTGCCAGGGCTTGTATAGTAACTCTTATAATATTATTGTCTGGTTGTTGAGCGGTTAAAGTACAACCAGCGGTCTGGGTATGAAATCTAAGCATTAGAGACTTTTTGTTTTTAGCTCCAAATCTTTCCTTCATAATCCTTGCCCACAACCTACGGGCTGCTCTAAATTTAGCAACCTCTTCTAATAAATCATTATGGGCATTAAAGAAGAAAGATAACCTCGGTGCAAAATCATCTACATTTAATCCAATTTTTATTGCTGCTTCTACATAAGCTATTCCATCAGCTAAGGTAAAAGCTACTTCTTGAACCGCTGTCGCTCCTGCCTCTCGAATATGGTATCCACTTATACTAATAGTATTCCATTGAGGCATTTCTTTAAAACAAAATTCAAAGATATTAGTAATTAATCTCATTGAAGGTGCCGGGGGAAATATGTAAGTTCCACGAGCAATATACTCTTTTAAAACATCATTCTGAATAGTCCCCTTAAGTTTATCAGGGGATACTCCTTGTTTTTCTGCAACCGCAATATACATAGCTAAAAGTATAGTTGCAGGAGCATTTATAGTCATCGAAGTACTCACCTTATCTAAGGGAATGTCATCAAACAGTATCTCCATATCTTTTAAAGAATCTATAGCCACTCCTACTTTTCCCACTTCACCTAATGCCATAGGATGATCTGAATCGTATCCGATTTGAGTGGGTAAATCAAAAGCAACACTCAATCCGGTCTGTCCTTGTTTTAATAAATATTTATAACGTTTATTAGACTCTTTAGCGGTGCCAAAGCCAGCATACTGACGCATGGTCCATAATCGGCCTCGGTACATAGTTGGTTGAACACCTCGGGTATAAGGGAACTCACCAGGAAAATTCAGATCTTTAATATAATCAAACTCTTCTAAATTATCGGGAGTATAGAGACGAGCAACTTCTTTCCCTGAACCAGTAACAAATTTCTCTTTTCTCTCAGGAAAACGTTCGAGAGTCTTTCTTAAAGCATTATTTTCCCACTCTTCTCTTAATTGTTTAACTTTTTTTATTTCATCTTTATTAAACATCTTACACCTCTCAATTTTCGTATATCGTATTGCGTATATAGTATAGCGTATAGCGCGGGTAGCGTTTAGTAAAAAGGCTAAAAAATTAAAGCTAAAAGCGAAAAACCATAATTCAAAATTCAAAACTGTTTATTTGCCTTGTCTTTTAATTTAATTTAATTTTAAGTTTTAAGCTTTGGTTTTACGTTTTTCGTTTTGCGCTTTACGCTATATACTACTTGCTATGCAATCTTTTTTTTAATATTTTAAATTATAAACAAAAATATTTATTAAAATAACACTTATTCCAGTTATGTATTCTAATTCCCTCTTAAGGCTTTTTTGTATTTTTGACCCCACCTGAGGGATGTTTTCCCCATATCGAAGGACTAAACTAATATTTACTAAAATACCATCATCTTTGATATTAATTTGGGATTTCCCCAATCTTACAACTTCTCTAAAATCTTTAAGAGTATAAATAATTATATCTAAAATTGCATTTTCAGAAACGAATAATTTCCCATAATAACTAAAAGGTGGCCTTACTATTGTTCTCTCTCCAATTTTTCTATTGCTATATCTACGTTTATAAAATATTTCTAAAGATTCTAATAAATTTATGGGAAATTTTCTCCGAACTTCAATTCCGGGTAGAGGGATAACATGTCTCCCTTCTTTTAGCCTGCTCAGTTTTGCTTCCTCAATTTCCTCTTCAGTTGAAATATCTTCAATTTTTAAAATTCTTTTGGGAGGAGATAATTCTAAAGTTTTAATAATTTTGTCAATCATTCTAACCGAGGTTCCTATAACCAGTATCTTGGCTGGTTTGGTTTTTTCTATTACCCCCATTACCTCTTGAGCATGAGAAGGTTCCTCGAAAATGGCTCTTCTTATAGCTTGAATTCTATTCTTTTCTTTTTTGGCAGAATAACCGGCTAATATCTTATCTTTCCTAATTAAAAGTCCATCATCGATTATATAGTTTATATTATATTTATGAGCAACTAACAGGGCTTTATAACTTTTCCCTGTCCCACTCTCTCCCATTAAGGCAAATACTTCCACTTTTCTTTACCTCTCCCGGCATATTCCGCATCGCGTATATATTATAGCGTAGAGCGGATAGTGTGTAGCGTATAGTTTTAAATAAGCATTTGTATGGGATGGGTTCATCCGCCCCGTATTTGTCGGGTTTGATGAATCAAACCCCTACCCCTCACTCATCATATATTACTATTTTCTTCTGAATACTGGATTCTGGCTACTGACTCCTATTCTCTTCACGAGATACGAGATACTATATATTATATACTAAATTTTGCTTGAGTATTTTTAATTAAAAATTTTTATTTCTTAGGTTTTACCCAGCCTCTACCTTCCACTGCTCTGGCTACACGTTGAATCGCAATTAAATAAGCAGCGTCACGGGTGAAACATTTCTTTTCCACAGCTAAATCCGCTACCGCATTAAAGGCATTAGTCATAATATTATTTAGTTTTTCTAAAACCTCATCTTTTGGCCAGTAATAATTCATATTATTCTGGACCTGTTCAAAATAAGAAACAGTTACTCCACCAGCATTACAAAGGAAGTCAGGAATTAAATAAACTCCTTTTTCCTTTAACACTTCATCTGCCTCTAAAGTAGTCGGAGTATTAGCAGCTTCAGCATATAATTTTATTGTATCAAAATTAATATCATTTACATTATCTTGAGTGACTGCTTGTCCTAAGGCTGCAGGAATAATAACAGTAACTGCTTTCTTTAACCAGGCTCCGCCATCTTCTTGTTTCCAACCTAAAGATTTAGCCTTTTCTGGGTCGATAGTCCCAAATTTATCTAAAGTACCTGGAGCCAGTAAATCTTTAGGGTCAATCCCTTTTTCACAACTGTAAGTATAGGCTTTTTTATCTTTAGGGTCCCAGCAAGATAGGGCTATTACTTTACCACCATATTGAACAAATTTCTCCACGGCATACCGAGCAACATTGCCTGCACCTTGAATAGAAGCAGTAGCATCTTTAAAATCGATACCCAACTTCTTCAAGGCTTCTCGAATACAGTAGACTACAGCATAACCAGTAGCCTCAGTTCTACCCAGTGAACCACCTACCCCCACTGCTTTACCAGTAACAAAACCGGGTTTCCTGCATCGGGCAATAGTATCATACTCATCCATTATCCAAAGCATATCCTGGGGATTAGTGCCCACATCTGGAGCAGGTACATCTATTTCTGGACCAACAAAATCATACACTTTCCTTACCCAACCCCGACACAATCGCTCAGTTTCTTTATCCGATAAATTTCTGGGGTTTACTTTAACTCCCCCTTTACCTCCGCCTAACGGGATATCTACAACTGCACATTTCCAGGCCATCATCATTGCTAACTGTTTAACCATATCAAAAGTCTCATCTTCAGCAAAACGAAGTCCACCTTTTGCCGGACCACGAGCAGTAGAATGTTGAACTCTAAAGCCAGTAAAAGTTTTGGTAGTGCCGTCATCCATATCTACTGGGATAGTAAATTGTATAGCCCTTTCTGGCTCTCTCAAATATTCACATAATGCGGAGTTAAGATTTAATCTTTCTGCATTTTGATCAAATTGAGTTTGTACTAATTCAAAAGGGTTCATTTCTTTAGACATTTTATTAGAGTCCTCCTAAATAATTTTTTAAATTTTAAAACACTTCTCTCAAACTCTTCCCCGAAGACAAGAATTCATTAATTGTTCGGGCAGCAACCTTTCCATCTCCTACTGCAGAAATCACGGTAGCTGAACCACGAACAATATCCCCACCAGCGTATATCCCTTCTTTAGTAGTAACTTTGCTCTTTTCATCTACTATGAAATATCCCCACTTATTAGTCTCTACTCCAGTGGCACTCCCGGCTACTATAGGATTGGCTGAAGTACCGATAGCATCAATGACCATATCTACTTCGATAACAAAATTTGAACCGTTAATTGGTATAGGTCTTCTTCGACCTGATTCATCAGGTTCACCTAATTCCATCTTCAGACATTCCATTCCAATTACATTACCTTTTTCATCTCCTAAAACTTTTACTGGGAGGGTAAGGAAATTAAAGATGATACCTTCTTCTTCAGCATGATGGACTTCTTCTGCTCGAGCGGGTACTTCTTTTCTTGACCTTCTATACACAATATATGATTTTTCTGCACCTAATCGTAAAGCAGTTCGGGCTGAATCCATAGCTACATTTCCTGCTCCAATAGTGGCTGATCTTTTGCCTATCTTGATAGGAGTATCATATTCAGGAAAGTTATAAGCCTTCATCAAGTTTGCCCGAGTAAGAAATTCATTGGCTGAATAAACATCATTAAGATTCTCACCAGGGATATTCATAAAACGGGGGGCCCCAGCACCATTGGCTAAGAATATAGCATCATAATCCTGAGCTAGTCTATCTACGCTTAGGGTAGCTCCGATTACAAAATTAGTTATTACTTTCACTCCAATTTTTTCAATTTCATTTATCTCATATTTTACAATCGACTTTGGTAGCCTAAATTCTGGAATACCATAAACCAGCACTCCACCAGGTTTATGTAGGGCTTCAAAGAGAGTTACTTCATAACCTAATTTGGTTAAATCAGCTGCACAGGTAAGTCCAGCTGGACCAGAACCAACTATCGCTACTTTTTGATTCTTTCTCTTTAATTCTGGTAATCTCCTGTGGATATTATTCTCTCGAGCCCAATCAGCAACAAAGCGTTCTAATCTTCCGATGGCAATTGGTTTGCCCTGTTTTTCTAAGATACAAACTATCTGACATTGCTCTTCCTGAGGACATACTCTCCCAGTAACAGCAGGAAGATTATCGGTCTTTAATATCTCAAGATAAGCTCCGGTAAAATTTTCCTCAACGATCTTTTCAATAAACTTGGGAATGTTGATTTCTGCGGGACAACCAGCTATACATTTAGGGACTTTGCACTGCAGACACCTTTGGGCTTCATAGATGGCTTCTTCTTTGGTATAACCTAAGGGGACTTCTTTGAAATTATAAATCCTCTCTTTAGGCTCTTGTTCGGACATAGGCACTTGATTTCTCTTCATTCTTTCTTTAACCGGTATCATCTCCGCCATTATTCCATCTCCTTTCCACATTTAAAGAGATGGGTATGGTCTTGGTAAATTTTCCAGGACCTTTGTTCTTGTTCCTTGTAGCGGATGAGTCTATTCATAAATTCCGCCCAGTCGACTAGTTGTCCATCAAATTCGGGGCCATCAGTACAGACAAATTTGGTCTCTCCCCCTATGGTAACTCTACAGGAACCACACATCCCAGTACCATCGACCATTACGCTATTTAGACTAACTATTGTATCCACTTGATAGGGCTTGGTAGTTTCACAGGTTACCTTCATCATAACGGCCGGACCGATAGCCCATATTTTTTCAATATTTTGATCTTGGTCTAAGATTTCTTTTAAAATTTGGGT
>Ga0172364_10002020_pt1 | contig 15985 bp, 9 predicted proteins | sample LakKivSesite10cm_FD_114545 | JGI IMG/M metagenome (GOLD analysis project Ga0172364, IMG submission 114545) | Sediment microbial communities from Lake Kivu, Rwanda - Sediment site 10cm | ecosystem: Environmental > Aquatic > Freshwater > Lake > Sediment | place: Rwanda: Western Province, Lake Kivu... | reverse complement strand
GGAAAGACCAGCGAGGAGACTATGGAGGTAGCGTACAACCTGGCACTGAAGATGAACAAGGTGCCGGTCAGAGTTGAGAAAGACTCCATCGGGTTTATCTACAACCGGGTCAACGCCCCGACCGGGTTGCTGATGGACCTCATGCTAGAGAAAGGCGTGGCCACCCCGATGGAAATTGATGCCAAGATGAGGAAGATGGGCATGCCCATGGGACCATACGAACTGATGGACTATGTGGGACTGGATGTCGCCTACCACGGCGCCCGCTATTTTGCCGAGAAACTCTCCCGAGACTATGAGCCGTCGAAGTGGCTCAAAGCCAAGGTTGACGCGGGAGAGCTGGGGAAGAAGACAGGCAAAGGAATCTTTGACTGGTCCAAAGGTAGGCCGGAGATAGACCTATCCAAGGCGAAAGAAGACTTCGACCCGACCGTGCTGATTGCCCTTCAGGTCAACGAGGCGACAAAGTTGCTCGAGGCGGGAGTCGTTAAGAGTGCGGAGGAAATTGACAAGGCGATGGCCAATGGGGGCGGTGCGCCGATCGGGCCGTTCCAGATGGCCAAAGGCATAGGCTATGAGAAGCTTGCCAAGATATGTGAAGACCTCGCCAAGAAGTACGGCGTCAAAGTGTTCGAGCCTACCAAGACGTTGAAAGAAGGGAAGATCTGACAGGAAGGCAAGTCAAGCTTGAGTATTTTTGCTTAGGCCGGGGTCGTCAGGCGGGGAAGGTTCTCGCGGCGCGCCCCCGGCCTCGTTATGTTATTGCCCCGGCAGATTGACTTTAGCTCGTCCTCAAACTGTGCCTATTTGGCAATCCCTGCGCTGGCTACCTCTCTCCCTCAGCAACCCCGAATCTGGGCCGCCCGGCCATCACTCGAGTAACAGCATTTCCAGTTGTAGCTAGATTTCGTGCGGTTCAGGGCGCGTCTCCTGCCCCGGCTTGTCAGCCCTTGCCGGATGCCAGGCGGCAGTGAGACTCCTGAGGGACTTGGAAGCGTAACAATGCTATACTGTGGAAGGCTGGGCCTGTGGAGATGGAGAAAGACAAGAAGATTCTAGTATTATCAGCGTTGGCAGTTGTTTTGGGGCTGCTTTTCAGCTCCATTTCAGCTTCGGCTGGCGCAAATCCCGGCCAGGGTAAGTCGCTGGAGGAAGCGAGGCAGGCCCTTGAGCAAGACCTTCTGAGCCGGACAGACGCCGGTTTCGTGGGCATCGCTGATTCGGAAGCTGAGGGCGACATTACAGTCTTTGTCGAGAACGAACAAGCAGAGAAGGCAGTTCCAGACTCCTTTGACGGGTACCCCGTGCGCACGGAAATCACCGGGAAGATACAGGCATCTTACAGTCAAGGGCCGGAGATCATCAGCGACATGGATCTCGAGAGACAGGGAGAAGTCAGGCCCCTCGTTGGTGGGACGAGCTTGTCAGCCTATTATGGCACGCAAGCGGGAGGACTATATTTGTATGCCGGGACCCTGGGTATGGTCACCTATGAGGGCAGGATTCTGACTAACGCTCACGTTATCGCGATGAATCCGCGGACGTACAGTTTTTTCGACACAGGAACACCCGTGGTTCAGCCGGGGACCGGCGATGGAGGGAGGTTGGGCGACCAGGTGGGGGAGCTCGAGCAGTATATACCTGTTGACTTCAGCCCTGATGCCGTGAACCACGCCGATGCCGCGGTGGCCAGTATTGATAGTGATGTTGGAGCATCCGCCGGCGAGCAGTTTTCGGAGACGGGCGATTACTGGCTTCAAGGTTGGACCACTGTCTCGAAGGGGGATATTGTCAGAAAATCCGGGCGAACGACCGGAGTGACGACCGGAGAGGTGCGTTATACCAATGCTTCCGTCGTGGTTTCCTATGGCGACCAATCGGCTTATTTTGAAGATTTGATTGTTGTAGCTCAGGACAACTATTCCTTTTCGCAGCCCGGGGATTCGGGCTCGGCGGTGGACAAGAATGGACAGTTTGTGGGGCTGCTTTTTGCCGGCTCGGCGGACCGGGCAGTTATCTGTAAGGCAGAGTACATCATTGAGGGGCTCGGTATCGCGCTTGAGCCCCAGGGGTTTAGCCTGACTGTCTCCAGTACTCCCGGCGGTTCGGTGACCAGCCCTGGTGAGGGCAGATTTCTTTACGATGATGGTACGGTGGTTGACCTCGTCGCTGTTCCCGACGACCACTACCACTTTGTGGGGTGGACCGGCGACGTTGGCGAAATCGCCGAACCCGGTGCTGCTTCCACTACTATCACCATGCATGGCTCCTACTCGATCACCGCCAACTTTGCGCTGGATGAAGGCTGGTATAGCCTCAGCGCCGCTAGTATGCCCGGCGGCCTGGTGACGGCCCCGGGTGAAGGGACTTTTGTTTATCCTGCCAGCGCAAATGTCAGCATTGTTGCTGAAGCCGACACCGGCGATCATTACCACTTTGTGGAGTGGACTGGCGACGTAGATACGGTCGGAAATGTCGGCGCCGCTACAACCTCCATCATCATGAATGCCTCCTATTCCATCGCCGCGAAGTTTGAACTGGATCCTGGCTGGTATAGCCTTGTTATCGCCAGCACCGACGGCGGCACGGTGAGCGACCCCGGTGAAGGAACCTTCATCTATCCTGCCGATGCCAATGTCACCCTTCTTGCTCAGCCGGAAGAAGGCTACCAATTTGTGAAATGGACGGGCAATGTGGGCACCGTCGGCGATGTCAACGCCGCCGACACTACCATCATCATGGATGGCTCCTACTCAATTACCGCCAGTTTTGAGTCGGTGCATCCCGAGCCGACGGCGCAATTGACGGTATCCAGCACGTCCGGCGGCGCGGTAACCGATCCCGGTGAGGGGACATTCTCCTATGCCCTCGGCGATGAAGTGAACCTCGTGGCAGAGGCGGCCAGCGGCTATCACTTCGTCAGGTGGTCGGGCGACGTGGACACCATCGCCGATGTTTATTCCGCCTCGACCACCATCACCATGGACGATTCCTACTCCATCGTAGCTAGTTTCAGCAGCGGCGGCGTGCAGTGTTTTGTCACTACCGCGACCTATGGCACGCCGATGGCCGGAGAAATACAAATCCTACGCGACTTCAGGAATGAATACCTCTCCACCAATCCGATAGGACGAGCCTTAGTAAACCTTTACTACAGCCTTAGTCCGTCCATAGCCAGGTTTATCACCAACCATCCCAGCTTGAAGCCCGTGGTGAGGGCTGAGATTGCGCCCGTGCTGATTGTGAGCGCCATGGCGGTGAATACCACTTGGGATGAGAAAACTGCCATGGTAAGCTTCCTGGCGCTGACTCTGGCGGCCGTAGCCGTCTGGGCGATGAGGCGGCGGAGCCGAGGTCCACAGCATTCCTAAAGGCGAAATTACCCGTTAGCCTTCATCCCAACCAAGACCTTCTATAGTATCATCGCTATCTGTCATCTGGCTGACAAAATCCCCCAAAAGTACTGAGAAAATGAGGGATTTCCCCCTTTCTTGCGACTATATATGTGACGAAAATAACATGAAAAAGGTAATAGGCCGAAGCAATCTGGTTTGCGTGGTAAGGAGGTTGCGTTGGTCCTCAGGACGCCTGGCCAGTACGTATACAAATGCAATGGGGCTTATTTGAGCATTTGGACTTTGATATTTGGATTCCTGCAAACGGATTTTGATATATGGAATCTGTTCAGGGCGACTACAGAGATTCGGAGGTGAAAGATGAAGATGACACTTGGTCCAAGGAGGCACCTTCACGTGGCGAAAGTCAGCATTCTATTAGTTGCGGTAGCCTTAATTGCCGGGATGGCAGGCTGTGACCCGACTGCTTCTTGTACTCTCACTGTCAGCAGCACTGCAGGAGGGACAGTGGCCGCGCCTGGAGTGGGAACCTTCACCTATCCTGCGGGAACGATGATTGAGCTCGTCGCAACCCCCAATGCTGGTTACCAGTTTGCGGGCTGGGCTAAGGATGTGAGCGCAATTGGCAATGTCAATGCTGCCGAAACAAGTATCACTATGAACGATAACTACTCCATAGAAGCCAATTTCGTTGAGCAATTCGATGTCGCGGCAGGTGGCAGACATACGGTGGGGCTTCGGACGGACGGCACCGTGATCGCCGTGGGCTGGAACACTTTCGGGCAGTGCAATGTCGGCGACTGGGCGGACATCATCCAGGTCGAAGCAGGTGCTTGGCACACGGTGGGGCTTAAAACCGATGGCAGTGTGATGGCTGTGGGGTGGAACATTTCAGGGCAATGCGATGTCCGCAACTGGACAAATGTCATCCAAGTCGCTGCCGGCGATGGACACACGGTAGCGCTTCAATTCGATGGTAGCGTGGTTGCGGCAGGAAATAACACGTATGGAGAGTGCGATGTCGGCGGTTGGAACAATGTCGTCCAAGTCGCGGCAGGTGGCTCACACACGGTGGGACTTCGGTCTGATGGCACCGTGGTCGCGGCGGGAGCCAACGACTACGGACAGTGCGATGTTGGCAACTGGACAGACATTGTGCAAATCGCCGCAGGTGGCTCACACACGGTGGGGCTTAGGTTTGACGGCACCGTGGTTGCGGCGGGAGCCAACGACTACGGGCAGTGCGATGTCGGCGACTGGGTAGACATCATTCAGGCCGAAGCAGGTGCTTGGCACACGGTGGGGCTCAAAGCGGATGGCACCGTAGTCGCCGGAGGAGCCGACGGCTACCGACAGTGTAATGTTAGCGACTGGGTGAACATCGTTCGGGTGGCCGCGGGCGGCTTGCATACGGCAGGACTTAGGGATGACGGTACAGTGATCGCTGTGGGATGGAACTACTACTGGCAGTGCGATGTCGAGAGTTGGGATCTGGATTGAGCCTTCACCTCCGTCCTACGAAGCAAAAACACAGCTGTGCGCTGACCCAGAAACGTAGGGGAATGAGAAACTGATGAAGGAGATGAATCATGAAGATATCTAGTTGGAGAGACCGTTGCGCGGCAAGGATCGGCATCTTCCTAATCATGTTAGCCTTGGCTGTCGCCACACTGGGGTGCGGTGAAGTTATTGAATACGAGCTGGCTGTCACCAGTACCACTGGGGGGTCCGTAGCCAGTCCTGGCGTAGGGCTCTTTTCCTACCCGAGTGGCACGTCGGTCAACTTGATAGCTAAACCAAAGGCGGGCTACCACTTCGTTGATTGGACTGGCGACGTGAGCACGATCGCTGATGTCAGGGACGCCACAACCGCCGTCATGTTGGACACCGACTATTCTATCACTGCCAACTTTGCGTTTGGGCCTCAATCCATCCCCATGGTCGCGGCTGGAAGCTATCACACCCTGGGGCTCAGGTCCCTAGGCACCGTGGTCGCCGCGGGATACGACTCCGCGGGCCAGTGCGGTGTCGGCGGCTTTCGGGACATCATCCAAATCGCTGCAGGGTACGGTCACACGGTGGGGCTGAGGGATGACGGTACCGTAGCCGCTGTGGGACATAACACCTACGAACAGTGCAATGTCGGCAACTGGACGGACATCATCCAGGTGACTGGAGGTGGCTACCACACTGTGGGGCTGAAGTTCGACGGCACCGCAGCCGCTGTGGGACATAACACCTACGAACAGTGCAATGTCGGCAACTGGACGGACATCGTACAGGTCGCAGCTGGTTATTGGCATAGTGTGGGCCTTAAGGCCAACGGGACGGTGGTCGCTACGGGAGACAATACATACGGGCAGTGCGATGTCGGCAACTGGACAGACATTGTCCAGATCGCGGCAGGGGGCTACCACACTGTGGCTCTTAAGGCCGACGGCACCGTGGTAGCTGTGGGGCAGAACACTTATGGACAGTGTGATGTCGGCGGCTGGGCAGACATCATTCAAATCGGCGCGGGCTATCGGCACACTGTGGCAGTTAGGTCCAATGGGACGACAGCCGCAGTGGGACAGAACACACACGGGCAGTGCGATGTCGGCGGCTGGAGAGACATCGTTCAGGTCACCGCAGGCTATGGTCACACGGTGGGAATTAAGGCCGACGGCAAGGTGGTCGCCGTGGGGCAGAACACCTATGGACAGTGCGATGTTGACGGCTGGGATCTGAATTGAACGCCAGCGAAGCGTGTCGGTCTCGCCGGTTCAGCGGAATTGCTTTGTCGTTGTTCTCTTCGCTAACATAGAAGAGAGAGAACCTTCTCAGAGTTCTTTTCTCCCTACGGGCCGGGTCCGGCGGGAGAGATAGAAGTTTTCGGACACCACCGTCGTTTCAGTCTATCCTCGTCACGGGAGCAGACAAACTTTCAAGAAAGCCTGTTTCTTGCTACAATTGTCAAACGCTAATGGGCCATTACTTAGGCGTAGATATCGGCTCTGTCAACGCCAAGCTCGCGCTCGTTGATGAGAACGGCAAGGTTGTCCGGCTTGATACCGAGAAGGTAACGGCCAGTCCCAGAGACGCAGTCGCCTCGCTTATCTCCAGGCTGAGCGAGGGTTTCGACCTCAAGGAGATTGCCGCAGCCGGCGTGTCAGGCTCGGGCAGGGATGTCATCCCCAGTGAATTGGGCTGGACGCAATACAGCAGTTCGCTGGCGATTGCTTCCGGGCTGCTTCACAGCTACGGCGAAGTCAAGACTATCATACAAATCGGCGGCCAGAGCACACTGGTCATAGAGCTCGAAGATGGCTTGAGAAAGCCCTGGAAGGTGGCCTCCAACCCGCTTTGCGCCGCGGGCACGGGCAGATTCCTGGAGCAGCAGGCGTACAGGATCGGCATCAGCATGGAGGACTTCGCCAACCTGGCCCTGCAGTTCAAAGGGACAGCTCCCAGGATAGCAGCCCGATGCAGTGTCTTTGCCAAGACCGATCTCATTCACCTGCAGCAGAAAGGCGCGCCGCTGGATGCCATGCTGTATGCATTGTGCGAAAGCGTGGCCCGGATGGTCGCCTCCTTGAAGAAAGGGACTTTCCAGGAGCCGGTCTATCTGGTGGGCGGAGTTGCCGCCAATCTGGCTGTGGCCAGGTCGCTCAACGACATGATTTCTGTCAGAAACGGACATCCCGTGGAAGTAGTCATTCCCAAAGACTACCTGCACATGGAGTCCGTGGGTTCGGCGTTATTGTCCATAGGAAAGACCTCCCGGGGCATCATGCTGTCGGGGACAGATGCGAAGCAGCGCCATTTCGAAATGCCCAAGCTGGAGACCGTCGGCCTCGAGGAAAACAAGGATGGTCTGAAGATAGAAGAGCCATGTATCGGCTACCTCGGGGTGGATGTGGGCTCCACCAGTACCAAGGCAGTGATAATGGATGAATCGGGCAGGCGATTGCTGGGGAAGAACTACCTCATGACGGCGGGCAGGCCGGTTGAGGCCATCAGGCAGGTGTTCAGGAACTTGCTTCGGGACGGCGCGGACAAGGTTAAGATAGCCGGCGTGGGTGTGACCGGCTCCGGCAGATACCTTGTAGGAGGGTTCATCGGAGCGGACCTGATTAAGAACGAGATAACGGCTCAGACCAGAGCGGGGGTGGAACTCGACCCTGAAGCCGACATCATCGAGATTGGCGGGCAGGACTCCAAGCTGGTCATCAAGAGAAATGGCATCGTGGTGGACTACCATATGAACAAGGCGTGTGCCGCGGGGACGGGCAGCTTTATTGACGAGCTGGCCGAGATGCTGGGCGTTTCGGTGACCGACGGCGGGTTTGCCAATCTGGCGTTTGCGGCCCCGCACACCATTGACCTGGGGACGAGATGTGCTTCGTTCATGGGTCAGGCCGTAGCCTCGGCACAGCAGGAGGGGGTGCCCCTGGAAATTATCACGGCCAGCCTGGCCAATTCGATAGCCAAGAACTATCTCTCCAAGGTAGTCGAACACAGGAAGCTGGGCGACAAGGTGATCCTGACGGGGGCGGTATTCTACAACAGAGCCGTAGTTTCCGCCTTTCGCCAGCAGCTTAAAGGCAAGAAACTGACTGTGCCGGAGCACAAGGAGGTCAGCGGCGCCATAGGCGCGGCTCTGTTGGCCAAGGAGGCTGGCAGTGAGTCCGGCCAGGAGTCGAGGTTCAAGGGCTTTCAGGAGGTTGTGGACAGAGAGTGCAAGCTTACTACATTCGTGTGCAAGGGATGCGACAACAATTGCACCATAACGCGGATGGAGTTGCCCGGTGAGCAGCCCAGCTATTACGGCAGCAGGTGCGACAAGTATGATGCCATAGCCAGCCATGCCAAGAGAGAGACTCTCTTCGATAAGCGAGAGCAGCTGCTCTTTCGGGAGTACAGGAAAGATTCGGGCACAGGGCCCGCGGTGGGCATTCCCCGAGGGCTTCTGGTGTACGACTATGCCCCCCTGCTCATAGGATTTCTGAATGCGCTTGGCGCCAGAGTCGTTTTGACCAGCCAGACGAACAACGCAATCATGGACCAGGCCATCGAGTTGAGCTACACCGACAGCTGTTTCCCGATGAAGCTGCTCCACGGACACGCGGCGATGCTCAAGGATGTGGATTACATCCTTTACCCTTGCGCTATCCGGCTGGGCGGCAAGGACGGTGACGCGAACCAGAAATACTCTTGTCCTTTAGTGCAGGCCTCGCCGTTCATAATACGTAACGTGCTTGGTCTGGAGGACCGGCTGCTGATACCCATAATTGATTTCAGCCGAGGCGACGGGGATGTGATAGAGAACCTTGCGGATGTTGCCGTGAAGATGGGATTCGGCAAGAGAGAGGGCAGCGAAGCAGCACGGGCCGGCATTCAATCGCAACGGAATTTTGAGGCCGACCAGGCCGCGCTGGGCAGGGAATTGTTGGAACAGGTGCGCCGGAGCGGGCAGCTAGGTGTAGTGCTTTTCGCCAGGTCTTATATGTCGCAGGATGCAGGAGCAAATCTGGGTATAGCGGAAAAGCTCGCTCAGCTTGGAGTGGTGCCGATACCGCTGGATTTCTTGCCCCTGAAGTCGGTGAATGCCCGGGACTATTCCGACCGTCCGTACTGGTACTATGAGAACAAGTATGTAGCCGCCGCCGATATAACGGCGTCGGACCCGCACCTTTACGGGTTGTGGCTGACGAACTTCGGATGCGGCCCGAACTCCTTCATTATCCACATTGTGGAGGATATCATGGGGGGCAAGCCCCTGGGCCAGCTCGAGATAGATGAACACGCCGCTGAAGCGGGCATCGTGACCCGCCTGGAAGCCTTTGTGGATACCATTCAGGGATTCGCCCGGTCCGCCGGAAAGCAGGAGGCGCCGAATAAGGAAGATATCTACCGGAGAGCTTTTCCGCCAGTAATTGACAGCAAGAAAACCTTTATCATCCCCAGGATGTCACCGCACATTGAGCTCGTATCCGCTCTTCTGGAGGGCAGCGGCTTCAGAGCGATCGTGCTTCCTGAAGCCAATGAACGCAATCTGTTATACGCGGACAAGCTAACCTCGGGAATGGAATGTCTGCCTTACCGGGTGACTCTGGGTGACTTCTTGAGGTTCTGCTATGAAGATGGCGCTGACTTGAAGAATGTTGAGGCGGTCATGGCCGGGGCGTATGGTCCCTGCCGATTTGGCAAATATGCTCTGGAGCAAATCAAAGTACTCAGAGAGGTGGGCATCGATATTCCCATACGGACGACGGTATCTAATAACGCGTATCGGGACTCAGAAATCAGTCCCCGTTTTGCGCGGCTGGCGTGGAAGGGCTGCGTGGGTATTGACTACCTGCAGAGGCTGCTCTGGCGCGCTCGACCCTACGAAAAGCGGCCGGGCTCGGCAGACGAACTGTTCGACGCATATCTGGGCAAGATCGTTGGTCGCGTGCGCAACAAAGAGAGTTTCGACGATGTCCTGCGCCGGGCGACTGCCGACTTCAAGTCAGTAATAGACCCCGAGTTGCCGCGCAGGCCTCTGGTGGGTATTAACGGCGAGATCTTTCTGCGCTCCAACAGATTCAGCAACCAGGACCTGGCCAGGGAGTGTGAGAGAGCGGGGCTGGAAGTAATCGTCTCCTCTATAGGAGAGTGGATGAAATACATCTTCTACCGTCACGTTGAGGATGCCGTCAGAGACCGGAAGTTCGTGAAAGCGTTGACTAGCTACGTGATAAAGCGTGTGTGGGAGCATGACGAACACACGGTCGTCAAAGATTTCCGGGGCTTGCTTGATGAAAAAGAGCCTTCTATAGAGAAGCTGCTGACGCTGACAAGTCGCTGGTTTTCCCCAAAATGCGGAAGCGAGGCGGTGCTGAGCATAGGGAGTGGAATAGATTGGATGGAGAATCCGGAGTTTGCGGGAGTGATATCCGTAATGCCGCACGGGTGCATGCCGGGCGGAATCGTGGCGGCAATGTCGGAGCGGTTCAGTGCTCTGTACGGGAAGCCCTGGATCAATCTCACCTATGACGGCTTCGTGGAGAGCACCAACCTTACGAAGATCAATAATTTCGCTGAGGTCCTCAGGTTCTGCAGCCAGGACGGGAAAAAGAACACATAACGGCTGGCCGCCGATGCCATCCTTCAGTTGTGTGAGCACCTACCGGGACCGATTCTACCTGGCGGCGTTTGCCGGTAAGAGGATGTTCTTCAGACCCTCTGTTTAGATCTGGTTCATCCTAAGCACGAGGTGAAGAGAAATCTGGAAAGTGGTATACTAGAAGAGATTATGTCCGGATCTCATGTCTATCAATCGCTGCGGGGCATTGTCGAGCCTTTGTTGCTGTTTATCATAGGCGAATTCGTGCCCATACATGGCTATGAGATTTCCAGAGAACTGGAGCGCAGGAGCGAAGGCTATTTCAACCTGACGGCAAGCACACTTTATTCGGCGCTGCGCCGTTTGGAGAGCAGGGGGCTCGTGGCGAGCTCATGGCAGCAAATCTCCAGACAAAAGCGCCGATGCTACCAGTTGACGGAGAAGGGCCGTCAGATCCTGGCTGAAGAGCTGGCTCAGTGGCAAAAGTTTCTCGGCGCCACGGAGAGAGTCATAGAGAGCTAGCGACCTGGAAATCCGAATCCCCGGTGCTGATTTAGCCGAGCTAAGCGAAGCACACTGAATTTCCCTACTGATTGACGGTGTTTTGGCCGTGAATTGCGGCGGCTTACCTGGACCCTTCCCCCGATCGCACATCTGACGATGTGGCGGTCCTTAGCGATGAGTGTCGGACCGGGGCCACAGCAATTTATGCCGTAGCCCCAGTCACTTCGCATCAGGCCACCTTAGGCAACTCGGCTAACGCCTTCTCCACCATCTCCTTGGGATACTCGTAATCCTGGAGCCTGCCTGAGAGATACTCATCGTAGGCGCCCAGGTCGAAGTGTCCATGTCCGCTCAGCCCCAGGAGGATTGTCTTTTTCTCTCCCGATTCCTTGCATTTTAGAGCTTCGTCAATGAGAGCCTTTATGGCATGAGCAGGCTCGGGCGCCGGTATGATACCTTCGGTGCGAGCGAATTGCACCGCGGCCTTGAAAACGGGTATCTGGTACTCGGCTCGCGCTTCGATGAATCCCAGCCTGTGCAGGTGGGATATGATAGGGGCCATGCCGTGATACCTTAACCCGCCGGCGTGGACGGGAGGCGGGACGAAGCCGTGTCCCAGGGTGTACATCAAGGCAATTGGCGCCAGTCCGGCTACGTCGCCGTAGTCCCAGGCATAAGGCCCCTTAGTCATCGTGGGGCAGGCCTGGGGCTCGACACAGACAATCTGAAGCTTGGGTTTCTTTCCTTTAATCTTATCTGTGACGAAGGGCAGGAACAATCCGCCGAAATTGGAGCCCCCGCCGACGCAACCCATGATCATGTCCGGGTAAGCATCCATTTTCTCGAACTGTTTCTTAGCTTCCTGTCCTATGATAGTCTGGTGCATCAAGACGTGGTTCAATACGCTGCCCAGGGAATACTTGGTGTCGTCGCGGCCGAAAGCTTCCTCACAAGCTTCGCTGATAGCGATGCCCAGGCTTCCTGGGGAATCGGGGTCGTCTTTGAGAATCTTTCTCCCTATCTCAGTGTCCTGGCTGGGGCTGGGCACAACCCTGGCTCCCCAGGTCTCCATCATCACCCGGCGATACGGTTTTTGGTAATAGCTGGCCTTGACCATATAGACCTTGCACTCGAGACCCAGAAACGCACAACCCATAGCTAGAGCGCTGCCCCATTGTCCGGCGCCGGTTTCCGTAGTCAGCCTTTTGACGCCCTCCTTCTTATTGTAGTAGGCCTGGGCTACGGCGGTGTTTGGCTTATGGCTGCCGGCCGGGCTGACTCCTTCGTACTTATAAAAGATCCTGGCCGGGGTATCCAGGGTCTTCTCCAGGCGGTAAGCTCTGATCAGGGGCGTCGGCCGCCACAACCTGTAAATCTCCTGCAATTGCTCGGGGATTTCAATCCACCTTTCTTTGCTGAACTCTTGTTCGTTGAGGGCTTCGGGGAAGAGAGGAGGGGGAAGGCGGGTGGGCTCCTTTGTGCCGGGATGTCGAAGCGGCGGCAGTGGCTCGGGCAGGTCGGCCTGAATGTTGTACCAACGGGTGGGCATTTCCTTTTCCGTTAACGTAATCTTCGTATCCATCGTTCTCCTTTCCGTTTCTTGTTCGTCTTCCGTTTCAAACAAGGTGCATCACATGTTGCCTCCTTTTGGGATAAGGCTTCGCAATAAAAAACCTCTCGCCAGGGGCGAGAGGTTTAACCTTCGCGGTGCCACCCTTATTCGGCCTTATCGGCCATCTCTTTTCAGGTACGGCCCGAACCGGCGATACCCTGGATTGTGATGACGCTATCCCTGCGGCAAAGCCTACTAAGTGTTAGCCTTTCGGTTTGCAGCTCCCAGGTCCATTCCAACCTTGCGCAAGTATCGGCTCACACCTAACCCGACTCTCTGAACTCCGCCTCAGGCTGTACTAGTCCTGCTCTCAGCCTTTTCCCATATTCAATTATTCAAAATATAAACGGTGTTCGCCGGTTTGTCAAGAACAGCGACCCGGATGGAGGGCAAACTGGCGGATTTGGCAAGAACAGCGTTGTTCAGCGGTAAGGCAGAAGCCGTGACCCGTCACTGATAATGCCGAACCGTCCCAAAATTCGGGAACGGCGGATTGACCGGCAGCCGCTTTGGAAATATACTGATTTTCGTGGAAACGAAGCTCGTGGGCATTCTCGAATCCAGGAATGACCGCCTCATGAATGATGTGGTCTCCCGTTTGAGCGATATTCCTGTAGAGTTCATGACCCTGGGCAGAGAGCCAATTCCCGTAAAGCGGGGATACAGGGTAGTGGTAGACCGCCTCAGCTTCTGCTACCCATTCCTCAAGGAGATTGTGAAGAGCCTGGCGCTAGGTGGGACGTACGTGATCAATAACCCCTTTGCCGCTCTGTCAACCAACAAACTCATCGAAATACAGGTGGGCAGCAGGCTGGGAATCAACACACCTAAGACCGTCGTCTTGCCGGACAAACTGGTCGCAAGCGAGGCAGAAGGCGTGGTCTCCCATCTATATCTTGAAAACGTGGCCGCGGAACTGGGCTTGCCGTGTGTTTTGAAACCGTTTGACGGATATGCCTGGGAAGATGTGTATGTGGTCAAATCTGTTGAGGAACTGCGGGGTTTGTACGCTTCCCTCTGCACCCGTCGTATATTGCTGGCGCAGCAATTGATCAGCTACAGGAACTATTTTCGTGTTTATTGCTTTGACAAACGGGATGTTCTGTTCGTTAAATGGGTTCCTAAGCCGTTCTCGATGGGACAATACATGCACTGTGAACCGGGCGCCTTAGGTGGTCAAGAGGCGTCATTGACTGCTCAAACCATAGAGTTGAACAGGGCATTGGATTTAGATGTCAACGTAGTGGAGTGGTGTGTGGACGGGGAAGGACGATGGTGGATGATTGATGCCTTCAATGAAGTCCCCGAGGTGATTCCTGAGGCATTGGCGGCGGATCACTATGCATGGATAGTGGACAGATTTGCGGCCTGCGTAAGGGACAAGCTGGACCCAGACAGGAAGAACCCTACTCCCTTCGGTTGAAGGTACGCAGGGTGTCTCAACTTGCCCCATCACAGATGCTGTGTCGCTCGGTAAGTGTCGTGCAGTGCGACAGTGGATCTAGGCGCCGGAATTCCGAAAGTGACCGAGAAGCGGCTGAATAGGCTTGCGCGTAGAAAAATGGGCCATTGTGGATTCGAACCACAGACCCCGGCCTTATCAGGACCGTGCTCTAACCAACTGAGCTAATGGCCCTCGGCAGGCAAAATATAGCTTTTGGCGGAGTGAGTGTCAAGCTATTAAAACTACAGTCGGCCTACTTTACAAGCATGCCGTACAGTATTCCGGTCACCACTGCGGTGCCAATGACGCCGGCCGTGTTTGGCCCCATGGCGTGCATCAGCAGGAAATTCCTGGGATTGGCTTTCTGTCCCATTTTTTGCACTACCCTAGCTGACATCGGGACGGCCGAGACACCGGCAGCACCTATCATAGGGTTGATTTTCTCTTTCAGGAACAGGTTGACCAGCTTGGCTCCCAGTAGACCGCCGATGGTGGAGAAGACAAAAGCGACAGCCGCCAGGCCGATGATAGCCAAAGTCTGAGGTGTTAGAAAGACCTCAGCGATCATCAACCCGCCCACCGTCAATGCTAGTAGAAAAGTGAGAACATCAATAAACACCGTACCGGCAGTCTGGGCGAGCCTTTCGGTGACTCCCGTGACGCGGAGCAGGTTACCAAACATGAGCATGCCAATGATGGGCGCACATTTGGGGACAAATAGAGCCGCCACGATGAAGATGACAGCCGGGAAAAGAACAAGTTCGAGCTTGGACACCTCGCGTACCTTTGGGCTCATGTAGATGGCCCGCTCTTTCCTGGTGGTAAACAGCCTGATTACGGGAGGCTGGATAATCGGTACCAGTGCCATATAGGAGTACGCGGCCAGAGCAATGGGACCGAGGAGCTGGGGAGCCAGAGCGACGGTCAGGTAAATAGTGGGCGGGCCGTCAGAGCCGCCGATGAGGCCGACGCAGGCAGCCTCGTTCAGGGTGAATAAGCCGGAGACGTAAGCAATCGAGAATGCCACAAAGACGCCGAGTTGGGCGGTGGCTCCGAAGAAGAAGGATATGGGGCGGGCGATGGTGGGACTGAAATCGATCAGAGCGCCCAACCCCAGGAAGATGAGGAGAGGAATTATCTCAGTCTTGATGCCGTAGGCAAATATAACATTCAATAAGCCGACTTTGCCGTCGGCGATGTCCTGCAGCAGTTGTCCAAGGGTTGTGGCCTCGGCAGGGAAACCTTGGGGCGAGTAGATCATGAGGCCGCCGAGAGGGATGTTGACCAGAATCATGCCAAATCCCATGGGCACCAGTAGAAGAGGCTCAAAATTCCGGACGATGCCCAGGTAAATCATGAGCCCGCCCAGGAGAACCATTATGATTTCGCCCCAGGTTATCGACCCGAAAGCCGTCTCGTACAGACCGAACATCGTTCTACGTTTTCTCCGAACCCTGTTTGTCCTTGACGCGTGACCTCCGAATGGCCAGGCCGACAATCCAGGCGATGAGGAGCAGAATAATCAAGACAAGAATGTTGACGCCGTAGGCACTCCACAGTCTGGCGACCATAGCCAAATCAACCATAAACGGTGCTCCTACAGTCCTGAGTGCGGCCGGTCATCCAGTTCGATCCGCCTTGTATTGTAGTTCTCATCGGCCGGACTGCATCCGACATCAACCCTGTTCCTTTTCTCGCCAGAGGAGCAACACGGTACGCTTTATGACTTCATAACTGAAACCGCGATAGCCGAGGTAACTTGCCAGGCGCCGGTAAAAGCGCGGATAATCCAGGTGGGCAAGGGACGGCAGCCGGCCGGAGCCCAGCTTATAGGCAATCTCGTCGTCATCTATATCGTCGGTCACCTGTTCGATAATCTCGGGGCTCACGTTCCTGTCTCTCAATTCTCTCTTTATCAGCCTTTTGCTCCTCGGTCTAAAGGACAGACGGTCATCTCTCCAGAATTGAGCGAAGGCAAG
>Ga0172364_10002018_pt1 | contig 15988 bp, 11 predicted proteins | sample LakKivSesite10cm_FD_114545 | JGI IMG/M metagenome (GOLD analysis project Ga0172364, IMG submission 114545) | Sediment microbial communities from Lake Kivu, Rwanda - Sediment site 10cm | ecosystem: Environmental > Aquatic > Freshwater > Lake > Sediment | place: Rwanda: Western Province, Lake... | reverse complement strand
GCAGAGCCTTGGGCGTCCCGGCGAGCTCGAGCAGGACCTTGCCGTACCAGGCCGGCCCGCACGCGGCCTTGCGGAACGCGGCCCCCGGACGCACGGCGACGAGCCCGACCGTCCGGGCCGGCCAGATGAGGTCGAGCCCGGCCAGCAAGTCCTCGTCCGGGACCGTCCCGGGGGCTCCGGCGGGCAGGACCTTTTCGACGATGATCCGGGCCCCGCGCTTGTGCCCGACGAGAACACCCCACAGTCCCGGCCCGGGCTTGAAGGCCCGCAGGGCCCGGAGCTCCCGTTCGGCTTCCGGCGTGATCAGGACGTCCACGACCGGATTATAGCAGAATTGACTCCCCGCGGCGTTGGCATTAAGATGACGGCGGGGTCGGGCATGAAGCATGAGCTCGTCGTCGTCGGAGCCCTCGAGACCAACTGCTACCTCGTCTACTGCGAAGAGACCCGCGAGTGCGCCGTCATCGATCCCGGTGCCGATCCGGAGAAGATCGTTTCGACGATCGCCGACCTGGAGCTCAGGCCCGTCGCCGTCCTCAACACCCACGGCCACGTGGACCATGTCGGGGCCAACGTCGACATCGTCCAGAAATACCGCGCGCCGCTCATGATCCACGCCGCCGACAAGGACCTGCTCCAGGTCTCCGACTTCATCGAGCTCAGCCTGCTCCTCGGGGCCAAGAACTCGCCGGCCCCGGACCGCTTCCTGGCCGAGGGCGACGCGATCGCGGTCGGCCGCAAATCGCTCCGGGTCATCCACATCCCCGGCCACACGCCCGGGAGCGTCGGCTTCGTCCACGGCGGGGCGCTCTTCTCGGGCGACACCCTCTTCTGCGGCGGCGTCGGCCGGACGGACCTCCCCGGCGGCTCCTGGAAGGACCTCGAGCGCTCGATCCGGGACCGCATCCTCAGCCTGCCCGAAGAAACGGTCGTCCTGCCCGGCCACGGCCCGCGCACGACGGTCGGGCAGGAGCGCGGCTCCAACCCCTTCCTGACATGACGCGCCCCGCCTCGTCCGCCGAGGAGCCCCTGCGCCTTTTCCTCGAGTATCTGGCCGTCGAAAAGGGCCTCTCGCCGAACAGCGTCGCCGCCTACGGGCGCGACGTCCGCAAGCTCGCGGATTTTCTCGAGGCCGGCCGGGTCCCGCTGGCCCGGGTCGACGAGGAGACGCTCGTCGCCTTCATTCACCGGGAGAGCGCGGCCGGGCTCGCCGCGCGCTCGCGGGCCCGGCTCGTCTCGGCCCTGCGCTCGTTCTTCAGGTTCTCGGTCCTCAGCGGCTTCCTTCTCAAGGACCCGTCGTCGCGGCTGACGACCCCGTCGACCTGGCTCGCCCTGCCCAAGTTCCTGACCGTCCCCGAGGTCGAGTCGCTCCTCGCGGCGCCCGACCTCTCCAAGCCGCAAGGGGTCCGGGACCGGGCCATGCTCGAGGTCCTTTACGGCTCGGGCCTCCGGGTCTCGGAGCTCGCCGGGCTGAAGCTGGCCCAGCTCAACCGCGAGGACGGCTTCCTCGTCTGCCGGGGCAAGGGGGGGAAGGAGAGGATCGTGCCGGTCGGCCGATCGGCCTGCCAGGCGGTCGGGCGCTATCTGGCCGAGGTCCGGCCCGGGCTCGATCCGGACCAGGGGCGCGAGGAGCTCTTCCTCTCGCGGCGGGGCCGCCCCTTCACCCGCCAGGGCCTCTGGAAGCTCTTGCGCAAGCATGCCGCGGCGGCCGGGCTCGCGACCGCTAGGATCACGCCCCACGTCCTTCGCCACTCGTTCGCCACCCATCTCCTCGAGCGCGGAGCCGACCTCCGCTCGGTCCAGCTCATGCTCGGCCACAGCCAGATCACCACGACCCAGATCTACACGCACGTCAGCCGCGAGAGGCTGCGCCGGGTCTACGACAAATTCCACCCCCGGGCCTGACCGCCGGCCGGCGTCAATGGCCGACGAGGGCGACGACGACCTCGGCCGAATAGCCTTGATTCGTCACATAGGCGTGGGCGCCCTCGGCGACGAGCCGGGTCCCGCTCCACGTCCAGGCGAACGCCCGCTCGCAGCGCCGCCGGCCGAGGTCCGAGGCCGGGAGGACGATGCGGTCCGACCCGTCGAGGACGTCGCCCAAGTAGCCGGGCCGGCCCCCGGGACCGCGGCCCGAGCAGGGCAGCTCGAGCGGGATGCCGATCCCGGGCGCTCCCCGCGGGACGGTTCCCCCTTCGACCGTGAAGTCGATCTCGATCGTATCCTTGTCTCTCAGGACATAGTTGAGGCGCAGGACCGGCGCGGGAAGGGCCGGCGCTTCGACGACCTTCCCGGCCTCGCCCAGACCGATCCTTTCGCGCAGGCTCCATTCCGGCGTTTCCGTCTTGACCAGGACGAGCAGGAAGTCGTCGCCGTCCGGGTTCAGGCGGCCCTCATACCGGGCCTTGACGGCGTATTCCCCCGAGATGGGGGTCCCGCCGCCCCGGATGGCGTAGGTCCCTTTCGCGGCGACGGTCAGTCGGATCTCCCACCACTTCGGGGCCGGTCCCTTGGCCGCCAGGGGACCGGCGAAGGGTCCGGCGAGGAGGATGAGCCCGGCCAGGGCGGCCGCCCGCCGCCAGGAACCTTTTTCCGGCCCGTTCCGTATCATAAGAGACCAGGATCATTCTACCGCGGCCCCGGGGCCCTTGACAAACGCGCCCCGGGAGCGTATCTTGGCGGGAACTGCAAGGTTTCAAGAATAAACTGACGAGTTCAATTCATAAACTGAACGGTTCACCGACTAACTCACCGAAGGCCCGAACGCGATGAAGACCAACAACCTGCGGCGGGAGCGCGAGCTGCGCCGCCGCGCCAGCTACCGGGAGATCATCCTCCATGCGGCCAACCGCGTCATCCTCCGCAAGGGCTTCAGCGCGCTGACCATGGACGATGTCGCCCGGGAGGCCCAGCTGTCCAAGGCCACGATCTACAAGTATGTCGCGGGCAAAGGCGTCCTCCTCTTCGAGATCGTGGGCCACAGCTTTGACGATCTCGCCGACCGCTTCGCCGCGATCGCCGACGGCCCCGGGACGGCCGGGGAGAAGCTCGGCCAGCTCGTCCAGGTCGTGCTCCAGAGCGGCGAGGAGATGAAAAGCCTGAACCGGATGCTCTGGATGGACAAGGCCATGCTCAAGCTCATGCGCTTGTTCGCCCACCTGCCGGGCAAGAACGGCGCCGCTCCGGCCGCGGACCGGAAGACCATGGCCCTGCTCCGGCAGAAACGCCAGCGGCTCGCCGACCTCGGCGCCCGTATTCTCGCGGACGGTGTCGCCGCCGGCGAGTTCCGCCGCCTGGACACGGCCGCGGCCTCGGATTTCATTGAATCCGTGCTCCAAGGCTACATGCACATGCGCTTCTGGCAGGCCGAGGGACCGCTCCCGGCCGCCGCCGCCGAGAACCTGACCCGCTTCATCGTCGAGGGGATCCGGAACCCCCAACTTTCCGGCAAGGAGATCTGACATGAGTAAGCGACTGGGAGCGCTCATCGCCCTGATGCTCGTTATCCTCGGCCCGGCCGTCTTGGCCCAGGAGGCCAAGCCGACGGTCGTCCTGACGATCGACGAGGCCATCGCCCTTGCCCTCCGCCAGAACCCGTTCCACCTGGCGTCCGAGGAGCGGATCGCCCAGGCCCGGGCCGGCGTCCGCCAGGCCGTGGCCGGATTCCTGCCGACCCTCAATGCCTCGGGCGGCAACACCCTGGACGAGAAGCTCTTCGTCCTCGAGTTCCCCTCGTTCGTCCCGGGCGAACCGCCGCAGCGCTTTTCCATCGACTTCACCAAGGACTACCAGATGGCCTTGACGTTCGGCCTGCCTCTCTTCGCCGGCGGCCGTCTCACCGCCGGCTACCGGATGGCTAATCTCGGGCTCAAGGCCAGCCAGGAATCGGTCCGGCTGTCCGAGCAGGAGACCGTCCTTCAGGCCAAGCAGGCCTTTTACGGCTATCTGCTGGCCCGGGAGTTCTCCGAGGTCGCGAACGAAGGCTTGCGCCTGGCCGAGGACTTCATGAAGAACGTCAAGAACCTCTATGACGTCGGCATGGCCTCGAAGTTCGACCTGCTCCGCTCGGAGGTCCAGGCGGCCAACCTCAAGCCCCAGGCCATCCGGGCCCGGAACAGCGTCGAGGTGGCCGCGCTCGGCCTGAAAACGGTCTGCGGCCTCGATCTCGACACGCCGATCGAGGTCAAGGGCGAGCTCGTCGCGCCGCCCCTTGACGCCGAGGCCCGCGACATCGTCGCCGAGGCCCAGGCCCTGAGACCCGAGCTCCGCCAGCTCGATTACCATCGGGGCATGGCCGGCGAGTCGCTCAAGATCGCCCGCGGGGCCCTCCTGCCGACGCTGGCCATCGGCGGCCAGTACAACGTCTGGGGCGATTCCCTGCGGCTGCGCAAGGGCGTCTGGCAGAACTATTACACGATCAATCTGTCCCTGACCCTGCCCCTCTTCAACGGGTTCGACGCCGAGGCCCGGATCGGCCAGGCCAAGGCCCAGATCCGCGAGCTCGACTGGACCCGCAAGGGCCTCTCGGACACGATCGGCTTCGAGGTCCGCCAGGCCACGCTGAATCTCAGCCAGGCCCGCGAGACCCTGCTGTCCCAGGAAAAGAACGTCGAACAGGCCCGCGAGGCGGTCCGCATCGCGGAGCTGAACTACGCCGAAGGGCTGGCCACCAACCTGGACGTTTCGACCGCGCAGGTCGCGTTGAGCCAGGCCCGGACCAACTATTCCCAAGCGCTCTATGACTGCGTCATCTCGCAGGCCCAGCTCGAAAAGGCCGTCGGCCGGGGCCGGTCGGAGAGCCGCTCGAACGAACGGAGGAACCCATGAGCACCCTGAAGAACGCTAAAAAGTTCGCCCTCGTTGTTCTCGCCGCGGCCGCCCTTTCCGCCGTCGCCGCCTGCAAGAAGCCGGCCGCGAAGGCCGATCCCTCGGCTCCGACCTTCGGGGCCGCCCCGGTCAAGGTCTTCAAGGCCGCCCGCGAGAGGATCACCGAGAAGATCACCTACACCGGCACGCTCGAGGCCCTGAACAAGATCAACATCACGCCCGAGGTGGGCGGCAAGATCGCCCGCATCTACGTCGAGGCCGGCGACCGCGTGGCCAAAGGGCAGCTCCTGGCCGAGCTCGAGACGGAGTCCATCCGGCTTCAGGTCAAACAGGCCCAGGCCGGCGTCGCCGTGGCCGAGGCCAGCGCCGCCGACGCCCAGCGCAACAAAGAGCGCATGGACCGCCTGATCAAGGAGAACGCCGTCTCCGAGCAGCAGCGCGAGAAGATCCAGCTGGCCTTCGACGCGGCCGCGGCCCAGCTCGAGCAGGCCCGGGCGGCCCTCAACATGGCCCAACACGCCCTCGACATCTCGATCATGAAGGCCCCCTTCGCCGGCGTCATCGCCTCGAAGAACGCCGAGGTCGGCGACGTCATCAACCCGATGATGGGCGGCGCGTACGGCGGCGGGGCCGGCGGCGTCCTGACCCTCATGGACTATTCGAAGGTCAAGCTGGCCGTGGCCGTCTCCTCCGAGGACATCGGCCGCATCCGCAAGGGCCAAGAGGCCGTCCTCCGGGTCGCTTCCCTCCCCGGCCGCGACTTCCGCGGCGTCGTCCGCATCGTCAACCTGACCGCCGACCCGCTGAGCAAGAAGTTCGGGGTCGAGGTCTACGTCGACAATCCCGACGCGGCCCTCCGGCCCGGCACCTTCGGCGACCTCGTCTTCGAGGTCGAGTCCCACGAGAACGCCCTGGTCGTGCCCCAGACGGCCATCCTCGAGAACTCCTACGTCTTCGTCGCCGAGAACGGCAAGGCCGTCCGGAAGGACGTCACGCTCGGCCTCGAGAACACGACCATGATCGAGGTCCTCTCCGGCCTGGCCGAGGGCGCCGCGGTCGTCGTCGAGGGCAACTACGGGCTCGAGGACGGCGCGGCCCTCCAGGTCCTCGAAGAGGTGAAGAAATGAAGCTCCCCGAATTCTCGGTCAACAAGAAAGTCACGGCGTCCATGATGGCGATGATCCTCGTCGTCCTGGGCGCCATCTCCTTCACGCGCCTGGGGCTCGATTTCTTCCCCGACCTCGAGTTCCCGACCGTCTCGGTCATCACGACCTACGCGGGCGCGTCCTCGGAGGACATCGAGAACGTCCTGACCCGGCCCCTCGAGCAGCTCGTCAGCTCCGTCAACCGGGTCAAGAAGGTCACCTCCCAGACCTCCGAGGGCGTCTCGGTCATCAGCGTCGAGTTCGAGTGGGGGACCAACCTCGATTTCGCCGCCCAGGACATCCGCGACCAGATCGGCCTCTATGAGCAGTACCTGCCCGAGGACGCGGGCGATCCCCTGGTCATGAAGTTCAGCTTCAGCCAGTTCCCGGTCATCTTCTACGGCATCACCGGCGACATCCCGGCCATGCGGCTCAAGACCGTCATCGAGGACGAGGTCGCGCCCCGGCTCGAACGGCTCGACGGCGTCGCCTCGGCCCGGGTCTTCTCCATGGACGAGCGCGAGATCCTGATCGACGTCGACAAGGCCTCGCTCGAGAGCCGCGGCCTGAGCCTGGACCAGGTCCTGATGGCCCTGCGGGCCGAGAACGTCAACATGCCGGCCGGGAACATCGTCGAGCGCCATTCGGAGGTCCTCGTCCGGACGATGGGCGAGTACAAGGACCTCGACGACCTCCGCCAGACCGTCGTCGGTATGACCGCCGCGGGCGTGCCGGTCTATGTCTCGGACATCGGCGAGGTCAAGGACACCCTCAAGGAGCTCCGCTACACCTCCCGCATCCAGCGCCAGAACGGCGTCTACCTCATGGTCAGCAAGCGCTCCGGGGCCAACACCCAGCAGGCCAGCGCGGCCGTCAAGAAGACCATGGAGGGGCTCGCGGGCACGATCCCAGCCATACACATCATCCAGGTCGCCATGGACCAGGGCGACATGATCGAGCAGGTGACGAGGAACACGGTCACCAACGCCTGGATGGGCGGGGTGCTGGCCATCCTTCTCATCTTCCTCTTCCTGCGCAACTGGCGGCCGACCTTCGTCATCAGCCTGGCCATCCCCCTGTCCATCATCACCACCTTCATCGCCCTCTACGCCGCCCACTACACCCTGAACCTGCTGACCCTCGGCGGCCTGGCTTTGGGCGTCGGGATGCTCGTCGACAACGCCATCGTCGTCATCGAGAACGTCTACCGCCACCTCGAGGAGGGGGAATCCGCCGACCAGGCGTCCATCGCGGGCGCGAGCGAGGTCGGTATGGCCATCACGGCCTCGACCCTGACCACGATCGCCGTCTTCTTCCCGATGATCTTCGCCTCGGGCATCACCGGCAAGATGACCCAGGCCCTCGGCCTATCCATCACGTTCTCCCTGCTGGCTTCGCTCTTCGTCGCGCTGACCGTCATCCCCCTGTCCACGTCGCTCCTCTTCCGGACGCCCCGGAGCCTCAAGGCCATCGTCAGGACCCCCGAAGAGAGGCAGTTCGCCAAGGCCAAGGCCTGGTACCGGAAGCGGCTCGACTGGGCCCTGCACCACCGGCGCCGCGTCCTTCTGGGAACGCTGGCCCTGTTCCTCGTTTCGCTGGCCATCGCCCCCTTCCTGGGCACGGAATTCATGCCCGCCCAGGACATGGACATGGTCATGCTCAAGGTCCGCCTGCCGGTCGGCTCGGCCCTCGAGGAGACCGACCGGGTCGTCGGCCTGGTCGAGAACATCATGGCGGCCATGCCGGAGATCACGATGATCTCGGCCCAGGTCGGCTCCCAGGCCGAGCAGGACGCGAGCGACGCGGCCTCGTCCTTCTCCAACGCCGGCACCCACGAAGGGCTGCTCTGGGTCGGGTTGGTCAAGCGGGACCAGCGCAAGGAATCGGACAAGCAGGTCCTGGAGCGGATCCGGGCCAAGTTGCCGAACCTCCGGGGGGTCAAGTTCGAGGCCCTCGATATGAGCCAGCAGATGTTGGGCGGAGCCTCGGCCCCCGTCGAGATCAAGCTCTTCGGCAAGGACCTGCCGACCCTCAAGGGGCAGGCCGATCAGATCGTGCAGCTCGTCTCAGGCATCGAAGGCGTCCGCGACCTGACCCACACCCTGACCGCCGGCAAGCCGGAAGTGCAGATCCATATCGACCGCGAACGGGCCTACCGCCTCGGCCTGTCCATCTACCAGGTGGCCAACACCGTCCAGACCGCGACCCTGGGCAAGGTGGCCACGCGCTACCGCGAGGGGAGCGACGAGATCGACGTCCGGCTCCGGTTCAAGGAGCGGTACCGCGACAGCATGGACGAGATCCGGAGCATCCCGCTCCGGACGGCGGCCGGTCAGGCCGTCTATCTCGAGCAGGTCGCGGACATCTCGACCGGCATCGGCCCGATCAAGATCGACCGCGAGAACCAGGCCCGCCGGGTCTCGGTCACGGCCAACATCTCCGGCCGCGACCTCGGCGGCGTCGTCCGCGAGATCAAGGGCCGGCTGGCCGGCTTCGAGAAGACCCTGCCCCCCGGCTACTTCCTCGAGTACGGCGGCTCGTACGAGCAGATGACGGACGCGTTCGTCATCCTGGCCGGCGCCTTCGCCCTGGCCGCCCTGCTCGTCTACATGGTCATGGCCTCCCAGTTCGAGCATTTCGTCCATCCCTTCATCATCATGTTCACCGTGCCGCTGGGGGTCATGGGCGTCATCTGGGGCCTGCTCATCACCGGGCGGACGATCAGCCTGGCGGTGCTGGTCGGGGTCATCCTGCTCATGGGCATCGCCGTCAACAACGGCATCGTCATGATCGACTATATCAACCAGCTCATCAAACGGGGCGTCGACAAGCGGGAGGCCGTCCTCACGGGCGCGACGACCCGGCTGCGCGCCGTCCTGCTGACCGCGTTGACGACCGTTTTAGGGACCCTGCCCATGGCCTTCTCCCGCTCCTCCGGCTCGGAGTTTCGAGCCCCCCTGGGCGTGGCCATCGCCTTCGGCCTGAGCGCGACAACCTTCCTGACGCTCTTCGTGATCCCTGTTATCTACAGTGTGGTCAATAAGATACGGTTCAAGGAAAAGAAAGCGCCGGCCTAGGCCTTAAATTTCAGGAAGGCGCCGATCCCGCCGTAGCGGTCGAGCTTGGAGGGCGGCTCGATCTGCTTGACCGTCCCGCCGCGCTTGAGGACGGTCTCGATGATCTCGTCGATGACGTCGGCGACGGCCTCCGTCTTCTTGTCGTCGATCGGGCACTTCTCCTCGTCGAGATAGAGGAACTTGTGCGTCGGGCAGAGCCGTCCCGGCCGGGCGAAATTGTGGGTGACGATGAGCGACTGGACCTCGAATTGGTTCAGCCGGCGGACCGTGTCGCGCAGGCCGGAGGTGGCCAGCCCGCCGCGCTCGAGCTCGGCGATGAGCTTTTGGACGGTTTCGGCCTCCTCGGTCTTCTTCAGGCCGGCCTCGACCTCGAGGACCTCCTTGAGGACCTTGGCCGGCGGATCGGTCACCCGCGAGTGGAGGCGGGCTTTGACCTTGTCGCGCAGGTAGCTGTGCAGGTGGCCCTCGAAGTCCCCGATATGGTTTTCCTCCGCCCCGACGAAGAGCCAGTCGAAGGGCTGCTTCTTGCTGAGCTCGAGCGTCTTCTGGGAGGCCTTCTTGTAGTGCTCTAAAAGGTGGGCGTCGATGTGACGCTCGATCCTCTTGGCCGCGGTCCCCTCGAAACCGCCCTCCTTGACCCGGGCCGGGACGTCGCTCTGGATCTTGTCGAGGAACTTGATCTCCTCCATGCTCACGTCGTACCAGACGGCCTCGCGGCGGTTGATGAGGAGGGCGCAGATGGGGCTGTACTTGTCCAGGATGGCGGCCAGCGGCCGGACGTAGAAATTGGCGTCGAAGATGACCCGGTTGCGCGGGCCGTGCGGCAGCTCGAGGACTTGCCAGAACTTCTTCTGGCTGTCGGAAAAGAAGGCCAGGCCCGCGGCGCTCGACGTCAACAGGGCCTGGTTCCCGTGATCGGCGGCGAGGTCCAGGTCCCGGAGCAGGGCGTCGGTCCTGTCCTTGGCGGCGCCCAGGTCGCAGGCCCGGGACCTGGCGTCGTTGAGGAGGGTCTTGAGGACGAGCTGGATCTCCTTCCGGTTCTGGCGGCTTTTGTCCGTATCCAGGTAAATCGAGGTCACCAAGCCGCCCTGGCTCTTGTATTTGGCCAGGGTCTCGATCTGGGAACGGCTCTGGAATTTCATAGATCCTCCTTGGGTGATCTTAAACGGGGGCACGAAAGTCCGGGGAGACGTTCGCTGAGGAAGGCCATCAACACCTCCACAATAAGCGCCGTATCCCGGTTTGTCAAGCAAGCCTCTGGATGTCCTCTCCGAGCCCTACACGTGCGGGCGACTCCTCCCTCGGCGTCACCCCCATCCGTCCTCGCCGCGGTGAAGCCACCAAGGCCTCGCGGCTCCGGGCGGGTGGGGGGGCCCCCACGCCGTTGCGTCATCGCCCTGCGCGGTCGGAGGGTCTGGCGACGATACCCCTCGGCTTATGATCAGAGGTCGTCTCGGTCGCTGCAGGCTCCCTCGACACTCGCGCCCGGGGGCATTTGCGTAGGACGGAAAAAACGCTATAATAAGGGCTCCCTGAGTGCGGAAGTGGCGGAATTGGCAGACGCGTAAGCCTCAGGAGTTTATGGCCGTAAGGCCTTGAGGGTTCGAGTCCCTCCTTCCGCACCACCTTCCTTCTCCCGCAGACAGGGTCGAATCTTATCCGACCGGCTTGCCAAATCGCCCCTCGAAGACTACCCTAGGGGGCGGAAAGGACATCGCCGATGGCCTCCTCACCGGACAAAAGAGCGGCCGGCCCCGCCGCCTTCCTGGGCCCCGCCCTTCTCCTGGCCGTCCTGGCGGCCGGCGCCGCCTGCAAGACCATGGCCATGGAGAAGAAGCTCCCGCCCGCCCGGGCCGACTTCCTGAGCAAGGTCGGCTACATCATCACCAAGGCCGAACGGAAGATCTTCCTCGAGCTGCCCGACGCCGGGCGGGACGATTTCATCGAGGAGTTCTGGCAACGGCGCGATCCCGACCCCGAAACGCCGGTCAACGAATACCGCCTCGAATACGAGGCCCGGGTCAAGCGCGCCGGGGAGCTGTTCCACGGCGAGGGCCGGCCCGGCTGGCTGACCGACCGGGGACGGATCTACATCCTCTTCGGGCCGCCCTCGGAGCGCCTGACCTACCCGATGGTCGCGTCCGGCGCCTGCCAGGAGATCTGGTATTACGGGAACTTCCCCGTCGTCTTCGTCGATGAGCAGTGCCAGGGGAGCTACGTCATGCGGGCCATCAACCTGGCCCACCTCCAGGAGCTCAACATCGCCCAGGGCCATTTCCAAAAGACCTTCGAACAGGACAAGCGGTTCTTCGACTACGACGTCTCGCTGGCCAGGACGAGCGCCACGGCCGAGGCCTTCGAGGGCCGGGTCTTCGTGGACATCCCCTACAACACGATCTGGTTCACGTTCAAGGAGGGGCGGCTCGAGACGACGTTCGATGTTCAGATCGAGATCTCGGACGAGTCCGGCACGATCGTCTGGCAGGCCGCGGAGAGCTTCCCGCTGCTGCTCGAAGAGAAGCAGCTGACGCAGAACCGCAAGGGCCGCTTCCGGATGGAGTTCCCTCTCCGCATCGACAAGGACCTGGCCAGGCTCAAGGCCCAGAAGCTGAGGATGGAGGTCTCGGTCAAGAGCGCGACCGAGGGCGAGGCCCTGCGGAAGGTGATCGAGTTCCGGCTAAAAACCTAAATTCAGGTTGAGCCGGACGATCCGCGTCCCCCAGCGGGGGAAATAGGTGTTGTAGGTCCCGGCGAGCGTCCGTGTGCCCGTCGACGCGCCCTCGGCGTCGGGACGCCACGTCCCGCCGTCGTTGAGGAAGAGCGTCCGGTACTTGTCCCCGAGCAGGTTGAGAACGTCGACGGAGATCCCGAAGCGGCGCCGGCCGGCCTTCAGGAATTCCTTCTCCACGCGGATGTCCAGGTTCTTCCACGACCCGAAGCGGCGGGCGCCCGGGCTCTCGAGGTAGATCGCGACGGGCATGGTCTTGGCGCCGTTCGCCTCGGCCCAGTCCGTCGGCGGGATGATGGTCACCGTCCGGCCCCAGGGCTCGCCGCTCTGGGCCTTGAGCAAGAAGCTGGCGAAGATGTTGCCGCGGAAGCGCACCGTCCCGGCCAGCCGGGCGACGAGCGGACGGTCCTGCGCGAGCCGGTCGGTCGAGGCGACGTTGATGAACGCGTTCGGCGTGATCAGGACGGACCGGTTGCCGGCGCTCCAGGGCGAGGCCAGCGTGGTCGTGCCGGTCGCCCGGTTCCAGGAGATCGAGCCGTAGAGCTGCCAGTTGTGCGACATCCTCTTGCGGACGGTGAGCTCCAGGCTGGTGGACTTCGCCTCGAGCTCGGGTACGTTCTCGATGCGCTCGAAGAAGTCGGGGGCCGAGGCCGCGGGGACGTAAATTGTGGCCGCGGTGTCGCCGTAACCGTCCCCGCCCGGCACGACGGTCGAGAAGGGGATCCACCAGCCCTCCGGGGAGTCCTCGAGCCGGGCCCAGGAGACCTGGGTCGACGGGTCGTAGAGGGTGTGGCCGACGGCGTTCGTGTGCCGGCGCTCGATGTAGCGGGCCGCGAGCGTGAAGTCGCGACCGACCTGCTGCTCCAGCCCCGCCGTCCATTCCGTGATGACCGGGGCCGCGAGGTCGGGATCGACGGCCTGGCGGTAGTACTCGGACTTGTAGACCCGGAAGTCGTAGGAGGCCAAGGAATAGCCGTCACCCGTGTCGGGCGCGCCGTCGCCGTCCTCGTCGAACCAGATGAACGAGTGGGCGATCCGGGGGTTGATCTGGGCCAGGTCCTCCGAATAGCCGAGGCCCAGATATTCCGGCATCCTCGCCCAGGAGGCCTTGAGGAGCGTCCAGCCGCGGCCGGTGATGTCGAAGACCAGCCCGACGCGCGGGGACAGGGTGTTCCAAACGATGCTCTTGTCCCAGGCCGGCAGGCCCATCGCGCTGAAAGGGTTGTAGCCCATGAGGGGATCGACGAGCGAATTGCCGAGGGTGACGCTCAGCGAATTCCCGCTCGTGCCCTTGGAGACCGAGCCGAAGCGGGCCTCGGACCGGTCGAAGCGCAGGCCGGCCGAAAGGGAGAGCCGGCCGAAGAGCTTCATCGTGTCCTGGGCGTAGGCACCGATCCTCTTGAGCTCGCGCCGCAGCGCGAGGTCGCCCTCGGCCGCCGGGGCGACGTAGAACCCGATGAGCCCCCAGCCGACCTCTTCCCCGGACTTGGGCGACGTGGTCAGGCCGTAGGTGTAGGGGCTGCCGTCCGCGTAGTACTGGATGAGGTTGTCGGCCTTCCAGGTGGACGTCACGGCGGCCGTGGTCTCGTATTCGCCGCCGAGCGATAGCTCGTGCGGCATCCCCAGCAGGTGGTCCGCGTAACGCGTGACCGAGGCGCCGGCCTGCATCCGGGTCTCGGATGAGCGCTCGTTCAGCGAACCGCTGCCCCAGCTCCGCCCCGTGATGATGTCCTGGTACTGGGGCTTGGCCACCCCCAGGTCGTTCAGGAGGAGCGGCAGATAATGTTTCATGTACCCGACGGAGAAGTCGACGCGCATGTTCTGGCCGGTGACGTAGGACCCGGCGCCCCGGGCCAGGAAGGCGCCTTCGCCGTCGAGAGCCCGGGTCGAGGACTCGGGCCGCAGCGGGTCGAGCTCGGAGCCGTAGACCGGTTCTTTGACGCTCGACCAGCCGAATTCGAGGACGCCTTGGAACTTTTCGAGGACGTTCATCGAGAGCTTGAACATCCCCGCGAGGTCCCTCTCGGCGTAGTCGTAGACGAAGTGCCGCACGCCCAGGGGGTCCGTCCAGTACCGGAAGGGCGCCCGGCGCCCCTGCGTCTTGAAGCGCACGTTGCCGAAGAACCAGGCCATGTCCTCGAGGACCGGCCCGCCCAGGGAGAAGGAGAGATCGTGCTCCCGCCGGAGCGTCGTGGGGGCGGCCGTGGGCATCTCCTCGAGCTCCGTCGGCGTCCAGAGGGAATCGACCAGCCCCTTGCCCGAGAGGCCGTAGGAGAGGTCCATCTCGGTCGCGGCCGAGCCCCGGTGGTGGACGACGCTGAGATAGGCGCCCTGGGCCGGCCCGGCCGCCGGGGCGTGCCCGGCCGCTTCCACGACGACCTCGTCGATGAGGTCGATGTTGATGCGGCCCATCTCCCTCGCGTCGATGGGGTTGGTGGCGATGACGCCGTCCTGGACGAGGATGTTGGCGAAGGCCGGCTGGCCCTCGATCGAGGCCGGCAGGCCCGGCGAATCGATCGCGTAGACGAGCCCGGGGACGAGGCCGAGGAGGGCGGTGAAGTCCCGGGCCAGGGGCAGGCGGGTGATGAGGTCGCGGTCGATGACGGTCGCCGCCCGCGCCGAGTCGCGATCGAGCAGCGACCCGGGCCGGACGGATACGGCCTCCTCCTCGATCTCGGTGGGCTGCATCCGGAAATCGACCGTGACCGTCATCCCGGCGTCCAGGACGACGCCGTCGACGGTCATGGTCTTGAACCCCGGCGCCTCGGCGACGACCTTGTAGGCCCCCGGCGTGAGGCCCATGACGTTGTAACGCCCCGAGGCCGGCGTGATGAAGTTGGCGATGCCCAGCGCGGTCGGCGAGCTGATGTAGAGGTAGGCCCCGAGCACGGGGGCGCCCTTGTCGTCGACGACCCGGCCTCTGAGGCCGGCCATGGGGCCGGACGCGGCGGCGGGCAGGGCCAGAGCGAGAAGGACCGCTCCGAGGGCCAGAGCTGCGGCGGATGTCCTGGTCAAAGCGGCCTCCTTGGTCTCTTCTCTACCGTAAGGTTATATTTTTTTCGGCCGGGGTTGTCAAAGACCTTAACTCCCGGCGCGGCAGGAACGTTCCACGGGGGCGGCCCCCAGGGGCCGCCTCATCCCCGGGCCCTCGACCCGCGGCGGGCCCAGGCCGCCGCGCCCACCAGGCCGGCGTCGTTCCCCAGGGCGGCCCGCTCGATGCGGCAGCCGGCGAAGGGGATGGGGTGGGACCAGCGCCGGGCCTCCGCGACGACCGGGTCCATGAGCAGCCGGCCCGCCGAGACGACCCCGCCCCCGATGATGACCTTCTCCGGGTCCAGGGCGGTGACGATGATGCCGATGCCGATCCCCAGCCAGTAAGCCAGCTTGCCGAAGCTCTCCAGGGCGGCCCGGTCGCCGGCCTTGGCCAGGAGGTAAACGTCCTTGGAATCGACGACGTCGGTCCGGCCGGAGAGCGCCTGGAAGTTGCGGACCAGGCGCGGCGCCGAGGCCTCGGTCTCGAGGCAGCCGCGCCGGCCGCAGCCGCAGGTCTCGCCGTCCGGGTTGACGGTGATGTGGCCGAGCTCGCCGGCGTAGCCGCCCTCGCCTTCCCAGAGCTTGCCGTCGAGGATGATGCCGCCGCCGATGCCCGTCCCGACCGTCAGCAGGACCAGGCTCCGGGCGCCCCGGCCCGCGCCGTGCTCGTACTCGCCGTAGGCGGCCATGTTGGCGTCGTTGCCGATGCGCACTGGGACATCGATGACCTTGCGCAGGGCGGGCAGGATGGGGTAGCCGTTGAGGCTGGGGTAATTGGGCGACTGGAGGATCTTGCGCTCTTTGGTGCTGTAGAACCCGGCGATCCCGAAGCCGCACGAGCGCACGGGACCGGGGGCGGATCTCCTGAGGGAGGTCCAGGTCTCTCCGATGACGGCCAGGATCTCGGCCATGGCCTCGGGGCTGCGGACCTTGCCCTTTTTGACCAGCCGGCCGTCGCGGTCGACGAGGCCGAACTTGATCTGGGTGCCGCCGATGTCAAAACCGGCGTCGTAGGAGGATGTCATGGGAGGTTCTCAGGAGCCCGGTCGGGGGCCGGCGAGGGCCGGAAAATGTCTCTCAGTTGGCGGGGGGCTCGGGCTTCTTGGGCTGGTCGTCGTCCTTCGTGCTCATGGACTTCTTGAAGTTCTTGATGCCCTCTCCGATGGACTTGCCGAGGT
>Ga0172364_10002015_pt1 | contig 16012 bp, 16 predicted proteins | sample LakKivSesite10cm_FD_114545 | JGI IMG/M metagenome (GOLD analysis project Ga0172364, IMG submission 114545) | Sediment microbial communities from Lake Kivu, Rwanda - Sediment site 10cm | ecosystem: Environmental > Aquatic > Freshwater > Lake > Sediment | place: Rwanda: Western Province, Lake... | reverse complement strand
CGAAAAGCCGGTTGCAAAGATGACTGTTATTCAGGAATTGCAGGCGAAAATCGCTTTAATCCAACAGGCATTGGTGAATCTCTTAACACAATATATTCAAGTTTTGAGAGGTCAAGCGATCCGTTAGTAAGCAGTTAGTAAAAAACCTCGCGGAAATTTCCGCGAGGTTTTTTACTTTCATGAAGCGTCCGCGATTTGACACTTTTTAATAATCATCTTATTGTAAGTTAATATAGCAAGTTGCTATAGCTGCTGCAAAACAGCAGAGATGTAACTTAAAAATTGGAAAAATGAAAGGAAAAAAAGAATGGCAGTTCAGAATGAGGCGAGAGTAAAAGAAATTTTGAGCTGGTATCCGACCATGACCGAGTCGCAGAGAACTAACTTGCTGCGGATTATCAACTACGGCCGGATCGGCGGTTCCGGAAAATTCGTGATTTTGCCGGTTGATCAGGGTTGGGAGCACGGCCCGGGCCGTTCTTTCCAGTCGAATCCAGCTGGCTACGACCCGATTTACCATGCCAAGCTGGCGATTGACGCCGGCTGTAACGCTTATGCCGCTCCATTGGGCGCGGTTGAAGCGGCAGTTGATGTTGCCGGGGATGCCCAGCTGCCGGTGATTCTCAAGGTTAATTCTCATTCCACGATGATGCCCGACAGGGGCGATCCTTTCCCAGCCATCACTGCCTGGGTTGACGACGCCGTCCGTTTGGGCTGCGTCGCAGTCGGATTCACGATTTATCCCGGCTCCAACAGCGACAGAGAAATGTGCCAGCAGGTCAAGGAGCTGGTCGACGATGCCAGAAGAGCCGGGTTGGTCGTGGTTGTCTGGGCCTATCCGCGCGGCGGTGGTTTGCCCTACGCGGATTTTGTGGGCAAGCTTGCTGAAGACCAAACCACGTATTTTACAAAAGAAGACGTGGAATCGGCGGTTGATGTGGTTTGCTATGGCGTGCACATTGCCTGCCAGCTCGGCGCGCACATTATCAAATGCAAACCGACAACGAAAGTGGTTGCTTTGCCCGAACACCGCAAGAAAGGTAAAGAAACCTATGCCGGAGTTGCTATTGAAACTTTGGCTGACAGAACCAAGCTGGTTGTTCAGTCCGCTTTTGACGGCCACCGGATTGTCATCAATTCCGGCGGCGCGGCAAAGGCAATCGAGGCAGTGCTTGCCGAGGTGCGAGAGCTGAAAGCCGGCGGATCTTTCGGCTCAATTATGGGCCGCAATTCTTTCCAACGGCCGTATGGCGATGGCGTGACTCTTCTTCATCAAGTTCAGGATGTCTGGGCGGAGTAATTTCGCAAAATTGCCGGCAGAGGCTAAGTGTTCGCAAAGGCAAGTTTCCCCCGATTCAGCCCCCAAAGGGTGCCTTTGAAGGGAAACAAGCGCCCGTTATAGTAAACTATAACGGGCTTTTTAGTTGACAAAGCGAAAAGAAAGCGGTAATGTTTCTTACGAGAATAAATTTTTTTAAATAAATATGAAAAATCATTTCTCGGTTTGCGCATTTGGTCTGATTATTTCTGCCGCATTGTTGTTCTCGGCTTTGCCCTTGCGCGCGGAGGCGTCGGATTTATCTCATTTCATCCGCCACGTTTTTAATAATGTAAACGAAGATAGCGCGGCGGCTCCCGTCCAGGCAATTCCGCTGACAGTTTCCTGCATTGCCAATCCGTCTCAGGCCTCGGTAAATTACCCGGTGACTTTTGAACCGGCCGCTTCCGGAGGCACGGGTTTTTACACTTATTCGTGGTCGGGCGCCTGCATCTCCAATTCCATAACTTGCTTAAGGTCTTTTCCCCAGCCGGGATTTTATACCGCCATGCTTACAGTAACTTCCGGGCCACAGTCGGTATCGGCAAATTGTTCCGCCAATGTCAGTCCGAATTACAACCAAAATTACGGCTGCGGCTATGACAATTATGGCTATTACTATTGCGGCTCCGAAAGGTTAGATTCAAATTATCCCACCACGGGCGATCTTTACGCCAGTTCAACAACGGCGAGGGTGGGAGAGCCGTTTACAATTACTATCAGCGGCAGAGACGACAATGGATTGTATGATTTTCGCTTGAATTACAAGCGAAGCTGGCATTATGAATATTTTTCCGATACAAACTTGACTACGACAACGAGAAGTTGGGAGATATCCGAAAATTCCCCGGGCATTTACACGTATTGCGGGAAGGTTAGCGGATATAAGGGCGCGTCTCGTTATTCCAGCAAGGACACCGTTGACACTTCGCCCAGCTGCATCCAGGTCAATGTGCAAAATAGTTACCAATATAATTATCAATTTTGCGAATGCGCTTCCGGGCCGTGCTGCGACGGCTGTCATTATAAAAATTCTTCCACGAGTTGCAGCTTTGAAACTCAGTCCGAATACGCATGTCCTTGGGGAACGGGCTGCGGCTCCAATGTCGGCAAGAGGACAAGGACAAGACTGCAATATTGTTCCGGCGATAACAACCAATGCAATGGAAATTTCGGCAGTTGGCTAACTTGGACCGATTGGACAGTCGCCGATGTCTGCTCGGCTAGCGCGGCGTGCTCTTCCGGCAGCAGCCAATGCCAAGCAAAATCGAGTTGCAGCCGGCCCGTTTTGCCTATTTCTAACCCTGTTCCCAAAGCGGCGGTCCCCGTCGCTGTCGCGGAAAAACCTGATTCCGACCGAAAACCGGAAAATAAAATCAGCAGTGGCTTAATAGTTTCTTTTCTGGCAAAGAAGGAAAAAGACGCCAATAATTGGGCAGAGAAAATGGACGTTGGAGCTACTGAAAAAATTGATTTTTTGGTAAATGTCACCAATAGTTTGTCTGAACAGATAAACGATGTCGTTGTTAGAACAGAATTGCCGGAAGAAATCGCGTATAAAGAAAATTTTAAGGTTGAGGGAGAAAGCAAGGCAGGCCAAATAAAAGACGGAATCAACATCGGCCCCGTCGCTCCCAATTCAACCAAAACTATAACTTTCAAGGGTCAGGTTGCAGCCAGCATCAAGCCGGGCGAGAAAGATATTGTAACCTCCGCTAATTCGGGCAATTTGTCGGGTTTGGACTCCGTAAAAATGAATTTTAAATTTTCTCAGGGAATCGCGGCGGTTGGTCTTGCTTTTTTCAAATTTCTGATGCAAAAGTGGTACTTCTGGGTTCTGGCGTCTCTGGTTTTAATATTTCTTTTCTTTGTGGTTTTCAGGAAACTATTTTCTGTAACTCCCGCATAGAGGAGCGTCAATCCGGAATTTGGTGTATAATGAACGAAGGATAAGCCGTAATTTAATATAGTTATGAAAATAATAAACAAAAGAACTAGTATCATCGTATTAGCGATTTTATTTATAATTGTTCTTGTTTTATTTGTCTATAACTTAAGTTCGATTTCCTCCTCTTTCAGAAATTTTATCAATTCGCTTTCTCCGTACTCTCCGTTTCCTTCGGAAGCCGAGAGGATTGAGAAATTTTCTTCGGAAGAAGATTTTAAAACTTATCTCCAAAAAAGCCAAGGACTAGAATCTTATGGGGGAGGTTTAATAACTACTACGGAAAACTTGGCTGCTCCGGCTGGAAAGGGCATGGGTATCGGCGGAGGCGGGGCTGAAGCGGAGAGGGTCTCCACAACCAATGTTCAGGTTTTTGGGATAGATGAACCGGACGTGGTTAAAACCGACGGCAAGGAAATATATTTTTCTCCCGGCTACGAATTTGCCTGGCGATATTCCGGCGCCTCAATTCCAGAAAGAATGCCCGAAGGAAAAACTTTTTCAGTGAGGGCCTTTCCTCCAGACACCATGGCCCTGGACGGCAAAATAGAGAAGAGCGGCAATCTTCTTTTGAGCAAAAATATTCTGGTGATTTTTTCCGGTCAAAGCATTTATGGTTATGATGTTTCTGACCCCAAAGCTCCGGCAAAAAAATGGAAAATGGATTTAGAAAACAATAATTATATAGCCGGAGCGCGGCTTTATAAAGAAAAAATTTATCTGGTGGTGGCAGGCGGAATCAATGCCGGAAATCCCTGCCCGATTAAGCCATTGTCAGTTGAAGGGGGAAGCCCTTTAAACGTGAGATGCATAGATATTTATCATCCTGTTGTTAATGTTCCGGTTGATGTGACGTACACAGCGGCAGTTTTGGACCCGGGTTCGGGCAAGATAGAGAAAAGCACGTCGTTTGTCGGCTCTTCAAGCTCTTCTGTGGTATATATGTCGGAGCAGTCGCTTTTTATAACTTATTCTTACGGCGGAAATTACGTGAAATTTTTCGCCGATTTTTTTGCTGGAAGGTGCAAGGACATAATTCCAGATTGGGTTATAACTAGATTGAATAATTTGGAAGGCTACGATATCAGCGATGCGGCCAAAATGACGGAATTTGGCATCATTATACAGAGGTATTTCGGTTCTCTGAAAGAAGATGAAAGGATAAAAGCGGAAAACGAAATTACGAACCGTATGGCTGATTATTATAAAGATAAGAAAAGAAATTTGGAAAAAACAGGAATAGCAAAGATAACATTGGAAAATCTTGATTTAGCCGCCGCCGGCGAAGTGCCCGGAAGGCCTCTTAATGAATTTTCCTTAGATGAATACAAAGATTATCTCAGGATAGCTACTACGGTCGGCGGCGGATTTTGGGGATTCGGATTTATTGACACCGGAGAAACAGGCAATGATGTTTATATTTTGGACAAAAAGATGAACATGACTGGAGCGGTCAAGGATCTTGGCGCCGGAGAGAGAATTTACTCTGTAAGATTTTTGGGAGACAAGGGCTATGTTGTGACTTTTAAACAAATCGACCCTTTCTTTGTGCTTGATTTGGCGGATCCTCAAAATCCGGCGCAAAAAGGAGAATTAAAAATACCTGGTTATTCTTCATATTTGCATCCGATTTCCGAAACCAGAATTTTGGGGATAGGGATGGAAGATTTTAAGCTCAAGCTTTCTCTGTTCAATGCGGCTTCCGCGGAAAATCCGGTTGAAATCTCAAAATACAATTTAGACGATTATTGGTCGGAAGTTTCACAGACCCACCACGCTTTTTTGCTGGATTCAAAACATGAGATATTCTTTTTTCCGGGAAGCAAAGGGGGGTATATTTTTTCTTATAAGAACGATCAGCTGAAGCTGGAAAGAGTTGTATCGGGATTAACCGCGAGAAGGGCGATATATCTGGATGATTATTTGTACATAATAGGAGATAATAAAATTGTTGTTGTGAACGAGCTGAACTGGGAAAACGCCAACGAGCTTGAGCTTGAATAAAGATAATTCGCGTTATGAAATATGTTTATTTTGGAAAAATTTTGGAAGTTATTTCCGAAGCCGGGTCAAAGCGAGAAACAGTAAAAATATATTATCCTAAAACAGAAAACGCTCCGGCCGGCTGGAGGGAGGTTGAACCTTATAGTTTGACAACCGATATCGGGCCGGGGGGCGAGCATTTGATTTATGGCCAAGACCGCTTGAGTCCGGGACATATTTTTAACGGTTATACTGTAAAAAGCGGCGACGACCATTGCGATTCGTTCATCGTGGGGAAAATAAAAATGGCTAAACCAACGGGGAAAAAATTTGCGGCGCGGAAAAACTGGAAGGTAGAATTTTGAAATTTGTTTTTATCCGGCCTAAAGGTTACAATATAATAAAAAAAATATTTTAAGGATATGAGAATTAAAAATTTATCTGTAGAAGAAATTGATTCCGCCATAATGCTTTTAGGAATTTTTTTGCTAAGCATCATGGATATTGTTTTCAGGTTTTAAATTATTTTTATGGCCGGAGAAAATAAGAAAGAAAATATCTGGAATCTTCCAAATATTTTGACCTTCAGCAGGATAATTATCGCGTTTTTAACAATTTTTTTGATTTTCGCTGATGTAAACATTCTATATGTGGTTTTGGCTTTTCTTCTCGGCATGTTGACCGACACCCTGGACGGACAGATAGCGAGAAGATTTAATTTGAAAACAGAATTTGGAAGGCAGTTTGACATGATAGCCGACAGATTTTTGATGATTGGAGTGGCTCTGGCGGCGATAATAAAACTGGGTATTTCCGAGATATTGACCGTCAATCAGCTTTTTCAGATATTTTTTATTTTGTCCCGCGAAATAGTTCTCTCTCCCATTGTTTTGGTAGCGTTAATTTCCGGCAAAGGCGTGCCTATTCCCCAAGTGCGTTTTATAGGAAAACTCACGACTGTTTTGCAGGCAATCGCTTTTCCCGCGATATTGCTGGGCATATTTTTTGACTTTTTCAGCTTTTCTATTTATCTGGCTGTTATCACCGGCGCTGCGGGCTTGGTCTCGGCTTTTTACTACGTCAACGATATTAAAAAAATAATCGGATAGAGTTGATGCGCAATAACACTAAAGGTTAATCGCCCTTAATGGCGTTTTTTTTATTAAAGCTATGAATTTGGATAATCTAAGCAAGGTATTAAAAAACGAGCCCGATTATCGCGCGCGGCAGATAAAAAAAGCAATTTTTGTTAACCTGATTGACAGCTGGTCGCAAGCCACTGTTTTGCCCTTGGCGTTAAGAGAAAAACTGAAAAAAGAATGTCCGCTTTACATTAGCGCTGAAATTTTTTATTCAAAAGACGAAAAAACAGCCAAAGCTCTCATCGCCTTAAGCGACGGTCTTAAAATCGAGTCGGTTTTAATGAGGCACAAAGACGGGAGAAATACTGCCTGCGTTTCCTCGCAGGCGGGTTGTCCTTTGGGATGTTTATTTTGCGCTACGGGCAAATCGGGATTCAAGAGGAATCTCAACTCTTCTGAAATCGCAGAGCAGGTTTTATTTTTCGCCCGTTATCTAAAAAAACAAAACGAAAAAATCACTAACATCGTTTTTATGGGGATGGGCGAGCCGTTTTTGAACTACAACAGTGTAATTTCGGCTATAAAAACCTTGAACAATAGAGAAGGATTTAATCTGGGCGCAAGGCATTTTTCCATTTCAACGGTTGGGATTGTGGAGGGAATAGAAAAGCTTGCTGAAGAGAAAATGGAAATCAATCTGGCGATTTCGCTTCACGCCCCGAACGATGAATTGCGGTCAAAGATTATTCCGGTTAACAAAAAATATCCGATAACAAAGATTATTTTGGCGGTTGATGAATACATTAAAAGGACTGGACGGAGGGTAATGTTTGAATATATAATGATAAAAAATCTTAACGACTCCGATAAGCAGGCCTTGGAATTGGCGAAACTGGCCAAGAGGCCTCTTTGTTTTTTGAACTTGATTAGTTATAATGCCACTGGCATTTTTGAGCCATCTTCGCCGAAAAGAATAGGAGATTTCAAGAATATTTTGGAGAAAAAAGGGGTTTCGGTAACTCAAAGATATAAATTTGGCCAAGAGATAAGCGCGGCCTGCGGACAGCTGGCTGGCAGACAAAACTGCAAAACACATGAATAAAAAAATAATTTTTGCGGTTAGCATCCTGGCGACAATTATAGTCGCAGGTTTGTTTTTGCTACCCAAAAAAGGGATTGCGCCGGACGAAGGGGCATCCAACAATTCCGGAAATTCGGAGTCCAATATTGTTGTGTTCTCGCCAAAACCCGATGATGTTGTGGGCGAGAAAATAAAAGTAATAGGAAGGGCGCGGGTTTTTGAGAATCAGTTTAATATCAGGATTGTTTCTGGCGGAAAAAATATTTACGAAACCGGCGCAATGACAGACGCGCCGGACGCGGGAATATTCGGCAATTTTGAAAAGGAAATTGACATTTCGTCTTTCGGAATAAAAAACGGTTCAACGATTACGCTGGAAGTTTTTGATTATTCAGCCAAAGACGGAAGCGAAATTAACAAGGTTGCGGTGCCTTTGAAATTTCAGCAAAGCGAAGCCATAGAGGTCAAGGTCTATTTTAACAACGACAAAATGGACCCGGCATATTCCTGCAATAAAGTTTTTGCGGTGACAAGGACGATTCCCAAAACGCCGGCAGTTGCCAGAGCGGCTTTAGAGGAACTTTTGAAAGGCCCGACTGATGAAGAGAAGACGCAAGGTTTTTTAACGAGCATAAATTCCGGAGTAAAAATTCAAAGTTTAACCATTGAGAATAGCACGGCAAAAATTGATTTTGACGAACGACTGGAATATCAAGTCGGCGGCTCCTGTCGAGTCTCGGCAATAAGGGCCCAGATAACGCAGACGCTCAAACAATTTTCCACTGTTCAAAATGTTATTATTTCTATTAACGGCCGCACCGAAGACATTTTGCAGCCGTAACCAATAATGGAAAAAATTATTTTTCTTGGAACTGGACCCGTGGACGGAATTTCCGGGAAAGGAAAATCCAGGAGAAAAGAGTCAAGCGCCTTAATTCAATCTGACGTTAATATTTTGATTGACGCTACAAACGATTTTGAAAGCCAAAGCAAGTTTATCCATTCCCTTGACGCAATTTTAATTACCCATGGCCATCGGGATGCAATTGGCGGGATGGCTAAATTGGACGCTTGGCTCGGCCGAAGAAAAAAAAGAGTTATCTGCTACGCCAATCAGAGAACAATAAAAATTATTCGGGGGAAGTTTTCTAAAATTGCTAATATTGATTTTCAGCCAATAAAGGCGGGGCAGCGCTTGAGGTTGTCAAAAAAAGTGGAGGTTTTACCTTTTCCGGTTTTTCATTCTATTCAAAAAGGTTTTCCCACTTTCGGATTTAAAGTATTTTTTGGCAAAGAAAAATTTATTTCTTATGTTTCAGACACAAAAGAAAGCGGCAGCCGGCTGGAGAAGAATATTGAAGGTTCGGAAATTTTGATTTTAGATGGAGCCCTTTGGAGCCAGTCGCTTCCCGCGCACTTAGACATCAAGAAAGTTATTGGCAGGGTTTGCCATTGGAAAGTCGGAAAAATATATTTTACTCAAATCGGCAATGGGGTGCCCAAATATGAAATTTTAAAAAAGTGGCTGGCCAGAAAATGCGGAAAATCTTTTTCAGCCTACGACGGTTTAAAAATCGATGTTTGAATTCAAAATAACAAAAAAGTCAAAAAAAAGCAGGGCAAGATTGGGCTTGCTGAAAACTTCGCATGGAGAGATTGAAACCCCGTCTTTGGTTCCGGTTGCAACCCAAGCGGTTGTTAAAACCTTAACTTCGGAGGAAGCAGAAGCGGCAAAATCCCAGATTTTGATTGCCAATACGTTTCATTTGCATTTGAGGCCGGGAGAGGAAATCGTAAAATCGGCCGGAGGTTTGCACAAGTTTATGAATTGGAAAAGGCCTTTGATGACTGATTCCGGCGGCTTTCAAGTTTTTAGCTTGGGTTTTGGCCACGATTTGCAAGTGGGGAAAATTTTGAAATATTTTCCTTCACCCGCCAAAATTTTGGAAACAAAAATTTTGGCGGGCAAGCAGCCAAAATCAATAAGAATTACAGATGAGGGAGTTTATTTTAGATCTCCGCTTGACGGCAGGCAGTTGTTCGTCGGCCCCAAGGAATCAATTAAAATTCAAGAGAAACTTGGAGCTGATATTATTTTCACTTTTGATGAATGCACCGCCCCGTTGTCAAGTTTAGAATACGTGAAGCATTCTTTGCGAAGAACCCATCAGTGGGCAGAAATTTGTTTGAAGGAAAAAAAGAGCAAACAAGCTCTTTTCGGAATAGTTCAGGGCTCTCGTTTCCTAAAACTTCGCCAGGAAAGCGCGAAATTTATAAACTCTTTGGGGTTTGATGGTTTCGGAATCGGCGGGGACTTGGGACAAAGCAAGGAAACAATGAAAAAGATTCTGGGCTGGACAATTCCCTTTTTAGATGAATCAAAGCCCCGCCATTTGTTGGGCATTGGTTATCTTGAAGATATGGAGAATATAATTAAATCAGGGATTCATTTGTTTGACTGCACAGTTCCCACTCATTATGCCAGAAGGGGCATCGCTTTTATCAGCTCCGGAACAATAAACTTAAGGCAGTCAAAATTTTTAAAAGACAAAAAGCCACTGGATTTAAAATGCGACTGTTTCGTCTGCCAAAACTATAAAAGAAATTATATTTCTCATTTAATTAAAGCAGGGGAAACAACAGCTTTAAAGCTTCTCACTTTTCATAATCTCTATTTTTTTAATAGTTTCGTAGAAAAAATCAGAGAAAAAATTAAACAGAATAAGCTATAGTTATGGATAACTTGGTTCGATTAACAACTTTAAAAGTAGTTGAGAAAGCGAAAAATGTGAAGATTAACCGAGAGAAAATAAAAGAATTGGCCCGGCAATGGATGAAAGAAAAAATGGTTGTTCCGGCTTGGCCGAAGGAATTTCATCTTCAAGCAAAAAGCCAGCAAGCAATGCTGGATTATTTGATAATTTTGGACGCTCTTAATTTCTGTTTTTGGAATAAAGATAAAATATGGATTTTTAATTATAACGGAAAAAAATATTATGGCTATTTTGGATTATCGTTGGCTCTCAAAAAGTTTTTTGAGGAAAATCCAGAAAAGGGGAGTTTAAACTATTTTGCGAATATTTCTTTTGACGATTTTTTGAAAATTTTAGACGGTGGAGAAAATCTGCAGTTTTTAAGAAAAAGATGGCAGATAGCCAGGCAGGTCAGCAAAAAAATAATTAAAAAATACGGCGATTCGGAAAAATTTGTGTTGTCAGCGAACCATAAACTTTCTGAGCTAGTGCCAAAAATATCCAGAGAGATTTTTTCTTTTAACGATATTGCGGATTACAACGGAAAAAAGGTTTATATTCTAAAGCGAGCTCAAATTTTGCCAGCCGACATCTGGGGAGCTTTTGACGGAAAAGGAATCGGTTATTTTGAAGATTTGGATTATTTAACCGCTTTTGCTGATTACAAATTGCCGCAGATACTTCAACTCTGGGGAATTCTGGAATATTCGCCAAAGCTGCTAAAGAAAATAAAGAATAAAGTTATTATCGCGAAAGGGTCCAAAGAAGAAGTTGAAATACGCAGTTCAACCATTTGGGCAGTTGAATATCTTAAAGAAGAGCTTGGCAAACTGGGCAAGCGATTATTTTCCCTTCAGATTGACTGGATTTTGTGGAATAAAAGCCAAGAGCAGAGAATGTTAACTCCCTACCATTTGACCAAAACATTTTATTATTAGAAAATATATATATGAAAAAAGTCCTCATTGTTTTGCTAATCCTTGCTGCCGCGGGGTTGGTGTTTTATTTTTTATTTGGCAGAACAACTTCCGAACCCGCCTCGCAATCAGGAGCAACGCCGCCTCCGCCGGTTTCAACCGAAAGCGCCGAGCAAACCATATTAATTCAGAATTTTTCTTTTGTTCCTTCGCCAGTCACGATTAAGGCGGGCACAATTGTCACATGGAAGAATGAAGATAACGCTCCTCACAGCATAGTGAGCGATCCTGACGGAGAGGAATTTGAGAGCGCGGTGTTTGCAAATGGAGAAAAGTATTTTTTTAAGTTTCAAAAGGTCGGCAATTTTACTTACCATTGTAGTATTCATCCTTATATGAAGGGTGAAATTATAGTGGAACAATAATTTTATGGCTAAAGTAGAAAAAACTCCCGATAACGTCAAAAAATGCTTTTGTCCGACTTGTCCAAGTTATAACGAATGCGCCAAAAGCAAGGGAGAGCTTATTTTTTGCGCCGTTTCAGCGGGCAAAAGCGAGTGTCCTTTTCCGATGAACGGCTGTCATTGCCTTGGTTGTCCGGTGTATCAAGAAAATAATTTGCGGTCTAATTACTATTGCGTGAACGGCGCGGCCGATCAGGCGGATTCCCAGAATACGATGATGTAATTAAAATTTTTATGAAGGTTTGCGAAAAATGCAAGTTGGTTTATCATTCTGATTTTAAAAATTGCCCGGGTTGCGGCGCGGCTCTTTCCGCGCCTCAAAAAACGGATGAATTTTTAAAAAAATTTTTGGAGGTTGACGAAAAAACTCTGAACCGGTTCAAGGAAATCCGCAGGCAAACTATTGAAGAGGCGAAAAAGTTAAATAACAAAAACGGCGCAATCAACGCGATAGGCGTTTCCGGCTCGGCAAGGGATAAGCTTGACACTGCGGCAGAAGCCAGCAATTCGGAATTTCTTCTTAAAGTTGCTTTGGATGAATTGGAGAAAAGCGGAGTCAAAACGGAATTTCTGGCTCTGCGCAATTTCAATATAAAGCCCTGCAAGGCGTGCTATTCAACAACAAACACCCAATGTCATTTTTACTGTTCATGCTACCCAAAAGGGACGCCGGGTGGCGATGATATGAGCAACACTTTGTACGATAAAATTTTGGGAGCGGATATTATCATTTTTGCCACTCCGGTTAACAACTTCAAAATTTCTTCAATGACGGCTTTATTTTTAGACCGATGCATCAGTTTGGACGGAAGTTTGGCTCCGGCCGATCCGAGCGCCACCAAGAACAAAGAATTAAACATCAAGCACACTAAATTTGTTGAAATGATGGCCGACCAGAAAATTCCCGGCAGCGGATTTTTGCGGCGTTTTATGGGAAAAGCCGGCGGCATTATTGTAACCGGCCACGAAGAGGGCGCTTCGCTGGCGATTTCATCGCTTTTTATGACTTTGAGCCATTTCGGAATGGCGTTTCCTCCCTGGAATAATATGTATGCGATGTCCTCTGTTGCCAATCCCACTTATAAAGATAAGGAAATAGTAAATAGCCCGATTTATGAGGAAGAAGCGAGAATGGTGGCGAGAAACGCTCTGACGCTTGCCAAACTGCAAAGAAAAATTAACAAAACAGATTGGCAGCACGATTACTCTTCAAATTAAATGTTGGCGAATCTAACGTATTATTCTATATTCGGTTTGCCGTTGATATTATATCTGGGCGTTTCAACTCTGTTTATCTTTGGTTTAGCCGCTCTTTTTGGGTTTTTGGCGATGAAAGGAAAAGTCCCGTTAAAATGGCACCACCGGGTTGTGGCAATTGCCTTTGCTTTGGCTGTAATCCACGGGCTTTTGGGAATTTTGGCTTATATTTAAAGTTTTATAATTCATTTTATGTATATACCTGTTATTTTAGGAACAGCCAGAGAGGGTCGGCAATCGGAGAAAGCGGCAAAGTTTATGCTTGAAGAAACGAGGAAAGCCGGCATTGAAAGCGAAATTCTTGACGTGCGGGATTATAGAACGCATGCAACCGATAATAGCCAGCAATCGCCGCAGGCAAAGAAATTGGCCCCAAAAATTGAAAAAGCAGACGGGCTTATTATAGTTTCGCCGGAATACAACCATGGGTATCCGGGAGAGTTGAAGATGATGCTCGATCTGCTTTATCAGCAGTATTTTTACAAGCCGGTCGGGATTTGCGGAGTTTCATCCGGAGGTTTGGGCGGCGCGAGAATGGTGGAGCAACTACGCCAGGTTTGTGTTGAATTTCATATGTCGCCGATAAGAGAGGCAATTTATTTTTCAGCAATCCAGGAATGTTTTAACGAAGATGGATCCATAAAAGATAAAACTTTTCCCGACAGAGTTAAAAAATTTTTGGATGAATTGGTTTGGTGCGCGAACGCTTTTAAAAAGGCAAGAGAATAGTTTTAAAATAAAGGTCGAATAAAAAGCACATTTAAAAAATAATAATGAAAAAAATTTTATTTCCTATTATTTTTCTGCTGGCCTTTCCGTTTGCCTCATCGGCTTTTATGACATACAGCGGCTATGGTTATGGAATCGGCGGCTGGGGCGCGCTGTTAATGTGTCTGCTTGGTTTAATTTCACTTATCGTGGGCTCCTTTATTTTTTCGGTTATATTTTGGTGGGTGCACAAAGTATTTGAGAAAAAATAACTATGGAAAAAAAATTATATATTCTGCCAAAATTAGCCTTCGGTTATAAAGATTTGGAACCTTATATATCCGAAGAGCAGTTGAAAATTCACCATCAAAAACACCATCAGGCGTACGTTAAAAACGCCAATGATATTTTTGAAAAAATTGAAAACGCGAGAAGGGAGGGAACGGAGCTGGATATTAAATCTGTCTTAAAGTCGCTTTCTTTCAACGTCGGCGGGCACATTCTTCATTCGCTGTTTTGGGAAAATATGCGTCCGGGAAAGAAAGATAATAAGCCCGGCGGCGCGGTTGGAAAAGTTATTGAAGAAGAATTCGGAAGTTTTGAGCAATTTAAAAAAGAATTTTCCAAGGCAGCTGTCTCGGCCGAAGGTTCGGGATGGGCTGCCTTGGCTCTTGATCAAGAAACAAAAAGGCCGATTATAATGCAAATCGAAAAACACAACGCGAACATTTTTCCCGGACTTAAAATTATTTTGGCGCTTGATGTCTGGGAGCATGCCTATTATTTGGATTATAAAAACGATAGAGCGAAATTCGTTGATGTTTTTTGGAGCATTGTTAATTGGGATGAAGCGCAAAAAAGATTTGAATCCGCACAATGAACCATAATCTCCAACAGGAGCGCTCGGGCTCGGAAGAGCGGAGCCAAGGTGTTTTATATGTCTGCCCGATGCATCCGGAAATTCGCCAGAAAGATCCCGGAATTTGTCCTATTTGCGGGATGAAGCTCGCGCCTGAGGCCGGTCCAAAGAGTAAAAAAAACCGATTGAATTTGAAAAACATCGGGGACATAGCGCGCAGATGTTTCTGAGAAAGTTTTGGGTGAGCCTGGGTCTAACAATCCCGGTGGTTTTGTATTCTGGAATTCTTGACCAATTGTTCGGATTTAAGATGCCTTCGTTCCCGGGCTCGCAGTACATACCGGCGGTTTTGGGCTCAATCATCTTTTTTTACGGCGGCTGGATTTTTGTCGTTTCCGCTTTCAGAGAGCTGAAAGCTAAGCTGCCCGGAATGATGACTTTGATTGCCATAGCAATTTCTGTCGCGTATTTCTACAGCCTTTTTGTTATTCTTGCCGGGCAGGGTGAGACCCTTTTCTGGGAGCTTTCAACTTTAATTGTTGTTATGCTTCTCGGCCATTGGATGGAGATGAAAGCTGTTCAGGGAGCTCAAGGGGCCTTAAAAGAGCTTTCCAAATTACTGCCGGACAAGGCGGAAATTTTTGTTAACGGGGAAATAAAAACCGTGCCGATCCGGGAGCTCAAGGTCGGCGATATCGTTTTGGTCAGGCCCGGAGCCAGGATTCCGGCCGACGGCTTAATTATGGAAGGGCGGTCGGATGTGAACGAAGCTATGGTTACCGGCGAATCAACTCCTGTTACCAAGAAGATAAACAGCGAAGTTATCGCCGGGACCATCAACGGAGATGGTTCATTGAAAGTGAAAGTGTCAAAAGTCGGCGAGCAGACTTTTCTCGCCGGCGTAATGAGGTTGGTGGATCTGGCCCAAGCGTCAAAATCCCGCCTGCAGATGCTTTCCGACAGAGCGGCTTTCTTCTTGACCATTATCGCGATTGGGGTTGGCGGCCTGACTTTTATTTTATGGATTTTATTTAAAGCCGGTTTCGGTTTCGCGTTAGAAAGAATGGTCGCGGTTTTGGTGATTTCCTGCCCCCACGCCCTTGGCTTGGCCGTTCCCTTGGTGGCGTCAATCTCCACGACTATGGCCGCAAGGTCGGGGCTTCTTGTAAAGCAGCGCCTGGCTTTGGAACTCGCCAGAAAAATTAATCTTGTCCTTTTTGACAAAACCGGAACTCTCACGAAAGGAGAATATGGAATAACAAACATATGGGCTTTAAACAAGAGCGACAAAGAAGTTTTGCAATTGGCCGCTTCGGTTGACGCAAAGTCGGAGCATTTTATCGCCATCGCTATTTTGAGAGAAGCGAGAAAAAGAAATATTCCCTTGCTGGATGTTAAAGAATTCGCCCGGATTCCCGGTCGGGGAGCCAAGGGAACGGTTAGGGGCAGGGAATATTTCGTTGGCGGAGCGGCTCTGTTGGATAGCTTAAAGGCGTCTTTACCGAGCGATATTGGAGAACAGATTGTCCAAGAAAATAAAAAAGGCAAAACAATAATTTTTGTCGCCGACTCAAAAGAAGTTTTGGGGGTTTTCGCTTTGGCCGATTTAATCCGCGAAGAATCAAGGCAGGCCATAAATGATTTG
>Ga0172364_10002013_pt1 | contig 16013 bp, 12 predicted proteins | sample LakKivSesite10cm_FD_114545 | JGI IMG/M metagenome (GOLD analysis project Ga0172364, IMG submission 114545) | Sediment microbial communities from Lake Kivu, Rwanda - Sediment site 10cm | ecosystem: Environmental > Aquatic > Freshwater > Lake > Sediment | place: Rwanda: Western Province, Lake... | reverse complement strand
GGGGCAAGCGTCTGGCTCGGAGCGCTAAATTTTTAGAAGCGGAGAAAAAAGTTGGAGAATGGAAACTGCCGGGTAGAGAATGGGCGTTTTGCGCGGGCTGTCCGCATCGGGCGAGCTTCTGGGTAATGCGAACCGCGCTTAAAGAGGATGACCGGGAGGGGGTATTGATTGGGGATATAGGCTGTTATTCAATGGGGGTGAGCAAGACCGGCTATAATCTTTCTCGGACCTTGCAATGTATGGGCGCGGGCATAGGATTTGCCAATGGGCTGGGAAGCCTCAATGATTTTAACCAGCCAGTGATAGCTATTGCTGGAGATTCCACTTTTTATCATTCCTGCCTGCCGGGACTGGTGAACGCTAAATATAACAAGGCAAAGTTGGTCTTTATTGTTCTGGACAATAGCGGGACCGCGATGACCGGGTTTCAGCCTCATCCGGGAACTGGGAAAAATGCGCTTGGAGAAGAGGTAGAGCGGATTTCTATTGAAAAGGTCTGTGAGGGAATCGGGATTCCCACTCAGGTAGTTGACCCGTTTGAGATAGAGAAAGCGGTTCAGATGCTGGATGATGCGCTGGAGGCAGGCGATACCCGGGTTTTGATTTTCCGCCACAAATGCGCGCTGATAGAGGGAAAAGAGAGCAAGGAGGAGAAGCCAAAGGTTTATGTGGACCAGGAGATTTGTTTAGGGGATGAATGTGGTTGCAATCGGTTTTGCTCAAGGGTGTTTGCCTGTCCGGGTTTAATCTGGGATGAGAAGAACAAAAAGGCAATGATAGATGATGTGGTTTGCACGAGATGCGGGATTTGCGCGAGTATCTGCCCAAGAGACGCGATTAAGCTGGAAGAGAAAAAAGTTACTAAAACTAAGAAAAAGGGAAGGAAATGAATCAGGAGCTGATAAATATAATTATTTGCGGGGTTGGGGGGCAGGGAAATATCTTAGCCAGTCAGATAGTTGCCAGCGCTGGAATTAAGAAAGGACTTAAGGTCGCGATTGGCGAGACCTACGGAGCGAGCCAGCGAGGAGGCTCAGTGATGAGCCATATTCGGTTTGCGCAGAGCTTTCATCCCGGACCTTTGATTGCTAAAGGTGATGCGGATTTGATTATTGGCTTTGAGCCGTTGGAGGCTTTGCGGGTGCTTTTGGATTATGGAAAAGATAGCACAAAGGTAATTTTCAATCCCAGACCGAATTATCCGCTTTCCGTGTTAAGCGGGGAGGCAAAATATCCGGAGCTGGATTTTATTTTTAGCCAGATAAAAAATCTGGCGGAGGAATCTGTAATTTTGGAAGCGACTGAGCTGGCGAGAAAGGCGGGAAATTATTTAGCGCAGAATCTGGTGATGGTCGGAGCTCTGGCAGGTTCAGGGTGGGTTGAGATTCCGCTGGAATGTTTTAAAGATACCATCTTTGAGCTTTTTGAAGAAGAAAAGCAGGGGTTAAATCTAAAAGCCTTTATGGCTGGGGTGGAAGGGGTTCAAAAGGCGCTCAAAGCTTAGGATTTTCAAACTTAGGATTGACATTCCGCCTTGATTCTTTAAATTTATAAACAGCCTTGAAAGAAAAGCGTAAAATCTGGCTAACTGGCGCAGTAATTTTTTGGGTCTGCTTTTTTGCGCATTTTTCTGCTCTGAGAGGGGATTTTCATTTTGACGACTTTCATCATATCATTGATAATCCCTCGGTTAAAAATCCCCCGGGCTTTTTATATTTTTTCACTCATCCGGAAAGTTTTTCCAGCATCAGCAAAGGCACGCTTTATCGTCCGATAACCTTATTGAGCTTTGCGCTTAATCATAAATTAGCAGGCGAAAAGGCGAGCGGATGGTTGATAATTAATCTGCTTTTGCATTCTTTCAACGTCCTGGTTTTTTTCTTATTGCTCTATCGCTGGACAAGAAATTTCAGGAGCGCGGTCTCTGGCGGATTATTATTTTCAGTTATGGCGATTCTGGCTCAGCCGGTCAATTATCTTTCCAACCGAGCCACTCTGCTGGCGGTGTTTTTTTTGCTTTTGGCTTTGCTCTCTGATGGGCTTGAGCCATCCGGGAAAACCAGCCAAAAAATCCTCCGAGTCCTGCTCTCCGGTCTATTCTACTGGTTAGGGATGCTCTCCAAAGAGATTGCAGTGATTTTTCCGGCATTGGCGCTAATAGAAGATTGGTTTTTGAAAAACAAAAAATATGAGAGACGGCGGGGTTTGGCTTATCTTTTTTATTGGATAAATTTTGGGATTTTTCTTTTACTTCGCTTTACCCTTTTTCAGACGGTTGGCTCTTATTTTTACCCGAGAAGTTTTCTTGAGAACCTTTTTACCCAGGCAAAGGTGATTTTTTATTATCTTTTCAAGATTTTTTTCCCAGTTCATCTCTCAGTGCTTCCGGAGTTTGCGCTCAGCAAAAGTTTTACTGAGCCATTGGCGCTGATTTCAATTTTTGCAATTGTAATAATCAGCGGGCTGGGAATAATTTTTCGGAAGAAAATCTGGTGGTTAGGATTTAGCTGGTTCTGGTTTTTGCTCGCTCTTTCCCCCACTTCTTTGATTCCGCTGAATGTGCTTGCCAGTGAGGAAAGGGTATATCTTGCCAGTTTAGGAGTCATTTTGGTTTTAGCGTTATTTTTTGAGTGGGTGATTTCTCATTGGCGATTGGTTGGATATGTCTTTTTTGGCTTGATTTTGATTTTTCAGGTTTTGCTTTTAGAGCAGCGGATTCAGGTGTTTAGAAGCGAGTTTAGCCTCTGGGAAGACGCCATTTACAAATCTCCTCATCTGAGCAATAGCTATGTGATGTTCGGAAATGCGCTGGCAGATGCGGGGAGGAGGGCTCAGGCTTTAAGTTTTTATCAGCGGGCGCTTTTTTATGACCCGAAAAATGGTCAGGCATTGGCAGGAATTACTAAACTTTATATTTCAGATGACCAGCCGGAGCTGGTGGAAAAAATAGCCCAGAGGTATTTGGAATCCGCTCAGCATCCCTCCCAAAAGGCAGAGGCGCTTTCTTTTCTTGCCTTTTCCGCATTGGAGCGAAAAAGACTAATGGAGGCAGAAGAGTTAGCTAAAAAAGCGATAGAGAATGACCCCCGCCAGGGAAATGCTTATTATGTTTTAGCCCGGATTTATTACCTGAAGGGCGATAAAATTCTTGCGGAGCAATATGCTCGGAAGGCAATAGAACTATATCCAGATATGGCTTTAGCGCAGGCGCTTTTGGGATTGATTTTAGCCGAGACTGAAAAAGTTGAGCAGGCAATTCCTCATCTGGAAAAAGTGGTGGAGCTTAGTCCTTCTAATGCCCCGGGCTGGTTAAATTTGGGGCTGGCTTATTACCAGAAAGGAGAGCTTGATAAAGCTAAAGAAGCAATGAAAAAGGCGATTGGGCTTAAATCCGGATACGCATTAGCTCATTACCATCTTGCGCTTATAGAGTATCAGGCTAATAATTATAATCAGGCGGAAAGTGAGATGGAGCTTTGTCTCCAATTAGACCCAGAGATGGTCTCGGCTCATTTTGCCTATGCGCAATTACTTCTCACCAGATTGGAAAAAGGTAGATTTTTCTATCCAGAGGTAAGGCAATGGTATCTTGAAGCGCTGGACCAAGAAATTAAATGGCTAAAAGAGCATCATCAGGAGACCAGCTTCTTGGAAAATAGACTAAAGGAGCTGATTCAAAAATAATGTCTGAAGAGCTTAATCAGCTTGCTGATAACTCCGCTGGCATTAAGAAAATAGATAATCAGAATTAAGCCCAGACTGACTGCCATCAGGATAATGGTCTTGAGCATCCATTTAGCTTCTTCTATTGAGTTTTGCTCGCTTTTGACTCGGAGAGAGCTTTGGGCCTTGCTGGCTTGAGTTTTCCGAGAGGTTTTTCTCCCTTTTTTAAGTGGCTCCACCTGAACCAGCTCCTCGCTTTCTTTTCCCGCATAATCCTTCACCCGACGGGTCTTCTCCTCCTGTCCCAATTCCCCAATTCCTGCAAGATAAACCGCGATTTCCGCTTCCGCTCGGGAGATGATGGCTCTTCCAAGCATCTTTTCCAGGGCTTTGGCTAATTCTTCCGCACTTTCAAATCTTTTTTTAGGATTTTTATTAAGAAGCCTCTTTATAATCCGCGCCATACGCCAAGGAACCCCAGGATTAAGCTTCCTGATGGATTTGGGCTTTTCATTAACAATTTTATGAATCAGGGAAGGCTCGGTTTCTGCCCGGAATGGCTTTTCTCCAGCCAGGATTTCATAAAAAACCACTCCTAAGGAGAACAGGTCAGAGCCAGGGGTAATGTTCTCTCCTTTCAGTTGTTCCGGCGACATATAAGAAGGGGTGCCAAGAAATGCGCCGGTTTTGGTCAGTTCCGAGTCAATCCTTCTGACAATCCCGAAATCCATTATTTTTACCTCTCCTCGCTGACTCACCATTATATTTCCGGGCTTTATATCCCGATGGATATATCCCCGCTGATGAGCAAACCCCAATCCTTTCGCGACCTCTTGAATAATAAGCCCAGCTATCTGCCAAGAAATCGGACCCGAGACCTTGAGAATGCTTTTTAAATCCTTGCCCTCAACATATTCCATCACAATATAATACTCCTCCCCAGCCTTGCCCATCTGATAAACCTGCACGATATTCTCGTGCTGGAGATTAGCGGTGCTTTTCCCCTCCCGATAAAACCTCTCCAGCATCTCTGGATTCTGACCCAACGAGGATTTCAGCTTTTTAATGGCTACGGTTCTATTTAATGAAACCTGCTCCGCTCTATATACCTCTGCCATTCCGCCCGTGCCTAAAGAAGAAAGAACTCTATATTCCTCATCCAGAAGTAAGCGCTGTTTTAATTTACCTTTTGGGCTTTGGGGCTTATCCTCGTTCAAACAATCACCTCCGCCACCACGATGGTGATGTTGTCATATCCTCCCTCTTGGTTTGCCCGGTCAATCAAATGACCGGGGATTTTCTCCATCTCAAATCGCTCCACCACCTCTAATATCTCCTGGTCAGAGACCATATTGGAAAGCCCATCTGAGCAAAGTAAAAATCTATCTTTGGCTTGATATTCTACCTTTAGCAGGTCAATTTTTATCTCCCGCTCATGACCCAAGGAGCGAGTGATAATGTTCTTTAATGGATGATTTTTCGCCTCTTCCAGGGTTAATACCCCGGTTTTCACCTGCTCCTGAACCCAGGAATGGTCCTCGGTTAATTGTTGAATTTTTCCCTGGCGAATCAAATAAGCTCTACTATCCCCAATATGAGCTAAATTGGCATAGTTTTCATCAAATTGGAGTGCGGTCAGAGTGGTTCCCATCCCTCGCAAGCTGGGCTCTTTAATAGAGGTCTCAAAAAGCGCCAGATTAGCCTGCTGAATCGCTCTTGCTAACCGGAGCTGGGAAAGACTGAAGCCTGCTCCTGCTTTTATCGGCTGGGTCATCTCCTGGGACTGCTCCAGCCGTTTCAACTCATCTTGCACTATCTCTAATGACTTCTTGCTCGCGTATCCCCCTCCCTGATGTCCTCCCATCCCATCCGCAACCATAAACAGGCGATTTTCCTCATCCAGAAGAAAGGCGTCCTCATTCGCCTCCCGAACCTTTCCCACATCCGTTACTCCTACTGCTTTGAAATTCATTTCCTTCTCCTAACTCCCGCTTATTTCCAACTCCTCAATCAAAATAGAGCCAGAGCCACATGGTCCATAAAATTTCAGGTCATTCCCCACTTCCAGAACCCTGCTGAAAAGCTCTTTCAAGCTCCCGGCAATCGCGACCTGTGCGACTGCTTCCCCAATTCTCCCCTTCTCTATCCAGTGTCCGCTTACCCCAACTGAAAACTCCCCAGAAATCTCATCCGCAGTATGCATCCCTAAAACCTCCTCCACCAAAAGACCCCTGTCCAGCTCTTTAATCATCTCTTCCTGGCTTCTTTTTCCCGGGACCAGATACAAATTGGTCGGAGCTATTGAAGGTGGCACCGCCACCCCTTCTCTTACCGCATTCCCGCTTGAGCCTTTTTTCAACTTATTACCATAATAACTATTAAACAGAAATCCTTGCAACTCGCCCTTGTCCATCAGAATTTTTTTCCGAGTATTCACCCCCTCATCATCAAAAGGAAAACAGCCGGGCCCGCTCAAAAAAAGACCATCATCTATAATAGTAATTTTTTCTGAAAAGAGCCTACCCCCTTCTTTTCCCTTCAGCCAACTTTTATTCTTCGCCAAATTCTCTCCGCTCAGCGCAAAACTTAATAAATCCAGAAATTCTCCTGCGACCTCCGGAGAAAAAATCACCGCGGACTTTTGCGAGGGAACTGACCTTGCGCCTAATTTGGCAATAGCCTTTTTCCCTGCGCCTTGCCCGGTCTTTTCCCAGGGAAGAAGATGATAGCTAAAGCTAAAGTCAAACTCACTTGCGATTTGCGCCTCATCTTTATCTTCCGCTACCGCGCTCAAGAAAATAGTAAAAAAGGTGGAGCTTTGATTCTGATTCAGTCCATAAGAGTTGATAATCCATACCTGAGATAAATTCTCTGAATACTTACACTCCCGAACCCTTTTGACCCTTGAATCCACCTCTAACGCAGACCGCTCCATTTTCATTACTTTTTCAATCTTTTGGCTAACTGGGATTTTAGAAAATTCAGAATCAAAAATCCCCAAAAGAAGCTTGCTTGGCTCTTGCTCTTTAGGCAAAACTAAATCCGGGTCAACATCCGAAGCGTGTGCCCGGTCTATTACCGCTTTGACCAATTTCTTGAGATTTTCCATTCTAAAATCAGTGGAATATCCGAACCCCAATTTTTTTTGAGAAATCACCCGCAAAGCCAGTGATAAATGATTCTCCTGCTCAAAACTTTCTAAATTCTGCTCTCGGACCTCTATCTGGCATCCTTGCTCTTTAATCAAATAAATCTCCCAAGCATTTAGTAAATAAGCATTTAATTGCCTACCCAGCTCACTAATCAATTCTTCTGGCAAAATTCCTCCCTTTTCCTCTCTTACCTCTGTATCTCCTCTAACATCTCCCGAGCATAGGCGCGGATTTTATCTGTGATTTTTACCCCCCCTAACATCCGAGCCAATTCCTCTACCCTCTCCTCCCTGCTCAAGGTCTTCACCCGGGTCACGGTCCTTGCCTTCTCGGTCTGTTTCCACACCTGAAAATGCTGGTCCGAAAATTTGGCAATCTGAGCCAGATGAGTGACAATCAAAACCTGATTTTTGCGCGCAAGCTCATACAGCTTCTTCCCCACCACTTCCGCAACCGCGCCTCCAATTCCCGCATCCACCTCATCAAAAACCAAAACCTCTGCCCCGGTTTTTCCCGCTAAAATTCCCCGAAGCCCAAGCATAATCCGAGAAAGCTCCCCGCCTGAGGCAATTTTTGAAAGTGGCTTCAATTCCTCCCCCGGATTGGGAGAAAGATAAAATTCTACCCGGTCTATTCCAGTTATCTCTGGCTCAGCTAATTTTTCAAAGCGAACCTCAAACGCGGTTTTCTGCATTCCTAATTCTTTTAACACCTGCTCTATTTTTTTGCTCAAACTTTTACCCTGAGCCCTTCTTTCTTGAGTCAAAACCTCTGCCCTGCTTAAAAGCTCCTTCCTTTTCCTCTCCAAAGCCTGACTCAGCTCCGCTATTCTTGACTCATAATTGGTCAGATTCACAAGCTCCTTTTCACTCTCTTCCAAAAGCCTCAAAAGCCCACTCAATTCCAGCCCGTATTTTCGCTTTAACCTCCGAATCTCAGCTAACCTCTCCTCTACCTCTTCCAGTCTATGGGGGTCAGAAGATAAACCCTTCAAATATCCGCCTAACTCCCGTCCCGCTTCTTCCACCAAAGCCCGGGCAGTCTCCAAATCTTTTGCCAATTGCCCAAGTTTCGCATCATACCCGCTAACTTTGTCCAATTCATTTTGAATCCGAGTCAACCGCTCCGCTATCGCGCCATCCTGATAATAAAGCTCCTTATACCCTAACTCGCTCGCCTGCCTCAATAATTCCGAATGCCTTAACCGCTCCCGCTCCAAAGTCAATCCCTCTTCCTCACCTGGCTTCAAATCCGCACGCTTCAGCTCTGAAACCCGGAACCGAAGCAAATCCTCTTTTTCTTTTCGCTCCCGCTCACTGAGTAAGAGCCTTTCATATTCCTGCTTCAAAACCTGATACTGAGCATAAATCTCCTGATACCCATCCACCTTATCCCTTAACCCTCCATACCCGTCCAAAAGAGGTAAATGCTCCTCTGCCCGAAGAAGCGCCTGATACTCATGCTGACCATAAATATCCACTATTTGCCCCCCTATCTCATATAACATTCCCAGAGTCGCAGACCGGGAATTTACCCACGCCCGGCTCTTGCCAGAAACATTGATTTGCCTCCTTAAAATCAGCTCCTCTTCTTGCTTCAGCCCCTGTTCCTGGAGATATTTTCCTAATGCGCTGTTAGGGTCAAACTTAAACACCGCCTCTATCTCTGCAGATTCTGCGCCGGTTCGTATCTGCTCCGGGCTTGCTTTCCCGCCCAGCGCAAGAATTAAAGCATCAATCAGGATGGATTTTCCTGCGCCGGTTTCTCCACTCAACACATTAAACCCGGAACCGAATTCCACCTCCAGTCGGTCTATAATCGCGAAATTCTCCACCCTCAGCTGAGCCAGCATTTACTTCAAACCCCATCCTAACTTGGCTCTTAAAATCTCATAATAATTCATACTGGGCGAACCAACCAGTTTTAAAGGCGCCTGAGCAGAACTAATATGAAGCTCATCCCCAGAAGCTAACCTTTTTCCTTTTCTGCCATCCACATAAAGATAAACCTCTCCTTTTTTGCTCCGAGCCTTAATCAAAATTTTTGAATTAGCGGGTATCACCAAAGGTTTTAAACTTAGGCTATGCGCGCAAATCGGAGTAAGAATAATGCAAGATAAGTTAGGATGAACAATCGGTCCTCCTGCGGCAAGGCAATACGCGGTAGAGCCAGTGGGAGTGGAGACAATTATCCCATCCGCTCTAAACCGGGTTAATTCATAGCCATCCACCTTAAGCTCAATCTCCACCATTTTCCCAAGCTCGGTCTTTCCCACCATCAGGTCATTAAGCGCTAAATAGCGCTGGTTTTTACCTATCCGCACCGAAAGCAACATCCTATTCTCTATCTTTAACTTACCACTGAAAAATTTTTCCAGCTCTAAAAACAGCTCCTCTTCCTTAATCTCAGTGAGAAAGCCCAGTCCTCCTAAATTCACCCCCAAAATCGGAACCCCTTTCTCTCCCACCAAAGAGGCGGTGTAAAGCAAGGTGCCGTCTCCGCCTAAAACCAAAATTAAATCCAATCCTTTAATCCGCTTCTTTCCATTAAGGATAATATAAGGGCAGAACCTTTTCTTGAGAAAAGCTTTTACCTTTTCCGCTAATTGAACCGCCTTCTTTGAATTCTGCTTAAATAAAATTCCTACCTTCAAGTTATCACTCCTTTGTTAGTTGCCTGATTTTTTACCATTATCAAATTGTCTGGCTAAAAATTCAAGTAAGGAAGGTAAAAGATGGTCTCAAATATAATTTTGATTAAAATGGCGGGGTCGACGGGACTTGAACCCGCGGCCTCTGGCTTGACAGGCCAGCGTTATAACCAGGCTTAACTACGACCCCGGTTCAGTAAATTTTCAAAATAATGGTGGGCGGAACAGGACTTGAACCTGTGACCTTCGGCTTGTAAGGCCAACGCTCTCCCACCTGAGCCATCCGCCCGACATCTTAATTTATAGCCAGAATCGGGTCATTTGTCAATTTAGAGGGTTTTTGCAAAAAAATTATCGGATTTTTTTCAGGGATGAGATTTGAAACTGAGGAAAAGCCTGTTATATTCTGGATGAGATGACAAGAAAAGAAGCTGAGATATTTTTGTCTGAGCCTGAGCTTTTGGCTCGGTTGAGCGTTTCGGAGCAAAAATTGCTCAAGCGCTTAGAGCATTATCCGGTTTTGCTTACTCGGTATTTTTTTCATCAGATTGACTGGAGAAATTCAGATGACCCATTGAGAAAACAGGTTATTCCGATGAGGGCTGAGCTTAGCCAGAAAGGTTTTTTAGATTTTTGTGGAGAAAAAAAATTTATGGTCAACAGGTTCTTGATTCATCGGTATCCAGACCGGGCAGTGGTGCTTGGCACCAATCAATGTTTTGGTCATTGTCGGTTTTGTTTTAGAAAGAGATTTTGGAAAGAGCGGTCTTGGGTAATTGATGAAGATGGGATAAAAGGGGTCTGCAGATATTTGAGGAAAAAGCCAGAGGTTCAAGAGGTAATCATTTCTGGAGGGGACCCGCTGATGATGGATAATTTATGGTTAGAGGAGGTTCTTGGGAGGGTGAGTGCGCTTAAGCAGATTCTCTGGGTCCGGCTTGCCAGTCGGGCTTTGAGTTTTTTCCCGGGGAGAATAGACGCGGGGCTGGTCAAAATTTTAAGGCGGGCTAAGAAGCGGATTTGGTTTATCAGCCATTTTAATCATCCCCAAGAGCTTCAAAAGGAGACCAGATTAGGGGTCAAGCGCTTAAGGGAGGCTGGGATAGTTATTCTCAACCAAACCGTGCTCCTTAAAGGAATCAATGACCAACTAAAAATTCTGATTGAGCTTTTTTCTGTGCTTTGCGGGCTGGGGGTAAAGCCTTATTATCTTTTTCAATGCGACCCGGTTTTAGGGGGAGCTGATTTTGTGGTTGATTTGAAAAAAGCGCTTGGGCTAATCAATCAATGTTCAAGATATTCTGGGCTGATGATTCCGCGGCTTGCTTTGGAGGCGCCTAATTATGGCAAGCTCACATTGGACCAGGGCTTTAAGATAAAAAAATCTGGGAAGAACTATCAGTTGGTCTCGCCTGTGGGTAAAACTTATTTTTATCCTGCCTCTCTTTAAAATTGGACTTAAATTTTTTTTGAGGTAGAATTATATTATGTGTGAATCAACTGCTTATTTGAAGCGGGGTCGCAAGGAGGAGCTTTTGCTCAAGGAGGTTAGTTTGCTTAGGCCGGTTTCTTCTGATGAGTGGCTGATTGAGAATCTACTTGGGGAGCAAAAGACCTTTCGGGGAAAGATTATTCAGGTGGATTTTATGGCGCATAAAATTTTGTTTGAGCCTGCTAAATAGATTATTGGCTTGCAATCCCGTAAAATTATGGTAAAAATATAAGCCAAACTTAGGCTGGAGGTGTATATGCAGAAGGAGGATTTAAAGGAAGGGCTGACCTTTGATGATGTCCTGCTTCTGCCTGCTTACTCTGAGGTTTTGGCAGTAGAAGTAGATATTAAAACCAAATTGACCCGAGAGATAGGATTGAATATCCCACTGGTGAGTTCTGCGATGGATACCGTGACCGAGGCAAAGACCGCGATTGTGATGGCTTCAGAAGGCGGGATTGGGATTATTCATCGGAATATGAGCATAGCGGAGCAGGCTCAAGAGGTGGAGAAGGTGAAAAAGTTTGAGAGCGGGATGATTATCAATCCGATTACCGCTCGTCCTCATTGGAAATTGATTGATGTGCTTTTATTGATGCAGAAGCATAATATCTCTGGGGTGCCGGTCACGGATGATAACGAGAAATTGGCAGGGATTTTAACCAATCGGGATATCAGATTTGAGAAGAATCTGGAGCTTAAAGTAAAAGAGGTTATGACCAAAGAAAATCTGGTCACGGTTCCAGAGGGAATCACTCTGGAGAAGGGAAAAGAATTACTTCATAAGCATAAAATTGAAAAGCTATTAGTGGTGGACAAGAAAGGTAAGCTTAAGGGATTGATTACCTTAAAAGATATTGAGAAGGCGGAGAAGTATCCGAATGCGGTAAAGGATGAGTTAGGAAGATTACGGGTAGGAGCCGCGGTTGGGGTAGGAGATGAGGAACTGGGAAGGGCTGGGGAGTTGATTGAAGCGGGTGCGGATATTATTTGTGTAGATACCGCTCATGGTCATTCAAAAGGCGTGATTGAGCAGATTAAGCATCTAAAGAAGAGACATCCTGATTGTCAATTGATTGCTGGCAATGTCGCTACTTGTGAAGGAACTAAAGCCCTGATTGAGGCTGGGGCAGATGCGGTTAAGGTGGGAATAGGTCCGGGCTCTATTTGCACAACCCGGGTAGTGGCAGGGGTAGGAGTGCCTCAAATTACCGCGATTGGGGAATGCGCAAAAACCGCCAAGAATTCTGGAGTGCCGATTATCGCGGATGGAGGAATCAAGTATTCTGGGGATGTTGCCAAGGCGCTTGCGGGAGGCGCGCATACGGTTATGATTGGTAGCTTATTTGCTGGCACGGATGAGAGTCCGGGGGAGATGATACTTTATCAGGGTCGTAGTTATAAGGTTTATCGGGGGATGGGCTCGCTGGGCGCAATGTTAGAAGGAAGCGCTCGGCGTTATGGTCAAAAGGTGAGCTGGGAGGACATTTTAAATAAGCCGGATGAGTTTAGCGGAATCAGTTTGGGCAAGCTGGTTCCGGAGGGGATAGAGGGGAGAGTGCCATATCGGGGACCGCTTTCCGCGAGTATTTATCAATTGGTGGGAGGGCTTCGCTCGGGGATGGGATATTGCGGATGCAAGACCATTGAGGAGCTTCATCAAAAAGCTAAATTTATCCGTATCACTTCCGCGGGATTAAGAGAAAGCCATGTCCACGATGTGATTATCACCCGGGAAGCGCCTAATTACCGTCTGGAATAGGGAAATTGGAAGACTATCATCAGGAAAAGGTTTTAATTATTGATTTTGGCTCCCAATATACTATGCTCATTGCCCGTCGGGTTAGAGAGCTTGGGGTCTACTCTGAGATTCATCCCCCAGAGATTAGCCTGGAAGAGATAAAAGAATTTGAGCCTAAGGCTATTATTTTATCTGGTGGACCTGCCAGCATTTTGAAATCAAGAAGCCCAAAGGTAGATAAACAATTATTTGGGTTAGGGGCGCCGGTTTTAGGAATTTGTTATGGTATGCAACTTTTAGCGGAGCTTTTAGGCGGAAAGGTCGCTCATTCTGGAAAAAGGGAATATGGACCAGCAGAGCTTTTTATAGATGATGATTCTGACCTTTTTTGGGGGGTTCGGGAAAAAAGGGCTCAGGGACAGAGCTTGGGTCAGCTTCATCATAATTCAGGAGAAAGCATAAAAGGGATAAAGGTCTGGATGAGCCACGGAGATAGAGTGGAGGTTTTGCCCAAAGGTTTTGAGAGAATTGCCCATTCTGAAAATTCTCCTTACGCGGTGATTCGGCATAAAGAAAAAAAATTATACGGGGTGCAATTTCATCCAGAAGTCGCTCATACTCCGCAGGGGAAAGAAATTATCTCCAATTTTTTGTTCCGGATTTCTGGGTTGAATAAACTTTTTAATCCTGGCAATTTTATTGATTCTGCCATTCAAAAAATCCGCGAGCAGGCTGGGAATAAAAAGGTGGTTTTGGGGCTTTCTGGAGGGGTGGATTCTTCGGTGACCGGGGTTTTAATTCATAAAGCAATTGGCAATCAGCTTACCTGTATCTTTGTTAATAATGGTTTGCTCAGGTTAGGAGAAGAGGAGCTGGTGGTTAAGGTTTTTAAAAAACATTTCAAAGTTCCGCTTCGGTATGTGGATGCGAGTGAGCTTTTCTTAAAAAGTCTGAAAGGAGTGAAAGACCCGGAGAGAAAAAGAAAGATAATCGGTCATAAGTTTATTGAGGTTTTCACTAAAGAGGCGAAGAAAATTAAAGGCGCTGAATACCTTGCTCAAGGCACACTTTATCCGGACCTGATTGAAAGCATCTCTTTCCGAGGACCGTCCAGTAAGATTAAAAGTCATCATAATGTTGGCGGATTGCCTAAAAAACTACATTTGAAATTGATTGAGCCACTTCGGAAGCTGTTTAAGGATGAGGTGCGGACCGTGGGAAAGGCTTTGGGAATTCCAGAAGAAATCATCTGGCGCCAGCCTTTTCCAGGACCGGGCTTAGCGGTTCGGATTATTGGAGAAATCACTAAAGAGCGGTTGGAGAAATTGAAGAAGGCAGATGCGATTGTTCGGGAAGAGATTGAAAACGCAGGGCTGAATCAAGAAATCTGGCAGTTTTTTGCGGTTTTACTGCCAGTGAAGAGTGTAGGAGTGATGGGTGATGAGCGAACTTATGAGAATGTGGTGGCGATTCGGGCGGTGAAAAGTCTGGACGGAATGACCGCGGACTGGGCAGATTTGCCTCATTCCATTTTAGGCAAAATCTCTAACCGGATTATCAACGAGGTAAAAGGAATCAATCGGGTGGTTTATGACATAACCTCTAAGCCACCCGGGACAATTGAATGGGAGTGAAGGAGGGGAAGATGACAGAGCCAGTGATGATTCCCTGGCAGGAGTTTCCGGAGTTGAGTCCTACTTTTGAGGAGATGTGCCCAAGGATTAGTTTGCTACGGAAATGGAACAAAAGATATGTGAGGGGACTGGAAGAGTTGATGAGCCGGGCTCGCTCATTTGCCCGGAATAAAATTTGGGCTAAGGCGCTTGAGATTGAGGAGAAGGTTTTTAATGATGCTCGGTATTTTGATTGGGAGATAACCCGGGAGGGGACAAAACAGGGCTGGCTCAGTTTTGCGGTGCCTAAGGAGGTAGGCGGAGAGGGATACCTGGTCGCTGGGGTGAGTATAGCGATGGAGGAGATGTGTTCCGCCTGCGCTGGGATAGCGAACATTTTTGGCGCGCACGCTTTAGGTTTTTCCGCAATTGCCTTAAGTCTGGATATGGAGGTGTTTGATAGGCATTTGCGGAAAATCGTGGATTCTGCCAAGAAGGGGGAACCGTGGCTTTTTTCGCTGGATATTACTGAGCCGAGCGCTGGCTCAGATGTAGAGGATGCAGAAGGATTGGAAAAGGCTAAACTGACTTTGGAGGCAAAAAAAGTCAGCGGGGGATATATTCTTAATGGTCGGAAATGTTTTATTTCTAATGGCAGTGTCGCAAGGACTCATTTTGTTACTGCCGCGCTGGATAGAAAAAAGCCTTTAGAGAGTTTTACCGCGTTTGTGGTGCCGAGCGATGCCAAGGGATTGAGCATTGGCAGGGTGGAGAAAAAGATGGGGCAGAAAGCCTGTCCTGCGGCAGAGGTGGTTTTTGAGGATGTGTTTGTGCCGGAACCGGACCGGTTGGGAAAAGAAGGGGAGGGAATGCTCCATACGATTGTGATTCTTTCCGCGAGCAGGGGACCGGTGGGCGCAATTGGATTGGGAATAGCCCGGGGCGCTTTTGAGCGGGCTTATTATTATGCGCATACCACCAAGAAAAATGGCAGATATCTGATTGAGGACCAAGCGGTTCAATATCTTTTAGCAGAGATGCAAAGGCAGATTCAGGTTGCGAGACAAGCGGTCTTTGACTCTGCGTTTTATTTTGACTTTGAGCATGTGCCCAAGATGCTCAGTCTGCCTTCCAATAAAATAATCACCAAGCTGTTTCCCTATTCGGTGCGGAGCGCTAAGCTGGTTCAGCGCTTGATGCCTTGGGATTGGCTTTATCAATTTTTGAGGACGCGGACTGAAGAAGAGGTGCCGATTTTGACCCGGTCTCGCTCGGTTCGGTTAAGCTCAATCGCCAAAGTGAGCGGAACTGATACCGCGGTGCAGGTTAGCAGGATGGCGATGGAGATTTTGGGTGAGGAAGCGGTTTTGAAAAATTGGGGAGTTGAGAAATGTTTTCGGGACGCGAAATTGACCCAGATTTATGAGGGCACGAACCAGATAAATCGGTTAGCCATAATCAAAGAATTGCGCAAGCCTGGAATCAGTGAGAGGATTGAATTTAAACAATAAATATGATAACTTTTTACTGGAGGTAAAGGAGGATGACTACTAAAGTAATCTGGATTTCATTTGATTTAGGAATCAAAGGGGATTATGAAAATTTATACGCTTGGTTGGATAGGCATGGAGCCCGAGAATGTGGAGATAATTTAGCAGTGCTGGCGTATAGATTCAATGGTAAGGATTTGTTAGAAGCCTTG
>Ga0172364_10002010_pt1 | contig 16029 bp, 21 predicted proteins | sample LakKivSesite10cm_FD_114545 | JGI IMG/M metagenome (GOLD analysis project Ga0172364, IMG submission 114545) | Sediment microbial communities from Lake Kivu, Rwanda - Sediment site 10cm | ecosystem: Environmental > Aquatic > Freshwater > Lake > Sediment | place: Rwanda: Western Province, Lake... | reverse complement strand
GGACGCGCCAGATGAAGTGGCAGGACTTTGGCTTCTCACTTCCTGCCCGTTTCCAGCTTGCGCTTGACTTCCCTTCTGGCTATTGCGGGGAGGGTGTCTCCGTTATCCTTCAAATACTCCTCCACCTGCTCCCGGAAGTTCTTGATCAAATCCCGGAGGATCCAGGAGATGGCCTTGGTGATCAGGATGTCCTTTTCCCCTTTGAGCTTTTCTACAAGCTGGAAGGCCAGGTCAGCCAGGCGCTGATCCCTGACCTTGCGAACGGGCATAGTGAGAATGACAAGCGCGGCCCGGCGCTTGTGCGCATTAGAATTTTCTGAGAGCTCCAGAATCACTTTCCTCCACCTCTCCCAGTCTGCAAGGATTTCCCTGGCTGTGAAGTTTGATTGAGCGATGGAGTCCACCTCGGCCCATCCCTCCGTGCGCTCCAGGAGATCGTGCAGGATTTCCGGCTCGAGCATCACGCGCAACTTAGGGAAAGCCCCCAAAAGGGCACCCACCAGGGAGACCTCCTCGTGGGATTCCCCCTGAGCGAGGGAGAGAAGGAGCTCGCGATATTCCTCAAAGGTCAAATTCCGGTGATCCAGAAGCCACTTGCGGAGCATCTCTTTTCTGGATGAGGCGCTAATGGAATAGCAGGGCTTGTTAGTCCCGATGTAGCGCTGGATGCCCATGCTGAATTTGTGCTTTTGTCCGCCGTGCTTTTCGAGCTCATTTGCGAGCTCCCTGTGGAGAGTGTTTTTAATCCCTGGACGCGCCTCAGTCATGATTCAACTCCTCATTTTTTCCTGATTTCGTGAGCCCTCCCAAGGAGGAGGACAAATAGTCAGAGCAAAAAGGCCTCAAAGCTAGCCCTCCTGCATCCTGGCGCTTAAGAATTTTATCATTTTTTCCTGTCCTCTCAGACTGGTATTATTTTCCCGAAAAGGAGGAGAACCATGGATAGGGTTTTAATTTTCGCGTATGGCTCCAACATGAACCCTGAGGACGTCTCAAATTGGCTTAAAGGAAGTGACTACGACCCTCAGAGGATTAGCAAACTGATTGAGAACCTCATAAAATCAGCAAAAGTCGGGGTGCTCGAGGGCTATGAGCTCGTCTGGAATTATTATTCCTCAACTCGGGGAGGAGGGGCAGTGAACATCCAGGAGAGGGTGCGGAAGGAAGTCTGGGGAGTAACCTACGAAGCCGACGAGGAATAGCAGGGAATTTTTGACAAAAAGGAAGGTTATCCGAATTTTTACCGGAGGATCAAAGCCAGAGTGAAGCTGAAGAACGGAGAGCTCGTGGAATGTTTTGCTTACAAGGTGAGGAAGGAAAAAGAAAGCTCATCCCTGGATGTTTGGCCCACGGAGGAGTACAGGAACATCATCATTCAGGGGGCGAAAAGGTGGGGCCTTCCCGGGGAATACATCAGGATGCTCGAGTCCCTCTTCACACAGAGCGAACCCCGTAGATGCTGAAATCCGAGGAAAGCTACGATTTATTTCCGCAAAGCCCAAAGATAGGTTGAAGGGATAAACTAAGCACTCGATCTAATAAAAGGAATCCAGAGGAGGAATTAGACCGCTGATCTGAAGGGAATTTAGAACCAGTAAATAAAGCCACTGTTGACAGCTATGCTAAAGTGGAATTGAAGGAAACGCGCGGTAACAACCGGGCAATACTAAGGGAAGCGGGCACAGACCAGGAAACGTAAGGCTTGAGAATCGAATCCCCCAGGCCAGGGAAGGAAGAAATTCCAAGGTCATTTTGTTTTTACTTTAAGGAATTTCACCCAAGCAGTGAGCATTGAGAAGGGCTTAATAGAAATCAAGGGTCTGAAGCAATTGATAGTGAAGAAAAATTGAAAAAGAGGTAAGGATGAAAAATCTGGCAAAAGATCTTGAAAAGTTTGAAAAAGAGTTTGGGGAAATTCTTACCCCTGTGAAATTTTTAAAAGAAAAGGACGAGAATTTATGCCAGGCATTTCTTGAATTGCACAAGATAACTTTAAGCGACGGCGCGCTGCCGAAGAAAACGAAATTTTTGATTCATGCAGCAATAACTGCATCACAGCACGACGTAGAGTCAACAACTATGCATATCACCGGCGCCATAAGAGCCGGAGCAAGTGAAAGGGAATTGTTTGAGACTGCCGCAGCCATTATTCCCGTATCGGGTATGCCTTCTTTCGGAGTATTTCTTGATGCCTGGAAAACGACGCGGCAAAAGAGGCCCAGCCAAAATGATTGAGATTAAACCCGTCAATATAGATGGGAAAACAGTTATGGGAGTAAAAATAGGGAACCCGGATTCCCCTGAAAGAGCGGCTGCCTTCGTGTTTATAGCTAAGAAAGGATTGGTCGTCTGCAAGAGCTTCGACATAGAGGTTTTAAATAAACGCGATGTAGCGGCTGCCAGGGTAGCGGGCGGCTTAAGGGAAATTGATGATGTATTAGAAGCGATGATTGAATCATGCACATCAAAGGCTCAAGCCCTCGGCGTTCAAGATGGAATGACTGGGGAGGAAGCCCTCAGCTTGCTTGAGGGATTAATAAATAATAAGGAGGATAAGAAGAAATGAACGAGAAATGGCAGCTTTTACCGAACTGTGCTAAGGAGGCAGAAAATCTTGATATTATTCTCGCTTGCGATGGTGCCTCCTCAGTGGGGCAGATTGGACATGAGGTTGCTGTAAAACTTACCAAAGAAGTAGGAGACGCAAGGATGTGCTGCGTCACCGCGGTTGGTGCCGGCTCCAAGGCTCATACAGAGATTGCCAGAAAATCCCGGAGACTGATCGTCATAAACGGCTGCCAGATGGAGTGCGCCTCCAAAGTGGTGAGAAACGCCGGTATCGAACCATTCTATGAAATTACCATTGCCAAAGAGGGCATCGATAAATTGCCCACCCTGGACTTCGATGGGGCAGAGGTTGAAAGGATAACGGGAAAAATAGTGGATGATTTAAAAGAAAAGAGCAGCTAAATTTCCCTGATTAAATGCCAATAACTAATCAAGGAATCAGAGATTCTAGATAAAGGGCAGATGGAATTGTTAAAAATAGAAAACCTTTCTCTCTCCTTGGGCGGCAAGCAGGTTCTGAGGGGCTTAAATCTGAAAGTGGAAGCCGGGACGATCCACGCAATTTTGGGCACCAACGCTGCCGGTAAAACGAGCCTGGCATACACTATCATGGGATGCAACGGATATATACCCCAGGAAGGCAAAATTTTCTTCAAGGGGGAAGATATCACGAGCTACCCCATCCACAAAAGAGCCCAATTGGGAATGACCATGGCCTGGCAGGAGCCCGCCAGATTCGAGGGGCTGAAGATTGAGGACTACATCTCCGTGGGTATACAGGATAAGGACCCCAACCTGGTCAGAGAGGCCCTCAATTACGTTCTGCTGGAGCCCAAGGAGTACCTGAAAAGGGTGGTGGATAAAAACTTAAGCGGCGGAGAGAGAAAAAGAATTGAATTAGCCGCTGTCTTTGCCATGAGGCCCCTGCTGGCGATTTTGGATGAGCCTGACTCCGGGATTGACGTTTTGGCTCTGGATTATATAGTCAACCTAATCAAGGAGTTGAAAAGGCGAGGAACTACCGTTCTTCTGATCACCCACAGAGAAGAAGTTGCAGGAATTGCAGATAAGGCCTCTCTCCTGTGTCAGGGATTTATTGTAAAAGAGGGAGAAGCGGGCGAGGTGGGCGAGTACTTCAAGAATAAATGCCTCCCCTGTCCGGTTTATAATCCCGAAGAGAAAATCGAAAATTCAATGGATCAAAGATGATGCAGGATTACGAGTACATGCTCAAAGCCTATGCCGAAGCCGGTGGAGCACCGGAGGCCCTTAAGGACTCCAAAATTGCTCATCTGGTGGTGCACAAGAATAAAGTTTACGGGAGCCACACTGTGAAGGGATTGGTGCTGGAACCCAGGGAAACGGAAACAGGTGTGGACATTGCACTCCTGGTGCAGAAAGGAGAAAAAATAGAATATCCGGTGCACCTGTGCTTCGGCGTGCTGCCAGATCAGGGCATCCAGGAAATAAGGATCACGGCAAAAATTGAGGATGGTGCCGGGATAAGTCTTCTGGCGCACTGTTTCTTTCCCAACGCTGTAAAGGTAGTTCATAGAATGACCGCCGATATTGAAATCGGTAATAACGCTTTTTACGAATACAATGAGGTTCACTACCACGGTCTCTCAGGCGGAGTGGAGGTCGTCCCCAAAGCGAAAGTCAAAGTGGGGAATGGGAGCTATTTTAAAACCAATTTTTCCCTCATAAAGGGAAGGGTTGGGGTTTTCGATTTGGATTACGAGGCCGATATCGGGGAAAATTCCATCCTGGAAATGACAACCAGGATCTTCGGCTACGCTGAAGACAGAATAAAAATCAGGGAGGCGGGCAGATTATTAGGCAGATCCTCCAGGGGTCTTTTGAAGAGCCGCGTGGCAGTAAAAGATAATGCCCAGAGCGAAATAATAAACGAGCTCACTGCCAGCGCTCCCGGCGCCAGAGGCCACGTGGATTGTGTGGAAATAGTCCAGGGAAATGCCCAGGCACGAGCCATTCCCATTGTGGAAGTTCTAAACGAATTCGCCAGGGTGACTCATGAGGCGGCCATCGGCCGAGTGGATAAAAAGCAGGTGGAAACCCTGATGGCCAGGGGCCTGGAGGAAGAGAAAGCCATTGATCTGGTAATAAGCGGAATGCTGAAATAGCCGTGCTTCTGGAAAAAATTTTCTTTCCTCGCAGGGATTTTGTCGCTCCTGGCTCAGCCAGCCTCAGGAAAGATTATTTGAAAATTTTTCATTCATACTCTGTGATTCCTTTTTAAACCATCTGACCACTGTTAGGCGCCGTTTTCTTAATTTTCAAGCGAAACAGGGGAATAGATGCAATGCCCGGCAGGTTTTAATAATAAGAAAGATCAAATAAAGGAAAGCGAGGAAATTTAATATGACGGTGAAAGGCGAAGTCTATAAGTGTGAGATCTGCGGCAACATTGTGGAAGTTCTGCACGAGGGAAAGGGAACGCTGGTCTGCTGCGGCCAGCCCATGGTGAAAATGGTGGAGAAAGTCCAGGAAGCGGGAAACGAGAAACACTTGCCCGTCCTTGAGAAAATTAACTCCGGTACTTTGTTGAAAGTCGGGTCCGTCCCTCACCCCATGGAGGAGAAGCACTATATCGAGTGGATCGAAATTCTGAAGAAGGACGGAAGAATCTTGAGAATACCTCTAAAGCCAGGAGAAGCGCCCGAAGCGAAAATCGATTGGAATATTGAGGATTTGGAAGAAGTAAGAGCCTACTGCAATATTCACGGGCTCTGGTCTAAAAAACTTTAAAAGGAGGAAGAAATGATTAAGCAGCGCGTCCGGGAAGCAATCAATGAGCAGGTGAACAAAGAGTTCTTTTAGGCCTTCCTGTATTCGGCCATGGCTGAGAACTTTGAGGCTATGAACCTTAAAGGTGCGGCGCACTGGCTTTTTGCGCAGTAAAAAGAGGAGCTGGGACACGCCGAGAAGTTCATGGAGTACCTGAACGAAGTGGGCGGAAAGGTGGAGCTTAAGGCCATCGAGGCTCCCAAGAAAGAGTGGAAGTCCATGCTGGAAGCCTTTGAAGATGCTTACAAGCACAAAGTTTTCATTTCCCAGAACATCCACAAGATCATGGACCTGGCTATTCAGGAGAACGACCACCCCACCCAGAACTTCCTGCAGTGGTTTATCAAGGAGCAGGTGGAGGAGGAGCAGACCCTGGCCATCGTGCAGAAGCTGAAACTCATCGGTGAGCAGGGGCATGCCCTCTACATGCTCGACAAGGAGCTCGCTCAGAGGTAAATTTAAATTACGTTGAGGCTATTTTGCACTGTGGAATAACCATCACTGCACGGGCTGGGAGGTCTGACTTTCCAGCTCGGCGAACACCACCAGGCGGTATTTGTCCGTCCAGAGGGGGGTGCAGGTCACAAGAACGACCGCCGGCACCTCCCTTTTGTTGTAAATGGAGTAATCCGCAGGCTCAATCACCTTGCTTTCCCGGGTCACGTAGCGGTAAACCTTGCCCTCCCAGTAAATCACCACAATATCCCCGGGCTCTAACTTGTCCAGAAGGTAGAAGTAGCCAGTGGAAGGGTCCACCCAGTTCAGGAACCTGTGCCCGTAGAGGACGCACACCCCCTCTTCGCTTGGATAAGCGCTTAAGGGATCATGCCCCACTCCAGCCATGAGATTGTCCCAGGAAAGGTCGGGGACGATCCGGGCCTCCAGCCCAATTTTGGGGATGATGATCATCGGACCCTGAGGGAGGCCGGGCTTTGTTGGAGGGGAACTTGGAGTAGGGCTTTCACTGGGTAACGGGGTAGGGATCCCTTCAGGTGGTAGGGGAGTGGCCTGGGGCGTGTTCGCCAGGCGCACCAGCTCCTGTGCAGTTGAGGAAATTTTCTGGGGCCAGATGTAATAGCGGATGGCAGGGTAAAAGGGCAAGATAATAAAGGTTAGACCGGCGAGGATTAAAATCATCGCGAGGGCCTTTAGCAGCCTTCTTCTCAAGTATTTAGGGGGACGGTTCTCCATCTGGGCCATGCTTTCCTTCATCTTATAACCGGAACAGGCAGAGGTCAATTTTTATGCCATTGTGATTAGTACCCAGGTGAGTTAGAGTGGGCCATCACTAAAAACGGAGCTTCCTTCTTATTTTCGGCGGCAGGACACGGTGATGCAGAGGACGATGCTTGAGGGGATAAATGGCAGGACGGATGAGCGGAGACACTGAAAATGTCTGTCAGGGCCTGTACTCGTTTTTGGTGTCTTTTTAGTTTTTAGGGCAGATGCAGGCGGCAAGTCTCCAGAACCGGACTGAGGGTTTGAATGGGTTAGGCCAAACTCCCCGAAGGAAAGCCGTCATTTGGGGAGAAGTCAATCACCTTTCCAAATTCGCTGGCAAAAGGAGGCGCTTTATTGAACGGCTCCGGGACCAGTCGGAGAGTTGTGCAAGGGTAGCCTTACCGTCACCGTGGTCCCTTTGCCCTCCTCGCTTTCCAGCCGAATATCCCCTTTGAGGGCCTCAGTGTTCATCTTGGTCACGTACAACCCCAACCCTGTTCCTGGAATGACCGACCGGAGAGCGTTTGTGGCGCGCTGGAACGGCTGGAAGAGGTCCTTCTGCTCCTCCAGGGGAATCCCCGGACCTTGATCGGAAATTGAGAAGCAGCCAAAGGAATTCTCTCTCCATAGCTGGATGAGGATTTTCCCTTTTCTGGGAGAGAACTTGAGGGCGTTGGAAAGTAAATTTTCCACTATCCGAAAAACCGCTTCCCTGTCAGCAAGCACGAGCAGTGCCCCTGCGCTTTCTTTTTTCCAGATTCGCATCGTTATCTCGAGGGTTTTTGCGACTTCCGCTTCACACTCGACCACTTCCCCGACTATCTCCTCCAGCCTGCAGGGTTCCAGCTTCAAATTTAATCCGGAAGTGGAGGTTCGCTGGCTGTCCACCAGGTTGTTTATCAGGGAGTGCAGGCGCTTGAGGTTTCTCTGCCAGATGCTCTCGTATTCCAGAAAGCGGGATAACCTTTGCTCCTCGGGGAAGGATTTGAGAAAGTCCTGGGCGGTGATCAAATTCATCAAGGGCGTTTTCAGCTCGTGGGAAACGGAATAAAGGAGGTTCATCCTGGCCCTCTGGATTTCCTCCTCTGCAGTCTTGCGGACGGTGACATCCCTGACTATGCCCTCGAGACCAACAGGTTTTCCCTCGTCGTCCAGAAGAGGGAGGCTGCGCTGTTCTGTCCAGACGACCTTCCCGTCCTTTCGGGTAAAGCGCACCGATATGGTCTGATTGAATTGGGCTTCCAGGCGAAAAATGGATTCCAGGATTTCCTGGTCCTGGGAAGAACTATCCTTGACCAGAGGGCAGGATCAGAGTAATGCTCTTCCGGAGTATACCCTAAAATCCAGGAGGCGGCAGGACTGACGTACTCAAAACCCGGGGTAGGGGTTAAGCGAAAGCGAAAAACCATATCCTGAGCATTCTGGGTTATGGTTCGGAACCGTTGTTCACTTTCCCTGAGGGCTCTCTCCGCTCGTTCGCGCGCCTGGCGGTTCCTGATTGCGGTGATCCCAAAGGAGACATCCTCGGCCAGCCCTGAAAGGAGCCCGGATTCCTCTTCGTCGAAGGCCCCCGGCTCAGAGGAGCAAATGGCGATGATCCCGGCGTGCTTCTCGTTAAGCCTTAGGGGGATGAAAATGGAGGACGAGCAGCCCCAATCACGCAACTTCTCTGCCCAGGGCGCGGAGACAGCTTCAGCACGGAGATCGGAAAAAACAACCGGCTTTCCCGTGGACATTGCCTCCCAGGCCGGGTGGTTCTCGTTCAGGTGAGAATTTAAAGTCTCCAGGGAGTCTGAGTTCTCCCCGGCCTTGGCCATTAAGCGCAAACCCCTGTTTTTGTTCTCAGCGTAGCTTACCCAGGCCAGCCGGTAACCCTCTGCTTCCACCAGGACGCGGCAGATTCTTCTCAAAAGCTCTCTCTCGTTACTCGTTCTCACCAGGGCCTGATTGCACTCGCTTATCGTCCGCAGAGCCCGATTAAGACGTTCAAGTTGCTTTTCTTTGGCTTGCTCGTCCCGGACCTCCTCTTTGAGAGCGGATGTTTTCTCTTTTTCCCCGTTCAAGGAGCGCTGAACTTTGGAGAAAGCATTTTCCAGCTGGGAGGAAGCAAGCCAGGAGACAAGGGCAATCAGGAAAAGGGATAACACAGAAAAGTAGTTATAGGGCAAGGACCATCCCCATGCGGCCAGGGCAAGGGTGTAGCCGGCGGCAGAAAGAGCCCAGAAAAGGAAGGAACTGAAAGGTGAGATAAGGAAACTTGCAGCGATCGTGGGTATGGCATAAGCGAGGGTAACCCTGTCCAGGGAATCAGCGGGGAACAGGCCGGAAATCGAAGCCACGAGAAGGATCAGGAAAGCGTAGGCGGAAAGGCGAACCCGGCCCGCTCTGTTTGTAAGAAACAGGCCAGAGAAAATGGCGAGCACGAGAATGTCACTCAATAGGAACCAGAAGGCTCTGGAAGAAGGACTGGCGAGCATTTCCAGGAGGTTAACGCAGGTGACGATAAGGGTGGCTATAAGAGTACCTAGAATGAGCAAAGCGAGAGCTTTCCCTCGGCGAAGCCATGCCCCTTCAGGGCAATTGACCTTCACTATAAGGGAATAAAAGGAGCGCAAATTGTTGAGCACTTTTTCTCTTCCCACTTTAACCGACCTGCTTTCCCTTTTTATAATCCTAACCCTTTTCTCAATTTTTTAAAATTTTTTGTAATTTTTTTAAAAAAACATTGGGCAAAAAGGCCAAAAAGGGTTTCCCACTTTCCTGAATACCCCCTCTGCCTTTGTGAAAGTTCAGTCGGAGACAAAAGACGCCCCGAGACAGAGCTAACCTTTCATGAAAGGCCTGAGAAACGACACTTCTTTCAGCGCTCGAGGGAATCATCTTCCCTATATTTATTTTCTGAAGGCAGCGGTTTTCCCGGTCGCTTTCAAAAAGTACAGATCAAAAGCCTTTAATCTACAATCAGGGTGTATCATCCCTTTTGCCTGGCCTGAAGGGCCGCTATATAATCCATAATTGCTTCATTTAAATTTTAAGGAGGATTTTCATGAGCAAGGTTGCCGTTATCACCGACAGCACCTCCCGCATTCCAGAAAAGCTCACGGAAGGCCTTCCCATTTTCACACTGCCTCTAATCGTAACTGGAAGGGAAGCCCTACAGGGAAGGAGTGGAGATCTCGCTGGATGAGTTCTATCGGAGGCTCCCCGGGCTGAGAGAGTTTCCTACTACCTCGCGTCCCTCTCCCGAGGACTACATTTCCCTTTATAAAAAAGCCTTCGAGCAGGCGGATTCCCTTGTGGTGATTACCATCTCCGCCGGCATCTCCGCCACCTACGAGGGAGCGGTGGTAGCGGCCCGAGAGTTCCCGGGAAAGCAGATTGAGGTGATCGACTCCGCACAACTGGGCGTGGCTCACGGATGGCAGGTGGTCGTCGCAGCCAGAGCGGCAAAAGCGAGGCTGAGCTTCAAAGAAGTGGTAGAGGTCGCCAATTTAGTCAAGGAGCGCTCCCACGTGTGTTTCATGGCCGATACCCTGGACTACCTTTACAAAGGTGGGCGGATCACGGGCGTGGCTCACCTTGTAGGATCGATGCTCAAGATCAAGCCCGTGGTGGCCATGGAAGAGGGAAAGCTCAAACTGGTGGGCAAGGTGCTGGCTCGCCGGTTGGGGATTGAGGAGATTATTGCCTGGATGGAGAGGGTTTTATGCGGCGAGAAAATTGCGGAAATAAGCCTGATCAATATGCTGGCGTCTGAACTCACAGCAGGACTCAGGGAAGCAATATCCCTCCACTTCAGAATACCTCGAGAGAAAATCCTTGACGATACGGCTTCCGTAATCATCGGCGCTCACTGTGGACCAGGAACCAGCGGCCCAAACTTCTACTCCGCTGTGCCCGGGTTCCCGGAAGGGATAGTGAAATTCGATTAAAAAGATTCAGTCCTGGAATAGCTTGAAAGCAGAACGAACACCACTTAAAGTATGGGGAGAAATCATACCAGGCGCTGGCCATCGCTTTAATGTATTTTCAAGCTGGGACGACGTGCGCCCGAAAAAATTTCGTGATTGATAATAAGCTGGTAAGCCCAGATCTCTAAAAAGGAGGTGAGAAGAATGGCTTGGGAAGAAATTGCCTGCTGTGGCCTGAACTGCACGGAATGCGAGATTTTCAGAGCATCCAGCGATCCTGCTTTAGCGGAGAGGATTTCCCGGGAATTTAAGGAGGAAAGAAATCTGGATATCAAACCCGAAGTGATTCGCTGCCCGGGATGCCATGGTGATCGCTCCCTGCACTGGTCTTCGGACTGCGAAATCCTCCAGTGCTGCGTGGACGAAAGAGGCCTTGAAAACTGCAGCCAGTGCCCGGATTTCCCCTGCTCTATGATCGAGAAGTGGGCAAAAGGAGGCCCCAGATACCAGAGGGCTTTTGAACTCCTGAAAAGCCTGAGGCCCTGACTTTTTTCCCTGATCGAAAAGCGGAAATCAAAAAGGCGCCTTGCGGCGCCTTTTCAGTTTTTCAGTCAGCAATTTCCGCTCAGTATGTTTCCACGAAGAGCTCGTAGTAGGATTGAGGGTGTTTACAGGCGGGGCAAATTGTGGGAGCTTCTGTTCCCTCGTGGATGTATCCGCAGTTGCGGCATTTCCAGCGTACGACCCTGTCCTTCTGGAAAACCTTCCCCTCCCTGACGTTCTCCGCCAGTTTCAGGTAGCGCTTCTCGTGAGCTTCTTCCACCTCAGCGATCTCCTTGAAGCTTGTGGCGATCTCCGGAAAACCCTCCTCCTCAGCCACCTTTGAGAAATCCGGATAAAGCTCGCTCCATTCCATTTTCTCCCCTGCGGCAGCGGCAAGCAGGTTCTCCAGAGTGTTTCCGATCCTTCCCGCAGGATAGGATGCCTGGATCTCCACCTCCCCGCCTTCTAAGTACTTGAAGAAGACCTTGGCGTGCTCCTTTTCGTTTTCCGCGGTTTCCTGAAAGATTGCCGCAATCTGCTCAAATCCTTCATTTTTGGCCACCGAGGAGAAATAGGTGTAGCGGTTTCTGGCCTGCGATTCTCCTGCGAAAGCTTTCAGGAGATTCTTTTCCGTCTTAGTTCCTTTCAGGCTTTTCATGAAATAAGCTCCCCTTTCTATCTTTCTTAAGTCAACAAAAAGAATTGGTAAAATATGTCCTTTCCTCTTGGGCTCACATTTCCCTTCTTCCCTGAAGGGCGAGGTGCAGCGTCACCTCGTCCGCCAGCTCCAGGTCGGTTCCCATGGGAAGGCCATAGGCGATCCTCGTTACTTTTACTCCCAGGGCCTTCAATTGCTGAGCGAGGTAAGCGGCTGTGGCGTCCCCGGTCATTGTGGGGTTAGTGGCCAGGATCACTTCCTTGATCTTTCCCGGGCGCACCCGCTCCAGGAGCTCAACGATGTGAAGGTCTTGAGGACCAACCCCATCGAGCGGGGAAAGAGCACCGCCCAGGACATGGTAAAGGCCTTTGTAGGCCCCGGTTCTTTCCATGGCGATGACGTCTCGGGAGTCCTCCACCACGCAGAGCGTTTCCTGATCGCGGTTCTGGTCCTGGCAGATGGGGCAGGGATCGGAGTCCGCGAGAAAGAAGCAGATGGAGCAGGCCTTGACGTTCCACTTTGCTTCCATAATTGCCGAAACCAGAGCCTCGGAATCCTGAGGCGAGCTCTTGAGAAGGTAAAAAGCGATGCGTTCCGCGCTCTTGGGTCCTATCCCGGGGAGCTTTCTCAGGGCTTCGATGAGCTTGGTGAGAGAGGGGGAAAAATAGGGCATCAGATCAATCCGGGAAAGTCAGCACCCAGAGCTTTGAAACCGCTGAGCTTCTCCTCAGCGGCAGCTTTTACCTTTTCCAGGGCATCCTTTAAAGCGGCAGCGATGAGCTCTTCAAGCATTTCCAGAGAGTCCGGGTCGCGAAGGCTGGAGTCAATTTTCACGTCCACCACCTCGTACTTGCCCGTAAGGGTAATCTGCACAGCTCCTTCCGATACTTCCCCGGTTACCCTCAGCTGGGCGAGCTCCTCCTGAGCCTGAGCAAAGTTTTTCTGGAGCTCCTGAGCCTGCTTCATTAACCTGCCAAAATCCTTTAACATTTCACTCCTCTTTTATCTCCGTGATTATACCCTCGAAGAGGTCGAGGGCTTGCTTCACGAGGGGATGGTTCTTGATCTCCTCGGAGCTCTCGCCCTCTTCGCCGTTGCTCAAAAGGCATTTCAAGGAAAAATTCAGCCCCACTGTTTCCCTGATGGTCTCCTCGACCAGGGCACGGTTTGCCTCCTCTTCCACCATTTTCTTGTGGAAAGCGAAGGAGCGGTCGAAGGTGAGGACGACCTCATTCTCCGTAAGGCCACTCAAGACCCCTTTGCTCAGAAAGACAAAGGCGGGGATGCTTTTTTCCTTGACCTTTTCCAGGATAGAGGGCCAGAGCTCTCTGACCTTTTCCGGGGTGATTTCTCCCAGAAGAATGGCGGGACGCTCCTTTTCCTTGACCGCTTTTTCCGCGGGAGCAGCTTCCTGAATTGGGATCTTAGAAGCAGGAGGGGCTTCCACCTGCGCCTTTGGTTGTTTTTCGGGAGGACTTAAGGCTGAAATCCTTTCCTGGAGCTTGTAGCTGGCAAAGATGAGGCTCATTTCCAATAGGTATCGGGGCTCGATGGCTGAGCGCATTTGCCATTCCAGTCCGGCCAGGGGTTCCAGCAGGGAGAGGATGGCTGCCGGGGTGGTCTGGCCTGAGAGGGCGCGTAGCTTTTCCTGCCTTTCAAGCCAGGTTGCAGGGATGTTTCCCACAGAAATCGCCAGGAGTTGCCTTAAAAATTGGGCTATGTCGCGGGCCAGGTTTCTGGGATCCCTGCCCAGGGAAATCAGCGCATCCAGGACCTCGAAGATCTCCCTGAAATTTCCCTCAAGGAGGGCCACAGCCAACTTTTCCAGCCACTCGTCCTCGGTCAGACCGAGCATTTCTCGGGTCGCTTCCACCGTGATCTTTCCCTCGGCGTAAGAGAGAAGTTGCTCCAGAATTGATTCTCCATCCCTGAAGGAGCCGGAAGCCGCAGCGACTACCATATCCAGTGCTCCCTCTTCGATCGTTCCTCCCTCCGCAGACACGATTTCCGCGAACCTCTGCTTTAAGAGAGGAACGGGAATTCTGCGGAAGTCGAAGCGCTGACATCGAGAGAGGATAGTGGGAGGAAGTTTCTGAGGCTCGGTGGTGCAGAGGATAAAGACCACGTGGTCCGGTGGCTCCTCTAATGTTTTGAGCAGAGCGTTGAAGGCTTCGGGGGTGAGCATGTGCACCTCATCGATGATATATACCTTGTACTTGCCCTCAACCGGAGCAAAGCGCACCCTTTCTCTGAGCTCTCTGATTTCGTCAATTCCTCTGTTGGAAGCGGCGTCAATCTCCAGGACGTCTAAGGAATTACCCTCCTTGATGCGCTCGCAGTTGTGACACTTCAGGCAGGGATCAGAGGTGGGGCCCTTTTCGCAGTTCAGGGCTTTCGCCAGAACCCGCGCCGTGGAAGTCTTCCCGGTTCCCCGAGGACCGGTAAAAAGGTAGGCATGAGCGATCCTTCCTTTGGCCACCGCGTTTCTGAGGGTACGGGTGACATGCTCCTGCCCGAGCACCTCTTCAAAATTCTGCGAGCGCCACTTTCGATATAGAGAAACGTAGTTCATCTCATCTCCATTTTGGACCGTGCACCCACCTTTGATGACCTTCTTCCGAGCGGAATCCCTCCAGCCAGCTCCAGCAAGGCTTCCCTGCGGCACCCGGAGCGGTCTGCTTACCGTTGCTTCCTCCCGGACCTGGCGGGGTTCACAGGGCTCCGCCGCGCAGGACCCTGCCCTCAACACCACTTAAAGGGCCCAGCCTCACAAGAGAGCACCGGGGGTGGGAATTCGACCCCGCTGTAGCGGTTTGCGGGTACAGGGCACCGCTAACTCCCCGTCTAGCACGGCCAATGATATTATACATTAGGAACGAGAAAAGGGTTATGGGATAGAAGTTCCTTTTGAACCGGGAATTCACGCTGAAAAGGAAGGTGTGCGCTTTGTCCAAAAAGGAAAAAATTTTAGAGAACGCCTTAATTTTAGCAGTAATTGTGGCCCTGATTTTTGCCGGCCTGTACCTTTACAGTCTTTTTGCTCCTGAACCCCTCTACCTTGAGGGGACGATGGGCACCCTGGCTGTCCAACTGGACCTGGCCACAAGCTCCCTGGGAACTTTTCAGGAAAGTCCCACTCTGGAAAATTACCTGATCTTGAAAATGGGCGTTTCCCGTTCTTACGGTGCCACGCTGACTCCCTATGCCGCCAACCTGAAGTTCAATCCCAGCCTGAGCAAGAAGTGGGAGGACCTGGGAACCTTCCTGAACCAGGTGGAGCTGGAATTGAAAAACGGCCTCCTTAAAGAGGCTTCCATTGATCAGGCCCTGAAGGACCTGGCGGAAAGGCTAAAGGGCTTAAACGAGCCCCTGACGAAACTTTCCGAGAAATTCAGGGAATGGTCTAAGGACATTCCCAGCGAGGAGAAATCCGGGCTTTTCTGGGAGCAGGTGGATGAATGCCATAAGGCTATTATGGCTCTCACTCCCTGAGCCCCGCTTTAAGAAATCCTTCGGAATTTTTTTACGGTTGCCTCTGTTTCCCTTTAAAGCCTGAGATAAGGGAGGAAAATATGGAGCCGATAAAAGTTGGTAAACAGGGCCCAGATTTTGCCCTGAAAGACCAGGATGGAAATGAGGTCTCTTTAAGTTCTCTTGAAGGGGAAAAAGTGCTTCTCTCCTTCCACCCTCTGGCCTGGATAGAAGTTTGCGCTCAGCAGATGCTCTCCCTTGAAAGAAACTGGAATCGGTTCCAGGAACTCAAGGTCGTGCCGCTGGGCATTTCCGTGGACTCGGTCCCTGCTAAAAGGGCCTGGGCGGAGCACCTGAGAATTGAAAGAACGAGACTCCTGTCCGATTTCTGGCCGCACGGGGCTGTCGCTCAATCTTGTGGTCTTTTCCGCGAGGCTCAGGGGACCTCTTACAGGGCCAATGTGCTTTTGGATGAAAGCGGGCTCGTCATCTGGGTGAAAACCTATCCCATCTCCCAGCTTCCGGAAATCGAGGAAGTTTTTGCCTTTTTAGAAAATCAGGAAAGAGGAAAATGAGCCAGAGAAAGCTGCGGGTTCTGGGATTTGCGGGAAGCCTGCGCGCTCGCTCCTTTAACAGAGCCCTACTTCAGGCTGCTTTAGAGCTGGCTCCGGAGGAAGTGGAGGTGGAAATTTTCGATTTAAGCGTTATTCCTCTTTACAACGGGGATTTAGAGGAAAGCGCCTTTCCCCAGAGCGTCTCCGAATTCAAGGAGAAAATCCGGCAGGCAGACGCCCTCCTTATAGCCACCCCGGAATACAACTACTCTGTCCCCGAAAAAATAGGGACTGT